>ERZ724522.79-NODE-79-length-52327-cov-11.594773_pt1 | contig 52327 bp, 75 predicted proteins | sample MGYA00376055_ERZ724522 | MGnify/ENA primary metagenome ERZ724522 (study PRJEB28724, sample SAMN07190884) | wastewater metagenome | isolation source: effluent of sewage treatment plant in Hong Hong | place: Hong Kong | collected 2016-03-17 ... | reverse complement strand
CGAAGAATCCAGTATTCGACGTCGACGCTTGGACACCGACGTTCCCGGCTCTGCGCGGGAAGCCAGAAGGAGAAGAGTACGACAGGTTAGTAAAGTCCATCAGGCCCGGCGTCTACTTCGATTCGATTAAAGAGGAGATTGATCTCTCTGGACAGAGTGGTATCGACCTTGTGGATTTAATCGAAAATTACACCACGATACCAGATGACACCATCAAGGGATTCTACGGCAGCGACATCCCGACTCTCAGAGTTCTGTCGGTAGAGAATCCGATTGTTGGCACGAAGAGTGTTGAGAGGATATTGAGCGACGAGTCTTTGCTGAAGGATATTTCAGATTTAGTTCGAAACGGAAGGGATTCGCTTCGCGTCGCGGACAGAATCACCGAGCTATCTGATCCGAGAGACCTATACACGGTGGGGTCTGGTGATATCATGAGCTGGGTCGAGAATGGGCGCAATGTCAAAATGATTCGCTCGAATATTTACGATGCGTCCATTGGTAGGATAGAAAGTGACGGCGATAAATTTTGGCTCAGTCTGTACTCTTGGGATTCTTGGGAGGACTTTGGCGTAAAACAGGGCTGGAAAGAATTCAAGTCGCTCGACGATGTTATGGCGTATCTCGACACGGTTATTGTCGACGAGACGAAGAGAGCGTTTGATGGAGACGCCGCCGCCAATCTGTCCAGAGCCTTGGACGTCCTAATCAACAAGAAATCAATTAGGTACAGTGATTTTCGAGATGGCTTCCGAAATGTCATGAAGAACGACGGGTTAATCAATGATTTCGCCAAAAAGATTCGTGGCACTGCGGAAGGTGTAAAGTACAATAACACAATCGCGATTACCGGGCGCGAGGTTACTCCTGAAAATATCCTGCACGCCATGCGCGGCGGGCTCGACGAAGGCTACGATCTCAGGAGTGTTGGTGGCGGACTTGGAATTGCGCAACTTAGAGCGGCGGGCGCGAACAGAATAACTTCCGAGAAGGAGCTGTACCAGCGGGCCGATCAGCTCGTCGGCGCTAAGCAAGCCAATCTATACGCTCAAAAAGCAGAGTCATCACTGCATGATTTGTCCCGGCAGGAGACTGGGTCATACACCCCGCACATTCTGCGAGACTATCTGAGCGAGTATGGAGAGCTGAGCGACTACGACGGAATGATGGCGATCATATCGGGCTACCTGCCTGAGACGAAGTTCTCTGAAGACACGGTCGATATGGCGCTTAGAACCGCAAAAGACATTATGCGGATTCCGACCGACTACTTCGAAGCGAAGCCGGATCGGCTAGTTGACCTATCTGAATTCGGCGCGGCGATTGTCCCGACGAATACAGATCAGAGAATCATCGACGCGCTCGAAGCGTCCGGCGTGAAAGTCGTCAAGTACAAGAACGAGAGCGAGCGCAAGAAGGCCGTCAGAGAAACCGCTGAGAACTTCGCGCTGCTATTCAACCAGTCGAGCGACGGCTTCGTCAAGGGCTTCAACCAGCACGTCTTCTCGGGCGACGGGATCGAGGCGACGCGCTCGCTCATCGGATTGCTTCAGGGTTCTGATGCCGATACTGTGTTCGAAGAGTGGTCGCACCACCTATTCAAGATGCAGTCCGGCGAACGCAAGGCCGTGATGTACGGCTGGGCCAATGCGCCGAAGGACGAGATAACAGGCGAACTGCTGAGTCACTACGACGTCACACGCGAACTAAGCGAACTCACGCTGAATGCCGCGCCGACCTCCGAGCAAGCCAAGCGCATCAGCTATCTGCGTGGCATTGAGCCGAAGGCCCGAGCCGCCGACGAGAAGCTTGTGCTTGCGTTCCGCAAGTATGTGATGATCGGCATCGCGCCGAACTCGAAACTGAAGGAAGTCTTCGAGCAGGTCAAGCAAATCCTGATCCGCTCGTGGCAGTCCATCAAGGCGTTCGGGCGCGTGAAGATTTCGCCAGAGTTGCGAGCGGCGTTCGATGATATGCTCGGCGCTGATCCAGACTTCATCAGCGAGCAGATGAAACCACTCATGAAGGCTAACGCCTACATGACGGGTCGTCTGCCGACCGACCTGACCGATCTGCGCAAGATCGTTGACGACGTATCGGGTGTCGACTTAAACGCAGGAATCGGTGCAGTCGAAGTGGGCGGCAAGATCATCGTCGCCAAGCCGGACATCCGACCGAACGTGTCGGACTCCATGCGTCGCGAGGTCAAGACTGTCATTGCGCGTCTCGAGAAGTTAGGCGAGATGTACGCTGATGGGCAGGGCATTCTAACGGGCGACTACGACGAAGCGGTTCAGAGATTCGCTATCGCCGCACGCAAACGAGCGGGAGAACTGCGCGAGTTGCTGGATTACTCCGAGAAGAATAACCTCAATCCGGCGGCGGCGTGGCGAGCGGGCGAGTTTCCAACCATTGCAGGCAAGTACCCAAAGATGATTGCCGACCGAAGGGCACTCGAGGCGCTCGAGAAGCAGCGCATGGGCGTGTCGGGTATGTCCGAGTTTGGCACTCGTACAATGGTTGATGCCAAGACGAGCGTCAAGATCACGGCAAATAAGTCCGAGAAGTTGATGACTCTTGTCGAGAAGGGGAACATCGACGGCCTAATGAAAGCAGCCGACCGCGCGATGACTCTGGCAGGCGGGAAATCCAACGACGTTCAGGAGAGCATCCGGGCCGCAATCATCGCAGTTCACGACCGGATTCTCAAGGGCGAGGATTCGTACTACGACGCACTGACCGGAAAGGCCGTGTCGCCTGAGCAGCTAAAGTTGCTAAGGACGTACGTCGGCAACGAAGAGATGTACCGCGCCCTGTCGCCGGGCATTGACAATGCGTATATCTCGGCTGGCGTCAAGCGCACGGACATCGGACTGGACTTCTCGAACTTCGACATCAAGAAGTTCAAGATCGAGCGACCGATTACGAAAGAGGATGCGCTGACGGGCATCGAAGACCAGATCGACCGATTGCACAAAAGCATCACGACTGTAAAGATCGATGGCTACGAGTTCGAGTATGCCACGATTCCGAACGCCCAGATTCGGGATGGCGATTGGGAGAGCCTCACCGATGAGTTGCTCAGAACGAAAGAGGGCAAGGCCATCTTGGATATGGTCGATACCAAGATGGACGTAAAGTCTTTTCAGAAGTTGGTCAATCAGAATATCAAGAACGCAGAGAAGGCCAATGAGCTGTGGAAGTCCATCTCGGAGTTCCTGCCGCGCGACAGGATGGCCGAAGTCAACGAAGTTATCGAGGTCGTTGGCGACAAGTTGAAGGAGCGCCCAAGTCTCGTTAAGATCATCGCTGGATTCCAGAGCGACCTGAAGGACTTGGTCAAATCTGGATCGGGAGACATTGCAGACTTCGACACGCTGGTGGGCAAGATCGACGAGGCGCTGCTGATTCCGGGCAAGAATGTTCCGGCTGGCGTATTGGCGCAGGCGGCTCAAACGAGCTCCGCATCGTTGGCAATCCCGAAATGGTTCGACGCCATGAAGACGGCGGCTCGGGCCGGGAACGTGCCAGATATGTCTATGTTCGCCCTGCTCAGCAAGGACGAGCAGAAGCAGGTCATGGACTGGTTGTCCGGTATTGGCAAGCAGGTCGCCGACGCGGCACACATCGCAAAGGAGCGAGCGGGCCAGCGGGTGAACGACGTCCTGATGGACTACAATACAACGCTGGGTATCGACGCCTTCCTGACGCGCGGGCCGACGATTCAGTCCGGGCGCTTCGAGGGTCTTGAGCCTGTCCGCGCGCTGGGCGGGTTCGTTCCGTTCGCGAAGTTCCCGCGCATGAACATGCTCTACATCATCGAGCAACTCAAGCACCGACCGCAGATGGTGCGCTGGTATCAAGAGTATCAGGAGAACATCAATGCAGAGCGCCGAGCAAGTGGGTTGCCTGAGCAGGCGCTCCCGTCCATTCCGGTCGAGATAGGCGACACGTCGGTCGAGTTCAATCCGATGGCGCTCCTGTCCGGAAAGATGGCGGTCAATGCGTTCACGGGCTACATCCCAGAGTATCTGTCGCCGAGCGAGAAGTTCCTAGCGCAAGTCAAGAACTTCGGGTTCTCGGTGAGTCCGGGCGTTCAGGCGGCTCTGATGTCAATGGGGCTCATTCGGCCTGAGTCTGCGTCGTACTTCTCAGTCATTCCGCAGGGGCAGTTGGCGAGTTTGTTCCCCGGCCTGCCGCAAGCGATTGAGCGTCAGTCGCCGCTGGTTGCCTCATTGCTCGGCGTCACATCGCCGGGTGATTCGCGCGGGATTATCAAGCAGCTGGGTTACAACGCCCTGTCGGATATCGAGAATGCGAGCGAGTGGAACAAGAAGCAAATCGCCAAGGAATATATTCAGGCGATGGAGAGTCAGTCCGGCCCGAAGTGGGACACCGCCGCGTCGGATTACTACGACAATCAGGGCGGTACGCGGCTCGTCGGCTACATGACGGGCTCGTATCCCCGTACCAAGACGGAGCAGGAGAAACAGTATCAGGAATACAAGCAAGACCTGACGACGCTCCGAAGCACGCTGGACGGCATGGGCGCGCTCGACGACGACACCCGTATGCGGCTCGAGATGATGATTAGCGCGACACCCGAGAGTGAAGCGCAGTCCATCATCAACACGGCCTCGCCGCGCGACGCCGACGGGAATGTCATTCTGCCGACGGACGAGGCGCAGAAGAGAGCACAAGAGCTGGTGTCGAACAAGGCAAAGTACGACGAGGAGTACGCCAAGATTCTAGCGGAATACTTCGCGGGCCACCAAGTCAAGATCGGCCTGTCGCAGTTCGATGCGGACTGGGACGCCGTAACGATTCGGCTTAATCAGTTGGAGCAGGATTACTACGGTCGCCTGCCTGAGCACAGCGCGAAACCCAAGACGCCAGCCGAAGCAAACGCGCGCATCCGGGCCAACTTCATGTCGTTGCTGTCCAACTCAAAGCCAGCCTATACAGGTGATTACACCAAGTGGAAGTCGGATGTCGAGGCGTGGCGCAGAAATCTGCCCGAGATCGCCAGTAATGTCTGGAAGTCCATCGGGCCTGTGCTCAAGGCGCTCGGCCAGCCGGAGGAGATGCCGGGGTATCTCAAGACCGCCGCAACTCCGCTGGAGATGGACAAGTTCGATGCGCGATTCTATACGCTGGATCGTGCGCTCGGAGAAGTCTGGTCGAAGAATTACTACGACGGCTACTGGACTGCGGTAACGGGCAAGGTCGGCAAGGAGCGCGAGTGGGCCAAGCGCGAATACTTCAAGTCGCATCCGCTGCCGTCCGAGAAAGAGCTGTTCAACTGGCTCGAGAACGACATCTTCAAGGGTCGCTTCACTAAGTCAGACGTAGCCGCGCGCATCAAGGCGCTCGGAGGTGTGGCGAGTATCAAGGACAAACTACTACAAGGCAAGGGTGTCAAGGATATCCAAGGTGATGAGCTATCCGAGTTGCTAGCCCGCATCCCGCCCGGTCGCGAGTTCTTCAAATTCAAGGATTCGCTATCGCCTGAGATGCAGCGCTACTTGGACGCCTACACAGTGGACAACTACAAGCCGTTGACGGATGATCAGAAGTGGTCGGACTTCTTCAACACGCTCCAGCCCTTGCTTGAAAAGCAGTACGCCAATCCATCCGACGAGACGATTAAGGAGTGGATCAGCGCCGAGCAGTTGGACAAGCGACTGAAGACCGACCGCGAGCGTCGCTGGCCGGGCATCGGAGAGTTGATCGCAGCCTACGGGCCGATGTCTACGGCAGATCGCAAGGCATACCGGGCCGAGCATCCCGAGATTACGCTGTACTACGACTGGCTATATAATGAGTTCGCGCCCAGTAATCCGCTGTGGTCGAAATACTACAGCAGCGACAGTGCTAAGTCTAGTTCTGGACAGCCATCGTACGGCTCGAGTTACGGCTCGTCATCCGGCGGCGGCTACACGCGACGTTACTATGGTGGCGGCGGCGGTGGGTCGTACAAGAGTGGCTACTCGTCCTATCAAGAGCCGTACCAGAACGAGGAGAAGCGCGCGCAGTGGATCGAGTTTAAGTCTCTGCTCGGCGGAACTCTGTGGGGAGAGCTTAACACGTATTGGAATGGAGCGGGCTCGCTGAGTTCGGCGGGGTCTGAGTTGCTCGCAACGCTATACAAGAAGTACAGCTTCGGGGCGGCGAGTTACGAGGAGTGGCTGAATAAGGTTCTGCCCGGTTTGGCCTCGTCGATGCTGCCGGGGCACAGTCTGTTCGATGATCCGAACTACTTCAACTTCCAGTACCAGCAGAGTCCGTTCTTCTCGGATAACAAATACTGGTTCTCGGGCGTAACGCGCAAGCAGTAGAAATAGAAAGAGGCCGCTAGTGCGGCCTCTTTTGTTTTACTTAGCCATCGGTTCTGCGAATCCGACGACAATTTCCCTAGACTCGCAGTATTCTGTCAGATCGTTGATCTTGGATCGACCACACGTTCCGAAGAAATAGACCGGGTCGTCCTCGACAGGAGGCGGATCGACCGGAAGCGGATTGATCTTGATCTCGTCCAAGCCGTTGATATACATCGCCAGCCGGGCATAAGCGCGCTCTGAGATCGGCTCAGCTCCGCCCGCTTGGTACAGGCCGAGCATGACGTAGAGTGAGTTGTACGGATCGCCGCGAAGCTGCTGGTCTAGCCACGTCACCGAGGCGATGTACTGGTTCTCGCTTGGCTCGACGCCGCCCACGCCATTGCTGACCTCGTTGAAGATAATGCGCGGTGGCTTGGTGATGACGCACTCGGGATGCGCCGCATTGTCCAGCCAGTAGGCAATCGAGCGGCGATGCCGAAGCGATACGCTCTGGCCTTCCTGTGTTTCCATATTGCCCTTGTCCTGCTGGTGAATATGCAGAACGACGTAGTGGCCGTGCTCTCCAGCATACTTGATCGCGGGCAGCATTGGACGCCAGCGCTGTTCGAGCGAGCAGGGCGTGCCGTCGAGTAGCGGATTGTCACTTGGATTGCCGCCCGCGTATGAGCAGATTCCGATCTTCTCGGTCGGGTAGAGCTCTTCAACCGCTTGCATGGCGGACAAGTAGAAGATGTTCTGCTTCTCGGCGTGCTGCGGCGTCTCCATATCCAGCTCGTTGTTGATAATGCGGCAGTGTGCGCCGGGATTCAGATTCCAGCGCACGGCCTGCGAGACAACCCAGCGCCGGGCAGAACCATGCGGGTCAGTATAGAAATCTTCCGGGTTGTCCGCTCCGTTCACCGTGAAGCGCGTCGCGTAGAACTGACCAGGCTTGGCCGGAAAGCCGCAATCGAATGTTGCCACGCCTGCCGCTCCAGCGTCGAGCAGGTAGCCCAGACCGTTGCGCCGACCGACGGGCGGATAGTGAACTCCGAGGAATGTCTTCATGGCTCGTTCCTTGCGATAGATGCGTTGGCCCAGAATGCCGCCTGTTCCAGATTCGCGAGAGACAAACTCAGCTCTCTAGACTCCGGGCAGTATTTGATGAGTAGTTCGGCGAGCGACTTTGCAGCGCTTCTAATTTCAGAGTACCTCTCGGCCTGATCTCCATGCGGCGCGTGGTATGTAAAGTCAGATTCAAGTCGCGCCTCTGTTTTTCTATTGCTTCTTGCCCAATCGGTCGTAATCATTATAGCTCCTGTAGAAATGGTCGGTAGCCAGTCTTCCCGGCTGGCTACCCTGTGACCAGTTAGCGCGGTTATGCGCTTTGGTGGACTCAGTATAGCACTGAACCCGCTTCGCGCAACAGGACTAAAGTACCGGATTATTACGCCTCGCTTTATGCTCGGCGTAATACAGAGTGTTCCAATCAGTAATTGGCGGCTCAAGAGTACCACATTCGATTGCCGAAAGTCAAGGTTCGAAACCTACGATTGCCCTACGATTTGCCCACGAAATTAGAACGAAAACCGACGATTCCCCTACGATTTGCCTACGGACTGCTGGCTTGACACAATTCTGTCTGGGACTTATGATTAGTATAAATGTCTGGAGGACTACAATGGCCGTGTTCGATTTCAATATGGTTAATGCGCAATTCGCTGACGGGATTTCCGTCGAGGCGATCTCTGTCTCGAGTGCCGCTAAGACCCTGACCGTTCCCGCTCAGGCGAACGCCGCGATGGTGTGTGTTCATTCGAGCACGATTCGCGTCTCGATTGGCTCGACGGCCACCGCTGCCGCCGGTATCGCGTTCTTGGCTGGCGATATCTTCTACGTGTATGGCGTGAAGAATCTCAACTCTTTGAGTATGATTCGGGAATCCGCCGACGCAACGGTTAGCGTTCAGTATTTTAATATCAAGAACGTCAGCGTAATTTAACGAGCGATAAATGACAAACTACTACGTTCGCAAGGACGGAAACGACACGACTGGTGATGGCAGCACGGGAGCGCCGTGGCTGACGCTGAGCAAGGCGCTGACCACGGTGAGCATCGCGGGCGGGCACACGATCTACATCGGCGCGGGGACTTACGCCGAGAATATGTCGTACACCAATTCTGTGTATTGCAGTCGGGCATTTGCGGCACCGGTGACGCTGCGTTCCGAGAGCGGCAATCGGGCGGACGTGATTGTGACTGGAGCGGGCGCGACGTACACGATGTTCTACGAGGATAACGCGGCAAATGTGTACTGGGCGGATGTGACGATTCAGGGAACGGGCACACCGGGGCAGGGCACGGTGCGGTTTCAGGGGGCATGTAGTGCGGCGGGCTTTACGAATTGCGCGATCTACACGCACAATGCCACGGGCGGGATTTACGCCGCAAACGCTAAGGCGGTGGTGGTGACGCTGACGGATTGCCTGATTGAGCGGCGAAGTGATTTGAGCGTGGACACGCGCGCCATTTATGCCCGGCCAACGGGCGGCGGGACGGTGACGCTGACGCTGACGAATTGCACGATGAGCGGGAATAATTACGTGGGGGTGTATTGCTTGGCGGGGGATGGAAGCAGCGCGGTACACGTGACGATTGACGGAGGAACATATACGGCTACGGGCGTGTTTGCAACCGGAGCCTATGCGATACAGGTACAGGGCGGGACGTGCGCGATCTCAAACATTACGGCGTCACGCGATGCGACGCCGTGCGTGGTGCTGGGCAGTGACGGGTCTTCGGCGCTGGTGACGACGGGGACGGTTAGCAACTGCACGATCAGCAGCGAGACGAGCCACAGTTTGCTGATTGGGTACAATGCGGCGATTGTGGTGAGCGGCTGCACCATCACTGGGGGTGATTACGGGGTGGTGGTTAAGATGAATGACGGGACGCAGCTGACCGATTGCACGATCAGCGGCGGGTCGATTGCGACGGTGTTTTTTAAGGGCGCGCTGAATGCGAAGTTGGTTAATAGCCGTGTTAGCAATGCGGCTGGCGCGCTGGTGCTGGTGCAGGTGGGTGATAGTGCGCAGAAATGTCAGAATCTTCTAGTCGAGCGAAATACGCTACTGGGCAGCGGGTCGGCGGCGATCTTTAATTGGGCCGGGGGATCAGGTGACGCTGGCGGGGGCGTGTGTGATTATAACACATACAGACCGCAGGGTAGTGGCCTGTTCGGCAGCGTCTATGGAACTGCTGGGCTAACGTCGATGTCCCGCCTCAGAAACGCATGGCTGACGTACGACGTCCCATCAAACGATTCGCACAGTCGGATATACAACTATAGCGGTGCGATCAACCAAGTCGGTAGGAAGATGGAATTTCCGCGAGTTGGTATCAGGATTTGACGCATCTAGGCAATAGAATTATTATAGTCATGTTTCACATAACCTGTTAGGAGAGGAATATAATGGCAGATGTAGACACCCAGTTGCCTACTGCCAGTGCTCCCGGTTCAGAAGTGGACGCGGGAGCTGCCGGAGTTCCGAATGGAAAAGGGATGTCGGCGGGCGGTAAGGTTGACGCAGGTAGTCCGGGGTTTGATCCGAAACAGTTCGTGCCCGTTCAGGATTTGAACAAGCTACGTTCAACTCTGGATCAGCAGAACTCGCAGTTGCGGAAACAACTTGAGGCAACTCAGAAGCAGTTGGCTGAAATTCAGAAAGCTGCCGAAGAGTCCAAGCTCAAGGGCATGACCGCTGACGAGCGAGCCGCTTACGAGATCGAGCGCGAACAGTACGAGGCAGAGCAGGCTAAGGCCGAGGCGAGCAAGGCTGTCCAGAGCGCGGAGTATATGCGCAATCTGTTCGACCTGAAGATGTACTACTCGCAGAAAGGCGCTCCGCCCGAAATCGTGAACATCTCAGACCCAGCCGAGATGCAAGACAAGTTCTTAGGGTGGTACGCAGAACAACTGCGGGCCAAACAACGAGAAATTGACGAGCTCAAGGCCAGCGCAACTAAGCCGTCTGTCACTCCTCCGCAGGTGACGACCCATAAACCCGGTTCGGGTAACACTGCGAAGATCAAGTGGTCGACCATCAAGGTCGGCTCTCCTGAAGAGGAGAAGCTGTTCCTAGACCTGAAGTACGGTCGCATCTCAACGGACGATATTGACTACGCAGCCTAGCCCCGACTAATCCATTCGGAGGCTTACCATGAGTACGATGACCACTGGTGTTCTGAGCACCGAGGTCAAGACGCTGTATGAGCGGCGTCTGTTGTCGCGGGCTTTGCCCCGCCTGTTGCACACGCGCTTCGCCGAAGCGCCCATTGCCATCAGCGGCTTGGGCAATTTGGAATGGCGCAAGTTCCCGGCGATGTCGGCCAACACGACCGCGCTGGTCGAAGGCGTGACGCCCGCTCCGTCGAGCGTTAGCGTGACAAGCATCACGGCGACACCGCTGTGGTACGGCTCGTTCATCCGCCACTCCGATCAGTTGCAGTTTACGGCCTTCGATCCCGTCATCTCGATCTTCAGCGAATTGCTGGGCGAGCAAGCTGGACTGTCGCTGGATACCATTGCGCGCGACGACTATATCGCGGGCGCGACGGTGCGTTACGCGAACGGCGTTGCGGCTCGTACGGATATCGACTCGACCAGCGACAAGATTTCGTACAAGGACATCGTGAATGCCATCGGCGCATTGATGGCCGCGAACGCCCTGCCAACAGCCAATGGCCGCTACGTGGCGATTGTCCACCCGTACACGCTGGCGACGATGCTGCAAGACAGCACCCTGTCAACCCTGTTCCAGAACGCCGACGTCCGTGGTGACGCCAACCGCAGCATCAGCGGCTACATCGGCACGTTCATGATGACCGACTGGTATGTGACCAGCAACGCCAAGACCTACGCCTCGAACACAACGGTTTACACCGCACTGTTCTTCGGTAAGGAAGCCGTCGGCGTGGTCGGTATCAGCAACTACATCGGTCGCGAGCAGGACATGGGCGCGACGACTGAGTTCACGATGACGGGCAAGACCGTCAAGCCCGTGGACATCATCGTCAAGCCGCTGGGCTCAAGCGGTTCGGAAGACCCGCTCGAACAGCGCGGCACGATTGCGTGGAAGGCTTCGCAGGATACTGCGGTGCTCAATTCGACGTGGCTGGTCTCGCTGGAACACGCGACGACCTTTAGCGCGTAGGAGGTTTGAGATGAGTTCTACCATTGATTCCCGCGTGGTGTTCCCGATCTCGCTTGGCCCGAAAGGCACGGCGACATGGTCGGTGGTGCAGAATGGCGCGGCCTACAGCCAAGCCCCGTTCGACATGGAAATCGATCAGGTCATCCTCGGGCTGACCATGATCGGCAAGAACAGCGCTGGCTCGGGCAACTTCGAGCTGAGCGTGGCCCAGCAAGGCACGGCGATGTGGGCAGCGGACACGCTGCAAATCGCGTACGACTCGGTGCATCCGTACGTGACCATCCCGCGCTCAAGCCTGACCGTCAAGCAGCTGAAGGCGGGCAACGAACTGCGCTTGGACGTGCTGGAAGTGTTCGCGGGTGCGGCCACGGTCTATCCGGCCAACGCCGTCGTGACCTTCGTGGGCGTGACGTACTAAATCAACGGCTCGCGCGAGCCACTAGCCTTATCTACCACGAGTAGAAAAAGCTCCGAGAGCGTCGGTACTTCGGTACTGGCGCTCTTTGCTTTCACTTGTCACATCCCTCTGCTCGGCGTACAATACACTCGCCTCTCCAAGTACCGGAGCGTGGGCGAAGGGGTTCATCCTAATTCCCTGCTCCGGTACAGAGAGGACGCCGAGCAAATGGAGAGGCTCAATGCGAATTGCAGTGGTTCGTCCGGGGCACGCCATGTCTACGCTGTTTGTATGCGAGGGCATGGAGAATGGCCTGAAAGAATTGGGCGTGGATGTGGTCGAAACCAAGACCGAGCGCCTGATTTCGATGCAGACCTTGATCGTTCGACAGTTCAAGGACTTGTACGAGAAGATCGACACCGATCTCAACCGTATCGCAATCCACGCCGGAATGGAAAACATGCTGGCGCGCCTGCTGTATCTGGATTACGATCTGTTGTTTGTAGTGAACGGCAGGCTGATGTCTCCGCAGATCATGAATGGGTTCGATAAGCTGCCCGGTCGGCGCGTGATCTGGCTGACGGAATCGCCCTACGAGGACGAGCATCAGGCGTGGCTGGCGGGGCATTTTGACTTCGCGTTCGTAAACGACAAACTGAGTCTGGACACGATTGGCAAGGTCGTACCATCCGCGTATCTGCCACACTCATATGATCCGAATACCTTCATGCGGATCGAGCGACCGACGGATCGTGATGTGTTCTTCTGCTACACGGCGTTCAACAACCGTGTCCCAGTCGTAGATGCGCTATCCAGTTCTGGACTGAATGTACTGCTCCCGAAAGCGGGAACGTACAAGGATGAAGAGACCGGGCTTGAAGGTGTCCGGTTTGTTCCGCCGGAGCGCATGGCGCTGATGTATAATACGTCGAAGATCAACCTGAATGTTCATCGCACGGAGAAGATGTATGGGACTGGCGAAACGATTTCTGAGGCATATTCGCTCGGCCCTCGCGCGTATGAAATCGCAGCGTGCGGGGCGTTCCAGCTTTGCGACAATACCCGGCCCGAGTTGGCCGAAGTGTTCGGCGACACCGTTGCCACCTATGACAATCCCGACGACGTGGTCGATGTCTGCAAGTATTGGCTCGACCCTGCCCGCGACGCAATGCGACGCGACATGGGGCTTGCCAGTCTGGAGCGAGTCCGCGAATGTACTTACGCTCATCGCGCGGCCAAAGTGCTAGACCAGCTGGCTGCTTGGTATAACGAACCCAAATGGACTGGAGAGGCCATTTACAATGAGCAAGAAAAACAAGAACCCGAAGCCGCAGTGTAGTTTCAAAGACGAGAGCGGCGCGCAGTGCAAGGCATATTGCACGGGCGAGTATCAGTATTGCATCGGCCACGCGAAAAAGTTGGGTGTATGGGTAGAGCCATACCCAGACGGAATTAGAACGGTTGCGACTCCGCAGAGCGTCGAGTCTGTCGCGAGTACGAATGACAGCGTGTATCTCGTAGGCGAGCCCGTCGCGTTGCAAGCCATGCGAGAGCAGACCGACTCCGAGATTGCTCGGCGTCCCGTTGACCCGCGCGACAAGTTGCAAGTCATTGACCAAATTCGGCAGTTGATGGGCATGGCCGGACTGACTGTAGATGATTTCGGCGGGCTGGCTGAGGCCAATCGGCAATTCCAACATGGCGAACAGAAAGTCGACGAGGCACGCCAGCGCTTGATTGACCGCGCCCGCTCGATGGCCGAGCAGACCCCGCCACAAACCAAGGCCATCGCCGAGCAAAGGGCTATGGCTGACGTTCAGCGCGTGGCGCAGGGCTTGACGGCGCAGAAGCAGATGACTGCCGCCCGGCTGAGAAGCGAGCCGTGGGTCGAAGTAATGGGTGGTGTACTGCCTGAGGAGTTCAGTATCAATGGGGTCGGCTTTACGATTCCGGCGAACGGGCTCTATCGAGTGCCCGCTACTATCGCCCGGATGCTGACCGAGCGGCGCTTGCGCAAGCAAGAGAAAAACGAGAAAGCCGCACTGATGAGCGCCGATCATCCGCTGGAGTATGGCGAATTGCAGCGCAGAATGAAGGACGTTGAGCGCAAGTTCGGCTCACTGACGATTGACGATGGAACTGAATTCAGCCTAGCAGCTGAGGAAATCAAAGCGAGGTAATCATGTACCGACGGGCGAAAGTAACTGAAGACGCCGCGATTGCGGCTGCGGATACGAAGGGTGAAATCTTGAGCGTGCTGGTGACGGCTGGCGCTTCGGCGACCGTAGTCAGTATTTATGACGGTCAGAGCGCGGCGGGCACGCTGATCCACCAGATCAAGACGTCGGCCTCGGTGGCCGACACCAACCTGTTCCTGACGTATGTCAATGGCTTGTTCGTCGACATCGACGCCAACACCGCCAACTGCGTGCTGGTGTACGACGGAGCGGGCAAATAATGTTGCTGAGCATCATCACGCGGACGTTCAATGGCCGACCAGCTGGGATGCGCCGACTTGTCAAAAGCCTAGCAGCGCAGACCAGTCAGGATTTTGAGCACATCCTTCTGGTAGACGACAAGCGGCGCGGGGTCGAGTGGGCGAATGCCAACATCAAGCGAGTCACCCCCGATGTGCACGGCGACTACGTGATGATTCTGGATGACGACGACTATCTGATTGACTCCGATTTTGTGCGGCTATTGTCCGCTCAGGTCGAGGGCAGTCCAGAAGTTGTCGTGATTAAGATGGATATGGGCAACGGCCTGTTTCTTCCGGCTGACGCAGATTGGGGGCGCAGGCCGATTCACTCCCGTATTGCAGTGTCGTCGCACGTCACGCGCAGGGATGTGTTTATAGAGCACGCACCGGACTTCGGCCTGAAATATGACGGCGACTTCGATTACATCGACGCCGTATGGAAATGCGGTCACGAGTTTAAGTGGTGGAATCGCGTCGTGTCGAAAGTTGGCGAAGTGTCGCACGGCAAGTCCGAATAGGAGTCGCAATGAGTCGAACAACCAACCTAACTGAATTGCGCAGGGAACTGTCGCGCGTTTTGCGAGAGCCGTTCTTCCGGCGAATTGGCAGCAGTCGGCCCGTCGCCTACTCAGCCGCGAACTTGCTGGCTGATACGGCGCTTGGCCGATTCGATGCGTCAGAAGGTTGGCCGTACGCTTTTGCGTATATCCCGGCCACGGGCGACCAGCGTGAGATCACTAATTTTCTATCGGATGGAGTGGTCGGCTATGCGTATGTCTCACCGGACTGGACGACTACGCCGGGCGTCGGTTACGAGTACGAAATTCACTCCATCTGGTCGGCGCAAGAAAAGACTGACGCGCTGAATCATGCCGTTCACGACTGCTGGCCCGCGTTCTACGAAGTGCTGTCCGACGAATCGATTGTCATCCAGAAGTGGAAGAAAGAATACAGCCTGCTTAATCTGGCAAATCATACCCGTCACATTATGGGCGTCTATATCGAGCCAATGTGGAAGGTTGACCAGTATATTGGAGTATTCACGGCAACTGGGTCTGGAGTCGCGACTCCGAATTTGGTAGATGACGAGTTTTCTGTACCGTCGGCGTCGTACGTCCCAGTTAGTAAGTACAATTCAATCAGGGATATTACGAATAATTTGTGGCTGTTCTCAGATTCCAACCTCCAATCTGCTGGGAATTATATTTACGCCCTGAATACAACGCCGGAATCTGGTGACTCCTCTGTGGTGATTTATCCAGCACCGCACTATCCTTCGACCGCGATTTCTCAGAGCGATATCACGAATCTGAGTTTCGTCTACACGCCGGGAAAGAACTGGCAGCTTGAGTCCGGGAAGACTTACGAAGTGGCCGTTTATTACGGGACGGGCGCAGGTCAGTACCGGACGATTGTGGCCGGAGACAGCGGCGTAAACGGCTTCTACATCACGCATCCGTGGACAACTGCGCTTGATTCGACCTCTGAGTTTTGCGTCAAGAACATCAGCGATCAGGCGTACAACTGGCAAGGCCCGATTGCGCGCTACCGAGTCGACTCGCCGGAATCCCCGACGATGCTGGCTCTGCATTGGGACGCGACGGAATACTGGGGCGCGAAACTGAGGGTCATTTTCGCCACGGAGATCGACGAGCTGAGGTACGAAGCGGACACTGTGCCGGATCAGTGCGCCGACTTCCTGATTCACATGGCGGCGTACCACTTGTGGCTCGGAAACATCGGGCGCGGCCCGCAGTTCGAGACCAAGACCGCTGAGAAATTGGCGCAGCAGAATAAGCAGGACGCCGAGGAATTGCGCGAGAAAAATCGCATGAAGCGCCTGAACGGGACGGTTCGTCTGGAGCTGGACAACTACGGCCCGGCCATGCGCGAAAAGCCGTTTAGCCGCTAGGAGACTTATGGCCGAGAAAGATATTGGCTACCAGTGGTTGCAGGTGTCGGTCGGCGGAGTGCCGTACCGCTGGGCGATTGACCCCGAGCAATATGTCGAGCGGGACATCCTCGACTTCGCGCCACGTACGGGCGGCGGCGATGTGGCGTACGCCAATCTGGACTTATACCAGATATGGACTCAGGATTCGTGGCATCATGGCTTGGGGTTCGTACAGTCGCGCGACAAGTTCGGCTACAGAATCACGACAGACAGCGCCGCGAATGACGGATCGGTTGACACACGGCATATTGGCATGGCGATGTTGTTCACGGACGGGGTGGGCGAAACTTATGACGGCGGGCTCAATTTCAGAGTCGTGGACGGAATAGATTTCAAGGGTGTGACTTACGCGATTGTCGGAAGCAAGAGCAGCGGGTTCATCGTCACATCTGGTGATTACGGGGTCTATAAGCGAGCGACGGACGGAACATGGTCGTTGTCGCTCGCGACGGATAAATGCAACTGTCTGTTCTCGAACGGACAGTATCTCTACGCCGCGCTCAGTTACGACCGAATGAAAAAGACCGCAGACGGCGTGACTTGGACGGACGCTGGCGTTGGTGGAAATCCGCCCTACAACTATGAAAAGATCGCCGTGCATAATGGGTTCTTCTATGGTGCGGAGACAGACCGAGTGGCGACCGTGACGCTGACAGGAACGATCTCGTTTCCGGGCGGGTCGTTTGTGCGCGGGGATTCCGTAGAAATCACCGGAGTCGGATCGCTGTTCACGACTGAGCTGGCGCTCGGGGATTATGTCGGGAGTGCTTATCCAAGTCGCTACAAATGGCGCGTAACGAAGATTACCGATAATACGCACGCGACGGTCACGCTTCAGGAAGCGTCGTTTCTTGGGCTTCCGCATAACTCGTTCAAATATATGTGGCGAGATGCGCTCACTTATCTGGCGGTTCACTTCTGGGCGCTCGTCGATGGATCGGACGCCGAGGGCGGTGGAACTGCCGACCCAGACGCTATCCTAATTGGCCCGGGCGGATACCACTGTCGCGGGATGGTGTCGTTTAATGGAGCGCTGTATGTCGCGCGCGATGACGGCGTGTGGGCGATTGACGAGACGGTTGCTCCCCCCATTGCTCGGCGTGTGTTGGACTTCTCGAATGAGGCCAGCCGAGACAATTTTAAGGTGTTTCTGCCGTGGCGTGGTAGACTGTATTTCAATATCGGGAATGCGCTCTACGCCTACACCGGATCGACGCTGGCGAACGTCACGCCGCCCACGTACGATCTCGGCTTCCCGCCGTCCGGCTTCGGCGGATTCGAGGCGGCGACCTGTCGCGGGTCATTCATGTTCGTTCTAGCGAATTACGGCTATCCGGCGGTGGGTGGATGCGTGCTGGCGTTCGACGGAACGGGCTGGCACAAGGTTTTTGAGAACTCGAAGACGCTCTGGGCGCTGTTCTATTCGCCGAGCAACGACTCGCTGTTCGTATGCAGCGAGGCCAAGTTGTTCAGGATTCAGTTCCAGCAACTCAGTGAACTGCCGTATGCTTACTTTCCAACGTCGAACAATCACTATCTCAACCTGAGCGAGATCGACGCGGGTTTCAGGCGCGTGACGAAGTCATTCGCCGAAATTGATATCGAGGCAACCAATCTGCTTGCGCCTAACAGGTACATCGGCGTCGAGTATTCGGCAGACAATGGGGCGTGGAATGTGCTTGGCAATGCTACTGTCAGCGGCGTTACGGAACTCCCGATGAATCCGACGGTTGAGGCTAAGAAGCTGGATGTGCGTCTGAACTTTAAGACGGGCGACTCTGCGCAGTCGCCGATATTGAGGAACGTATCGGTCAAGTATATGGTGCGGCCCAATGTGTTGTACGGGCATCGCCTGACCATTCTCGGCGGCGACGAAGTGCACATGCTGGATGGCCGGACGCTCAAGGCGAGCAGCGAAGTTCAGCGCCAGTGGCTCAGAGCCGCGCGCAACAGCAAAGCGCCCGTCGTATTTATCACACCGTTTGGCGAGCAGAAGACGGGCTACCTGTCCACGCTTCAGTTCGGCAATCTCCAGCGCAGGCCGGGCGAGCCGAGATCGAACTGGACGTGCGTGACGAACATCGTTGAGACTCGCTAATGGCAAAGCGTAGGGGCAAGGCACTAGAGGAACTGGCGGTTATTCAGCGACCGAGGATTGGGGGTCGCCGACTGACTAAGCCCGAGGCTTTTAATCCTGACCCGCTCATCACGATCCATCGGCGCGGGCTGAATGTGGCGGACTACTCGCCGCCTGATCCAAGAGAGGCGTGGGCCAAGTCGCAGAGTGAAATGCCGATGCGGGGAACTCTTCCTGAGCGCGTGGTATATAAATCGCTTGAGGACAGGGATTTGATCTTTACGTTCCAGTCCAGTCTTCAGGGTGGACGGATTGAGTTGGGCGGTCTAGTCGCTGACTTCATTATTGAATTCAGGACTCAGCTGGTCATTCGTGTTCAAGGTCAGTATTGGCACGGCGAGTTCGACCGGGCAACGGGCAATCTGATTAATGGGGAGCTGTCGCAGGGTAGGCGAGATGACGAGCAGCGCGGCTTGCTCGAGGAACTGGGCTACGAAGTGCTGGACTACTGGGAGTACACGGCGGACGATCAGTTCCTAAACGACGAGTGGTTCAGGCTGAATATCGACAGCCGCATGATGGGGGTGGTGTAGTGGCAGAGACAAGCATGCCGTTGAATATTCCGTCGAGATCGTACGGAGCGGTTGTGTCAGATACCGAGCACGATACCGAGCGCCGACTGCGCGAACTCGAGTCGTTTGTCTTTCAGGATTTGCGCAGGTTATCGCTAGAGCGCAAGGGCGCTCAGCGTGTGGCATCAGACGGTAGTCTCCAGCTCGGCCCGGCGAGCGGGTACGTCAACATCTCGAAAACAGACGGGAAATTGACGCTTACCGGAACGGCCAAGTACGAACGACACATCCAGATACCCGCCAAGTCGGACGGCGCGGTAGCCAACCAGCCCGTTCCGGTAGACTTTTTCACGGTCGGCGGATTGCAGTTCGCCACAACGGGCGCAAAGTATTCCTACTGCCAGTTCGAGATTCCAGATGACTGGGATGGTGGCGATATCTATTTTGAGATCGACTGGTTTCCAGACTCGGGAGCGATGAGTGGAACATCAGCAGTGGAGTGGACGGTTGAGTATCGCGCGGTTGCCGAGGGGGAACTTATTAACGCGGGCACATCAGTCACGCTGGTGTCGATTGACAACGCGGATTACGCCCAGTACCAGACCAAGCACGCGCGAATGACGATGGCGTATAACAATGCAAACCAGCCGCTTACGGCGCAGGATCACGTGTTCGTCAAGATTTCGAGGAACACCGCGACAGCCAATGACTTCAGCGGGAGTGTGACGGTCAGCGGTTACGAGGTCATTTACACCAGCAAGGGATTCCCGACATCGAACTAAAAAGGCCCACCAATTCGGTGGGCCTTTTAATTGGTACACAGTGGGCGGTACTGTATAATTTCGTTCGGGTTTGAAACTGACCACTACTGACGTGTGGTGCTAACTCACCCGCCGCCCCGAGTGGAGTTGCTGATTAGCGGCGCTTCAGTCTGGACTCGATCCAACTCATGACTGCTCGGCGTAGACTCGGGTCGCCGTCAACCCGGATGGTCACATCGAAAGACTGAAACCCCTGCTCATCGCTTCGCGCGACAACTGCCAAGAGGGTTTCGCCGGACGAGTCAGTGGCACTACACCACATAGAAACGTTCGTTCCAGCGTCTTTCGACGCGCGTGCCAAGGCTTCAGCTGGTGGAAGGGCGACAAGTTCCAGCAGGTACTCATCGGCCTCCATTCCGGTCGGTAGTATCTGAGGGCTGTCGGCCACTTTCCGCGCCGCACTTGGGATAAGAGTTGCTGCGTCGATGGCGACGCCACGACTAGCTCCGGCTCGCTCGATAAGGGATTGGGCATCGGACATCCTTTGCATGACGGTGGAACGCGGGATGAGGAAGTCTTCTTTCAGACTGTCGATCCATTCCTCTTGAGAGCGGAAGCCTCGAGCATCCGCCTTCCACAGTCGCTTCGTGTAGATTTCAAACACCGAGCGCCACAACTGCACGTTGCGCTTCAGGATTTCGGGTACGGCCTCGGCGATCTGCCCCATGTGGTACGAGTATTGCTCCGCCAAAACGGCGGGCACAATGGTCTGGTCAGTCATGGCCGACGGACTCCAGCGCTTTCTGGCGATTGCAATCCGGTTTATGGCCGGAGTTTTCGTTTCGACCGCACCAACAGCAGAATCCCTCAAGTGTGTCCGAGAACTCTACTTCGGCCAGCGCACGCTCTAGCATATCGATTCTCTGCGCCATCCAGACGGGCCAAGTCACTCCGCCCGGTTCGGTTGTGCTGCTCCATATTCGCATCAACTTCTTGAGTTTCCAATCTCCGTACTCTGTGTCTGTCATCTACTTCACCTCGCGAATCGACACACTGGGCTGTCCAACCTTGCGCGCGTCGGCGATCTGCGGGATGAGAGATACCATGCCGTCCAGCTTTGCGCCGTCCCACGTTGTCTTGCCCTTGGCCCACACGGCATGGAGTAGTTCGCCTTTGACCGATTCGCCCAGTTCGAGCACGAGCGATTTGACGAGAGCCTCGGCGTTACTCGCATCGACACCCGCCGCCAGCATGACAGGCTCGAGTTCTTCGGCCAGCGCGTCGAGTTCAGGCTTTACCTTTAGGACGATCTCATCGTGTCGCCGCTTAAACTCATCCGCGTAGATGGCGGCAATCTGCCGTTTGGCGGACAAGTTGCTGAGCGCCTCAAGAACTTCGGATTTAGTTGCCATTATCCACCCCTCACGATCTTACCGAGGCTCGCGCCTACTGTCGCGACGTCGAGCGATCCGCCCATTTCGATAGTACGGAACAGGATGTTGATGAGCTCCGCCTTGTCCGGCGTGTCAATCTTGTCGGTCAGTTTCAGGCCGCTCGCCTCGCAGGTTGCAACCCACTGCTCGGCGGTGAAGATGCCTTCCCATGCAATGCTGTGAATCTCGTCGCCCGCCTTGGCTCGATTGAACGTGGCGATGCGGATCATGTGGTCGGCGTTTAGCCACGACATTTCCTCGGGTGTCTTAAAGCCCGTGTAGCGCTGGACACACTCCAGATAGTGCGCCTTGCTGGCGTACCACTCGCCCTCTCCGACGTGCTGGCTGAGAATCTGCTTGATAAAGGCGTTGCCGTGTGCGGTGTCGCCCATGCGCTTGTCCCAGACAGCAGACTTACCGCGTACTTGTTCGAGCGCATTGTCGTACCATGGTTTCGCGAGCGGCTGAGGAACAGGCTTGCCCGGCTTGGCTGGCGCAGGGCTGGACGACTGCCCGGTCGAGTGCTGTTGCGCTGAGTTTCCATCGCTGTCCTCGTCAGCATACAGTCCGACGATAGCGGCCAGCGCATAGCGCCGCAGGTAAGTGACGATTGAGCCTGCCACCTGCGCCAGCGACTTGCCCTTCTCATCGCCGAGCGGCAGGGAGATCGTCGATGAAATCCACTGGCCTGATTTGTGCATCAGCACCGTCTCGACGCCAATGCCGCCATCGTTCGTGGCGAGTTGTGTCACGGCGAAGCCGTTGTCGTAAAGCGCCTGCTTGCACGCCTCAATGACTGCGCCGAGATCGGCGTATTTGTTCTTGAGAAACGGGTTGATCGAGTTGAACGCCACGGGCTTGACCTGCGCCTGCACGCTGGACAGCGCCTCGGCGAGTTGGTCGATGTGTTCTGACTTATTCATCAGTCGTTCTCCTTTGATTCGATATAGAAGCCATCGTCCGGGTCGTAAGCGATCTTATTCATCAGCTCCTTGCCGATGGCGATTCGGATGCGATCCACGCTGCCGCCGCCGGGCGTGAACTTGTTACCCGGATACTCCATGCTCGTGCCAAGACGGTTGCACAGCATCTCGGCGATGTTCTGGGCGAGCTGCTCGTCATTGAAGATGGGGTCGTCGAAGTCGATGAAGAGCGTGACGCGCCGCTTGCACTCGTCGGTCAGGTACGGATTGGACTTGGTCGGCTCGTCGCCTGCTTCCGGCCTCTGCTCGACGGACGTCTCCCAGTTCGCATCCGCCCATTTAGGAGAAGCGTACTTGCTACTGTCGGTGTATTTTGTCATGACATGATTCGTCCAAGAGCCGGGATTCGATTCAGATTTCATCGGCTCTTCGGCGTACCACCACCACTCATGACCGTTATCGCTGTTGTCGCACGCCAGCCAGTTCGCCCACTCGGGCGCGTCATCCCAGCTTGGTTTATTGCTTGCCATGCTTCCTCCTAGAATCCATCGTCGTCGTCGTCATCGTCGTCATTTGGATCGGGCTCTTCGCCGACGATGTAGAACTCGCAATAGGAATGGCTAAACCTGATCTCTTCGTACTTCGTCACGCCGACGGCGATCTTGGCGACGTCGACGATGGAGCCCGCCGCTGCCAAGCAGGTTGAGCCCATCTTCTCGACCAGCATCTTCGCGATCAGATTCGCAAGAGCCGCGTCATCGTCGGCGGGGCTGTCGAAATCCAAGAAGATCGTTACGCGCTTCTGTTTCGACGGCTTGCTGGACGAGTAGTCGACTGTCTTCACTGGCTTGGTTTCGCAACCCGGCTTGTGCTCGAGCGATTCTTTCCAGTGCAGAGACGCCCACTTTGGATTGGCGGAATACCCGGAGAAACCGGCGTCACCGCCGGTATTTTCCCAAGCGTCGTTAAAAGATTCTGAGAGAACGGGCTCTTCGGCGTACCACCACCACTCGCAGGAGTAACTAGAGGAAGCCCCTTCGCACGCTAGCCAGTTCGCCCATTTAGGAGCGGTCGACCAGTCCGGCTTGACAACTTCCTGCGGGTTGCTGGACGGTCGCGCTTCGACTGAGGACTTCCAGTAGAGCTTGGCCCAGTCCTGAGAGGCAGATGTGAAGCACATCTTGAACTTTCCCTCTACGGCATCCCACTTATGGATGTCATCTATCGTGTAGATTTTATCAACAGGTGGCTGCTTTTCGTACTGATACCAGTCACCATTCTCGTCGCAGGCAATGAAGTAGGCCCACGGTTCGAGGTCGGCCCAGTCGGGTTTGTTACTTTCCATATGCGTTCCTCACTTTTTCTTCCGCCCACTGACGCGGGTCGCGGTCGGGATTACTGCGGCTTAGTCCGGCGGCGATAAACTCAACCGCTTGTGCTCGGGGTACATTGTGCTCGGCGCAGCGCATGGCCGAGAAGTACGCCTTGCGGTCGCGGTTTCCGGGCTGTGTGCCGTGCTGAACAAACGATACGATTTCGCGCGGCATACCGCCGGGCAGAACGGCGACACCTTCTCGACTGGGCGGCTCGATAATCTGGACGGACGGGAAGCCCAAGTCGTTGATGCTGGTGAACTTGGGTATCTTGTACCAGTTCGCCATTGACCAGATGTATGTTGTGCCGTCGGGATGCACGCTCGGCGGCGCAACCGCATAGCCGCCTTCGCCGCGCAGGTCTATCCCTCGGTCGTGAAATCGACGGTTGCCGCACGGGACTTCGGTCTTGATGTAGACGTGCTTTCCGTGCGATGTGGTGACGGTAGGGATGAGCCAGCGGGTAGTGTCTTCTTCGATCCACGCCTCCCACGCTGACTCGCGGTCGAAATCAATAACGGTGAGACCGCCGCTGATTCCGCCGCAGACAATCCCGAGGTTTCTCTCTGATCGGTAGAACCACTTGACGAGTTCTGACTCGGCGGGTTTACGGGATTGGAAAGTTCGCCACTCCAGCGCAGGCTTTTTGCCACGCGCCTCCAGAGGGATGACGCTGAAGCCTCCGCCCAAATAGCTTCGGGCTGCATCAAGAAGTGTAGATGTGGACATGGTATGCGCTCCGGTTGCTTCACTAGACTCAGTTCGAGTATTTCATTTGTACCTCCGCACAATGGACAACTGATTCGCCGGAACAACTCCTCGCGCTGTCGCGCTTGCTCAGTCTCGGTTAGTTTGCTAGGAATGAATTCTGCATAGTCAATCTCCATTCAGCCTCCGTATTCGCTTTTGTGTTGCGAGTCTTTTTCGATGGTTTTCTTGAACAGGTATCCACCTGCAATGTGATAGATCACAACACCCTCTGGTCGAGCAAATCCGGGTGCGGCAATACTCCCATGCTCGGCGAGTTTCTTAAGGCATTCATCGACTTGGCCCAGATCAAATGGGCCTGAGTACAACGTGGGCACAACCCCGCAGCACGTCGGTCGAGCCGCATCGTCAGACCAGCGAGACGTGTTGAACAGACTGAATCGCTTCTCTTTAAGGTCGTACCCGCGTTGGATACCGCGTCCCCACCACTCTCCGTAATGAAAGCCAGCGCCGAGCAGGAGGAGTTCTGATTTGTGCTCGTGAGCCCAGCGCGAGAAGCCGTAGTTATCCTTCTCCGGGGTAATCCACTGAGTACGCGAGCCAGTCAAGAACTCGCCATCGTCTCCGATGTAGATGACGGCGTTTGTGCCGTCGATCTTCTCGGTAACAACGATGTCGCGCGATAGCCTAGGGATTTTGGTGAACGGTTTGAAGTCCATGATATTCTCCTTTACGTCAATTTTGCCATGACCTGAATAATCTTTTGCGCCGTGTCTTTTGGCACGCGGCACTGCGCAATTTGTTTATCAATCCACCACTGCTCGTTCGCCTCGATGTAATTCAGCGCACAGTCGACGGCTAGCGCGCCGTCCTTGGGCTCGGCTCTGAAGGCCGCGCGCATCACCTGCTCGGCGGCGGTCTTGATGTACTTGCGCATGATGGGCGACGGGGTGTGAATCCGTTGCATGAAGGCTACCAGCCGCGCCTCGATAGTGAGGTTGCGAGCGCGCAGAGCCCGCATCTCCAGCATGATTTCTTCGGCTTCGGACTTGTAGAGTTCCTGCTCGGCGGTCGCCGCCGCTTGTTCCATGCGAGGGACTAGCTGAATAGGCGATGAGTGCATACTCTGAATGTACTCCTTCCAGCGCGGGATCGCGCACAGTTTGGCGAGTCCGAGCGACAACGAGTTCTTGCCGACACCGGAGCTTACCAGTTTGTTCGCGGCAATATACAGGTCGTGGTCGGATGCATGCGAGAACACGCCGCGCAGGAGGATGACCAACTCGGTGTTCGGCTTGACGCGCTGCTTCTCGGGTCGGCCCACAGCAAGCAGGTCATACTGGCGCGGCTCGAAGTACGGGCCTTCGACGGGCTCTTCGAGGTCATCAATAAGCGGCATTAAAACCCGTCCTGAGAACTCGGATGCGGCCCTGATTATCGCAAGCGCAGTATCCGTAATAATTGGTGTATCGCCACAGACCAGATTCATCCAGAGCCAGAACGAATAAATCATCCTGCATTAAGACAAGACTGCCAAGGTCAATCATGAACAGCTGGAACTGACAACCGAATAGATTCAACTCAGACATGAGAAGTTTCTTGCCGGAGAATTTTCCGTCAGCATTGCCCTTCATCGGCCTGATCGAACCATACTTATTGACACCGACGCCAAGATGCTTGTCGGTGTTCTCGTATGTTACCACTCCCAGACCGCTGATTCGTAACACATAACCCGTGTTTGACAGTTCATTGCGGATAGCGAGCCATGTACCATTTTGGGTGTGAGTCGCCTCTCCGCCCGTGTAGATAAGTGTCTCGAGTACCCAACCGTCCTTTTTAATCACAGCGCCTCCAAAAGTATGATACTCTACCGTCCAGTTCTGGACAATAGGACTATTGTACTGAATACAGTTCGCGCTGTTTCGCGCCGGACTCAAACCAGAAGATCGACTCCCGCCACTTGGCCCGATACTGGACGCCAGTCGAGCGAATGGTGAACTCGACGATCAGGCGGTCGCCATTATCGAAGCAACCCGATACTGCCGAGTCGATGCGGACATCGTCTCTGGACTCAGCGCCGAGTTTCTGAGCGCCAAGCATGAGATCATCGTAGTCCGACGGCTCGTAGTTCTTGAAGAACCACCAGTGCTGGTCTGGCATCTTGGTCATTTGAGCACCAGCATATTGCCCCACTTATCAATCGGGAGTCCGAACTCGTCAGGCACGCCCGGGAAGCGGTGAAGCCCGGACTTGTTGATGAGCAGCATGTTGTGTCCTGAGGAGTTGATAATCAACTGCTCAGACTCATCATTCTTCCAGAGAAAAAATGTTCGGCCCATCGCCTCGACTTCCGACACGCAATCAAACCAATGCGCCATAAGATCAGCCGCGTTGCCGCGATAGGGCTTGAGCCGACCGATTCCATTAAGGTCGAATCCATGACTGCCGCCGATGCCGGAAATCAGATAGACGCCTCTCTCGCTGAATGCCAGAATATTCCCGTTGATCTGGTCGCTCATCAGTTTGACACCCCAATTGCCGAATGACAGGGCTGGAACTAACTTGAATTGGATTTCGCTCCACGGCTTTATCTTCTTCATGCAGACCTCCTACCGGACGACCCTGACGCGGCCTAGCTCATCGCAGGGCAGGCCGCAACTGAACACGTTGCCAAAACGGTAGACGCCCGACTTGTCGATGACGAGAATCGAGTCGTAGTCAGCGGACACGCACAACTGCTCGGCGCTCGGATTGAACCAGAGCTCGAAGCCGACGCCGATTGACTTAAGCGCAACGCAGCTTTCAGGGTCATCGTTGTAGCCGTCCTTAAGAATGGCGGACGGAGCGACGCCCTTAAAGAACTTGACTCTGCCGACGCTGTCGAGATCGAACTCATGCGACTTTTCGACCGCGCACGCCCGATAGACACCCGACTCGTTAAAGACTAATATCGGCCCGCAGAATTGGCTGCTTCTCAAGGCGACCGACTCGAGAGGATCGCCTGTCATCGGGTGTGGATGATGGGATTTATCCAACCAAAACTTAATTGAATTCCAGTGCATGTTATCCCCTCAGGATTTGCAGTCGGCGCTCGGAATCGTGCGGCCAACCAAGTTCGCTAAGTAAACTACCAACGATGAACCGATACCTGAAGATGCCGTCCGGCGTCAACATGAGCAGCCAGTTTTTATCCTTGAACGAACTGCCCGATGTGATGACGAAGACGTTTCCGTTGGACTCAAGATTTATCGTGACGTTTTTATATAAGACACTGGACACGACTGGGTAATCTGGGAAGTCAGCCATGCTCCCGCGATAGACGCGCGGTTTGCCCGACACTCCGTCAAGTCGCGAGAAATAGGCGTTGTTGCCCGGCCCACTGAAAAGCCTAACGCCTTTCTCGGTCAGCGAAAGCGTCCACGAGTAACAGCCGTCCAGTGACAGGCTGACTCGCTCTCCCCAAGAAGCGCCGCTAAACTGATGCAGAACAGGCTTAAGCATGGCTGGCCTCCAGTAGTTTCTTGAGGTTCTCCAGCCGCACCGAGTTGCGATCCATCTCGGAGACTTCAACCGTCTCGATGTCGCCCGCATAGATACGACCGTCGGGCAGAATCGTGACGAGGTCGCCCTCCTTCAGGAATGTGGTCGAGGTCTTGAGCTTGCCATATTCGATATAGCAACCCGACATCCCGACGTAGGCAGGGATGTTGCTCTCGCGTGCGACCAGCGCGGCGTGACAGGTCGGCCCGCCGACAATCGTCAGGATCGCCGCTGCCTTTAGCATATGCGGCAGGTCTTCGGTGGTGGTATTCTTGCGCACCATGACGAGGCCCGGCTCAGGCTTTTCCGCCAGCGTGATCCGGCCACGCACGATCTTGGGCACAATCGGCAGCGACGTCGTGAATGGAACAGAGGTCGTCGCAGTCTCGACGCGCGTCGAGATGACTGGCGGATCGTTGTATTCCCTGACACGCCCGGCGTCGGCAATGCCGTCCAGCACCATGTCCAACGCAATGCGTGCCCGGGCAGTGGGCGTGCGCTTCATCGCACGGCATTGCAGGATGTAGAGCTTATCCTTGCTGATCGTGAACTCGATATCCATCGCGTCCTTGAACTCGCGCTCGAGCCGAGCGCCGACGCCGATGAGTTCCTGATACAGCTTGGGCTTGGATGCCTTGAGGCGTTCGCCCGTCGCAGGCATGACTGAGCCATCGACTACGGCGTCGCCCTGCGCATCTTCGGCCCAGTCGATATACGGCTCGTCCACGCCCGTCTGCGGATTGCGGGTCAAGTACACGCCCGATCCACCGCTCAGCCCGGAGACGATCAACTGAATCGTGCAGGCCGTGCCGCCGTCGTGCGAGATGCCAAACTGCTCCCGGTAGGCCACAGCGCGCTCGGAATTCCACGAATCGAAAACGATCTGGACTGCGCGCTTGAGCAGGTTCATCTTCGTCTGCGGAATCGAGCCTGTCTCTTTGGCGAGCGACGAGAGTGAGCCAATGACTGACGACACATCGCTGCTGCCTAGCGCGCTCAGGAAGAACGCGCCACGCTTGACCAGCATGTCATCCGTGACGCGCTGAATGGATTCACGATCTACACCGAGCGCAAGACAGAACGACTTCCAGAAATTGTAGCGCAGCAAGGGGTGATCGTCGGGAGAAACGCCCACGTTCAGGATCGTGTCCATCATGCCGGGCATCGACTGCGCCGCGCCCGAGCGCACGCTCACTAGCTGGCCCTCGCCGAACTCCGGGAACGTCACCTTCATTTGCTCGGCGATATCCTTCCACAGATCGGCAAACTTCAAGTTTCCGCTGTTCAGCGCGCGCCACGCCTCGGTAGTGATGGTGAAGCCCGGCGGCACAGGCAGTCCCAAGTTGTGCATAACAGATAAACTGCCGCCCTTGCCGCCGACCAGCTCGCGGTCGGTAGATTCGCCGATAACCTTGATGTATTCGCTCATCATTTCACTCTCCATACGCGCAGACGACCGCTGAATTCGCCCTCAATAACGATGCCATAGCCTTTATTAACGCCTGAGCAAAGCTGCAACCCGTCGTCCGTCAGGCGGGCGAGTGTGCAGCACGAGCCAGCGTAAATCTCGCTATGCTTCGACATCATGAAGTATGGCGTGCCATTGTGGATAAAGATGAAGTAATGGACGCCATTCCGCTTGACAACTTCACCCCTGTAAGCGAGGGACGCGATGGTCTCGCCATTGTCCCAGAAGCCCTGCGGGTAGAAGGCGCAGTTCTGACGCAGAACTTTCACAGCGCCGTTGCTGCCAATGAACGGCAGGTCATCCATGACTCCCTTCCAACGGTGGATGCCGTCAGGCTGGATATCGAACAGCGCGTAGGGGGAATAGCGAACGCGCACTCTGTATTCGCCGAACGCTTCTAGTCCGACGATGCTAATTTTCGAGATGTCCATCGACGACCTCCCCATGAATAAGCTGCTCCTGCTCCTGCTTAATGTCCTCGAGGGTCTCTTGATACTTCTTCTCCTCAAGTTCAGTCATCAGTGCGAGCCTAGAAATAATCTCGCCCGTTGATGTGACGTAGTCCGTTGTGCCTGATACTGACACCAGCTTGACCAAGCCCATGTCGCCCTTGAGACGCCGAGCAAGAACGTGGTCATCCGCCTCTTCGTTCCAGATGAAGTTCTTGTAGAGTTCGTTGACGATGGTGTCCAGCTTGCCCGCCTTGCGGTCGGTCTGCCCTTGATAAGTGCCCGTCCAGCCCTGATATCCTGCGGAGTAGACCGTCGTGGATGGCTTGATGTACTTCGTCGTGTCGGGTTCGGGCAAGCCGAGAATCTCATGGACATACTTCACTTGGGCGGCGGTCTCGACCGCCTTTGTGCAGTAGCGATCCCGCACCCACTGGATCGGGTCGTCTCCGATGGCCTTCGGATTCAGCAGGAAGCACAGGATTGCAGCCGCCATCCCCGTCCGGCCATGACCGCCCTGGCAGAAGACGACCACCTTCTCGCCAGCCTTCATCAGGGCGTAGATGTCGTCCCGCAGGGCATCCCAGAATTCCCGATCCAGATTCGCCGGAACGCCATAGTCCTTGATCGGTACGCGCAGCCATGCGTGCGAGACGACGGGCTGGGCCTTGGAGATGGCGTTCGCAAAATCCTGCTCGGCCTCAACATTCATTGCCCGAACATCGCCTGCGCTGTTCAGGATATGTGAACCAGTCAGGTCAATCACGACGTGGCCTGCCGTGACGACCGAGTGGGACAGCCCGCCGAAGTACAGGCCGCCGCCCGTTTTCGGGAGCGAGATCAGTTCGGTGTTGCCGCTATGGCAGCTTGCTGCTGGCGTGTAATAGCCAGTCTGAGAACTTGTCTGCGCCATCTTTTTCTCCTTCTTCGATTTCTTCGTGGGCTTCCGCTGCTCCACCCTTTCCTCCTGCTCCAGCGCTCCCTGATCCAGTTCCGCCATCAGTTCCTCCAGCGATTGATACTGCCGGGGCGGAGTCTCCTGCGCTGGGTTGCTCGTTGTGTTGTTCGACGTGCTTGGCTGACTCATGCTTGACCTCCTTGGGGTCGTACATTTCATCTTCGGACAGGTACATTGAATCATCCAGCTTCTCGGCCTTCTTGCTCGGTGAGCTGCTCGACGATGAGCTAGACTTAATCGTCCCGGGTTCGGCCCTCTTAGAGAGTTCCTTATCGCCGAACTTGTAGGGCGCGTACTCGATATACGGGCGCGCTTCCCAGTTGTCCGGCTTCAGGCGAAGGCGCTGCATGTACTGGATGACCAGTCGTCCGACGGGAAGCGAGAGCGACCGAAAGTAGTTTCGATTGATATTCGCGAAGTAGTCCACGGTGTCCCGCTTGAAGGTCAGGAAGGAGTCCAGTTTGTAGTAGTCGGACTTCCATGACAGCTCGAACGGGATGATCTGGCTGGCCTCAGTCTTGTTGAACTGCGTGCCGCCATTGTGCTTGAGGTCGGCGACGTGGTCAATGTAGACAGACGGAGCGAGCTCGCCTTTACGGAAGGACAGTGCGATACTGGCGATGCTCTTCCATTTCGCGCCGCCGTAACTCCCGCCCCAGCCCGGCTGTCCGAACAACTCCGCGAGCTGAGGTAGCGTCTTGAGCGGGTCGTACTCTCCAGCGAACTGGTATGCGCCGATGCGCCCGTTCGCCTTGGGAATCTCAGACCAACACCATAGTCCAGAACTTCCGACGGCATGCCGTGCCTCACCCATGCAGATGAGGTACATGTAATCCGCCAAACAATTAGCAATCGGTGCGCTAATCCGAGCCAACCAGTTGCGCGCCTCGGCCACGATCTCGGGGTGGTCGGCGGCGCGTCGATCCGAGATGATGGCTTGCAGGCTGTAGTAGTCTGCAAAGATGTCCAGTGTCAACTTGTTACTCGCCATAATACATACCCTCCTGTTGATTTGAACCAGCTCCCACGGCGGGACTCGAACCCGCCTTTGCCACCCGTCGGACACGGAATGGAGCGTGACCATGCGCCCCGTGGGAAGTCATTATTCAGTTGGTGTTACGCCGAGCGGGGACTAGCCGCGCAGATACGCAGCCAGCGCAGCGTCGGTGAAGTCGAACGACGTGCCGTACGGGCGATTGATATCGTCGTCCGGCAGTTGCGCATGGATGCTGTCGCCGAAGTTGATGCGCACCTGCACGTACTTGCGGTCGAGGTTGCCGCCCACCAGAGCGCACGCATTGCGGATGGCCGTGCCATCGAGGATGCCAGCCGGGGTGATGATCTTGTGATCTTGCACGAAGACCAGCGTGTACTGCTTGCCCGTGCCCGCCAGCGATTCAACCTTGCCGAAGTTGCTCGGCGTGACGGTGTGCTTCGGAGTGACCGTCGGGGTGAACGTCGGCTTAGGGGTCGGCGCACTCACGGGCTTTGGCGCAGGCGTGGGCTCGCTGGTCGGCACGCTGTACCCGAACAGGATAAACAGGTCGGACACCGACTTGACTTCCGGCTTGGGCGCAGGAGCGAACGGATTCGCCACGGGCTTGCCGTTGCCGTTCAGGTAGCCCGCCAAGTCCCAGTCGATAAAGTCGAACGACGCGCCGTACGGGCGGTTGATGTACGAGCAGGAGACCTGCGCGTGGACGCGACCATTGCCCGTAGAGCGCACGCGGACGGTCTTGTTCTCGAGGTTCAGACCATACGGCGCAGACGACTTCATAAACGTCGCCGTGATGGTCAGGCCGGGGGCGACGATCTGCCCATGCTCCACGCGCACCGTTGCGTACTGCTCCCAAGAACCGTTCGACAACGACTTCACTGCACCGAAACCAAAATTCTTAGCCATGATATTCTCCTTTTCGCGAAAAGTATTCTATCTGACTAGAGCGCTCTAGCCAGTCGGTCGATGATGATAATGCGCCGAGCAGTGAATGGTGCTTAGCCATTCCCTACTGCTCGGCGATACTGCCTACGCCATCTCGCTCTCATCCAGATAGTCGGGCGAGACGCTTGGCTTCTGGGCTTTCTTCCACGGATTCGGCACGTCGAATGACGCGCCGTAGTCGCGGTTCTTCTTCGAGCCCTTCCACTGGAAGTGGGCGGTGCTGCCGTCCATCTTGTACTGAAGTTCCAGCGGTTTCACGGTCGAGATGCCGAGGCTCTTCAGAGCCTCAGTGACAGCGGGCGCGGGCGTGGACTCGACGCCACCGCCTTCACCGGGGCGCAACAGCATGCCGTTCATGAAGCCGACCTTGAAGTACACCACGCTCGATCCGGCCAACGACTTGGTGGGAAACTGGATTGCCATGTTGTGATCTCCTTGAGATTAGATATGTATAGTTTAGACAGACATGCACAGGTAGCACGGTCGCTATGGAATCAATTCAATGTCCACCCCTTCGGGACGGTGACGAAGAGCAGAGCGCCCTCTTCACCGTCGAGTACCGTCAGAATTCGACGACGGTTGACCGACAGATTGTCCGTGAGCCGCTTCATATACTCGACTCGCAGCCCCGCTGCGCACAGACCGAACGCCCAGATGTACGGCAGCTTGAACGAAACGATTGATCCAGACTTGACAGACTGCACGGTACGGTCGAGCGCCTGATTGACGAGGTCTCTCATGGCCTACCTCGCTCGTCGTTGATGCGCTGCCATTCGTCGAGCCGCTCGACTGAGTACCAGCCCTTGCTGCCATCCGACCACTCGACGAGAGAGTCGCGGTTGACATCGGTCTCGCTAACCGTACCGTACATCTCGAACTCCGGCGAGTACACGATGTCGTGTCGACGCCAGTTGGTGCGCTTGGTTGCGACGGGTGCGTCAGTTGTGTCCATCTTGAACGTCCTTATTAAACGGAATGTAGCCGACCAGCGGGCCAGTCGTCTCGAGCACAGCTCGATACTCCTTAACGCGCGCCATGTATGCGGCGATAATGGCCTTCTTCGCGGCCTGATCTTCGACCGCCCGCACTTGCGCGAACGTCTCGGTCTTGTCGGCTTCCATGTGTGCGCGCAGTTCGTGATGTCGAGAGAAGGATGCGCGCAGAATCTTCTCGCACATAATCATGTCGACATCCAGAATGTCTGGCCAGCGCTGGTGGATTGCACCATACTGGTTCGGCTTCATCTCGACGCCGTCAACAATCAGGACTACATCGCCATTACATAGTTCGTTTCGGGCGATGGCAAGCCGGGCACGATTGAAGAGCAGGTCGGTGCTCGTCGATTCAGTCACATAGACGCCGAGCAGGTGACGCTCATACAGCTCCTTCCACGCCGACTCGAAATTGTACGGCGTATGCGGGATGCCCTCTTCGCACATGACGATTGTTATCACTGCCCCTTCTCCTTGCCGCACACGGTGCACACCCATCCGCCACCCTTGGGGTGGTTTTTCGCCCGATTATGCAGGCGATTTTCCTTGCCATACTGCTTGTCCTGATACTCGTGCGTGCACGAGCAGGGCAGGATTTTCGTGGTGTCACTCTTGTCTTGCTTATCAGCCATGTCGCTCTCCTTTGATGTGAATAGTCTTGCCGTCCTTCTTGAATGACCCCGGTTCGAAACCCCAGATCATCTGAGGCAGAACTTGCTCCGGGAACAAAATCCTGATCTTGTCTAGTTCGTGCTCGATGTGATCTTCATAGCTCAGCTCGCGAGTGAGTTCGAGTTTCTTGCTCTTGAGTAAGTCCCGCAAGTAGACGTGACCAAGTTCAGGAATTCTGGCATCTCGGAGGACATCCCTGAGATAGATCATTCTGTCTAATTGCGCGGACGATAGCACAACTCGCCAGCCATTCTGGTATTGCTGCCACCAAGCTCGCAGTTCTTCGACTGCGCCCCATTCCGCCTCGTTGCACTTGCTGACATGGGCGTCGAAGAAGTCAGCGGTCTGTCTGTCAATGGCGCATCGAATCTGTATAGCCATGTCTCTCCAATGCTCGGCGTCAGACCTTCAGCCTGAGCGCCTTGAAGACCGCCGCCCCGAAGAAGATAAGCCAGAATAGCTCACCCATGTTTCAAGTCCGACGTCTTGATGGCGGTATATCCCTTGACAGCTTTCGACTTGACCTCGGCGAGTTTGGTTTTGCCGACAGCAATGTCGATATTCTTCACCCACGCATCGCCCGGAGTGAAGGACATATCTTCCATCTTGCCTACACCATTCAGGCGGTTGACCATCGCCTCGCCAACACGGAAGGCCAGAAGCGAGTCATCGTTCGGCTCGCCATCGAACTCAATAAATAGTGTGACTCGCCGCTTGCCCATACTACGCCACCGTCTCAAGTTCGGCAATGGCGGCGGCTTCTTCCTCGTCGCCCATTGCTTCGCGCTCGTCCATCTCGGCTTCGCCATCGGCGTCGGCCTTGTTCCAGCCATTCGCCCACGCCCGAGCCATGCGACCCGAGTACGGATTGGACAGGATGTCCAGCCCCTCATCGTGCGCCGAGTAGCCTTCGGTAGACGCCAACTCATCGGCCTTCTGCACCATCATGTTGTGGGCCGAGAGCGCATCCGCCGCCTTGCGGTAGCCCTGCCCACTGACCGTTCCGTCGGCATGGAGCGGGTAGTGCAGCTTCTGCCCGAAGGTCTTGCTCTTCGGGTCTTTATCCAACTTGTTCTCGTAGGCGGCGGGTTGTGCGATGGTGTTGCGCTTGACAGTCATGTTGCTCCTTATGAATGTGTATGTCTGCTCACGCCGAGCAGTATGGATTGCTGATGGCTGGAATCGAACCAGCAATTTGGCACTCCATGTGGGGAGGAGATTTGGTACGGCAACCGAATCGCGCGCCCACGCTACATCGACTCGATCACTGCGGGTCATCCATCCCGCCACATCAGCAACTACTACAGAGGACAGGGCTGGACTCGAACCAGCACAGTGGTGTGCCACCACCGTAGAGCCTACGGATGCGCTCAGCCTATGCGCAAGCCTGTCCAGAACTGGACTAATGCACCATCCAGTGCACCAGAACCATCACGGCGGCGATTACTTCTGATACCACATCGAGAATAATTGTCTGCTCCATGCTACGCCTCCTTCACTGCGTATACAATCAACCACGAGCCAACGAGTAGTTGCACGACGCTATCCACCGTGCTGTAGTCATAGCGTGTGACCGTCATGATACCGAGCGCCAGCCATGCCCATGCCGCACCGAACGAGGTGACGCGCTTGATGATGAGGTGCTTATTGAGTCGCATGCTGTACCTCGCTCGCAGTAAATTCGATGGACGACCGAACACTCACTTCCTTGCGGCAGCACGGGCAGGTCGCCACAGAATCTATCGGATGCCACTCGTCCATGTGGTCAATCTCAACGTCGAGACCAGCGCCGCAGTGCGGACACTTGATATCGTATAGAAAGTCATTCGGCTCGAGCCACACGCTACACCTCGCTCGCGATCTTGTTACACTCAGTGCAGACGGTCAACTTCTTGAGTTGCCGCAGCCACGGTGCGACATCGTACGGCTCGACGCATGGGCCGTGCTCGTGACATACGTCGCACTCATGCTCGGCGTGCAGGGGCAGGACGCGCCACCACTCACCGGTCAATTCGGGCTTGCCCTTATAGATGCGCTTGAACATCCCCGCCACGGTCGCCCATGCGTACGACTCTTTACAGTCGTCGCACATCTCGACATCGCCGAACTCACCACCCGCCAGCCAGTAGTCTTGGTCGGGCTTGTCCATCTTGCACGACCAGCACTCGTGACCGCAGCGTTGCTGGCGATACTCGGGCGAGCCGTACGTGCGGCACGCCGAGCAGAGATAGTAGTCCTGATGTTTCCAACCGCCATCCTGTAGCATGGCGGCGTCCAACTTCACGCGATTACCACACCACGCGCACACGACAGACGGCTTGCCGTTCGTGGCCGCAATCATGCGGCGCACCGCCATCTCGTCGGGCTTGAAACCACGACGCTCGCCGGATGGATCGCTCTGTAGCACGTCGAATGCTGCGTACAATCTACCCACGGCTGTACCCCCGGATGTCGAAGTTCTTGCGGCTCGGCTTAGCCACCTTGCGCACCCGGTTGACACGGTCGCGCGACTCGGTAGCCGTGTCGGCGTGCTGCATGATGGTGCTGATGGCGCTCGCTTGCGGCGAGTACCCCAGCTTGCGATTGTGTCGGTACGTATCCAGCGGTGTGGTCATTGGCGCATCTCCTATGCTAAGGTATCTACAGTGTCCCCGCCGGGAGTCGAACCCGGATTGCCGCGTACTCACGTTGCCACCAGCAACGTGAGCGCTACTCACCAGTCGTACATTACCATCCGTGAGTAGCCGGGGACGTGGGTATTACTCGGTGTCGCCCGTCCGTACATTCGTACTGCTCTTGATGCGGGACACGTTCACGCCCGTCGCCTGCGCCGCATACCGAGCCTTTTGCTTAGCTTCGTTGTGGCTCTTGGCATACTGGGTAGACTGGAAAGGCACGTCCTTCCGGTCACCGTGCTTCGTGAAGATGGTGGCGATCATGTCGATGATGAATTCCATCATGCTACACCAGCCCCGCTTCACTGCCATCACTGTCCGGCGAACTTACGAAGTACGGCCAGTCGATACCGTGCTGGGCGACGACCTCGCGAATTCGCTTGTCAAGCCAGCCCGGCGTCGACTCTTGGTACGCGCCATCATGGAACGTGAAGTACGTCCCGTCGATGTACCCCTGTACATCAAGTATGCCGCCGTCGGCGCACTTGTCCATCTGATACTTCGAGATGCCCGTCATCTTGGTGAGGATGGCCACACCGTGCGCGTTGTCCGCCGTGCACAGCACGTCACCCGTCGCCCGGTCGTAGGCGACGTACTCGCCGTCACCCATGTCCGAGTCGTACTGAATTTCGATGTCCTTGCCAATCACGATGCGCTGTCCCATTATTCTCTCTCCTTGAGTTGGCGGCGGATAGCCGCACGAATCTTGCCCACGCCCGAGTTGGCGCTGATGGGCAGGTAGCAGAAGAACTTGCCGAGATGCCGATGTGTCACACCCTGCACATAGATGTGCAGGCCGACGTCGAGCTTGTCGCAGGCGAACGTGTACCCGCCAACTTCCACCGTCGGCATAGTCACGTCCCACTTGAACCACTCGCGGTACTCCTCGAAGACTGGCATACCTCTCCTTGCTCGGCGCTATAAGATAAGTGCCCGTGTCCGAGTCGAACGGACAACGCCCGGCAGGCAGTGATGCTAGTCAGTGACCGTCTTGGCGACAACTTGTGACGACTGCAACATATACAGCGTGCCCTCGTCCGGGTACTCCGGGCAGTCATTGGCGCGCACGAACAGCGTGCCGTCGGGCAGGCATTGCGTCGGGACGCAGGCGACGGGCTTGCCGTCGAAGCGAAGGACGACCTTGACCGAAGTGGTTTCGATGGGTGTGAACATGGTGGCCTCGTTATGTCGAGTGATATATCCCAAATTTATCCCAAGTCAGTGCGGCAGGTTTGGGATAAACCGCACTGACCTAGGACATAATGCCTACGCCGCGCCCAGCGCGCGCGCCGCCAACGTGACCAGCAACGTGCTGAACATGCAACTGACGAAGAGCAGCGACAAGCACCCGCTCGCCTTAGGCGCGCTCGAACCGTAGTTCGTACCGCGCACGCAACCGTATTTACCGCTCATGTTCTTGCCTGCCATCATGCACTCTCCTGTGTGTGTTGGACGTCGTGGCTTGAGCACGACCGCCGCATTACGCCGGGCACTGCCCGACGCTCTCTGCGCATCCAACTCTGGACTACTTGATGCTGGCCTTAAGAGCCTCCAGTGCCGCGCGCTTCTCGGTCGCCTTGCGCGCCAGTTCGTCAGCCCGTTGCTGCGCAGCCGCCGCCCGCTCGCCCGCCTTAGCCTGCGACGCGGGAGACGAGCCGATCATCGTCAGGGTCGCTGAGCACTGGCACGACTGGCCGTTGATGTCCTGCTTCCACGTTGCGTAGTAGCCAGTGCTGCCAGTCTTGAACGCCTTGCCACCTGCTAGCGCCACCAACTTGGCCGAGCCGAGCGCCTTCAAGAACTCCGGCGTGACTCCGCCCAGCCCCTTGCTGCCGATGACCACAGCCTGCGCCGCGACCTGATACTTCGCCCCGTCGATGTCGGCCTTGCCGTTCACGTACCAGCCGACCGACCCCGTGCTGAACTCACGAGCATGCTCGATGTTCGCTTCCAGTTGCACGGCGTTGAAGTTCGTGTTCTTCTGCACTGCGATGGTAGCCATGTATGTGTCCTTGCGCGTTGGTGGGTCGCGCGCCCGAATTTGGTTTGGCGGTTTCGACCGCCGCGATGATTCTACGCAATCGCGACCGCCGCGCAATGGGGACGGGTTCTCTTCGCATAGTCAATGGGTTAATGGGGAGAGCGTAGAGCGTAGGGGGTAGAGGGTGGAGGGTAGAGGATGAAAGATAGCAGCTAGTAGTAGTAGGAGGTATCCCGCCCGATAGTATAACGCCACAGCACTCGTAGTACAAACGTACCATTCACGCCCGCCGCCATCTGTGCTACACTCTACTCGGAGGCCGCACATGACCACGTTCACCACGCTCTACCCGCAAGCACCGCGCCAGACCGAGATTCAGTTTGAAGGGTCGTTACTCATTAAGGCCGACGACTCGGACGAGCCCTATTCCTGTTTCGTCTGCGGCGCTCTCACGCACTGGATTGACATCAACTTCGAAGCCGCTGTTTGCTCCGAGGAGTGTGAACGAGCCGCGTGGAACGACTACTTCCGAGCCATCCCAGTCGAACTCGTGCAGGAGTTCAAACTCTGCGACCACGGTTTCGGCGTCGGCTTTTGCGGAAACAAGCAGTGCCCTAATTACGCAGATAGTACCAAAATACCATAGACCACCGAGCACGCTGAGCGTACAATAGAGACACCCCGCGAATCTTGGGCCACTCGTCACTCAGACGTACGGCGCGGCAGTCGGACTCCCTCGCTAAGTCCGCAGGTGATACGGCCAGATTGCTATCAGGGCAATGGCCTACATCCAGAACCAGCGCACAGTGGAGCGACCTGACGCGGGGCTACCAGTACCAAAGTACCATAGACAACCCACGTGTGCCCTCTCGCTCGTGTCGAGTGCCAGCTCATTATGACGGCGAGAGAGCGCCAATTCCACCCCTGACGGTTTCCCCGTTTCCCGTCAGGGGTATTTTGTTTGGACTTCTGGATAAGTACCGAGGATATTGTCCATAGCACTTTAGTCCTAATGAAGACGGCCATCTTCTTTTCTCATCTAATTTTAATCTTCCTTTAATCTGATTCTCATCCAACTCTCATCTTTTACCCTTGACTTTTGCCATCGAAAAGTGTTAAACTGCTGCCGCACCAAGAACACAGAAACAACCAAACTGCTCGGCGAAATCCCAGACAAACCAACACGCCGAGCATAAAGGTTAAACTCGATCCCCTCCGCTGAAATGCTCGGCGTTATCCGCACGATTTGCAAACCTCCGAAATCAGTACCAATGTCCTATTGCAATTCGTTAGAACAAGAGTTACAATGTGACCATCAACACGCAGGAGTAACTCACATGGACAAGTCGCAACTATTCCTCACTGTACTGATTACCATTCTGGCCACAGACCTCGCCAACCTGTTGTGCGCAATTGCCGCAGATCAATCCGATGACTCGATCTCCCCGTCGAAGTCCGCTTTCATCTCTTCGGTGCTATCCTTCATTGCGCTGTTTTGGCTGGGAATCGCGCTACTGGGCGGTGCGAAATGACAAAGACAGTCTCCATCGAAACCCTCGCCACCTTCAAGCAGATCATCGACCGCATCACGCTGGACGTGAGCAACTTCGTCCCGTACATGCGGGAGCAGACCACTGTCGCGCTGACAGACTCGCAGTTGACGTTCGTCCGCAAGTACGGCCAGCCTGCCATTGACTCCATGAAGCGCACGCTCAAGGAGCGTCTGGGCGCACTGGGTCTCGACCTGTACGACTGGCACATTGATATGACCGATGACGACAACCCGTTCTCGTTCCATATCGCGCGCCACCAGCCCAATTACGAGGAGAGCTAGCATGAGCGATCAGACAATAGCCGAGGCGACACCTGAGGAAGTAGTCCAGATCGAGACAACCGTCGGCGGCGAGGACTTGAGCGGGACGTGGTACGTGGTGACAGACGATGCTTAAAATACTGGTGACAGGTAGCCGCGTAGCGACGCTCGAGATGCTGGAGCTGGTCGACCAGATCGTGCTGGATGCCAAGGCGGACGGATGCGAGATCATTGTCGGGGATGCCGAGGGCGTGGATGCGCGGGTTATCGACCAGTGCGACCTGCTCAAAGTTCCTATAACGGTCTACGGGGCGTATGAGAAATTGCGCCGCCGGGCGAGGACGGGCCTGAACTATGGACTCCGAGGAACGTACCCGCAACGCGATGTCTTTATGGCGGAGCGGTGCGATGTCTGCATGGCTGTCTGGAACGGCATCTCCCGTGGGACAAAGATTACTTTTGAAGCAGCGGCAACTTTTGGCAAGCCGGTCACGGTTTATGATTGCTCAGGGCCGCTGGTCAGGAAAATCAGATACAACGAGGCGACTCATGCGTGAAGCGATTCTGAAATTCATCCAAGACTTCATCTCCAAGAACGGCTACCCGCCAACACTGGGCGAGATTGGCAAGGAGTACGGCATTGCGAAGTCGAACGTATCGTACCACCTGAACGCGCTCCGGGCCGAAGGCAAGATCGACTGGCACAGTAACAAGGCGCGAACGATTGTGGTGCTGTGAGTGGACGCTCTGAGGCTCAGACGTCTGCCCTCGAAAGAGATGGCTGGCGCTGCCAGTGGTGTCTCCGAGTGCTTGGACGCATTCGACCCGCCACGGACGCGCACCATGTATTCCGTCCACGAAGTCTATACGACCGACCCGAATTTATTATTGGCCTGTGTCACGAATGCCATCTCGGAATGAGACATTCATCTGGAAAAATATCAGACTCAGACATAGTCTGCATGGTGATGATTCCGTATATTTGGGGTGATAAGAATTTATCTCCTGCGGGGTTCGATTATGGACGATAGGCAAAGGGAACTTGGTCGTGAAGCGAATCGAAGATACAGGCTAAAGAACAAAGAAAAACTAAGGGAATTTGACAAGAGACCGGACAGGATTCAAAAAGCAAAAGAACGACTCAAGAAAATAATGTCCGATCCAATTATGGCGGAAAAGATAAGAACAAGGGCTAGAGACAGACTGAGAGAAAAACGCGCACTGATCAGAAAAGAACTCATCTATCTAATGGGCGGAAAGTGCGCGGTGTGCGGATTTGAAGACTACAGGGCGCTTCAAATAGACCACGTAAACTCCGATGGAAGTTCGCACAGAGAGAAGATGTACGGTAATATTGTTGCGTACCACAAAGAAATAAGAGAAAGTGTTATCTCCGGTGAAGGAAGATTTCAGATTCTATGTGCGAATTGCAATTGGATCAAGAGACACGATCTTGAAGAGCACGCAAAAAGAAAGGACTTGACCCCGCATGGTTTCTCAAAAGCAAACACTGGTTGATTTCGTGGCTTCGCTGGCCGACGCCCTGCTGGCGACATCGAACTACCTCGACGGCGCCAAGCGTTCTGGAGCGGACGTGGATGACCCGGAGGGCGCGCGGTATGTCGTCTTCTCAGACACGCTGATCCGGGAGTGGTCGAACAGTTTTCGCGGTATCGCATACGAATTAGGAGCTCAAGATGGCACGACAACTACTGAACAGCACATGGTACGTAGCGGCAAAGAAGAACAAGGCGAGCGCGGACAGCCCGATGCAGGGCCAGAAACAGGATCGGCTGATGCCGTGGCTGGTGGAGAGCCCGACCCTGTTTTATGAGTCGTATGAGGAATGCGCCGGGAATTTGAACCCGGCCATTGAGCAAGTAGTGGAAGTCACCGTGTCGATTGTGGGCACGCGCAAGAAGTTGACGGTCGACTGATGGTCAAGTGCAAGTATTGCGGAAATGAATACCGGCAGTCTGTCGCGCAGTGTCCAACCTGCGGCGGGAGGGAGTTTAAGGACTGCATTATGACGACGCAGCTGGGGACGATTGGCTACGGAATGATGATGTCGTCTCAGGTTATCGTGCATCTGCAAGATGTAGAATCCATGTACCCGATGTCCGGCGTGCGATATGTCATCGAAGAGGGTTGATCGCCATCGCCGCAGGGACGGGAATCATAAGCAGCTGGTCGCTCAACTGCTCGGCGTGGGCTACTCTGTACTGGATACGGCAGACTTGGGTCACGGCGCTCCCGACCTCGTGGTCGGAGCGAACGGCATCAACTTGCTGCTGGAAGTCAAGAACCCAGAGCAGCCGCCGAGCAAAAGAAAACTGACCCCGCAAGAACAGGATTTCAGAAACGACTGGCGCGGCCAGTATGACGTAGTGGAAACTCTCGACGATGTCATTCGCATCGTCGCATCTAAACTCAAGGAGCAACTCAATGGCAAAGTTTGAAACATCTCACTCGCTTCAAATCAATGGCGTCGCGACCCGCGACCCGAACCTGAAGTACGCCCAGAACGGCACAGCCGTCGTGCATTTCACCATCGTTACCAACAGCCGTAAGCAGATCGAGGGCGAATGGAAGGATGTCAAGGCGTGGTGGAATTGCTCGGCGTTTGGCAAGACCGCCGAAAAAGCCGCCGAGAAGATGCAGAAGGGCTCGCTGGTTTCCGTGGTAGGCGCAGTCGAGTTGACCGAGGATGGCAATCCGCCGATGCGTGAGTACAACGGCAAGACGATTGCCGAGTACAAGGTGGTCTGCAATTCGGTCGTCATCGCCGCCAACGCCAAGGAGAAGGTTGCCGAGGAGAAGTCGAGTGGATCAGCCGATAAGCCCGCCGAGTTCGACTGGTCGGCAGGGGCGTAGTCACCGTCGACCCAATCTCGCGCTCCATGCCATCAGGCCGGGAGACGAGTATGTGCTCAAATATGATCCCGCCGACTGCTACTGGGTCGGCGGGCAGTTTGGAAAAGACCAGCTGGATGAGTGGCTCAAGATGGGCACTTTGCCGGATGGAACAGTGTTCAAGTATAAGGAGCAGTTATGGATCGTCTACCAGAAACATCTGCTGGTGTTCCTGCCGTCCTGTGCCAGCGTGATCCAAGATGGGCGGCGCATCCTCTTGGCTACCCTGATGCCTCAAGTGACAGTACGATTGGCAAATATGGGTGTGCTATCACCAGTTTGGCAATGCTGCTGACCTATTACGGCAGTCCGTGCACGCCAGATCGTGTTCAGGCCGAACTTGCCAGCCAGCGCGGCTACCGCAACACCCCGACGCGCAACCTCGTGGACTGGCCGCAGCTGACCGCGATCTACCCGCAGATCAAATCCATTACCCGTAGCGACTTTTTGAACCGCGACCCGAACGCGCGCGAGATGAGCGCGCTGACCGCCGAATTGATGAGCGGGAAACCTGCCATCCTGAAGGTCGATGGCGTGCCCGGCGGGGATTACGACGAGCATTTCGTGCTGGCGACGGGTGTGCTGGAGTCCGGTATTATCGTTGCAGACCCGTATTCGGGCCAGTTGAAACCCGTCACCGACTTCTGCCCGACCAACAAGCCGTGGCGCAAGACCGACGCGGCGGCGATCTGGGCTATTCTGTACTTCGAGATGCGCTTGATCTAGTTGCCGCAACGCCGTCCTCGTGTCATAATATCGGTATGGAAGAGAATATCTGGCAGCTTATCACGATTGCGATCTGTATCTACATCCTGCTAGGATGCAGAAAGTTATACCGAGTGCCTAGGATCGGCTCGTACGCGCTGCTTTTGGCTCTGCCAGCATTTGCAACGGCTGTTTTCTACGCATTAACCGCCTTAACGGGCTGGTCAGGAGGCCACGAATGGTCTGCGCCAATCCGTTTCTTTACCTATCTGATGCTCGCGGGCGGCGTGAATCGGATGCTGAAGGTTGCCAATCGTGGATGAGACGACCAAATTTGTTTTCCAGCTGATTATTACGACCATCACGGCCCTGTCAGCCATGTGGTTTGTGGATCGACGCAAGGCGATTGCGGACGACAAGCGTGCGGGCGCAGATGTGGAGCGCGCTGGCGGCGAAAAAGGCAAATCCTTGAGCGAATCGGCGGCAATTCTGGCCGATACATCGGCGGATTTGGCCGAATCGTGGCAATCCTACGCCAAGCGCGCGCAGGAGGAGTTCAAATCGTACAAGGATCACGCTGAAAAACGCATTGACTCCCTGCAAAAAGAACTGGACGAGCACAAGCGTAGATCAAGCGAGGACACTGCCAATCAGAACGCGGTTATTCTTGACCTGACTGCGCAGGTGGCGGCGCTTAAGCGCGAAAATACCGATCTGCGCGTCCGGGTTGTCGAGCTGGAAACTGAAAATGCCGACCTCAAGCGCCAATATCCGAAGCGTACACTGGGCTCAAAATGATTCCAACGCTCGTAACCTCCATGCTCGGCGGCTTTTTAACTCATCGCGTCAATGATGTGTTTGATTCCGTTCCGCACGTCTTCTCTGGCGGATGGCGCGAAATCACCGGACACATTGTCGGGGTGCTGGCGACGTATCCATTTCTCGAAATGATCTACGTCTCGTTTGGAATTCCGCGCGAGGTCTTCAATCGCTTGCGCGCGGCCTACTTGATGGCGTTCACGTTCTTCGGCGTCGGCGTGGCGCTAGGCTGGGTGTACGACGCTCTAAAACATAACGAGAGGCTAACATGACTACCGAACAAAGGCAGCTGTATGTCGCTATTGCGACTGTGATTTTCGATGTTTTAATGATTCTGTCCAGCGCAACATTCGCCGCGCAGTATGCGGAGTATCTGCTGGTTCTCGCGTCAATCGTGTCGTCGTTCGCTATGGCGTTCTTGGGCGTGAAGCTGAACGGCGTGGTGACGGAGCAGAAAGCGCGTGACGCCTTCAACCTGAAGGCCCAGCAAATTGAAGAAGAAGAACTGGGGCAGTTCTAATGGACTGCGTGACACTCGATCTTGAAACAACCGATCTATCTGCGGTCGGCGCGGGCTTTGTCCTGCTGGCGGTTGCGAAACCCCTGCGTGGCGAACCTGTGACATGGCGCTACGACGACATGCACTGCCGACCCGGACACGAGCAGAAGATGCTCAAGTCCATTCTGGACTATCTGCGACCGTTCGACCTATGGATCGGTCACAATCTGGAATACTTTGACTTCAACTTCCTGAAGAGCCGGGCCAATCAGCTCGGGATCAAGTTTGACTGCGAGCCATTGACCTACGACACGATGCACGCCTTCCGGCGCGTTGGCTATCTGACGACACGCAACTTCAAGGGGCATCCAAAGGCGGGCCTCGGCCATGTCGCGGACTTCCTCTGCATCGAGCAGGAGAAGACGGCGATCTTTCCGCGTGAGCACTGGCGCACCGTCTGGGGTCAGGGCGAAGAGCGCAAGAAAGCGATGGACAATCTCATGGCGCACTGCGTTTCAGACGTGGTGATGACGGAGAAAATCTACTGGAAGTTGCTCAAGGTCGATCCGGTCTGGGGCATCCGACGCAAGAAGTGAGTAAACGGGCTACCGAGAAGGTAGCCCGTTTTGTTTGTGTTGACCCAATGCACCGCCCGGCCTATAATCTTTTGTATCACATCTCTAGGAGACTACTATGGCGATTCCGCCTGTTGCACCTATGTTGGAAGTGGAAGACGAGGAGTCCGGTGGCGGCATGAAGGTTGCCATCAACTGCGCGGCGGCTGACTGCAAATTCAATATGGGCGGAAAATGCTCAGCGCCGAGCATTAGCGTCAGTACTGGCCCTGAAGTGAAGTGCGAGACGTACGAGGCGGGTGGCGAAGGTGAGATGACCGAGCCTACGGGCAGCAAGATTCCGCGACCGCCTCTGCCGCCGATGGCGATGTAGTATGATGCGAAAGCCCAGTCCAGCACTGGACACTCCGACCAGTCAGGAAATCGTTCAGTCGTACACCGAGGGCGGACTGAGGCTGGATGCTGCGTGGGAGCGGCGACTCCCGACAATTTATCGGCTAATGATGTCCGGCGTCACAACGCCGGAGATTCATCGCATGATCGGCGGCGAACTGCGCAAGGTCAGGGACGATGTCGAGGCTATCCGGTATCTGATCGACGACATTCCGAACATCGAGCGCATCCGGGCCGATATCGCCGTCGAGCTGGATCAGCTGTATGTCGATACGATCCAGACGTTGCACGAATCCAACGACACGCGCGGCGGCACAAAGGCCAAGCTGATCGAGCAGGCGCGCGAGATTCTGATGGGCAAGGCCGATCTGTACGGTCTGCGCTCGGCAACACTCAACGTCAACAACAACACTCGGCTCTTGAGCATCGCCGCCGAGTTGAAGAATTTGGGGAACACGCATGAGTCCGAATCTGGCTCAACGCAGGTTTATCTGGAAGCAGATCGGCTACGAGCCGTACCCTCTGCAAGTTCCGCCGCTGTCGGACGAGACGAGCCGGGTGATTCTGGTGACGGGTGGGGAACGAGCTGGGAAGAGCCGCTTGATGTCGGCGCTCGGGACGAGTTACCTGCTATTCTCGAGCCTGATCTGGATCGTCGGGCCTGACTTCCAGCAAGCGCGACCCGAGTTCGAGTACATGATGATTGACGCCGTTAAGCTAGGCGCAGTCTCGGATCGGGATATCTCGATGCCCAAGGAAGGGCCGTGCATGTTCGTGTCGAACACGGGCTGTGTGGTCGAGACAAAGACTGCCGCCGACGTGATGAAACTGGCGGGCAAAGCGCCGGACTTGGTGCTGATGACGGAAGCGGCGCAGTCGACGTTTGAGGTATTCCTGAAGTTGCGCGGGCGCGTGGCCGAGAAGCGTGGCCTCCTGATGCTCGGCGGAACACTCGAGGAATCGAGCCAGTGGTACGTTGACTTATTCAATCTCTTGCAGGGTGAGAACATTTATGGTGGTAAGTCCTACTCAGTTCCCAGTTGGGCCAATCTGGGCGTATATCCCGGTGGGCGCTCCGATCCAGAAATTGTACTTCTGGAGCGCACCCTCCCTGAATCGCTCTTTCTGGAGCGCCACGCCGCCGTACCCAGAAAGTCCAGCCTACTCGTCCATCCCGAGTTCGACTTCACCGTGCATGTCGACGGCAAGTACGACTACTCGCCCGACCTGCCCGTCGTCCTAGCGATTGACCCCGGCTATGCCGGAGCGTACGCGATTCTGGCGTGTCATGTGGTATACCGTGATATCTGGGCGTTCGATGAAGTCTATCTTCAGCGACCCGAGACGGGCACACTGAAGATGATTGATGACTGTCGAAAGAAAGAATGGTGGGCGAACGTCGACGACATTATCATCGACGTGGCGGGCTACTCGGCCAACCTGAGCGATGGCAAAAGCGTGGCGTCGCACTGGTTGGAGCAGACGAAGAAGGACAAGTTGTGCGGGGGTCGCGGGATTATGCCGCGCGGCCAGCGGGTCGGGATTCAGGACGGGATTGATCGCTATCGGATTATGCTTGGCAATCCAAAGAATCCAGATACGGCGCGACTGCACTATCATCCGCGCTGCGTGCACACGATCAACGAGCACCAGTTGTATCGCTACCCGAAGCGCACGTCAGCGATGCACGCCGATGCAAAGCGACCGATTGACCGTCACAACCACGGGCTGAAGGCGATGGTCTATTTGGTGGTCGACAAGATGGGCTACTTCGACGGCCCGCCGCCCGTGACGCAGGTTCGCATGGCGCTATCGAATACTAATTTGCGCAGATACGGCGGCTATGATGTCGCCCTGCCGCGAGAATTTGTGGAGTAAGTATGGTTATTAACGACAAGAACACCCTGACCGAGCTCATCAAGACGGCGGAAGACAACCTGCGTGAGCGGGACAACCGCATCATCCGCTACCGCGCACTCTATAACATGGATCACTACTCGACGAATGCCGTCAAGGGCATGCCCGCCGAGTACCATCGCGTCCTGAATAAATATTCGTACATCGCCAACGACGCGACGAACGTGGTCAATTTGACGGTGGGCATCCTGAGCCATAACGCGCTCAAGTTCTCCGCCTTCACCTACCGCGAGACGAAAGACGCCGACCGCCGAGCAGGAGATATCGAACGCTTGGTGTCCGGCATGATCCGCATGAACTGCGTTGAGCAGGAAGTGGATATCCACAACGACCTGATTCACAACATGACCATTGACGGCGGCTGCGCCATCCGCACGGTCTGGGTCGACAGCGGCAGCGTCGAGGATATCGAGCTAGGCGACCCGGATGATATGGATAAGGCCGTTGGCGAAGAGAAGAAATCCGTCAAGGTTATTGAGGGCGTGCCTGCCAAGATTGATGTGATCCCGCTATCTAACCTCATCTATTTGCCCGGCGGGCCAAAGGGCCGCTGGCTAATGATCGCTATGCGCGATGAGCGCTCGCTGGACGATGTGCGCTCGGAGTTCCAGAACTATCGGCCCGAAGCGGTTGGCGCTTCGCTGGTTCAGATCAAGGTGCGTTTTTATGACGTATGGTTCTGGAGCAAGGACGAGAGCGGCGCGTACGGTGTCTATAATGCGATTGTTATTGACAATGATGTGGTTCGCGCGCCGACTTTGATGTCGGGCTACACCGACCTGCCCTACACGATTGGGTTCTTCATCCCGACTCAGGACAAGAAGCCCGAGAACTGGGGGCTGAGTCAACTCTTCACGATTGAAGAGGATATCCGCATGCTGGAGAACCGCATCAATCACCAGAATCGAATGCTGGATATTTCGGCCAATCTGCCGCTGGTCGCCAAGACGCGCGACGGTCGACCGATTGATGTCGATGCTTCGTATGGCACGGTAGTCAACATGGGCATGGAGGAATCGATTGACTTCATTCGGCCCTTCACCGAGCCGCCCGACCACAGTCAGATCGTTGCATTCGCGAAGGACTCCATCTCGAATGGCTCATACCCGCCCGTCACGTATGGCGCGGCCAATGGCCCAAGCGGTTATGGATTGTCGCAAATGGCCGAGGGCGGTAGAATTAGACTCGAGCAGCCGAAGCGTCAAATCGAATTGATGTGGGAAGTTGTCATTCGCAAGATGTTGTCGCTCTATCAGAAGTTTGCGCCGGACAAGGCTATTCAAGTCTTTGGTAAGTATAAAGGTGAGCCGTATGTCCTGCGTGATCTGGTGGGCGCAGACACGAAAGGCTGGTTCGTTCAAACGCAAGTCGATCCGCGCTTCCCGCAAGACGAAGCTCGCATGGTCGCACTGGGCAATCAGCTGTTGGCGATTCGCGGTGTGAGCAAGCGGACAGCGCAAGAGAAATATTTCGGCATCGACGACCCGGATCGCGAGAACGATCGATTGCTGGTCGAGGCATACGAGAATCAACCACAGCTCATGCAAATGCTCATGGCCGAAGTTGCCAAGCAGTATGGACTGCAACTCCCTGAGCAGCAAGCGCAAGGTTCGCCGCCTCGCCAGCCGATCAGCCAGCCGTTGATGAGCAACCCGGAGCAAGGCGTACTGCCGCCGCAGGTTGCGGGCGGGATGCCAGCCGGGCAAGAGACTCCGGGCGATGCGGGGCGACTCATGTCCATGCTCGGCGGAATGAGCGGAGGCTAACGTGGATACGGACAAGAAGAAAACTCCCCAAACCAAGAAGCCTGTCACCAAGCCGCCCGTTCGAGCTGGCGGCAAGACAGACGACTACAGAGTTACTCGCAGTGTGTGGGATGATATCAAGTCGCGCAACAGAGGTCGCGCTGGCTCTGATTCGAAAGTCTGGATGATGGAGGAACTCGAGCCATACATGGGCTCGTTTCCAACCACGGGCGAGGGTGGACGCGGTCTGTTTCCCGGACTGATCCCAGACAAGCAGCAATCGGCATATTCCGGCGGCGGCTATAGCGGTCGAGGCGGTGGGGGTGGCGGAGGCGGTGGCTCTCTGCCACTCCCGCCTCCGCCGTTCAAAGTTCGGACTACAAGCGGCCAGAGGTTGACTCCATACTGGGAAAGTTCCCCAGATTTTGTACAGGGCTGGAAGCCCCGTCTTACCGTGCTAGGAAACGTATCTGCTTGGTGATAGACATACTAAACTGCCGCTTGACACATTATACAGAAGATGATACTATTCTTCTGGAGGTGTCAAATGGGAAAAACGAAGAAGAGTAGATTTCAGGACGATCAAGTTTCTCAGATAGAGATATGCAGGCTGTACGAATCTGGGGAACACAGCATCGGCGCAATAGCAAGGGCGTTTTCGTGTAGCGAAACTCCCATAAGAAAAGTTTTACTCGACCACGGGATCGAGATAAACTCAAGAAATCATATCACGACAAACGGAAGGTTACATCTTAGTCAGCTTAGGAAAGAGCAACTTTCGCGCGGAGAGTTTCACCTGCCAACAGCAAGAGACCCAGATGAAATAAGCGCCTCAATGCGTGGCGAAAAGAACCGGAAATGGAAAGGTGGAAGGGTAACTCATCCAAAGGGGTACGTGTATGTTCTCGATCCAGAATCAATGAATAAGAATATGCACGGAAAGAGAAAGTATCTACTCGAACACAGACTGGTTATGGAAAAAATTCTCGACAGGAAGTTATTGGCAGGAGAGCATGTTCACCACATCAACGGAATTAAAAGCGACAACTCTCCAGAGAATCTCATGATTGTAATAAACAAGATGCACTACGGACACGTTAGTTGTCCGTACTGCTCAAAAGAGTTCATGGTAAGGTAATATGGACATTATCGAACGTCATAAACGAGCGGCAGACAAAGCTATCGGCAGCGCGGGGCGAGCCATCGGCTATTCTCCCATAACGATCAGAGACCAGCTGTCTGCTTATCACGCTATGACGCCGAGCGACTTCGATCTGATCGCCAAAACGTATGGCATGAATCAAGCGTTGGATTACATCGCTCGCATGGAAGCGATGCGATCTGGAGGTTAATATGGCAACTACAACCGTCATTCCGACTCCACCGAGTCCGCCCAATAACATGGGTATTTATCCCGGCTTCCGACCGAGCCAGCCTCCGGTCTACTCCTACAAGAGCGGAGTCCCGACGCAGCCGACAGACGTAGGGTCGACGCCGTCGTGGTGGACAGACTATCGCTACTCGGGCGCGTATGAGCCGGGCGCTGAACTCGCGACGACAGTCAATATGCTCATCCCATACATGAGCCCGATTGACCGCAAGTATTGGTCGAGCTGGCTGTATCAGCAAGACCCCAATAAGTTTGCCGGATACGAGCCCGGCAAGATCGCCAATGACGCCTACGGAAGCGAAGGCGATCTGGCAACGCGCGGCTCGTACACGTCTGCCGACCGCGCCCAGAGCGCGTGGACTGCATTGAGCAATCGCCTGCTGAACAAGGACGACAACATCGCAACGAACGACGCGACGATGGGCGATCTTGGGCCAGCCGCTCCGTGGCTACAGCGCGTCTTTGGTGCGCTCCAGCAGTACAATACGCAGAATGTGGGCGACCGCCGGACGCGAGCGCAAGAGCGCGCGTTGCAGAACGAGCTCAATCAGTTCTGGTCTGAGGCGCAGGGCTCTGAGGATTTGCAGCCCTATCTGGAACTAGCTAAGCGCTTCGTTGCGCCGTCCTTCAAGAACGCGCCAGTGTCGACCCCGACCCCAATGGGCGCACGA
>ERZ724522.78-NODE-78-length-52603-cov-15.448466_pt1 | contig 52603 bp, 76 predicted proteins | sample MGYA00376055_ERZ724522 | MGnify/ENA primary metagenome ERZ724522 (study PRJEB28724, sample SAMN07190884) | wastewater metagenome | isolation source: effluent of sewage treatment plant in Hong Hong | place: Hong Kong | collected 2016-03-17 ... | reverse complement strand
GCGACGATGATCTTCGGCGACGATGATCTTCGGCGACGATGATCTTCGGCGACGATGATCTTCGGCGACGACGACACGATGATCTTCGGCCGACCCGAACATGACAGCGATCCCATGACGATCTGGGACGCGATTTGACGTCCCAAAACGACCCAGATTTGACGTCTTCAGACGGCCTTGCAAATCCTCCAAAAAAGCGGGTACAGATCTGTACCCAAAGTACCCTCAAAATGCTAGCCAGATCGTCGTGGGTACATGGGTACGCTGGGTACACCCCCTGAAAGCAACAATCCACGAATTTCCCCACACAGGGGGGTGATCTTCTCTCTTTTTTCGATTCACTACCCCTGTACCCTCGTACCCCAACAAAACACGCCCCATTTTTTCCATTTTCATGTTCTCTGATACCCGCTTTCAGGGGGTGTACCCACTGTACCCGTACCCACCCCCCAAATCGGGCATAACGACCACCTCGTACCCCCGAAAAAACCCCCGAAGATCCTCCCCGATACGCCCCCAAGATCCCATGTTCTGTCGCACGTCCACCGACAAAATACTTGACCCGATTTACCTCGCCAGACGCCCCCGCGTGCTAGGCTAGCCGTAGGCAGCCAAAGGGGCTCGCCGGAAAGGTAAGTCCAATGAACCACATGGAAAAATGCGGCTGGGTGGTCACCCACTCCGCGTACGTCGGCTACGGGGACACTGATTATTACGACGAGACTTGCGACGAGCAGGGTGTCACCACCGTCACGTTCGTGTCCACCCACGGGGGAGGAAACACGCGGCTGCTGTTGTGTGCCACACACACGCGCGAAGCGATTGAAAACCCCCACTGATCAACTAAAACGTCCACCTACTAGTCACCGCACCTCCAGCGTGCTAGGCTAGCCATAGGCAAACAGGTTGGGGAAAGGCCCCGGCCAGACAGAAAGGCAAGAAGATGGGCAACTATCACGCACTCCTGGCTAAGTCGCCAGCGTTTTTCGCGCAAGAAGCAGGATTCACCAACGATTTTCGGCCTCCCCCGTCGTGGGTGCTGGATCGGCTCGCCGAAGAGACCATCACCGGCAAGTTCGACGCATCACCGTCCAACGTATGTCAGTCATGCTGGATGGCCCGCTCCGTCAACGGCGTGTGCGGGTGCGACGACGACTGACTCCCTTGTTCCCGTGGGGGGAGCGACCAAATAGTTGATCCCCCCACTGGTCAACGGCTGGCCTACCTGCTAGGCTAGCCATAGGCAACTAGCCGGGGAAAGGCCCCGGCTAGACTGAAGAAAGGCAAGACAATGGCAACATCCACCAAGGCGGCTCCGGCTGCTGCGAAGAAGGCGGCTCCCGCCGCTGCGAAGAAGGCGGCTCCCGCCGCTACGAAGAAGGCGGCTCCGGTCGGTCCCCTGCGCGATATCGACAGGGACGTGTTCAAGGCCGACGTCAAGGCGCTCAAGGCGTCCGCGGGTGTGGAGCTGGCTCACACCTTCGCCCACCTGTCCTGGACCTCCACGGACACCGACCCGCTCACGGTCATGAGCAAGATGTCCGGCAACACCCGTCGCAACGACGCCGTGGCGTGGCTGGACTCCAAGGGCGTGATCCGCGAGCCCATCCCCGTCCAGGTCGCCACGCTGGTCAAGGCCCTGCGCGAGGCCGGGGCCGAGTCCGCTATCGTGAGCCGCATCGCGGCTCACTACGGGGTCGGTGATGACCTGATCTAGCACCTCCCCCGGTTCCGCGCAGGCGGCGTCGGTTCACGACCGGACCGGGGACTGAGTGGGTCACCAGGACTCACCGAGAGAGAGAAAGAGAGAACAATGTACGACGTGTCCGTTTTCCCCACCGATGTCTGGGAGTTGTTCCCGGACCACGACGTCCTCGGGGCACACTTCGCGCTCACCACGTCCGACTCCGGCCGGGTGATCGGCCTCGCCCTCCTGGAAGAGGGAAGGCCCGATGTCGTGGTCATGTTCGACATGATCATCAACCCGTACAACGACGCCGGTGAGTCACAGTACTCCGGGGAGTTCGTCGAGGTTGCCCCCGATACTGCCGCTGCAATCGCGCTGGTGGACCAACTCGCGGAGGTCAACTGATGTCCACCGACAAGGCGAAGCAGGGATTCCACCACCGGATCTATCCGTACATGGACATCTTTGTCCAGTACGGGAACGAACGCGAGGGTCAGGAGCCTTGGATCGTGCGGGACAGGAGCTATGCCCTCCGCAGTCAACGTCGCGGGTACGGCAAGGCGCTCGTCCGCGTGTGGACTCCCACGGACTGGGTGGAGGTGGACGAGTGACCCCCCAGGATCTGCACCTCGTCGACGGGTTCCACTGCCGATTCAACTCGACGGATCGGTACGCCGTCGCCGAGACACGTCGCATCTTCCGGCGAGCGGGTGCTCCCCGGGAGGGCGACGTATGTCTTGATCTCGGAGCGCACATCGGGTCGTTCACGCGTCGCGCTCTCGACGTCGGGGTGGACAGCGTGATCGCCGTGGAGCCCGAGTCCACGAACTGTGATCTGTGGCACCTGAACATGAGTGGTCATTCGGGGGAGGACCGAGCCACCTTGATCCAGGCCGCCGTGGACGGCGAGGGAGGTGGAGAGATCCCCCTGTTCCTGTCCAGCACCTACGGACACACGACCGTGCAGACCAACCGGAGCAAGGGACGCGATCACGTCAGCGTGCCGACGGTTGCCTTCTCCGACCTCGTGAACGAGCATGCGCCCACGTTCATCAAGATGGATGTGGAGGGGGCCGAGTACTCGCTCGGTCTGCCGCACGGGATTCCGCCGACGTGCGATCGCATCTTCATCGAGTTCCACCTCACCTTCGGGAATCGCGAACGCGGGATCGCTCTGCGTCAGGCTTTCCTCGACAGCGGGTGGTCGCCCGTGTGGGAGCTCGGCTCCTCCACGAAGGCGAACATGGAGGGGGTGTACGCCCGATGAAGACACGTCGTCCGTCGCTGCGTCACGGTCTTCCGTACGGGTGGTGGAGGTCACCCGACTTCTGGGCAGCCGTGTTCTTCCTGTCCGTGTTCTGTTCCTTCATGACGGTGGTGTTCCTCGCGTGGTGGCTGGACCTCAGGCCGTGACGACGAGGAGGGCTGATCACCGTGCGTGAGAAGCGCGTGGAGCAGGAGCTCTCTCGCTCCGTCAAGGACGTCGGGGGGTGGTGCGTCAAGATCCTGCCCAGCGTTGCCGGTCTGCCTGATCGGCTTGTTCTCTTCCCGGACGGGAGGATCTTCTTCGTGGAGCTGAAGTCTCCGACCGGAGTTCTCTCCCCTCGTCAACACGTCATCCACAACCGACTCGGTACTCTCGGACACACGGTGATCGTCCTCCGCACTCCGGAGCAAGTGACCGAGTGGGTGTCCCTCATGGACAACACCGCCGAGCCTCTCTGAGCCTCCGGGCCAGCCCAGCCAGCCCAGCCTACCCGCCCACCGTGGACGAGCTTCAGCGAGCCGTTCTGACAGTCCTGAGGCTCGCCTACCCAACTACCCCCACACGCGCGCGTACGAGAGACGCCCCCTCAACGACGACAAAGTAGTTGATCAACAGGCTAGCCAACGGAAAAACCCCCTGCTAGGCTAGCCATAGGCAACGCGCCGGGGAAAGGCCCCGGCATGAGAGAAAGGTAAACAGATGAACACTGGTGAACTGTCCGAAGAACTGGCCCGGTTGGAGGGCACCCGGTTCTTCGCGAACAAGCCGCGCAACGTCCCCCAGAGCGAGTGGCTCTACAAGGCTGCGCTGCGTGAGTTCGGAAGGTTCGGTCAGTACGACAACCTCGGCTATCACTACGCACGCCTTTCGGCGTTCGCCCGGATGCAGGAGGGACAGAAGTGATCTACCTGCTGGCTGCGTCAGTCGCGTACGGCGTGTTCATGACGCTTCTGTACATGATCCTGGCCAACGAAGTGGAGGAGCTGACCGCAGCCCTTCGTGACCCCAACAAGAAAGAAGGAAAGTGATGAACGATTGGATCGAGAGCCTTCCTGTCGAGAAGGTGAACGAGTGGATCAAGGTGAACGGCGAAATGGCCTGTCACGCCTACGGCGTGACCGACAAATACTTCGCCCTCTGGCTCCACTATCTCAACAGGGCGTGCATCCGGCGAACCGGATTGTCCTTCAGGGACTTGGAGGACTGGGACTACTGGTCGGCATTTGACAGCGGATCGTCCCCGGTGGAGGCGTGCGTTGACATGCTGGACGCCAACGGCTACAGCGACTTCGCGGAGGTGATGTGATGAACACGAGGGTGGTTCGCACCGTCGAAGAGTTGCTGGAGGTGATCCCTGAGATCATGGGGTTCACACCCACCGACTCGCTGGTGATCGTCGGGCACAACGGATTCACGTCACGTGTGGACGTGCCCATCGGTCCGGACGAAATCTCCGACGTAGCGGCCTCGTTCGAGCCTGCCCTGAAGCACATGTCCGACGAAGTGACGGTCGTCGTCTACGGGTACGACCAGACGTGGGTGGACGAGAACGTCCCCGACATGATGTTCGAGATCCTGCCCGGGATCCGGGTGCGACACATGATCGCGGCTCCGGAAGATCCCGCAGGGACGACTCGCCAGAGCATCGTGGAGGTTGCGTCGTCCATCACCGATCCGGTGGCGGCTCTACGTCTGGCCTGGAATTCGTGGCGAGATGGGGACGGAGCTCTGGCCAACATCCTCCTGGATCACGTGGCGACGCTGGAGATCCCACCTGAGATCGAGGTGTTCCGGTTCGCCCTAACTCAGATCCTGAGCAACGCGATCCCTCCGCACGATACGGGTTCGGAAGCCCTGTACGAGACTGCGATGAAGGAGTTGGAGTCGTTCCAACAGACGACAAAGTAGTTGATCAACAGGCTAGCCAACGAGGTACGTACCTGCTAGGCTAGCCATAGGCAACGCGCCGGGGAAAGGCCCCGGCATGAGAGAAAGGTAAACAGATGGGCAGCAGAACGGACTACTCGGACTACGAGTATCTCGCCCGAGAACAGGTGATCTTCACCTTCCCGGAGGGAACGAACACCGTGGGTCGTGTGGAAGGGATTGTCATGAATGGCGAGGAGAGACTGTGGATGGTCTCGGCTTCGCGCGAAGGTAAGACCTCGCTGGATCAGTACTTGGTTCACCCGACCAACGTCATTCCACTCCACGACGTCCACGCTCACGTCAGCATCTGGTCGCGGGACTGTGACGGGGAGCATTCCAGCGGATACGTGGAGACGCTGATCAACAAGGAGAGGCAGGACATCTACGGGGACATCGAGTTCAAGCTCCGCATCATCTCGCAGGTGGTCGACGTGACCACTGAGGGGACGCTGAAGGTCAGGGAAGACGGAGCCACTTGGACGGAAGTCCGAGAAGAGGGCTACCTCACCAAGGAAGCGACGTGGCACTCACTGGCCGAGTGTCCCGGATTCACGGACGACTGGCAGCGGGATTACACCGCCGAGAGAATGGGGTACTGACGTGAACACCGTGCATCTCCTGCCAGACTCTCTGGTCGGTATGTCGGTAGACGTGTTCGGGAGAGACCCGGACTCAGACACTGGACTTACCGTCGTCCTGATCCACAACTACGACGACAGCGGGACTGTGGATGTTCTCTACGACTGCATTCTGTACCCTCGGGTGGAAGGGAAGGTTCTAGGTGCTTTCAACTCTTGGGATGAAGCCTTCCTGTTCGCGGTGGCCTGTCTGACAGAGGAGGAGAACAATGAGTAGATCAACACGACCGTGCCCCTGCGAGTGTAACTCGGGTGGCTTCTGCGGAGGATGCGGACACGCTGGATGTGGAGGACGACGATGACGTGGATCGAGCAAACCGAACGATGCATCGATTGCAGCGAGGAGGTGACCCTCTACACGAATGGTCGCCTCGCGTCAGCGTCAACGAACGCACGTGAAGCGATCGGCGTGTGGCGTGACGGCGTTCTCTTTGTGACTGCCTGTCCTTCCCAGCCAGACGATGAACCGTTCGCATGCAACGCATTCATCACGTTCCCAAACGAAGGACGCGTGATCAAACCCACCAGCGCGATGCTCTACTACGCGCAGCCTATCAGCGACGAGGAGCTGTGATGATTTGTCATAGTTGTGATCAACCGATTAACGATGGCGATGAAGTCATCGTCACTATTCCCATGGAGATGGTGCGAGGAGAGCTCAAACAATCAGACGTTGAGTACATAGCACATGAATCATGCGATGACGAAGAGGAGGAGGATTGGATGCTGGCCAACCCCGGCTCCAGTCTGTCGGAGTGGGTCCACGAGATGGTCGCGATCGGAGCGTTGTGATGGACGACCCGTACGAGGAGCCAGCCCACATCAGCAGTGGGTGGTCGATCACCGTGGGCGAACTCCGCGAGGCGATCAGGAACATCCCTGACGACTACGAGGTGATGCTGGAGAACGCGGAGGTCGACGACTGCGAGATCTCCAACGTGAACATCAACCTCTCGTACCCGCCGTCAGCCACGGGGTCGCCCGGTCTGCTCGTCCTCGGGGGCGGGCAGATCGTCACCAGCGAGTACGACTACCACAACCGGATGGACGCGCACCACACGGTCGGCGGCGACCAGTGGTGGAACAACCACCGGGAAGACATCCCTCGGGGCTGGGTGACGCGGGGATGAAGCGACTGCGCTTCCGGTTCAGTCACCGGGCAGGAGGTCGGTACTACTGGCGACGCCCGTCCCCGGAGTACGGACCTACGTACGAGGAGGTCGTGTCCTGCTCCGTGCTGTGGTTCTGGGGCTGGGTCACTGACGACACCACCCTCCCGCCCTGCGACTCGGACTGCGAGAAGCGAGGGACGTGGGGAGCCACGGGCATGATGCCTGACGACAACCACATCCTCGTTCGCACGGAGAACCGCCAGTACATCACACACAAGAAGGAGACCTGATGGACCAGACACAAGCGACCTACGCCGCCGAGGATCTGTGGCGCAGCCGAGAGCGTCAGACCCAGATCCTGTTCGGGGATTGGCACGAGATCCAGCCGTTCTACGTCACCCTCGCGGCGGCATTCCGGGCAGCGGGTGACACCGTCTACCCGCCGACTGTGAAGCCGCGCAAGGGAATGTTGAAGGCACACTACGACCCGACCACGTCGACGGTTCACATCCCCCCGTACGACAAGGGCGGAATGTGGGCGCTGAACGTGGGTATCGCTATCCACGAGTTCGCACACCACGTCGCCGGAGCGGGAGCAGGTCATGGACCAAGGTTCCGGGCCGCGATGGTGGATTGTCTCAAGGTCTCCGGGTGGAATCACGCTCTGCTGGAGGAGTGCTACGCCGAGGCAGGCTTGACCTTGTCGGACAAGGACGACGGCATCCTCTCCCGAGTGTCCAAGGTCTACGCGCAGGCGGATGCCCCCGGTCGTACCGCCGAGGAGAAGCGGATGTTCCTGGAGAAGGCGCAGGTCATGGCGGCTGAACACTCCATCGATCTGGCACTCCTGCGGAAGCGACAAGCCGATGCTGACGACAAGTCCGGAGAACGGGACAGACCCACCACCGGGAAACTGTTCGATCTCACGAGCCTGACCAACACCACGCATCGCAACCTGACGGTGGATCTGGCCAACGAGATCGCAGCGGCGCACGGAGCCAAGGTCACGGTGCGGGGGAAGTCCACCTACCTGACGTTCTACGGCTTCCCGGAGGACATCCACCTGACCGAGTTGATGGTGAACCGCGTGACACCCATGATGTTCGAGGAGGCAGACGTGTACGTCAAGTCACCGGAACGTCGAGCGAGTGGAGTGGCCGCAGTCTCGGCAAGGATCACGTTCTGTCAGAACTTCGCAATAGAGATCGGCAACCGATTGCGTGCTGCTGTGGCTCAGACCCGGACGGCAGTTGCCGAGACGCTCGCACTCACGGATGGATCAGTCAGCGCTGAGATCGCCCTGCGTGAGAAGGAAATCGAGGTCAACGACTACGTGAACTACGTGTTCAAGCAGAACGGTGTGCGCGGCTCTTGGAAGGGATCCAGAACAGGATCGTGGTCCAGCGGTGCCGCGAACGCAGGTAGGGAAGCAGGCCAACGGGCCAATCTATTCGGAAGGAAGGAGGTAACGGGATGAGAGAAATATGTATCACTCATCAAACCCCGCTGTGTGCGGTGAAACCGGAGTCGGACTGCGTGTTCGGTACGGAGGCAGACGTGTGGGGTGACACGGAGGCAGGACGCTTCATCAATGCGTTCTACAACGTTCTCGAACGAGAACCGGGCAAGCCCCCAACACCCACGAAGATCAACAAGGAGTTAGGTAAGGACACGAACCCTCGATACAACAGTCCGCTGAACGTGTTGAACGGGCGGATGTCGGTACTACGTCGGCGGCTCTTGGTGGAGAACGGCTTCACACAGGAAGAAAAATTCGGAAGATGGAGGAAGCAATGAGTTTGTCGTACAGTCAGATGGAAGAGCACATCTCAGGTGCTCGTGTGGCGTTGGATGCAGCACGTAGTCCCGAGATGGCTGTGGTGTTGTCCTCGTTGGCGAGCGCACACGCACTCGTCGTCATTGCGGAGTGCATGTACCGGAACACGAGGAGGAAAGAGTTGTGAAGGATTGGAATCCGAACCGGGAGCAACTGTTGTGTCGGGATGTCCAGCACGCCTGGACGCCGACCACCGCCCGAACGATTCGGAATCGTGGGATCACACAGGGGTTCATCCGTTCGTTCGTGTGTTCTCGGTGTGGGACCACGAAGTCACAGAGACTGGACCTCGATGGGTACTTGCTGGGCAGCAACATGAAGTATACCGACGGATACGTGCGCCCCGGTGAGGGACGGTTCACGCGCTACGAGCGTGCCGAGCTCCGCCTCCAGAACATGGGTGACAACCACGAGGAGGACAGTGATGGATGACAGTTCGGTGGAGGATTTCGCGAAACACCTCGACGAACTTCGGGAGATATCCAGGATCTTTGTCGAAGCGTTCGTCGCAGAAGGGTTCAACCGGGAACAGGCGTACGAGTTGTCAACGGAAATGTTGAAGAGAATGCTGAGGAGTGAGCTGTGAGAGAGATAGTGGTGCGAGTCGAGTGCGACGTATGTCGTAGTCAGATCGTGGAGAACATCGAGGGGAGTAACCAAGTCAAGATCACTATCCAAGGGGTGGACAGGGAGATGGACTTGTGCGACAAGTGCGTCACCGGATCGTTCTTGCAGGAAGCACGTCCCGTCCAGAACGGCAAGGGTACTCGTAAGAAACCCGCGAAGCCTGGAACCACGGGGCCACATCAGTGTCCTCGATGCGAGATGAGGTTCACCAAACCGATCGGGGTTAAGCGACACATGGAACGGATACACAAATCGTGAAGCACACATCGGCAGTACGGGATGCGCTGATCGACCCGTTGGACCTACTACAACTCGCATTGGACGTTGCTGCCGTTCCTCACCACGAGTTGGATCCCCGCCTGCACGACTACCAGCGGCGAGCGGTCGCACATCTGTACGCCAATCCACGGTCGGCTTTGTTCCTGGTGCCCGGACTCGGGAAGACAGCAGTCACTCTGTCCGCACTCACCGAGGTACACCTTCCGGCGCTGGTGATCGCGCCGAAAAGGGTGACCGAAGAGACGTGGCCGGTAGAGATCCCCAAGTGGAGACCTGACTTGACGTACACGCTGGTACGCGGGAACAAGGCACAGCGACTGAAGCGTCTTGACGAGGACTCCGACATCCACCTCATAACGAGAGACACCTTCGGCAGTGACCTGAACGTCGGTAGGAAGAAGCACGGCTATCGGACTGTCATCATCGACGAGTTGTCTGGGTTCAAGAACCGAGGGTCGCAACGTTGGAAGCACGCCAACAAACTCGTCAGAGACGTGCCGTACGTCTGGGGTCTCACAGGAACACCGACTCCCAACAGCCTGCTGGACTTGTGGTCGCAGTTGTTCCTCATGGACAGGGGTGCTCGGCTAGGACGCACTGTCACGTCCTATCGGACGAAATACTTCTCCGTCGGGAAGAGGTTGCCGAACGGAGTCATCACCGACTGGACGATAAAGCCGGGTGCCGAGGAGAGGATACACACTCTCATCGACGACATCTGTATGTCCGTGGACAAGTCGAATGTAGACATGCCCGCTAAGTTGGACACCTATCACTGGTTTGATCTCGACCCCGCGTCACGACGAGCGTACAACCAGATGCACCGTACGTATGTGGTCGAGATCAAGGAGACTCTCGCCAGTGTGGAGCACGCTGCTGCGAAGACGAACAAACTAACCCAGATCGCCAATGGGTTCGTGTACCACAGTGGGTTGATCGGTGTGGACGAGTCAGATCAGGCAGACGTCACGCACTACCACATGGACAAGATGGAGCTTCTCCAGTCGATCCTGGACGACGCGCAAGGCGCTCCGGTGTTGGTGTTCTACAGGTTCGACGAGGACAAGCGACGGTTGCTACACCTCCCCGGTGCGGTAGACATCAAGACACCGAACTCTGTGGACAGGTGGAACCGAGGCAACATCCCCATCCTCATCGCGCACCCGCAGTCGGCAGGTCACGGGTTGAACCTACAGAAAGGTGGGAGTGTCATGGTCTGGTACGGGATGACGTGGTCAAGCGAGGAGTACCAGCAGGGGGTAGGTCGGTTGGTTCGGCAAGGGCAGCCCAGTCCGGCGGTAGCCGTCCATCACATCCTGGCCAAGGACACCACAGACGCACTCATGCTGGACGTCGTTCAAGGTAGGATCACAAGGCAGGACGCGCTGCTGAAAGTGTTGGAGAAGTGATGCGTGAAGGACGAGAACTTGCCCTACGTCTGGACGACGGGACGGTGATCCGCGACAGCGACTGGAAATGTGTGGCCGACATCATGTGGTCGTTCCACGGGTTTTTCACGAACGTGGTCTACGGAACCATCATTTACGCAGACACAGGAGAGGTACACGAGCACCACAGCGCCGACTGATCGATAACGGCTTACGGGTTTTCAAGTGCGGAGAGGCGATTCTCGATTGCGGTTTGCTGCTGTTCCAGCAAGTAGACACGTTCCCGTAGCCCGATCACCCACGGGCCACCTGCGATCGAGTAGCCCCAGTACCCGTTTTGGGAGTTGTATCCGACTACGCGGTCATAGTCCCCGGCGAAAGAGTCGAACCCGAGTAGCGGGTCTGGGGTCGGGAGCGTGTTCCATCCACCGAGCTTTGTCCGCCAGTAGTCGGTGCCGTCAGTCCACACTGCCCCGTCTGCGAGTCCCCACATTTGCGTGTAGGGATAGTTTCGGTGGTCGCCGCGCCAGCCACCGTCGGGTGACCACCAGCGCCCGTTGCCCGGAGTGCTGTCGCCAACCCAAGTCTCAGTGTCGGTGTAGGTGACCTTCCATGTGTAAGGGAGCGGATTGGTGGGGCCACCAGCGACCGTACTCCATACCCCCGCTGGGGTCAGGTGATGCCAACCAGTACCGTCCCATGCGAGGGTGTCGCCCGTCTCCATGATCGGGTAGGCGTACTGGATGTCTACTCCGGCAGGTGGGGTGGTGATGATCCACGCGCCAGTGGACGTGTCCACTCGATACCAGTCGCCGCCAGCGTCGATTAACCAGCCCTGCATGAGCGCACCGACAGCGGACAGCGTGCCGCCTGTGATGAGTGCCGGGGCAGCAGTACCATCCGTCCAATAGAACTCCTGCATGTTCGGATCTGCCAGATAAGCAATACCGCCGAACGTAGCCGCTGGAAACAAAAGAGTAGGGAGGGCGAACTCCCAGCCACCATGGGCGTCACCGCCAATCTTGAAAGTGCTGTCTTGGTTGGGGAGCCACCATGCGATATCTCCACCAACGAAACCGATCGCCATCGCGCCAGCAGGTATGGTGATCGGGACGGGCTCCGGGATCGTTACACCGACGTACTTCCAGTCCACCCAGAACTCTTTAGGGTAATCGACAAACAACCGGCCCCCGAAGGTCGCTGCGTACTTAACCTGCTCCAACGTCGCAGACCCGGCACCAGCGGGGCCAGCGGGGCCAGCGGGGCCTTCCGGTCCTTCCGGTCCTTCCGGTCCTTCCGGTCCTTCCGGTCCTTCCGGACCTTCCGGACCACTGGTGATCCGAACGACACCGCCGTTCGTGAGACGTGATCGTCTGCCAGGATTCATGTGTGACCAGACGGTGACGGATCCCTGCATGAGGAAACCACCCGCATCTAGTCGCACCCTGCGACACCTGTCCACCAACGCTTGAGGAATAACCCACGTGGCCGTCGTGTCGCCGTCGGAGAGAGACGCCACTCCCGTCCAGACAGTCCCGCCGAATCTGTCGTAGAACGACAACTCTGGAGCGGGATCCCAAGGTCGCGTCACTCCCTCGACGTCAACCCGTCCCAGCGTGAGGGTGTTGTCTCTTCCCAAGATCAAGTCGGCTCTCAGCAGAGAAGGCGCTTCACCTAGATGGGCTGCGTGACCTGACATGTTCCACTCCTCCGCACGGACGACAGGGTAATCCTAGCAAAGTTCCCCCGACATATTAGTTGATCTAACCGCTGGCTAACGAAACTAACACCTGCTAGGCTAGCCGTAGGCAAAGCGCCAAGTGAACCTTGGTAACCAGCCATAGGCAACGCGCCAAGGATTTCCCTTGGTCACACAGAGAAAGGCAACACAATGGAAGAACACTCCACCCCGGAAAGGTCACAGGGTGAACCGAAAAACCCCGTGATCCCCGGCGCAATCTACAACTCGTTCGGTGTGGTCATGATCGCCATAGACGACACCCACCTCGTCCCCATCATGCGTGACGACAGCGTACGTAGTATTGCAACAGATGCGGTTGAGTTGCTGGAACGGCCGGGAAGTGACAACTGGATCAACCGTATGATCCGAACCCGCAAGGATTTGGCTCGAACTATCTTCGAAGAAAGGGACGGACACCGACGCCTCGAACAATACCTTGAAGGACTGCGGGAAGCCATCCTGGAAAAGGCTGTCCAACATGACTGGTGCCGTGAGTACGACGAGTTCGCTTCGGAGTGGAATCTCCTCCCGCGCAACCGTGAGTACGAAGTGTCCGTGTCCATTCCGGTCATGGCCAAGGACGAAGAAGATGCCCGTGAGTTGGTTTACGAACACTACGGCTTGTCGTCAACAGCCGAGTTCTCCGTGGGCGAGCCAACCATCTCAGTCTCGGAGGTGTGACATGAACTACGAAACCGCGACCATGAATGCCGGGAACATGGAGTACGACGCAGACAAGGCGGAAGTGGTGATCGACGAACTCATCGCTACCCTGAGAAGCGCACAAGCCGAAGGTGCCACACACGTTGTGTTCTTGTCCGGCAACTACCGAGGACCGCAGTACGTCCGCATCCGTATGGAGTACGACTGGCTGGGTGATGAGTGATGGACATCCACGACTTTGTCTATGACGTTGACCCTGACTGCACTCACGAGAACAAGGATTACGATCCGGGTAACTACGTTCCCCCGTACGGTTGGGAGATCTACCCCGGATGGTACTGCACGGATTGCGGGGAGATGTTGGACATTCGGGACAAACCTGACATGACACCGCCGGGACCGTCCCGAGAAGAACTGACCGAAGAACAAGACAACCCCCTGTGACCACAGGGACTATCAGAAACGAGAACAACAGATGGTTGCATTGGCTATCGCATGTGTTGTCGGTGGTGTATCGGCAGGGTACGCCTTCGGCCTCCACAGGATGCTCCGTATGAGCGAAGACCTTCGCAAGGCAGAGCACCTCGTGGACTACTACCAGAACTGGGAGCTCTTGGCCCTGACAGACAAGGAGCGATACGAGAAGACCGAGAAGCGTTTGAACGATCGGATCAAGGAGTTGGAAGAACAGGTCAGCTCCTACGACACCAGCCTTTCCATGGTCTTGGACGAGGTGGGTAAGTGAAGACCACCCCCAACCGGGAGTCCATCCTCAACCTCATACGAGAGGAGCGTACTCGTCAGATCGAAAAGTATGGAACGAATAACCGCAACTTTCTGGGGTTCGGCAGTAACCTGTCTGCCTACCCGTGGTTGATGCCATACAGTGACTCGGGCAGCGCAAAGATCGAAAAGGCATTCCGCGCCGATTACGAATCGTATGAACACTCCTACGGTGCGCCCACTTGGATGCACTTGATCCGTGAGGAGGTTGCGGAGTTGTTCGACAGCGACACCATCAACGAGGCGATCGCAGAGGCCGTTCAAGTGGCCGCGTTGTGTGTCAGCCTGTGTGAGTACCTACTGTCCGTAGATGGAGATGACCTGTGATGACTACACAGCCCGGTAGATATCAGCGGCGCGTCACCGAAGTCGAAGCCGCCCTATTTGAAGGGGGTGCCGATGCAGCCGGATCCATAATCCGGTGGATCTGTGACAACGGAGGATCAGCGTCGTACAACACTGTTGGGGGAGACGAGACTACTGGCGTGATCTCAGTCACAACCCCGAGTGGGAGGATGTCCGCTTACCCTGGAGACTACATTCTGATGAAAGACCGAGGTGGCTTTCAGATCTGGAAACCCAAGACGTTCAACAACACATTCACACCCGCCCCGTCGTTCGAACTAAATGACGCCAACCGAATGCTCGTCTATCGGGCGTACGACGACGGGGATGGGGACACGGTCGCGATCCAACCCAGTAGCACTCCCGGATATTTCGAGGGGGTGTACGACGACACGGTAGTTATGTCCGGCATCGAGGTCGGCGGGAAGCTCTACAGTATTTGCCCTCAGTCAGGTGGTGGATCTGTGTCTGTTCTCGTTGGCGATGAGATCGTACACAACGGCATCGGCCCTGTCTTCGATTCTTGGGCGGAAGCATACGCATACGTCAAAGGCTTGACGGCAAGAACAAACGATTGATCAAAACAGGAGAAAGGTGAACAGCATGACCACGATTGAATTTGGAGAACTCCCTGACTCCCCGCGGAGCATGGGCGTGAAGTACGACCACGAGGGGATTGTCAAACTCCTCCAAGAACGACCGGGTGAGTGGGCCAAATGCTACCCGGACGCTCCGACATCCTTGGCCAGCAACATCCGAGCTGGGAAGGTGGCTGCGTATGTGCCATCACATCGGTTCGAAGCCGTGGTGCGGAACTCGAAAGACAGCAGGGGGGAGATTTGGGTTCGGTTCATCGGTGACGATTATGATCCGAACACGCTCCTCTGATCCGCGTGGTCAAAACAATAGATCGTGGATCCGTGAACTCGTCTCTGTGTTGGAGTACCGGAAGGTCGAAAACAACTGCTCGTTGGAACTCGGTTAGGGGTAAGTCGTGGAACTCGTTCGTTGATTGGCTGAATCCCGCGCATCCGCTCTCAACAAAAGAAGTCAACCCCTACGTAGGGGGGACGTTGATCAACGGTAGGCGGACCATGAGCACCGTTGGTCAGCGATTCCTACTGACTTTAGACGCAGACTACGCAGAACCTGGATTCCTGAGTGATGTGGGTCTTTTGTTCGAGGGTGTGTCTTACCTCACCCATACGACGTGGCGTCACACACCCGATGCTCCTAGGTATCGGTTGGTCGTACCGTTGGATCGCGGGGTCACGGGTTCAGAATACATCGAACTTTCAACACGTGTGATGTGTTTACTCGGAGAGGATCAGTTCGACAAGACCACCGTACAGGCGGAACGGTTTATGTGGGGACCATCTACACCTGACCCGGAGACCTACAATCACTTCATTGGTACAGGTGGTGGTTACCTACCTGTAGACGAATGGCTGGGTGGCTCAGAAGGCCGTTCAGAGGCTCCGCAGGGTGTGCACGTACACAACCCACCGCCACACCAAACAGATGCTCCAGAAACCTCTGAAGAGTCTGGTGGCCGTGTGGAAGATGCGATACGTGCCGAGGAGATATTAGACGATGCGGTACAAGACATTATCCATCTTCACGAGAGAGGTAAGTTCGCTGGTAGGAACGAAGCGGTATTCCACTTACTACCTGTGCTGCTCCGGTTTGCTAGTGCTGGTCTTCTGGACGAAGATCTTGTTCTAGACAGCCTGTTCAATGCAGCACAGCAAGTGGAGAGTGACGAACCGTACACCCCAGAAGAGTTCTCAGTAAGTGTTGCGTCTGCTCGCAAGTACGCTGAAGAAGAGGGTGCAACAGTCCCGTATTCTACTCCGTGGCGTCGGGCTGTGGAAGACTTCACCGAGATTGAGGAAGATGTTGATCTATGGTCTCTCACACCTCAACTCAAACATGTCGCTCAGGCTGCGGACAACATAGGTTGCAGTCGAGCGTCCATGTTGGCGGTCACCTTGTTGAGAGTCCTGGTTCAGGTTGATCCAGGAGTGCAGTTGGCAGGTTCGAGAGACGGGTCTGTCGGGAGTAGGGCGTCTCTCAATCTAGGGGTGGTGTTGCTGGGTGCGTCTGGCCAAGGAAAATCCACGGTAGCCGAGGCTAGTGCCGACCTACTACCAGCATCGGAGATCTTCCGTAAGAGCAAGATGGCCACGGGGCAAGGGTTGATCCAAGCGTTCCTCAGATGGGATGAGGGTGAGCAAGAAAACGTCTTGGTCAACCAACCTCACGCTCTGTTCTGGTTCGACGAAATCGACGTGCTGGCCGCAACTCACGAAGACTCCACCAACACCGTATTGGGTGAAGTGCGGACAATGATGACGGGAGGTCATACAGGAACACAGACGGCCACGGCCAGTCGCCGTCGTAATCTACCTGCTCGGTCGTACAACTTCCAGTTGGCGATCAATGCTCAGCCGTCACGAACGAAGGTGTTGCTAAACGATCGAGAAGGAGGCACCCCTCAACGATTCATCTGGACGCCTGTCATCGATCGAGCGCAGGTCGTACATCCCAAGGACAGACCGGAGTGGCCGGGGGTACTTCCATGGGATCCGTCGTTCCTACTGGAGTTTGACCTTGGGATTCGCGAGGTGGTAGATATCCCACAGTGGTTGAAAGACGAACTCCTGAACTACGACTACGAGATGAGATTGGAGGGTATGGAGGGAGGCCCGCTGAGTAGGAACTCTCACAAGAACCTACTCAGGTTGAAAGTAGCGACGGGAATCGCATTCCTACATGAAAGCCCTGTCGTATTGGACGAGCACGTCCACATCGCAGACCTAGTGGTGAAGGACAGTTACAAGATGCAGCAGAAGTGTGAGCAGATCATCTCCCAGACAGAGTTCTCTGCGAAGTTGGCACGGGCTGAATCTGACGAACGACTAGCCGCTGTGTCTACAGACAAGAAAATGGAATCACTTATGGCTGCGGTCACGAAGAAACTGAAGATGCGTGATGGCTGGGTGGCTTGGCGTGACCTCCGCCCCGCACACCGCGACAGGGCTGTGTGGACAGACCCTATCCAAGAAGCACTGAGGGACGACCCAGACGTAGAAGTGTTCGACGAAAACGGGGAGTTCAGAAAGGCCCGGTGGGTGAAGTGAGGTTGATAGAACGTGTTGACTTGAACTACATCCGGATCGACGGGTTGGCGTATTGGTCTACGTTGGGTGACGACGGACTAGAACTCCCAGGACCGTTCTTGTTCTGTGTGAACGACACTGGTGCGTGGTTACGTGTCGCACACGAGAACGGGAGGGTTGGTACGTCGCAGATACATTACGACAACGCAGATCTTTTCAGAGGTTCACACTGGAGCAGGGCTGTGGAGGTGTGGCTTCGAGACGAACCAATCACACGGCTTGACATGATACAGCGTTACCGACATGTAGAACAGACGTTGGAGAAGGTTGAAAGACGATGGTCTGTCTGGGAAGAAGTATACCCGTGGGATGACGGGATAGATCTGATGTGGGATGGATTATCGGTTCACAGACAGTTGGAAGCCCGTGACATCGACGGCGTACGTTCCGTCCTCTGGCGTGGGAACGGGTCGTGGCTCAGGCATTGGGATCGTGAAAGGACTAAGCATGGCAAGTGAAGAACGATTAGAGTTTGTAGCGGAGATGACTCTGCTTGGATTCAATCCATCTCAAATCGCAACTCGGTTGGGTGTGACAGAGAAAACCATACGTTCTGACTTGGAGAAAGTCCGTGTTCGGTGGCAAGAGAACAGGAAGAAGTCGTACTCAGAGTTCATCGAGGAAGAACTGGCTACCCAACGAATGCTGTTGCAAGCGTTGGAATACGGTATCAAGAAGGGGTCTTGGAAGCACGTGGAAACGGCACTCAAGATCACAGAACGACGGTCTCGTGTCGTAGGTCTCGACCACGCTGATCGAATGGACCAAGCACGTGTGGAGATCGAGGCTCGACAACTCGATCTCATCAGCCGTGCGTTGGAGCGAGTGATGGACGTGCTGGACCTCAGTGACGAACAACGTGTGCTCGCTACAGAAACACTCATTTTGGAACTAGAAGAACCTGACATTGAACTGGAGGATTGAGAATGAAACTAATGGTGGGTATCCCCACAGTCTCGAAGCGCAAGAACTGGGCTGCAATCGCATGTTCATCATATGCGAACGAGACCGGAAATGTGGTCGTCGTAGATCAAGGTGAAGGGGAGATCATCGACGGATACCACGAAGGAGAAACATGGGTTCGCACGTCACACGACAACCTCTTGTGTCAGATCCGCACCCTCTGCGATCTGGCAATCATGGAGAACGCGGAGTACCTGTGCCTCCTGGATGACGACGTGACGTACCTCGCTCCTCTCGAAGAGAAAGACGGGGTATATCGGATTCAATCGAAGAACGACGTCCCCGATGCAGAGAACTGGCACACGACCATCACCCACAAGAGCCTCGCTTTCATTGAGGAGAACGTTGATTCCTTCTTCGAGGAAGGGCGGTCTATGGTCCAGATTGCCACCCGACTGTTTTTCCCGAAACCGGGTGCCGAGGTTCCGTTCGTGACTCCGAAAGACCTACGCCGTTTCCCCACCGTGTTCAACGATCACGTGATTTGGCGAGTGGGTCAACTCGACGAGGTGCTTCGAGTATTCGAGGATCTAGAGGTGTTGAACTATTCCGCAGGTGTGGACAAGTCTGCGGCACTGATCAACAACATCCTGGGGTACACGGTTGGGAAACTGGAATGGGTACGTGCCACCAAGCGCGACATCACCGGCAACAGCGACTCCACCATCTACGACTTCTCGGGAATGGATGAAGCAGAACAGAACCTTCATCGCAATACCGAGGATGCGAAGGCCCTGATCAAGATCAAGCCCTTCATCGACGACAGCGGTCTCTACTTCTGGGCCGCTCTTTCTCGCGCTGGAATGCTGAACAACTTCGTCCGCACGCCGTCGAAGTTCACTCTCGAAGAAATGATCGAGGACTTCACAACACGAGCAAACGCTAAGCAAGAAGCTCGGAACAAGAAGACAGAAGAACCAGAGGTCGAGGAGCCAGAGGTCGAGGAGCCAGAGGTCGAGGAGCCAGAGGTCGAGGAGCCAGAGGTCGAGGAGGGGGATCCAGACTACGAGGTTCTACGGAGAATTCTAGACCGTGGACTCGCCACCCGAGACCCCCGGTACTTCAAAGCGGCCTTGATCATCGTTGGTAAATAGATGACTAACAGCCTTGCGGGTGAAAGCGCAACCTGTTAGGCTACACGTAGGCAACACAACCAAGAACCCCTTGGTTGTCTATAGAGAAAGGTGCAACATGAGAGACCTGAATGCGGTAGCCATTTGGCCCGACGGGGAAGTCTACGAGATCACTATGGCGGATACCTTGGAGTCATTTCAAGGGCTTGTCGGCGGGTGCGTTCAATGCGTATTCGGCGAGGATCACGTCATCTACGTAAACGAAGAAGGGTTGTTGCAATCACTGCCCTTCAACCGGAGGGCAACCGAGTTTGCCAACCGATTTGTCGCCAAGGGGCACCTGCTCTACGGCGTTGCCGTGATTGTCGGCCCTGCTGACTCTGAAGGTAACAACACCAACGTTCATCCGGACGTTGCGTCTCAATGTGTGAAACTATAAGGAGAAACCGTGCAGATCACACTAGATACAAATGACATTTCAGAACAAGACCGTCGGTTCTTGGCGCTTCTGATCGGCGCTGAAGCCGCAGACACTGAGAGCGAGCCGGCTCCGAAGAAGCCTGCCGCGAAGAAGCCTGCCGCGAAGAAGCCTGCCGCGAAGAAGCCGGAACCGGAGCCGGAGCCAGAACCGGCTGCGGAAGAACCCCTCCCCGACGAAGAGTCAGAGGTCGAAGAGCCAGAGGTCGAAGAGGCTGAAGATGTGAGTGACGAAGACCTTCTTGATCTCGCGATCAAGAAGGCTACTGAAATGGTGGCGGGTGGAGATGCTGTGAAGGTGCGTGAGGCACTGGATGCGGCTGGGGCCAACCGAGTTCGAGAGCTGAACAAGGACAACGTTCACGAGTTCTTCAAGGCGTTGTCGTGAAGGTTGCCGTCTACCTCCGAGATGAGTTCACGGATGCCCATCGCGAGCAGATTGCCGTTGTAGTTGACGGTGCTCGGATGGACCGACTGGCAACTCGGGAAGAGATCAAGACGTTCTTCGAACAACACGGATTTGATTGGAAAGCCGTGTTGGAGAAGCAGTTCGCGGAGTACGTCCAACATGACCTAGAGGATTTGATCTGACATGGGTAACGGTCACGCGATTCTCAGTCCCAGTGCAAGCGGTATGTGGAGCACTTGCCCCGCATCCATTCGCATGAGCCGGGACATCGAGAGGGAAGAAAACGTGTATGCCCGAGAGGGCACTCAGTTCCACACCTTGTGTGAAGTGGTGGCACGTCATCGCCTTCTCGGGGGGTCGCGATTCGAGTACGTGGACGGATTCCTGGACTGGATGAACGACACGAACGAGGAGTGGCAGGAGGATCAACTCCACTACGTCGAGGATTGGATCACATTCCTACAATCCTTCCTCGACGAAGACCCCGGTGCGACCCTGCTCCTGGAACAACGGGTAGACACCCTTGTTCCAGGATGCTGGGGAACCGCCGACGTGGTGATCATCCACACGTACGGACTACTACGTGTGATCGACATCAAGTACGGAGCCGGGGTTCGAGTGTCCGCCGTCAACAACAGTCAACTCCGACTGTACGGGGCAGGCGCTTTGAACACATGTGTTGAGGACGCGCTGACGATACAGGAAATCACGAACGTCGTCTGGCAACCACGGATGAGTAACATCTCGGAAGAGACACTCTCACGCAGAGAGCTCCTCAAGTGGCGGGATGATTTGATCCCGACTGCGAAGTTGGCTTTGAGTGAGGATGCACCGTTTCACCCGAGTGAGTCTGCTTGTCTGTTTTGTCCGGCTGCGGGTGTGTGTTCAGCGCGTTCTCAATACATGTTGAACCAGGACTTCGGAAACCCGGAGATGTTGTCCGGCGATGAAATGGCTGATGCGTTCCGTCGTACCTCCGAGTTGAAACACTGGATAGCAGACATTGAAGACGCTGCGTTGAAACGAGCCTACGAGGAAGCGGGAAGTGTTCCCGGCTTCAAGGTTGTACGTAGCGGGGGACGTCGTCAGATCACTGACAACGACAAGGCGGTGGAGGTGTTGCTCAATGCAAACTTCCCGCCTGACAAGGTTTACACACGCAAGGTCGCCACCCTCGGTCAACTGGATAGGTTGACAGGGTCGGCGGAAAAGCTCCAGCAGGTACTAGGTGACCTGCTGGTCAAGAGTGAGGGACGCCTGTCCCTTGCTCCGGACAGTGACCCTCGGCAACCTGCCGACGCTGTCCACTCCGCGCAGTCCGACTTCGCGGATATCGAGAAACAAGGAGAAGCCTGATGGCTAAAGTGGTGACCAAGAAACCCGTTCGTCTCACGTTCACGTTCCTCCCGGATGATGAGGGTGTGTTCCGGACCAGCGTGCTCATTCCGAAGAAGGACAAGGCGTTGATCAAGCAGATCGACGATGCGATCGAAGAGGCCAAGAACTACGGCAAGACCGCCAAGTGGGGTGGCAAGATCCCCCGCAACCTCAAGATCGCATTCCAGGACGGCGACGACACCGACATCGACAAGTATCCTGAGAACGAGGGACACTTCCTGCTCAATGCCCGCTCCAAGAAGAAGGTTGGTCTGGTCGATGTTGACCGTCAACCCATCCTCGACGCGGACGAGATCTACTCGGGTTGCTGGGCGTACGTCAGTGTGACGTCGTTCGCATACGACAACGAGTCGAAGGGTGTGTCGTTCTTCTTGAACAACATCATGAAGGCCCGGGATGACGAGCGGTTCGGAGCCAGCACAGCCAGCCCCGACGAAGACTTCGCTGACGTTGAGATCGACGAGGACGACCTCATCTGACGTGAGGGGGTGCTGGTTCAGCACTCCCTTCCGCAGGTAGTATGAAACCACAGCCGGGGCGGAGTCGTTCGGTCGTACGGAGAGTTGCCCTCCATCGACGAATCCCGCGAGGGGTGAGCCTTTCTCCTCCGCCCCGGCTGTCTTCCTGTTTAGGAGAAGAAATGAACGGCGCTAGTTACGATCGTCTCGATCAATACACGTTACTGGTGAACGGTGTTCGTATTCGAGCCAGCGAAAGCACTGAGGTTAAGATCCGAGCCTTGAGTCAAGAAGAACTACAGCGTTTTCTGTTCATCGTAAACAACGGGGGATGACGCGATGCCCACCATCTCGATCAACGACGTAAGGCTGCCAGAGCAGGCGCGTGACATCATCCGCGCTGCTTCAGTGGCTGTCCTGGGTAAGCCTTCCCTGAAGGTGGCACGCACCGACGGCGACGCCGACTTAGCGTTCGACCTTCTGGACGAAGACGCAGCGGTCCGCACCCTCGGTCCGAAGCAGTTCTACGACACCGTCTGGGTTTCTGGCGAGGGGGGCAGTAATGGGTTCCGCAAGCAGATCGGATATCCAAACGCGGGGTACTACGTCCAGTTCGCGCTGAAGCAGGCGCTCGGCATGGACCTCCACTACTTCGACGACGACGTACTCATTCTCGACACGGAAACCCACGGTTCAGAACATCGGTGGAACATGCCACCACGCGAGTTCTTCCGCCTTGGTCAGTACGCATGGGGCGAGGGTGATGTGGTCTTGACTCAAGACTTCGACGAGGTCGTGGATGCCATACGTTCCGCACGACTGATCATTGGTCATCAGATCCATGCGTACGATCTCTCATACCTGATGGGTGACGAGGCTCTTGGTCTCCCAGTGTTCGACACGTTCATCCACGCTACCTGTGTGACCCCCGCCCCCGACCGTTTTCTGAACTCCCGTGGCGTGACGCAACTGTCGAACTCACCTGGATCTGCGATGGCGTTCCATTCTCTCGAGAACATGTGCTTCACCTACGGCATTCCAGGGAAGCACGGTGATCTCAAAGAGATGGCGAAGCGGTACAGGTGTGAGATCGGCGAGATTCCAATCAACGAGGAATACGAAGACTACGCTCGTCAAGACGTAGTGGCGAACCGTGAGTTGGCACGCGCCATGCTGAGTGTCGCCAAGCCTACGAAGTACGAACAGAGAGAACAGGAAGTGGCGGCGATAAACGCGCAAATCTCTCGCAACGGTTTTCGTGTGGATCGAGCGGTGGCGAGTAAGCGGGTTGCCGAACTCCAACGTCACAAGGACGCCCTCCTCGTTGATCTGGTCATGGATTACGGGTTCCCGACCGGGGGTAAACAGCCGTGGCGGAGCAACGCCGGAAAGCAAGCCATTCTGAACATCCTTGGCCCAGATGCGGAGCGCCTGCCCAAGACGAAGAAAGGTGCGCCGTCCTTGTCTGGGGATGCGATCAAGAGTGTGACCGAAGGCACCCACAACGAGGCCCTCGGGCAAGCACTTTGTGAACTGCTGGGGCAGAGATCGTTAGCCCAACTCGCACTGGACAACGTGCATGACGATGGCTTCGTACATCCGGACATAACGTCGCTCCAACGATCACGCAGGTTCTCGGTATCTGCGCCCGGTCTGTCTATTTGGACAGCACGTGGTCCGGGGGCTGTGGAGAAGTCGTACTTCGTGGCCGACAGCGAAGATCACGTCCTGTACGAGATGGACTTCTCTGCGGCTGACGCTCGTGTGGTTGCAGCCTACAGCGGTGATAAGCACTATCTGAGAGATATGACCAACCCTGACTTTGACGCTCACGCGCAGACAGCGCGATGGTGTTTCGGCAGTGAGTTCCAAAGCGATCCGAAAGGCTACCGGCAACGTTCCAAGCCAATCACCCACAGCATTCCCTACGGTGCGGGTGGGAAGCGGGTCAGCACTACGGTAGGTATTACCCCCGAACGCGGCTACGAAGTGATCAAGAAATTCGGACGTACTTACCCGTCCGTGGCACGGTGGATGGAACGGTCTCGTGCGGAAGGGAAAGGCAACGGCGTTCTCGAGAACGCATGGGGTGGGGTGCTCTACCTAGAACCGGGACGAGAATACACACAATCACCCGCGTTGTACGGACAGAACGGCACACGGGAACTCTTGGTTGACGGACTCATAAGGTGTCGAGATGCGGGGTTGCTCCAGTATCTCAAGATAACCGTCCACGACGCTGTCGTGTTCTCGTTCCCCAAAAGCAACCACAAGGCGCTCAAGATCAAAACCGAGAAGTGTTTTACTACGAAGTTCAAGGAAGTACCTTTCCCGCTGACCAGTGGGAAAGCCGCTCACAACTGGTACGAGGCGAGTCACTGATGTACGACACTGAAATGTTGCAGGTGTACCGGAAAATGGTGGTCGAGCGCCACCTAATCTGGGAGCGCAGGCAAGCCGGGGAACCGGGGCCATGGACGACCGATCCCATCTTGTCTAACCTAAAGATGACCAACATGTTCCGCATGTTAGATCCCGGTTCACAGTTCGTGTTCGATCTGGACACTGATGATCCGGTAGACGTGATTGCACGTTTGATCCTGTACCGAATCACGAACCTACCCGAGACGTGGTACGCCATGAGTCAGGCGTTAGGCGGGTTCCCGAATGCGGAAGACATGACGGAAGACTTGACCAAGATTCTCCGAGAGTACCGGGGAGTTGGTAATCAGATATTCTCTGGAGCGTACATCATCATGCCCGAGCCCGGATTACGCGGCGGGGACAAACTAGTCGGAGTGGTGAAGTTGGTACGGCGGTTCTTGGACGGGCCGTTGTTGTCGGTTTTCCTAGGCGCTACTACCGAAGACACTCGTTATCAAGCCCTTCGAGGAACTGCCGGGTTAGGTGACTTCTTGTCCATGCAGGTACTGGCTGACTGGCAGTACCTTCAGGAAGACCTGCCGGATCTGTCGTTCGTCGTAGCAGGTCCAGGGGCGAAGCGCGGAGCGAGACTACTGCATCCGAGCCTTTCTGCGGAAGACGTCATCCGTAAGTTGACCATGGAGTGGACGAGTAACCCCGTCGTTCATGTGAACGGCAGGTCGCTCACACCTATGGACGTACAGAACACCTTGTGCGAGTTCAGTAAGTACGCTCGGGAGATCAAGAATCCTCGTAAGAAAACCCCGTACAAGCCAGCCCATCCTGGCCAGCAACCGAAGCCACTTACCCCTCACTGGTGGTAGTTGATCCAACCTATTGCCCTAGCCTGCCCTGCGTGCTAGGCTAACGGTAACAAACCAATACAGAAAGGCAGTAATGGTGACATACACGTACAGAACGGTCAGTGATGCTCTACCATCCCTTATCGCGGCGTTAGACAAAGGTGACGAAACCAACAGCCGCAACGGTCGAGTGAAGGAACTGTTGAACGTTCAGGTCAAACTCACCAACCCCGTTCGTCGTGAAATCTTGTGTTCGGGCCGGAAGGCCAACGTCTTCGCGCAGATCGCGGAGACCTGTTGGGTGTTGGCCGGTAGAAACGATGTGGAGTGGCTCAGCGCCTACCTACCTCGGGCACGAGACTACAGCGATGACGGCATCACGTGGCGAGCAGGATATGGCCCACGTATCCGAGATTTCAACGGTGTAGATCAGTTGGCCCGCGTGATCAACATGCTGAGGAAAGACCCCTTGACCCGGCAAGCAGTGATTCAGATCTGGGATGTCGCTGACGGGAACATGGAGTCGTTGAAAGACAGGGCGTGCAACACGCAACTCCAGTTTCAGAACCGGCTGGGCAAACTCCACCTGACCGTGACGGTGCGGTCCAACGACCTGTTCTGGGGTTGGTCTGGGATCAACGTTTTTGAATGGAGTACGCTCCTGGAAATCGTGGCATCTCTGACCAACGTGCAAGTGGGGACACTCACGTTCAACATCGCCAACCTGCACCTCTACGAAGTCCACTGGGCCAGAGCGCAGCAAGTCTCGCATTCGTCACCTCTAGTCACGGTAGACGTTCCGTTCAACATGGGCGGGGAGATCACCACAATGTCTGAGCTGGACGAGATGTTGGACGAGTGGTTTGTCTGGGAAAACGATTGCCGAAACGGAGTTGTCACCCCGGATAAACTGTCGTATTGGGACGACCCGTTGTTCCGGTCATGGGTGGCAGCAATCGCGTACTACTGGACACGAGACGAGGCATGGTTGGCAGACCTAAAAGGTACGGCGCTAGCGGTAGCCATAGCATTGACCCCCGCAAGCGTGCTTCCAGAGCCTGTTCAGAAGCCTTTGGAAGCGGTGCCGCCACTTACCCCCGCCACCGCCATTGACGAGCATGTACGGGCGTTCTACGAGTTCGTCACCGATATGCACGCGGTGAAACATTCCTCTTACGGGAACTCGTGGAAAAAGCGTGGTGAGAAACTGTCCATCCTGGCGAACATCGCACGCAAGGTAGACCGTATCGGGGTCAACGACAAGTTCGACTCAGCCGCTGACACGTGGATCGACCTGTTGGTCTATCTCGTGAAGTACGATCATTGGTTGAACAGGCGTGACGACGGCCCCAACAACGTGAACAAGACGTTGAGAGAACTCCACTACATCAAAGTGACCAACGACTTCATCCAATACCAACTTCAAAACGTGCCTCACGATTTCGACTGTTACGCCGACAGTGTGGACGACCTTCCGCTGGAAGACAAGCGTGACAGTGTGTGGGCGATGATACGTTCGGTTGCGCCTGTCGCATACACCTTCTGGCTCCGTGAAAACCCAGACGTCGATCATTACCGAGGCGCGGACATTGACTGACCAACAACAACCGATTGAGAAGGAGTAAGTATGACGTATTTCGCAAAGGTGCAAGTGTCTGAAAAGACTTTCAAGGGGGCGGCTGAGAGATTTTTCCAGCGTGAGGTTCCCAACGCCACCACACATCCCGCAGAGAACTCGGTCTGGGTGACTTTCAACATAGAGGCCGATGACGACCTCAAAGCAGGAGAGAAGCTCTACAACATTCTCACTCGGCTCGAAATGGACGTGTCAATGCGTGAAGGACGCTCGGCTATCGACGACCCACTTCAAGAAGGTCTCTCCATTTTGATGGAGGACACCGGACGATTGATTCTCGTGGCGGGGTTGTCGTGATCAACCACGGAACACGAGGTGGCTACTACGCTCATCGCCGTCTGTCCAGCCCGACCTGTGACGCCTGCCGTGCTGCGATCAACGAGTACGTGAAGGAGTATCGGGCAAAGAACGGTTTGTCCAAGAACCGACAACGGGAGAAGATTAGAAGAATGGCGACCGCTATTCTCCGTGAAAAATATCCTGAAGACTACAAGAAACAGTTGGAGTTGTGTCGAGTCGAGTTCTCCAGTTCCGGGGAGCGTGACAAGCGTCGGCGTAAGGCTGCATCTGCTCTTCGTGATGCTCATCGTGAAGAATACGAGGAGTTGCTGGAGCAACTCAAAGTAGACGATACCGAGTGATTGGACATCCTGTGTTGGTGAGAATCGACTACTGGAACCCCATGATCAGAGATTGGGCTGTGGGACACGCGGGTATCAACCTGCTGGATCCTGAAGCGTACGTTCACAAACTGTTTGCACGGGGAACCATCGCGCGAGCGGTCGATCTGGACACAGGTGAGATCGCGTATGGACCGGACGGGGACTTGTTCTGATGGACATTGTTTACGTGAACAAGGAGGGGGAGAACCCCGAACTCCGATACTCGCTTCGCACCTTGCAGAACATCACTCACGACAACGTGTGGGTTTTCGGGGGGTCACCGTCATGGCTCAACCACGACACTGTTCACTACCGGAGCAACGCCCAGAGGGCGTCCCCGTACTCATCCACAAGGTCTCATATCGCAGCGGCATGTAACACCCGTGAAGTGAGTGATCCGTTCCTGCTGTGGAATGACGACTTCTACGTCATGAAGCCGATCATAGATGTACCTATCATGCATCGCGGTTCTCTGAAGGAGTGGATCAGCAAGACACCTCAAGCCCGGACTATTTGGTGGACAGGACTGTACGAAACGGCTGCTCTGATAAACACGTTCGAGAAGCCTGACCACGTGGAGTGGAAGTCTTACGACATCCACGTTCCACTCCCGATCTACAAGTACGAGATGAAGGAAGCCTTGAGGTTGGCGACCAAGATCCGAACAGACGCTGTTCACCTACGCACCCTTTACGGGAACATCGCGTTTGAAGGGATCGGTACGATGGTTGCAGACCCGAAGGTGACGCGCCGTAGGGATCCATTCCCCCGTGGGCCGTGGTTGTCCTCGGGTGACGACACATTCCTCTCCACGGTAGAGCCAGTGCTTCGCTACCTGTTCCCTGACCCCTGTGAATACGAAAGATCTGAGTGACATGACATTAGCCGTTTTACTTCCCACACGAGGACGACCCCACAACTTCAGCCGGTTCATGGACGCGGTGGCGGACACCGCTGACAACGTCCACGTGTACGTCCGGCTGGACTACAACGACGAATCTGCACCGGAGTACGACGAACACCTGAACAGACACCGCAACATCACAGTCATCCACGGAGAGCAAGTGGGGTTCGGGTCGTCCTTGAACGAACTGGCAGCCCGAGCCGAACTCGACGGTGCCAGTCACCTCGGTATGTTCGGTGACGATGTGTTGCCGGTAGACCACGGATGGGACACCGCGCTGGTGGAAGCGTTGGGAGACAGGCTGGGAGTGGCTTACGGTGACGACGGTCTGCGAGACAAACACGCGCCCGATTTGCCGACGCACTACGTCACCCAGACAGAGGTTTACCGCCGATTGGGTTACCTCGCCCCACCGACCATTCGTCACTTGTTCCTGGACAACGTGGCACGAGACGTCGGTCGGTGCCTCGGCCACTTCGTGTTCGTACCCGTGCGGATAACGCACCTGCATCCGTGGGTGGAAGGAGAACACCTACACGACAAGACGTATGCGGAGGGTGGACGCAACGTAGACATCCGCCACTCTGATCGGTTGGCTTATCTTAGATGGGGACAAAACAAGGATTGGAAGAAGAGGTTGAAGGTATGACACTTACTGCGTTTCTCCACGGCTACCCACCTGACTGGTCGATGGGTGGTGAGATCTCCACCCATCGCACGCTCAACACCGTACCCGGAGCCACTGTGTTCACACAGACTACGACAGAGGATTACATGTTCGACAACGTCACCGTCCTCCCGTCTTCCGGACCAACTAGAAAAGACATTATCGCCGACGCCGAGTCTGTCGGGTCTCGCATCCTCTACGCACACTCCACCCTCAGCCGTAACACCGTACAGGCAGCACGGCGTCTCCGCATACCGTCCATCTTGGCCGTACATGCACCACCACGGTTTGCCGCTGACATACGTCAAGCGCGACATGCATCGACGGTTCGTCTCTACAACACAGAAGCGGCCCGTAGAGATTGGCACGAGCCGAACGGATGGCTATTGCACCCGCCAGTCGGTATCCCGCAAGAGGAAGTCGGTGGTGTACGGGACGCACTTACTCTGACATCGTCTCTCTTGAACAAAGGAGTGAATCAGACGTTGGAGTTGGCCCGCAAGTGGCCGCACCGCCGGTTCATAATCGTGCGTTCCCCAGCGCACGGTACGCACGGGTCGCCTGACTTCGAAGAGACTGCGGCAAGTCTGGACAACGTCGAGGTTTGGGATCGCCTACACCCGTCCCGAATGGGTGAGTTGTGGGCTGAGACGAGAGTTCTACTGGTGCCCTCGCGATACGAGACGTACGGGTTGTCTGCAATAGAAGCCGCGTGGCACGGCATTCCCTCGGTACACGTGGACACCATCCACGTGCGAGAGGGGATCGGTACTGCTGCCCGTCTGATCTACTCGCAAACCACAGAAGAACTCGAAGACGCTGTGACCGAAGTGGAGGGCGATTACACCCGATGGGCGGCGATTGCTCACAGTCGCGCTCACGAACTACGTCAGCGGGAAATCAAGGAACTAAACAGGTTTGCCGGTAACGTGGCTAACCTAATGAACTATCAGCGGCTCTGAGAACCGCGCTGCCGGTCGTGTAGTGGTTGGGGTAGCCCGTTACCCCTATAAACACCTTACGACCGGCAGCGGGCGTCTGAGTTACTCCAGCGGCGGCATTTGCGATGCAAACACGGTACGCATGAGGTACGACAAGCCCGAGACCATGAAGGTCTTGGCCAGCGTGAACCCCAAAATCGCCCACTGGATGTCCCCCCAGCCGGACGCATCTGAGAAAGTGGTGAACAGTACGAGACACAAGGCGGCAGCCACGTCGAAGGCCAGCCCTTGAATCAGTGTTCGGAAGGCTCTGTTCCGGGCGTCGAACTTGTCAGTCGGATCTGACTCCACGGTAATACTCCCTGTCATCGTTACGGTGTGCGATCCTTTGGCAGAGGAACGCTATGAGTTGCGCCCACACTCCAAAAGCCGTTGTTCCATACAATACAACGATCCAGATGTCCTCGTGATCCCAATCGAAAATGCGACCCAGCACCGCAACATCTACGAGCATCATGAATGTCAGGGCCTTGATGAACAAAGCTCTACCTAGGAAAGTCTTGTACCACGGGAATGTCATGTACAGTAGGACGAATAACGTCTGTCCGACAGCAGCCATTGAGATAGTGAGGATGCGCCACCCTTCGAGACTCATGTCATTCCTTCGACTGGATCATCTGACTGATGGCTTCCTGCCAGTGATTTTGGCGTTGGCGCTCTCGTAGAGAAGCCTCCACCTTCTCTTTACGAGCTACCAGATCTGCGATCATCTGATCCATTTTCTTGTCGGTTTCCATATCCAAGACGGCACACCTGCGACGACGTCTCCACGGAGTCACATGACGCGGGATGGCAATCACGACACACCCGCAGACACATCATCGTCGTCTTCGACAACCGGAATACGACGAATAGCCTCGTTGGAAACCTCTGCGGCAGTAATGGCTACCGACGCGGCGTCCATCAACGCCCAGATTCTCTCCTCTAGACGATCAGCTCTGGCCTCTGCTCTCCTCAGACGCTTACCCGTAACCAACGAATCTGTCGTCAGTAGTACGAACAGAAGCAGCAAGATGCTCACAACACCAACATCTCCAGGGTTTATCGGAACTCCCCCGATAGACATGACGACCCCCTAGAGAGACTTGATTTCGTATTCTGCTTCCACCACGAAATGATCGGTGTACAGGTGAAGAACCTTGTTGTTGAGAACTCTCGCACCAACGCACCGCACTCGCTTGTCTGGGATGTAGCGGGCGACGGCGTCTATGTTCCCATGACCAGTGTTCGGCCACTCGCGGAGTTCGTCCCAGCAAGTGAGGAAGGGTGCCCTGCCGCGCCACATCTTGAACAAATCGAATCTACGATCTGAAAGGTTGAAGTCGCCCGCGACCAAGACAACGTTGGTGCCGCGTCCATGACGCCGACCCCACCGATTCGCAGTTCGAGCGAACTTCCGGTCAGACGATTTCTTCAGTCTTGCCCCGGCACCTTTCTCAGTGAGTAGGTGAACCGACCCAACCGTGATACGCCCGTACCCCGGCATTGTCCACGAAGCCCACACGAGCGCCTTCGGCCCCCAGATTCCAGGTGGCTTGGGCCGGGTGTGTCTCGCACGTTGCATCACGTGTTCTTGTCCGGTCAGATAACCACCGTGCGCGAGGGTTTGCCGCATCGCTACCCACGTGTCGTAGGTGCCGGTCACGTGAACGTAGTACCCGTGAGCCTTGGCCGCGTCTCGAAGTGCGACATTCAGCGCCGTTCCACCTGCTTCGGTTCCGGTGATGATGTCGTAGCCGCGTGCGAAGATCTTGTTAGTGTCAGAACGCTTCTGTGCCGGTGAGTCGTTGAACTGCATCGAGATGTGCGCGACACGAAGTATCTTAGTCATTACCGGGTTCCTCCTGCTCGGTTGGCTGCCTGCTTCTGCCAGTCCCGTACCCGTCGGTTCCGCACCCGATTCAAGGGTCTACCCTCGATGATGTTCCTGGCAGCCTTCTCCCGTGCCAACCCTAGCGCTGACGTCAGCCATTTGACTTGAGACGTCATGATCCGGGCAACCTCGGGTCGAGACACGAGTCTTACAGGTTTACCGGACACGATATTCCGAGCAGCCTGCACACCCGGTGAAGGCCAAGAGTTCGTCACTAACCACGACCCCGTGTCCTCACGTGCCCGCCGTGTCCCGAGAATCGAGACGTGTACGTGCTTGGTGTGTGGGTTCGATCCCGTGTACCGCTTGGGCTTCCATCCGTTACTCCGCGACCAGATCAGTCGATTGTAGATCACGTACCAAACCCGCCGATCCGTGACCAACGAGTCCAGTAGCAGACGCACGTCGATCCCGTCCACGTCAATATCGAGAGCATCTACAACACCCGGAGGCGTCGAGCTCCAGTCTGGGTTGTGCTGGGAAACCCGTGCAGCGTGCGCCGGATCACCGATCCAACCGTCAGACGACCTGTCTCGCTTAGGCCACTTAGCGTCAATCTCATTCCGCAGGGCCTTCAAAGACGGTGCAAGGTAGTAACTCATCATTCTCCCCATCACAAAACATCCCCGTTACGTACATGCTATACGCAACGAACGATCTTACTTGAAGAAAGACGACTGGCCGTGTACGTTTCCGAAGTTCGTGACTCCGGCTCCGGCTCCTGTTGTAGCGGTCAGGTGGATACGGAGCCCATTGGGGTCGATGGTACGGAGATCGACAGCTCCGGCCAACACACCGCCCAAAGCCTGATAAGCATCTCCGTAGTTGTGAACATAAAGATCTGAGAACTCGGTGTACGTGGATCCACTGTTTCCAGACCACTGGAGTTTGTAATCAATAGCCTGATTACCAGCGGGGCAGCGAGCGGTTACGGACAGAGCCACCCACGCCCAACTGAACTCGTTTGGAACGAAGGACATATTCCACAGACCTATGGAGACTGGGCCAGTGGAAATCGGAATGGTTCGCGGAGCACCGTAAACCACCCCGTAATAAGTCGCGGCAGGTCTCACGAATGGATTACGTTCTATCCCGTAGAGGCGGCTCTCAAGAGACTCGATGCGCTGGGCCAACCCGTCATTACGTGGGAAGTTGGTCATCAGCAACATCCTTCTCTGTTGGACGGAGGTACGTTCAACACCGAGGTGGCGGGGTCTGTGTCTGGGATGAACCCAAACTGACAGTAGGTAGGCTGACCTTCGGCGATGGACCACGCCTTCGACACCAAGCGGGTGTCCCCCACGAACTGTACGACGCCGTGGTTCATGTTGATGTTCAGTGTGTCCCCGATGTTGTAATGGAGAGCCGTGTTTAGATCAGCGATTTGCAATGACGGTTGTGCTCGCGGGTGTTTGTTGTTCTGCAACGCTCCTCGTGTGTGTTCGTCCAGGGTGTTCTGTTTCGACACATCGGACCACTGATTGGAGATCTCGAACACGGGGTACATCTCTGAGTTGTCAGTTGCGCTTGAGTGTATGCTCTCTCCGGATCCAAACTGATTGGTACGATGGTCGGTGGCGGACACGTTCAGACGGTAGTTGGTGATACCTCTGCGAACGTTCAGGGGTTGAGATACCGGGTTACCTACCCGGTCTTGTATGACCACGGTGGTAGACCAAGCACCGTTAGCGAACGCATGGGTGAGTCTGTAATCAGGTCCGTTGATCACTTCGGTGAGTTGGAGAAGAGCCTCCAACCGCATCTTGTAATCGTTCCGGTCGTAGTTACGTGTTCTCTTGACAGACGATGAACGTGGATCGGCTTTCAGGGGAATGGAGTTAGGTGCCCGTACGAAATCCGCAGCGATCAGTGTTTGAGATCGGTCTTCGACCGAATACTTGGGAAGAATTCTGTACGCCAGATATCCTTCCAGCGACACCATCCCGATAGAGACCTCTCCGCCGGAATCCGCAGACACCTCCTCCACCAGCCCACACCAGACACCTACGGGTGATGAAGGTGTGGCACCCGGCCCCGCGATACGAGTCACCATCACACTGGTGATGTGTGGCCAGATGTTCACCATGAGTGCGTCGTGGATAGATAGGGTCATCGTCCCCGAACCAACCTCGTTCAGTTTCTCTTCGAAACTCAAGGACAGGGGTTTGACGTACATCCGTCGGGCACCCGTGGCTAGGTTGAGGACCTCGACCCGCCAGTCGGCGGAGCAATCACAACTCATCCGGAGATCACCGCCGGACGCCACGACACAGTAGCGTTCCCGCCACCCACTACGGTCAAGGTTTCTCCAGGATCTACGGAGAAGAACGGATTACCTACCAGGAGATGATTAGCGGTCACCCCGTTCGACGTAAGTGACCCGGTGTCTGTTCTGATCTCCACCACAGTTCCGGCAGCGAATGTTCCGTTAGCCCCTACGAAATCACCGCTACTGTCCGCCACTCTCGGGTTGGAGAACGGAGAACTACTGGTGAACTGGATAGCCAAGGGAACGCACACGTTACCCAGATCGGTGATATTCACAGGAGCTCCGACACCCAACCCCGTGTCGGATATTTCAGTGGCAAGGGCGTTGTTGTTGGATCCGTACTGATCGACACCTGAAATGATGTCACTGATCAATCCGGTTCCAGAAGAAACTGACGGATAAACCCCACTGGTTGTCGGGTTACCGGAAGTGACTGTGATCGACTGTGCCAACTTAGGTGTCGATGGATACGACGGGTTGTTTTCAGACGTCCAGATTGACAGGTTCGTACTACTCCACGTGAGCATGTAGAACACAGGACGATCAGTGATAGCCCGTACCGACGTAAGGAATGCGTTGAAGGCATACGTCGTTCCGTTCCACACGATGTTGGTCGGGGTCATGGTGTACGACGGAGAATCCTTCAACACGATTGTGGATCGTACGGATCCAAACTGTTGCTCCCACCATCCTATCATCCCCGTGGTGTATGACGCACGGAACGTACCCATACGATTCACCAGACCAGAGAAAGATGCTGGGGACGTTCTTACCGCAATCTGCGGGAGGTTGTCAGTGCCGTCAGGTGTTGCGGGGCTACCGGAAAGCGTCTTCCACGCGGCACCCGCAGACTTCGCCTTGAAGATACGAGATACCCGCATACCCGCGAAGATGAACGGTGGTGGTTCGAAAGGATTTTCTGTTTGACTCACACTTAACGTCATCGATGTGACGCTGTTTGGGGGTGTGAATGCGTAAGTAGTAGATCGGAGTAACTCCTCTGAGACAAAGGAACCGATAGGGGTTTGAGGGCTACCCCCGTTGAATGAACATGTGACGCTGTTGGTAATCATGCCGGAGACTACTCCCAGGATCTCTACAAGCAACACTGGGGTTGAAGACCCCATGGTAAACGAGTACGATCGGGATAATGTTACGTCTGAAGGGAGGAGAGGATTCACCCTGCTGTATCCCGTGATCTGGATACCTCCCAACTCGTCACCATAGTCATTGACTAATATGGGGCCGACAGTAGAGCCTACGTTAGTCACGGAACCCGTCCAACCGCTAGCGAGGCCGACACCGATGTCTACCGATTGCGGCGGCATGAGAACGTCAGGGAACGACCCTACGGGTGATCCTGACGGCAACCACGGGTCGAACTTACGGCTAGACACCGCATCAACCCAGAGGGGATAGTGTTGGTCCACACGGGAGGATGTAGCCAGATACTGATCTAACTCTACAGCAGGTGGGGTGTCAGATAGTACCACGCTGGACGATCCACTACCGGGGGTTCCCGTCGAGTTCAACAGGTTCATACGGTGATCCACCGCGTCGAAGCGGAGGGTCGCTACCGCGATATTTTCGTCGCTGTTGATCCAGGTGAGCTCTGCGCTTCGTGGTCTGCCGACAATACTGTACGGCCCTGTGACCTCGCGATCCCCACCGCTCTCAGGGCACTCGGGGGGCCAGATGACTAACTCGGTCTCTCCGCACTTGCGAGACCACTCCTCCATCAAGATCCGCGCGGCCTCCCGAGCTGAGTGGCAATCACAACCATCCCCACCAATGGTGACTTCTTCCAAGGTGATGATGCGGGACTCGTACCAGTCGTCGAAATGCTGAGTACCGTCTCGCTGAGGGTAAATGGCGTCCTCGGTTCGAAGACCCGGTACACCTAGACCCTTCGGTGGTTTACTGAGATACCCGACCACAACACCGCCAGCAGGTTCTGTGCGAGTACCGTCCTCAGAACTGCCGCGTAGAACCGCGTCCCCGAGACGTACGTGCCACCCACGAGACACCATAAGATCACCCTGTCCTTACTGCGTAGCGTAGTGCCCACTCCAACTCGCGGACTTGAGCTCTCGGGTTCTGTGACCCATAGTTGTTCATGTTGACCTCGATGTTCTGGGTAGACGACGCCACAGGGGCGACCCCACCCCTAGTCTGAACGGTGGGAGATACAGACACGGTAGGGCCGAATGACGATGCAACCGCAGCAGACACGCCTTCCATGGCCTTGCTGATCTTCGTGGTGTCTTGCAGACCAGACGCGATAGCGTCGATGATGTTACGACCGCCACCGGAAGCCCCGCTACCGTAGTTCCACGCTGTGAGTGGACCGTACTCTACGGGAGATCCAGGTACGACTCCCTTGATAGCAGAACCTATTGATTTGGCGACACTTCTAAGCCTATCTAGTTTGGACTCAAGACCGCTGACAAGACTGCCGATGATGGACGCGCCGATAGAGAACAAGGAGATATTGCTCAAGGCTCCCTTGATAGCGCCGGGGATTCCTGAGACAGCGTTCCTGGCTTTTTGTTTTCCGGTCTCGAGTTTCTCCTTCAACGAGTCTATAGCTCGTCCGGCGGCATCGCGTAGGTCTCCGGGTAGCGATTGCAACGCACTTACAACATTAGTCTTGATGCGAGAAGCTTCAGTGCGAATGGCCGATATTCGAGATTGAATGGCTGTCTTTATGTTGTCGACAGCCTGAGACGCCTTCGTCCGAAGATCTCCAGGTAGTGATTGCAACGCACTCACGATGTTGGTCTTGATCTGCCCCATCTTGGCCCCGAGTCCCGGTATGGCTCCGACAATGGCTCGACCGAACCCCACCAACATCTCCACACCGATTGCCGCCAAACGACCGGGAAGTGTGAGGAAGAACGTGAGGATCTGAGGGATAAACCCAGCCAACTTCGCCAGGATTGACGGACCGTTCGATACGATACCTTCTCCGAACTTCGCCATCATGTCTTTACCAAACTGGAGGGCGTCCTTGACGAGGTCTAGAAGGTTCTTCTTTATCCAGTCTTTGAGCGCCGAGAAGACAGTCCTAATACCCTCGGACATCTTCTCGATGCCCTTGTTTTTCTGGGCGTCGTCTCCACTGAAGATACCCTTCATCATGGTGATGAATCCGCCTAGGATCTTACCTGCTCCCCGTATGACATTCCCAAAGAACTCGAACGTATTGGCGGCACTGTCGAAAAACCTGCCGATTTGCGAAGAAGCGAGCTCGTCGAACTTGTCGAATACCCACTTGACAGCATCGCCAACCTTGTCGAGGGCAGGCTGCACAGGCCCTATCGCGTCGGAGACTTCCTTGAACGCATCCTTGAACGATGAGCCAAACCCCTTGATCTTGTCCCAGAGGTTAGAGAGCTTTTCTTTCAGCAAATCAGATTTCGCAATGAGAGTACCAATATAGACAGCCCATCCTACAAATGGTATGAACTTGACGATACGTCCGATCAAAGGTGCTAGACGCGCAAACGCAGCAGACAATCCCGTAAGTGTCTTAGCGTGCGTACCTGCTGACTCCAGTGGCTTGAACAGGGTTCTTAGAGGAGTGGCTACCTTGAGAAGCACGCTGAAGAACCCGCCGAGTTGTCCTATCAAACTGCCGAGGAGGATGTTGAACGAAGCGCCAGCGATGATGATCGCCAAGAACAGACCAGAAATGGGTTGCAACACGTTGGCGAACTGGACGAAAGTGGTCACCATCTTCTCGAGAGGCAGTTTACCGAGATAGTCGAACGCTATCTCAATCGTCTTCAAAAACGAGATGATGACTTGAGGGTCGGCCAGTTTGCTGAGAACCTCGAACACAGACGAGGCGGTCTTACCGAACTGACGCATCACATCGACCGAGTTACTGGCCCACTTAGCGATGGACTTCTGACCCTCTACAGACTCAGACCACTCTGCAAACTTCTTGGTGACACTCCCAAGCATTTTGAGAAACTCGTTGGTCGCAGGGTTGGCCGCACTGAACACATTGGTAATCGCTCTCCCAAGATTACCCAAGACCTTTAGAAGAAGACCCGCAGTCGTTTCAGCCTTCTTCATCATACTGTCGATGCGAGCGGCAAAGCCTGGAGCACTTGCCCAACCCTGAAACTTCTTGGCCACGTCTCCAATACGGGTAGCCAACCGTGCTCCAGCGGGTGCCAGAGCGTTGAGTAGTTTCAACAGTCCGTCCAATGCTGGTACGACTGCCTTGGAGAACTCGCCGAATATCTTCGCAGAGTTGTCTAAGAGATCTCCGATTTGCTTGAGACCAGCGCTGGAATTGACGTAGTCGAGCATCGACTTGGCAAGGCCGTTCAGAACACCCGCCATCTTGGACATACCTTGGGTCAACACCGGGAACAGTGTGGAACCGAGCATCCGGATGTCGTCGGAAAGACCCTTGAACATGCGTTCCTGAACGGCGTTCCGGAGTTTCGCCCAATCATCGCTCAGCGAGCGAATAGCCAGTGCAGCACTCTTGGCAGACGGGGTCAGGCCTTTGAAGTCGCCGGACTTCACGGCAGCGATGAACCCGTTCATGCCGATAGCAGCGGTTCCCGCTGCGACGCCGATCGCCGCTAACAAAGGAGCGAGTCCGTAGGCGGACTGAACTGCGGAATACAAAGCACCCGCGAGCATGGTGGCGGCACCTGCCAGACCACTGACTGCCGATCCAGCCAATGGAGCACCCGAGATGAGCATACCGAGCATGGATCGCCATGCAGTGACGGTCTCTTGTCCGATAGAACGGTAGATGTTCCGGTTGCGGTCTCCGATTTGAGCGAGTTGATTACTCAACTTAGAGAGCTGACGATGGATCTGTTTCCCAACGACTTTGATGTCGTCGGTTTGGGCTTTCATACCGACAGTTACGTGAGCACGTCCCACATTGGGGCCAAGGGCTGCCATAGACTACCCCGCCATCGCTATGAGAGCTTCTTCGAGGAACGGATTAGCGGGTGTTCCAGGATGCTTGACTACAGGTGTGAAGACACCTATCCCCTCGAATTCATTGGTTCCCATGAAGAACATGGCTCCAGGCCTCTTCACCCTGATAGATGGACCAGTACCCTCGTGAACGTAAATCACGTACCGGGTTGACGCGTACACCTTGAATCCGAACGAGAACCAACCTAACTCGTTCCTGTTCTGATCCACAGCCACACTCGCAGCAAGTGCGCCAGAATCCTTAGGTGCGAGTTCTTTAGCCAAAGTAGCCACAGCCTCGGCCTTACGACGAAGATGTCGCTCGGGCTTGGACTTAGAGCGGAAGACCTTGACGTAGACGACAGGAGGTGAATCCATGACGACAGTAGCCCCGCCTCCGGTATAAACACCGCCAGCCCCTGCCATTGGATTCACCTCCTATTTGTCTTACGAGTCTTTCATCTGACTCTTGTCCCACTCACGTAGAGTAGTGTAGTCCTTGGTCTTGGTGAGGTATAGCCGAACTCGGTGTGGCTCCGACTCCTTCAGGTGTTCGATGGTGCCGAGGTGGACCATCCACAAGATCTCAACAAACGAGAAATCCCGCCAGCGAACACCGTCCCTGTTCCAGGACGTTACCAACTCTATCCAGTTCGATTCGATCCCTTCCCAGATTGCGACGGCTGTTTCGTAGGAAAACCCGTCCAGATTTTCATGAGTGCTTCGGAGACCGCCTGCTGTGGACCGAGGCCGTAGCTCTTCTTGACCCACGCCTTCTTCTGCGAGTCGGCAACCAATAGTTCGCTCATGGCTTTGGTGAATGCTGCCAAGGCTTTCTCGAACTCGGTGCCGCCGAAGTCCTCGTTCTCGAACTTGGTGAACTCCTTCAACGAGTCCACCAGGACGCTCCATTGTTGTGGTGACGGGTCTGAGTCGAACTCCCACTCAATGCCGTCACCCACGTCCACCGGGATTGATCGGAAATCTAGCCCCAACTTGACTGTGTCGCGGCGTACTTCATCTGACATCGCTGTTCTCCTTTGTTCTAGCGATTAGGTGCTGTGAGGTTGAGAAGAACTGGGGAGAACACCCAACCTCACAGCTCTGTCACTATAACAATCAAAGAGACGAAAGTGGTGGAAGCGCTGGCACCAGAACCTGAATAGTGACGTCTATGGACATCACCGCGCAACCCGCTTTCGGTCCGAGATCCACGGACAAGTCATCGATCCGCATGCTCTCACCCGAACAAGCGAGAGACTGCCACATCAACTCAGCGTCTCGTTGGAACTCATCCGCAACCGCTTCTAAGACATCGGGTTCGGGGATCTCACCCCTCTCGTCGATGGTGGGGTAACACCTTGCCAACACAAGCCGGTACTGAGCAGCCGTCACCCCACCCCGGCACGGGCGGATACGTTGGACTTCAAGCAACGTGTCCGACTCTGCATCGAACAGACGTGTGAAGTGGATGCTCAGTTCCCCGTTGGTTCCTTCCTCACACTCGCAGCACGTGAGGATCACGGGAGTACCGACGGTCTGGTACACCTTGCACACAGGGCGAAGATCTGCGTCCAGTGCATTCGCAACGTAATCGAGGAGCATGCACGCAGTTTCGCTGATACCTGATGGACTCACGGTGTAACCTCCACCCCAAACCTAGCGCACGCTTCTGAGAAGCCCTCAGAGGCTCTGAGAACGGTTACCCAGCACAACACCCACCACCGCCCCCAAGAATGCCTGTAGACAGCTCAGGGGACATCACAGCACCGGGTAGACGGGCATTGTGCGGGTTTACCCCATGCACCCACGCAGCGAGTTCGGGGATGAACGTCACGATCTCGTCGGTGCGGAGTTTCACAGTAATCCCCTGTGACGTCACCGTGGTCACGTTCGACGGGAGTCGGCACTTACCTCCGGTGCAGGACATGTAGAGCTCTCTCGTCAAACGAGCAGCCACATCTAAAGCCCACGGGTCGGGAGGAACGCCTTGTGTGACGTCCACGACAAAAGCCGCGCCCGTCCCAGCGTGTGATCCCTTGTCGTCTCTAGAAGGCCAGACATCTGGCATCGCTCGCCACAACATCTGGGTTTCTCGCTCGAACCTCCAAGTGGAGTCTGGGTACTCAACATCGCCGAGCCGAACACGAGTCACATCCCAGACGTTGAGACCGAACTGACCTCTCAGGTAAATACCGTCTGTGCCACCACAGCACCACGACCGGCATTCTCGACAGAGACCTAATGGACGGAGTTCAGTCTCGCAGAGTCCGACGGTGTACGCAGACAGCCTCGTCATGATAGACGAGGCTGTTGCGACAGACCTGATGAATAGGTCGCTTCCTGGATCGAGCTCAGTCAGACCACATGCTTCCTCGTCAACCGGCCACGGACACCAAAGCTCACTCAGTAGAGCCATCGTGCCCTCCTATCAGGGGGATCCAGGATCGACTGTGGACACCGCTCCGCACCCAGCAGGAGCGGGTGCACCGATGAAACGGAAACGGTGAGTTCCGGTAGGGAGAGCTTCAGACAGCCATTCGGTATTGCCGGTGACAGCGTCGATCGCCAACGGGATCGGGCCATATCCGAGGTTGTGGCTGTCGGATGTTTCACCGGTGATTCGGATGTAGTTGTCTTCGCTACCGGGAGCACCCTCTTCGGTGATGGTTGCACCCTTGACAGGATAGATGCGAATGAAGTCCTTGACGACTCCGGCCCCACACTCCCCGAGGATCTCTTGCCAGATCACGAACAAGACATTGAAGCGGTCGTTGGAACCATCGGCCCAACCGACGACTTCGGTGTCATGCTCGATAGCTGTAGCCGCACCAGCATCTGAAATCCATTCGGGGTCGAGCCAGTGGAGGTCGAGGTTCACCTCGATGGACTGAAGGCTCTTCTTGCCGGGGATGTACCGCTTGATACTGCCGTCGGCACAACGACGGGTGAACTCTTCACCGTCATCGATATTGTCGCTGGTCTCGAACCCAGCCGGACAATCGTCGAGATAGCCGGTGTTGGCTCCGTAGATGGGGTTGAGGCACTCGTCCGCGAGGAACAGGCCGACTTTCTTGATACGTCCCAGATCGGGAGTCTGGCAATCAGCCATGTTTACTCACTGCTCCTCAGTAGTTGTTTGTTGTGGACGATCATGGTCACAGTTCCGTAGGTACTGGCACCTGAACGGTGATTTTCACGGCAGGGGATGGAGAGTACGCAATGATCGCGTTGCGATCGGCGTACGCGGTTTCTCGGTTGTTGTCGCGGTTGATGTCGCTGACAACAACGGGATCGTCCATACCCACCCACACCGGACCAGTCGCCCAGAACTGTACGTACATGTAGCCACTGGGAGGTGAGTTACCCTCTTCATCCCATGTCGGATATCCTGGGCTGATAATGACGGGTGCGCCTGTGACGGTTTTACCGTCACGCATCAAGTGTTCCGAGAACAACAGTGTGCCACCTAGGACCGACGTGTGGATCCAACACGGAGATCCTCCAGACATACCGTTGAAGGTCGTCTCGAGAAATGCGAGAACCGTCGTCAAGTGATCCACAGCGTATGTACCTATAGGCATAGCGTCCTTGAGGGACGGGTTACCTGTGTTCAACAAGTCCATAGCGAACTGACTCGCGAGATTCATCTCGAGAGTCTCGGCCAACCGTAGTTCTGCGTATGCCTCGTGATCCAACCGACCCAGTGTCGAGCACTGAGACCCCTGAGTCATGGTGAACGGAGTGAATGTCCGCACATCCACAGGTACAGGCGTACCTCTGGGAGAGGTGGGGCAAGGGAGCATCCCCATCGGGTACACCTCCGCCATTGGCGAAGCGAACGGAACGGAGATCCCCTGATGCCACCCTGCGGGTGCTGGCAAAGCCGAGTTCAGCAACCCGTTGGGCCACAGACGGGGATCTCTGTTGAGGTCGAGCTCAACGGTGTCCAACAACATCTGAGTCATCAGGGGATCTCCTTTCTCGTTTCAGTTGGTGATTATGACGGGCAAGCCACGTTGTCGCAGATCTCGACGGGAATGTCAAGACCGAGAGCGTTGCAACCACGTGCCAGCAAGCCTTCGTAGGACTCAGCGAAGGCAGCCACCCTGTTCTGACGGTTGAGGTTGTGATCCCGGATCTCGGTGCCGAGATCCAAGGAGCCACCGTCGAGGAAGGTGAAGTAGCCGTTGGGTGCCAAGACGGAACCCAACGTGACTGGGAACGACGGACCTGCGGAACCTGAACCGAAGGTGGTCGGATCCAGATCCTGCGAGTACGTGACGCGGATACCCTCGTTGGCGAATGCCGTTGCGAGCAGTGTGTCGGACACGTTCGGATCCTCAGCCACACCGTAGACCCGACGGTTGATCAGGTCTTGACGAACTGCGGCGCGGAGGGAATCACTGACCCAGTAGTCCAACTGGATGTCCCCGAGACGCTGTTCCTGACGCATCGCGGTAGCGGCAGTTGAGACACCGACCACCACGTTGTTGAAGATGGAACCCAGAGCGTCCACGGTGTAGGTGTCGAGGACTGCGGCCCGCATCTTGGTGAACAGGTTCACCTCTGCGAAACGAGCGTGAGTGATCGCCAGCGCGGACAGGTAGCCCTGCCACTGTTCCGGAGCGAAGCGGGTCTGATAGTTGTTGATCGTCACGCACGAGTAAATCGCTTCGACGCCAACCTCTTCAGACTCGTCACAGGCAACCTCGGCGCAGGTCTTCCACGTGTCCGGATCACTCTCGGTGACCAACTCGTCGTCCTCGCAAGTCCACAGACCGACACCATCGACGGGAACGCAGATGGCAGGGTAGAACGTGAACTTCCCTCGGGTTGCGCCGAGCGTGATCAGGGAGTCGCGAATCGGGCGATTGGTGTTACCGCTGACCGGGTTGGCGTAGATGGGTTGTGGCAACGAGCAACAACCACCGGCAGCGTTGACGGCCTCTGGACTGACGAACGAATCGATCAACCGGGTGTCGGCATTGATCTTTCCGGTGAGGGTGCGCTCATCAGCGAAGGACGTCTCGATACGAGCAACTCGCTCCTTGCCACTCTTGAGGCTGCGGCTGGACGAGTCCCGGAAGGCTTCCGCCAGATTGAAGAACGACGGGTTCTCGGTTTCAGATCCGTTGAGGAACACTCGGGTCTTGGTCGTGGCCAGATCCGGAGCAGGCTCTGTGACCTGAACTTCAGGGCTGGAGAGACCGAGGCGAGCAACGGCTTCTTGAACGGAGAGCATCTTGCCCTTCTTGAACTTGCCGGAGAGAGACTTCTCGTCGGGATCCTTGTCCGGATCCTCTTCGTCAGGATCTTCCTCGTCGGGATCCTCGTCGTCAGGATTCTCCTCGGAAGCGAGGTCGGGGTTCGGGATGTCGGCAAGAGCGTTGTCGACCTCCTGAGTTGCGGCCTCTACCTGCTCTTCCAAAGCCTTGACAGCCGCATCGGCAGCAAAGTAAGACTCGCGGAGAGTGGTCAGGGCGTCGAGATCCGGGATTGCCGAACCGCGTAGGGAGTGGAGTTGGCGGGCAATGACATCACGTGCCTGAGTGAGTTCGGACAGCGAGAGAGTCTCTCCCGCGCCGACTCGACCCAGGATGCTGAGAGCCTGATTGAGATCCATGGTGGACTTCTTTCGCGTCTAGTATGATCAGGAACGCGGTGTCCACCGTCTAAGAGGGTCTACGCAGACCCACTGAGAAGTACGATAGCGCGAGATTTTCGTTTGCGCTACTCAACCGGCGTGTCGTCTGGCAGCGGCACGTTCGTGAGAGCCTCCGCAGCCAGCAGAGCAAGAGCTCCTTCGATGCGCTTGAGAGATGCCTCCATCGCAGAAATACGGTCGTCCTGAGTGGACTCGAAACTACCGGGCAACTCTTGATCACCACACTCGGCACAGAACCCACCCTCGGGGTTGTCGATGTGTACGTGCTCCGACGACGTGATCGTCTGGGTGGTGCCAGCACTTGCCGCAACAGGCCACGCTGGAGTAGGTACGAGGTGGATGCCGACAAGTGTGAGTCCCCGTCCTGACGGCCACAACTCCACACTCGGAGCAGACGAGGCAGCGCGGAACAGAGTGTCCTTGTCCACACCCGGCATCACGACACCGCTGACGGCGAGTCCGTGCGGACCCTCCCATGCCCGGACCATAGCGAAGATGGTGTTGGCGTCGTCGCGGTGACGACCGACCTCCAAGGCATCTACACCCTGCCGAGCCAAGCCCGTGTCGATGTGTCGGCCACCGATGGTGAGGGCACCGACACGCACGGTCGACCCGTCTGAGAGGGTGATCTGTTGGCCGGTGTGGAAGCCTCGATGTTGCTTGTCCACGTCCTTCGGGTACTGGAAGCAAGCGCCCATGTCGCTTCGGTGACAGACGCCGTACGGTGCCGAGTACCCGTAGATGTGACGGAGTCCGGTAGCGTCTTCGTCAGTGACGGTCAGGGGGATCTTCTTCGACTGATCCCACGAATCGTTGAAGTACGAAGCGGGTAGGCCGGTCGAGCCAGCCGCTGCCGTGACAGCCTCGACATCGTCTTCACCCACAGCCTCTGGACGTACTGCCGAGGTCATGCCGTCGACTCGCTCCAACTTGTCGATGTAACCGACGACCACCCCGTCGTGATCGTTGTTCTCCGGATCCCAGATGATCGGGATCGGGAGTAGGTCGTTGTCCCACGTGAGAGACCCGTACCGCAGCGTGCGAGCGTCACCCGTGTAGAGACCCTCGAAGGTCACCGGCCCCGACACGCTGTACCCGTCATCACCCAGGGAGAGACGAGCGTCGCTGAACGCAGCGGTGTCGACGATGGCGACATGTCGTGGTCTGATGTTCGCGTTCTCGTAGATCTCATTGGCCTTGCGTGCCGCATCCAACGCCTCTTCTTCGTTCTCGAAGGGGCCGTCCAATGCCGCCAGTTTCTCGGAATCGCTCGGGTGAAGGTCGTGCTTGATGGAGACCGCTACCGCCCCTTCCTTCAGCAATTCCTGAACACGAGTGACGAGTGCTTGCGTCCTCGGATCCTCGGATTCGGAGAGACGGCCATTACCGACAATGCCGGAAGTCTTCTCTTGATCGTCCATGGGGGGATTCTCCATCTCATTCTCAAATGATTCTTCGTTGAGACTCTTGTCGTTACGACGTTCTCGCCGTTCCGGGCGGGTTCCGTCTGGGTTGAAGGGGCAGTCCGGCCAATCGTCGTACTTGTCGATGATCCGACGGTAGATCGAACAGATCTTCCTCTTGATGGCTTGCTTCTCCGAATCGGAAGCGCCCGTCATCTTGTCGATACCGTGTCCACCCGATACTGCGGACATACCGCGAGGCACGATGTAGAGAGCACCGCTCTTCACATCACAGAACGGCAGTTTGTAAGCCTGACGAGTGTTGGCATCCTGCTCCGGGTCGATGAAGAAGAACGCTTGGCGGAGTTTCGCCTGATTCAACTCTCCCCCGCTGTTCGTGGCCCACTCGAACACGCGGTTGGTTGCCCGTTCTCCATCCCAAGGCTCGTCTCGATCACCGATGGGGAGACTTGCATCACCGGCGACCTTGAACTCATTCGTATCTACTTCCAACCACTCCACGATTGCACGGAGTGTCTTCGGACCGGGGAGTCGACCTTGCTTCAAGCGGCTGAACGCAGCCTGATGGATCCCCATCTCTTCAGAGATCTCTGACCAAGAGAGAGGGATACCAGAACCCCGCTCGATCCGAGCATCTTCTAGAACGGCGAGAAGAGAATATGCGTCCACAGGGACAAGATAAGGGTTACTCGTCTAGGTTTGCAAGCCTTTGCAGCATGCGGGCGAGTTTCTCGTCGGACAACAACGAGATCTCGCCGTCCAGATCTGCAAGAAGGTCTTCAGTGAGGAAGTCCAGCATGTTGTCCCCGGCCACGGACCTCGGACAAATACAGGACAGGCTGTCGGACACGACTGCTGCCACGTCAATATCCGCGGCCTCTAGAGTTTGTCGTCCCAGGTACGTCGGAACCTCGTCGTTGGGGAGATCCCTAGGAAGAACTGATCTCAAGTCCCCGTGGGTGCGTGCCTTGGCACCCAGTCGATCCCGAGCACGGAAGTTAGCGACCTCGATCTTCCCACGCCACTCGGCGAGAGTTACCGCGTCCACGGACTTCTGGTCGGCAGGTGTTCCAGACGGGTCTTCCCGATCCGCCCGTGCAGCCCGTTGCCGTGGGGTCTCCGTGGTGGGGCTGTGGCCGCCCTCCAACGGGTTCCCTGCCGCAGCCCGACGCTCCGCACGTTCCTCGTCGGAGGGGGCACCCCAGTCCGGAATACCCAAAACCTCCCGCAGGTACGCATCGCTGACCGCACCCCGGTCATGGGCATCCTTGACGTCCTGAGTGGTGTGTCTCTTGGCCAGGAGTAAGGACGGGTCAGGCACGACCTCGATCTCAGACCCCGCGAAGAAGGTCGTCAGGACGTCGGTGGCGACCTTGGCTACAATCTGTGCAGGGGGCTCGATGTGAGCCCTGTACGAGTTCTCTTCGACCTGAAACGCGGTTGCTCGGCTCTGTGCCTGCAAGCCCAACAGGATCTCCGGTGGGATGGGCAGCCCGTACGACAAGCGGTGAATGAGGGACTCCATGCGCCCCTCGATCCGAGCATCGTAGGGGAAGTCAGGAACAACCCACGACAGTCCACCCATACCGCGCCCGGATGCCATAGGCTCGACGAGTTCCTTGGCCCCTCGAAGGTGAACCGGCCCCACGTCAGTCGGGTCAGCCATCTTCGCACGAAGGCTCCTGTCCCATTCGTCCCAGAAATCACCGCCTCCGGCGAAGTTCAGGCCGTCCGCCGACCCGAGGATACCGCGCATACCGACACGATTCGCAGACTGTGACCGGCTCAGGCGCGACAGCCACGACATGTCGTCGAGGATGGGTAGTACCCCGAACAGAGGGGCGTCGGGTTGTGTTGGATCGATGGGACTGGGCCACAGACCCCTGACAACGTGTCGCGCCTTCGCGAAGATCGCTTTCTGGTCGGGGTGGATCACACTCACCACAGACCATCCCTTGTTCAGGAACACGTAGTAGAGCTCGCCAGCCACGTACAGGTTCGTGGTCACGAGGCGGACGGTGCTGTTCGTCCACCCGACGGACTTCAACACCTTGTCGGAAGCAGCCGCGTTCGTGTTCTCGTCGTCCTGAGTGACGGACTTGGCAACCGTCCCGTCGGGTAGCTCAATCTCCCAGTTCGACGATCCGTCGACCAACACTCTCCACTGCATCCGGGCCATTTGGTCAGCGGCCCACCCCACGATGTAGCGAACCTCACCGACAGCCTCACTGGTCCCGGGAGAAGCTCCGTACGTGGTCAGGTTGGTGTTGCTCTGCGCGAAGGCTGCTCCGTACGACCCGTAGAACCCCCACGCCTTGATCTGGAGATCCCGGGCCATAGATGTCGGTGGTGTGTAGACCATGAGCTATTCTCCTTGAAGGTACGATCCAATGACCCCACACACCGATGCGGAGGCCAGCGCCGTGATCAGTGCGGCTGCCGGTGACGGGTGGTACAGCGTGAGCGACATAGCCCCTGAGAACCAAGCCCCGGAGCACCATGCACACGTCAGTAACTTCCGCGTCCAGCGCCACCGATGGGCGATGCGAGGCACGAACCCGAACAGACCTTCGTCGTCGTTCAACACCTCCCAGACCCACAGGCCAGCCATCCCGGAGACGATCATGACTGAGATCACAGGACGTCCTCGGCAACTCGCCAGTCCATCCACCACGAGGTCATGGTCTCAGTGGTGACCCGACACTTCGCGAGCTTGTATTGACACGACGATCCCCGTCGCCTCCAGGTGATCTCTCCGTCATTGTTCCGGCCAACCCCACGAGATGTCTGAACCGTGGTGGCGGTGAAGGTGGCGTGAGGTTTCTCGGACCCGGCGACGAACACCGCCCCGTTCCCCTCACTGTCGATGAGAATGCGGCTCAGCCCGAATTTCCATCCGGGTCCGACCACCGCTGCGATGATGTCGTGCGTGATCTCCAATGTCGTTCTCCTCAGAACCGGCCCATGCGTACGCTACTCAGAGCCGAGGGCAACAATACAGGCTTCTCGTCTATACCGGCATGGTTCCGCACGACAGCCGTGTGTCTGCTCCGCAGATACCAGCACGCCCACACCAGAGCATCTACTCGGTCAGGCGAAGCCCCTTCACCCGGGACCCACTCGCAGTTGTGGACCAGAACACCATCAGCGAAGAACTCGTGCGGCCATGGATCAGCCACCTGGAGGTTATAGACCGGCACGGGATTGTTGAGCCTTGAGATAACGACGTCTCTTACTGTGCTCGTCGCAATACTTGGCTCGCATTCCGGTTGACTGGAAGACGGTGCCACATGTGACACACGTGACATCACGAGGTTGGCGGTTCGCCCAGACGTTATCTCGAGTTCGCTGACCCCACTCTTCAGAAGTGTGCTTGGCGACATAGGCACGGAGAGAGTCTGACCCGTGGTCATTCTCCATGTTGTGTGCCGATCGAGAAAGCGCAACAAGGTTCTCGGGTCGATTGTCGAAGGGATTGTGGTTCTTGTGGTGAACGACAAAACCTTCCGGGATAGGTCCGACATGCGCTTCGTAAGTCTCACGATGAACGAGGAACGGAATCCTCTTCCCATTGACCGTTCGTCGGCTAACGTAGTACCCCACGGCCTTGTCGTAGGCGTACCAGTTTCCTCGCCACCAGACTCGCCCTTCAGGGTTGAAATTCTTTCTGGAAGGATGGACAGGAGGTCCCCACGCCGCACACTCGATGCACTCACAAACTTGAACTTCTCGGGATTCCAGACTGGATGGCATGGAGTCATTGTAACGCACAGGTCGTTTGAATGGGTTATCGTAACCAGTTCATCAGACTCTCCGGTCTGACCTACCCAACGTAACGGCGCGAACCCTGCCCGTGTCAACACCTCATCGTCAATCAAAACATCCTCAATCGGAACTTGACCTCGCCGTGTGGTAATCATCGTTCCAGCAGGGTGACACATCTGATCTATCAGCGCGGTCGACTCGGTCACCATGTGGATGATCTGTTCCTCCACCTCCCACAGCAGCGCGATCGGTTCTGCTCGGGTCTTCTTCGACTTCGTCGCGTTCACGGTGTGGATCGGGAGCGCGTGGCCAGCAGAGTTCAAAACCTCCTTGACCATCTGTCCGCCTTGGTTGATCTCGGCGATCACGACGGCGTCGTAGGTGTCTGCGGCGGACTTCACCCGTGCTGCCCACACGTTCGGCGATGCTTCCTCGACGGAGCGGTCGTCCAGAACATACATATGTCCGGTCTCGTCCATCCCGACGACCACGATGCCGCAAGTCCCCATCCCGGTCGGAGGGTCCACCCCGACCACGATCCTGTCGCAGATCGAGGCCACCGCTGAGGCTGGCCCCGCCACCCGTGATCTCTCAATGTCCAAGGCTCTCCACAGGGCACCTTCGACATCCTCGATGACCTCGCCGAGGACTTCCTGTCGGTACAGGCGTGTCCCCTTATACATCTTCTCCAGTTTCGCGAGCCAGTCCAGAGGGATGTATTTGTTGTCGGTAGACTTACCGCGCCTGACTGTGACCTTGGGGTCGTTCTCCCAGTCTTTGATCAACTGATGGGGTCGGGGAGTCGAGGACACGACCCAGCGCATGACTCCGCGTCGTCGCGACAGCGCGGCTTGGTCGAAAGCACTCTGAGCGCACGGGTTCGCGAACAGCTCTTCGAAGACGTCGTAGTCGATGTTCGTCAGAGCACGAAGACGATCCACGTCTTTCTCGGTGGGTGTACCTACGATCCATGCGTGTGATCCGTTGGGGTACTTCACGCACGCGCCTCCAGGGGCGGACGGGAGCCACCTCGCTTGTCCTCCGGACAGTTTCAAAAGTCCGTTCGGACCGTCAACAGCAGCGGCAATACCGTCACCGAGTGTCGGGGCGATCACGCGAGCGCGTAAGTTCGGGATCATGGACAAATGAAGGTGAAGATCCCACATTGTCGCGAAGGACTTCCCGCCGCCGCGACCGGTCAACAATACGAAACCGTGGTTGGTGTGTGTTGGATCTTCAGGGTCGTCCCAGGGAGGGATCTGGTGCGGTTGCAAGACGACCCGGTTGGAAAGGCGTTCTCGCAACCCATGTGCGAGGGCCTTGGAGGTCATGAGTGCAGTCACGAATGGAAGTGTAACCCTGTGTGGGATCCATGTGTGTGGAGAAATCCATGTGTGTGGAGAAATCCATGTGGGGGGGAGAAATCCATGTGTGTGGAAAAATCCATGTGTGTGGAGAAATCCATGTGTGTGGAGAAATCCATGTGGGGGGGAGAAATCCATGTGTGTGGAAAAACGTGGTGAAGTCGTCCACTAACCCAAACGATAAAAAATAAAAATCTTGCGCGGCGCTGGTCTAGACCACTAGCGTGGTAGCGTGCCAGCGACCTAGGTCGCTGGCACGCTACGCGCTACTTGCCTGCTGGCTTGCCTGCTGGCTTGCTTGCTGGCTTGCTTGCTGGCTTGCTTGCTTGCAAGCCATAGTGGGCACGCATGGCCGTGATATGGGGATCATCTGCTGGCACGCCTGCACTCACGACGGCATCAAGTGCACGTTGGATGTAGTCCGTGCCAACTGACTTACCAACTCCGGGTGTGGTGACGTTGTGGGCCTTGAGCCACGCCACCGCCCGCTGGGCAATAGCAGGAGACAGGTTGCCCGCCTTGAATGTCATGCCGTCTGACGGGAGCCATGCAATGAAGTCCACAACGTCCCGCGTAGTCGCTTGACTACCGTCACCGTGAGTGTACGTGGCAGTTGCCACGTACTGTCCGCGGCGACTGCCAGTTGCTGCACGATATGAGAGATTACTCATGCCGATCATTTCCTTTGTGTCATGCGCCCCCCTTTGAGGCACTAAGGTAATAATGGCACAATGCCATGACAAGCACAATGCCCGGTCTAGTCCACTGGCAGGCAGGCAGGCAGGCCAGGGCAGGCCAGGGTAGGCCAGGGCAGGCCAGGGCAGGCCAGGGCAGGCCAGGGCAGGCCAGGGCAGGCCAGGGCAGGCCAGGGCAGGCCAGGGCAGGCCAGGGCAGGCCAGGGCAGGCCAGGGCAGGCCAGGGCAGGCCAGGGCAG
>ERZ724522.77-NODE-77-length-52630-cov-21.371564_pt1 | contig 52630 bp, 94 predicted proteins | sample MGYA00376055_ERZ724522 | MGnify/ENA primary metagenome ERZ724522 (study PRJEB28724, sample SAMN07190884) | wastewater metagenome | isolation source: effluent of sewage treatment plant in Hong Hong | place: Hong Kong | collected 2016-03-17 ... | reverse complement strand
TTTATTTCTTGTTAGGAATATAATCGTGAAGATTTCCCTGAATGCTCTCGCATCTGTTGATAAGCAAGATGTTGTCAACTTTATGAATATGACAAATATCAGTTACCAGCAAATTGAAAAATATGTTGGTGGACAATGTTCCAAAATCAGCCGACTGCGGGCGAACCTCTATAAAGCCCAAGAATTGGGTAAAATCGAAAAAGAGGAATTTGAAGAAATTGTGATGTTTTGTGAAGATAATATGGTGATTATTCAAAAAATCGCCCGAAATTTTGATCTTTTTCGCAATGTCGGTATTCCAAAGAATAGCTATGCAAGCTACGCCGACCGCGTCAATTCTCTCTTAAGAAAGTGAACTGTTGTGAAAGAAAATATTTTGGGCCGATTGGGATACTGGGCAATTATTATTGCCTGTGTATTTGTGAGCGTATTCTTGGAAGTACAAAATCGTGAGTATGAGTATAATAATACTTACTTGCGAGTCAGTAATACTTCATGGGCCCAGCAGAATACGGCGTTGCGTATTATTTGTGAGAATCTGATGGATACTCTTAAAAAGAGTACAGAGAAAACAGAAGGGCCGATTTAAACGCCTAACGGCGTAAGCTTTCATGTTCCCCTATAGGGAAAAAATCGGTGAAGTGCCAAAAACACTAGCTTTTTATAAGGGGGACATGCGGACAAACGCAACTTTTATCTACTGGAGGGACAGAATTCGGTAGATTCTTGCGTTTGTCCGTTATTTTGCGGCGGGCGGGCGAGGTGCTTGTTTGAGTCTTTGAGAGGGAAAAACAAGGAAAAAATTAGAAATACTAATAAAATCAACCATTTTTCTTATTTTCATCTTCTCTTATTCCTTTTATCTCTCTATTACTTATTTCTATAGTCTTATTAAGTTTTTATATTAATATTCTTAGTATTCTCTTAATCAGTACATATGATTATTATCATTCCTATGTCTTGATTAAAGGAATAATTTCGTGAACATACCCGCTGTAATAACAGCCCTCTTCATAGTATTTACTTTGGCCTTACTGCACGTATGTGCCAAATTGAACAAGCTTCCTTAAAAACCCAGTCTTTTTCGCATTTTTGCTCGCTTTCCCAAAAGCGTAGCACACTATACATAGAACAACATAACCCGCCAATCATCACCGGCTCGGGCGGACAATTGTATTCACGGACAAAAGTGAGACAATAAACGGAAATAATAGAACAAAGAATTAATCATGAAGCTTCATCTGTTGCATACAATCATTGATACTCTTCAGGCAGCAAGAGACTGCTCAGATCAAGAGTACACAAGAGAATTGATTTTGATGGCCCAAAAGCACTTGAATAATGTTGCGGGCGAATTGAGTAAATCAATTGACTCCATGAGGTCCATTTATGAAAATGACGGATTTATTCCTGCTATCAGAGAATGGCGGGCAATTACGGGCAAGGGTCTAAAAGAGGCTAAAGAAGACGTGGAAAGGGCTGCTGATTCTAAGGGGTGGAAATATCATCTTGTTGGTAAAACAATGAGGATTACTTCCACAAATGATTATTTTCACGGGCAAACGTGTATAATAACACATGCTGTTCGTGGCGTAAATATTTGTGAAGTTATGTTTCCGAAAGATAATACAAGAATTAACATTTCTTTAAAGGAATTGACGGAAGTACAATGATTTTCTACATTTTGCGTGGTGTGCCCGGTTGTGGAAAAAGTACGGTGGCAAGAAATTTGGCCGGGGATAGCGGAGCTATCTGCGAAGCAGACAATTACTTCATCAGCGATTATGATGGAGTTTATCGCTTTGACGCCAAAAAACTTGGATTAGCCCACGGGTGGTGTAAAGATTTTACGCGGAACGCTATGGAGGCTAAGCGGCCCGTAATTGTTCTTAGCAACACCAATACAAATCCTAAGGACTTTGCTCCTTACGAAGAGATGGCCAAAGAATTTGGTTATACGGTTTTCCATTTAATCGTGGAAAATCGCCACGGCGGAACAGACAGTCACAATGTGCCCGAGGACGCTCTTAAGCGTATGGAAGAAACTATTCGGGCCAACATACAATTAAGGTAACAGGCGCAGCAGCCATGAATTCTGAAATAATTGATGCTATTGTTCAAATTGGCGGAACGCCCTTTATGGTGGGCGGATGTGTAAGGGACACCTTTTTGGGCGAAAGTCCAAAGGATATTGACATCGAAGTGTATGGTGTCTCTTATGAAAAACTTGATGAGGTTCTCCAGAAGTTTGGAAAGACCGATCTTATTGGCGTCAGGTTTGGTGTCATCAAACTGAAAACACATACTGGCGAATCTTATGATTTCTCTTTGCCTCGTTTAGATTCCAAGAATGGTGTTGCCCATAAAGGATTTAGTACCGAAATCAATGTGCATCTATCTATTCGGGAAGCAACGGCCCGAAGAGATTTCACTATCAACTCTCTGCTCATCAATATGGTGACGGGCGAGTTGATAGATTGTTATGACGGGAAAAAAGATTTAAGGTGCGGACTTTTGAAACCAACCTCAAAGGCATTCTCAGAAGATCCATTGCGTATATTGCGTGGTTTGCAATTTTCAGCCCGATTTAACATGCATCCTTCGGGCGATTTAATAGCGATGGCAGAAGAATGTATTCACGAATTTCATCAATTGCCATCATCATGCATTTGGGGCGAATGGGAAAAATGGATACATAAAGGTGCTCATTATTCAAAGAGTCTTGAGTATCTTTATTATATACTTCCTTCTATTTACCCAAATATTGCTGCTCTTGATGGTATTGACCAAGATCCAGAATGGCATCCAGAGGGCGATGTACTTACACATACCGGCTTTGTATTGGACTACATGGGCCAATATTGTAGGGCGCATGCTATTGAAGGTGATAGGCGGGTTATTTTGATTTTAGCGGCCCTTTGCCACGATTTTGGGAAACTTACTCATACCCAAATCGAAGACGGTAGAATCAAAAGTAAGGGCCATGAGGGGGCAAGTGAACCATTGGCCCGAAAATTTCTGGCCCAAATTGGTTGTCCTCTCAGATTTATTGAACCAATTATTGGTTTAGTAATTAATCATATGGCGGCTTATGGGCGACAATCAGAAAAATCGGTACGCAAATTAGCATTTAGGTTGAGTAATTATAACACATGTATTGCTGATTTGGCCATACTTATTGAGGCAGACAAGTCTGGTCGCCCACCATTACCACAGGGGCAACCTGAAAGTGTTGCAGAAATGTTGCAATTGTCCGCCAAAGAAGATTGCACGCTGAATAAGCCCGCCCCACTGATTTCTGGTGGTGTTATCATGGAACAGGGATATTCTGGGCCCATGATTGGTAAAATTCAGAAGCGTCTCTATGAGATGCAATTAAATGGTAGCTTCGTTACCGCCCAGCAGGGTTTGAGTAAAATCAAAAGTTTCATTAAACAGCTCTAAGTAAGGCGTTAGCTATGATTTGGACACATAATATTTGCCGTTCTTGTTGGAATACCAGAAATCCCCACAAAGGAGAACCAGTAACAGTAACAGACAAAACGGTATATAAATGTTGTTCATGTGGAAAAACTCATTCATCTGGAATTTTCATAAGAGAAAATCCACAAAAGCTGAAATGTAAAGGAGATCATACATGACAAAAGATGATAATTTCTTAGACGAACGAACACTGTCGCCCGAACAAGCAGCTTCCCTTGAAAGGGCAATGGAAAAAGAACCTCTGGCTATCAAAACAAGGGTCTTAAAGAGCCGCTTTGAAGATCAAGCAGTGATTATCGGCCCATATGCTTCGGGCGGCGGGGCTACCTGTAATTCATATAACTTTCATTTACTTCCAACAAATGAGAGAATGTTCTTTTGTTTGTGTGCGACTATTGTAGTTATTGTGGCTATAATGTACTGACAAGTTGCGAAGCAACAAGCAACTTTGGGAGATAGCACAATTGGCGGTGCAGCACTCTGATAAAGTGCAGGTTGTAGGTTCGAATCCTACTCTTCCAAATCAATAAATACAAGGCCCGTTAGTTTCTGCTGGAAGAAACGTCAGCTTTTCAAGCTGGAGTCCATCGGTTCGATTCCGATACGGGTCAATGCGGCATTCGCCGCCAATTACTTAAGGAAAACAAAATGCCCTGCGTTGTGACACAAGAGGAAGAAGATTACTACAACAAATTGAGCAATCTCAAAAATTACGGGTTAAGCGAGCTTACTTCTCGCATAACTGTGCGGGTTGCATGTGAACTATCAAAGATTATTGAAAAACATAATCTTACTTCAGAATTAAGCCCTACTGCTATTAAGTGGATTGAAAAACACAAAGAAGAGGACGCTAATGAATCACAGAAGTCCGCCAAAGCCGCCCGCAACAATGAAAGACAAGATTGATCTGCCATTAAAGGATAATTTGATGGCTCTCGCACAAATCAAGGTTTATCATGGTAATGAGTTGGTCGCCAATTGCCCAAATTTCCATGATAAGCCCGTTTCTGTTCCCGCTTCCATCTGGAACTTATTTGTTCGCATGATCTTCAATGATCGGGCGAATAGTGGAACAGCTTATGGGTGGTCGTTCATCAAAGAAGTTTAAGTGCGAAGCGCTGGAGACCGTAGCTCAAAAGGTAGAGCGCGGAACGGTTTATTTCCGAGGAGTTGGTTCGATTCCAATCGGTCTCCCTGCGGCATTCGCCGCCTATGTCCGCAACTCAACCACCCGCACAAGGACTACAGCAATGAATATTTAAGATACTTTGATTTGTTGAAACTTTGGGAAGGTAGGAAAATGGTTAACCCCAGCGATCTTATTAATCGCCGCGAAAGCACTGTCCGTTCGACTCGGACCCTTCCTATAATTTAATATGATTGTGATCAAGTTCCCAGTGGTGATTTGGACACAGCGGTATTAAATTTTTTAAATTATTAATTTCTGAAATCAATGTGTCGTCGTCAAAATCTTTAACAGATTTTATATGGCATATTTCAACGTGTGTAGTATAACCGCATATTTTACAACCTTTTTCATAAAGATTATTTTGTTTTGCTATTTTCCTAGCATTTTCTCTTATTCGCGTATATCTGCTCGCTCTATTAGTTGAGCCAGAATATTCAAAATCGCGCTTTGTCTTCAATGACAGGTCGGTTTTATAACAATCAATACAAGTAGAAGATTTATTATGCTTAATATTACCACAAGAACATAATATATAATCTTTTGGGCGATTTTTAAATCCTACACTCTGTTTTTCTTTCATTTTTTCTTTTTTGTTTAAGATTCTACATTCTTTACATCTAAGATGAGATGCTGATATACTACAAGAACATATAGAGCATACACCAGTCTTTTTTCTTTTGGGATATTTTCTATTGTTAAAACTTGCAGCACAACTTCTTGAGCAATAGTTTCCCTGAGTTTTTTTAATTTGATTTGGTAATTTATTAAAATCACTTTTACAATAGTCGCAATTTATTCTCATTTCGGCTCCTTATGATTTGAATACGGTTTCTTCTACTATATATTACACGAAAATTGTAAAAACTTTTACTTTTTTCGAATCTAAAGGGTAATAGCTATGGAATTAATTAAAAGGAAAATAAAAGAAGATAATCGCACCTTTCTCTTTAAAATTTTGAGTGCCGACAACTTTACAGTAACTCCGCCCATGAATAGGGAAAAAGCTGAAAGTATCGTTTGGGGTATAATCGTACAGCCCAATTATAAAATTAAAAGGCTTCGCCCGAAACGTAGGGGCGGAATAAAGGGGGCATAATGCCATTGTACACAACCAAAGATCCAGTTAAACGGGCTCAACATATTGCCAATCACAAGGAAAAAGAACACACTGGCAAACTAATCAAAATGGAGAATTAAATCTCTATAAAGATTGGCCCGAATACTGGTTATCAGTTTACCATCAAACAATACAAGAATTGATTACCAATGAAACAAATAACCAGTATTGATTTAATGCAGTTATACTGCGCCTCAACAAATAGTTACGCGGTATATTTTTCTGGTTGGACTTCTTATGAACCTCTTATTGTTCCAGATGAAGAATCAGATTATGAATGGAATAAATACAATGAAGAAAAAGACAGGGCTTTAATCTTCTTAGACAAAGAAGCCAAAAATTATTATCAAATATTGTTTGACGGAGAAGGATTCGCCCTATTTTCTACAAAAGAAGAAATGGAAGAGTTTTACGATAAAATTGTTGGAGATGATGGGCCAACTCGACTCAACAAATATGATGGGCCCATTAGAGTGTACGCTTTAACATGTGGGCCCACTGGTTTATTAACAGAGAATACTTAATGACACCTGAACAAGCCCATCTTCTTGCTAAAAGAATTTATGGGCCGCGTCCAGAGAGTCAAAGATTGGGCCAGTGGGCATTTAATTGTTTGTTAGATATGTTGCCTGAATTGGCTAATGAGATAAGAGCTAATTATAAATTGGATCCTTTTTATAATGATTCTCGAATGACCGCCTTTGAAGAATACATTTTACGGGCATAGCCCTTTGTGGCGTCAATCCTTTGTCCGCGAAAGAATGACCAATGCAAAAGTTGTGGGCCTTAATTAAAAGTTGGCTGCCCAAACCAGAAGTTTGGGAGACTGTTCAAACAATCGAAGTAGATGCATTCCTAATAATGGAATTTCATTTGCGTTACAAAGATAAGACTCCTGATGGTTACAGGTGGATTCTTGTTGAGGATAGAAGTAAACCAAGTGGTTGTGGGTGGCGTAACGGTATTCAAATTTGGGCGCTTCAGAAAAAAATAAATGAGAGCAAATAATGAAGACACGTCAAATGGTTTACATTGTTTTGGGCGAGACTAGTGACCAAACAAGCCTTGAATACTTAAGAAAGAGAGTATTTGAGGTATTTGGAAAAAGGATCTCTGACAAAGTGGCCTGTCAATATAGATTGCAATGGAGAAAAGACGTTTCTATTACCAGAGATGCCAGAACTCATGCAGATATTCCGGGACGTAATATGCTTAATAGTAAGTTGGTGACATCCGAACACATTAAGTGTATTTTCAGCTTTCTAACAAAGGCAAAAATCAATCCAGACGATATTCTTTCTTTAATTGATAACAAAAATGCCCAATTTCATTCACTGGGGCAATTGGTTCGGGCGATTAAGGATTTGAAGGATCTACAGGTAGAATTCAAGAAGGGCTGACGCCCCCCAAAAGGGCTACGCCAAAATGTTTAACAATTTTGCGTTTTTTGAAAGGTGTAAACAGTGGTAACTAAAATTTTTGTGTCAATTTTTCTAATCGTGGGAGCCGCCGTGGGAATTAATTACTGGCAAATGGAAATGCAAAAGGGCGACGTTAAGGAGTCAATCAATCAATTGGGTGAATATAACAGGGACACATTGATGAGGAATCACAGCAATCGAAATAACACTGTCATGGGCATTTGGGCGGGGGTTCTATTAATGAACATCCTAATGTGGGCGGGAGAATTCAAGAAACACATGAAAATGCTTGTGGGTTTGACACTTTTGCTTTCCATTACAGGATGCAGGCGGCCCTTTGAACCAATTAAATTGGAAATGATTGAATCTTATGAGGTCGGATTTTTGATTTCAAATTCTAATGTGAATGATCAAAAGTCTACCTCTATAGAAGATTTTACCAAGAATATGGTAAACTCACAACAAGTAAAGATTCCCCAAATGTGGGTGTCTTTGGGCTACGAAACATTTTTCCACAATGGTGAATGGAGAGATGCTGCCCGACTTATCAAAGTGGACACTTCGTCTGTTACCAGAGAATGGACAGCTGACCCTAATAGTGGAACAAGTCAAAAGAATGAGGCAATATGGGTTATGACAAGTGATCAGGTAGAATTTTCTACTGGATGGACTTGTACGGCCAAAATCAATAGCAGAGCAGATGCTGCAAAATTCTTGTCAAACTATCGCAATGGCACATTGTCTCAGGTAATGGATCAAGAGCTACGCGCTAAAATTCAATCGACGTTCGGGCTCGCTGTTACAGATTTGCCCATGGATACGCTTAAAAAAGCGGCAACGCCCATCATTAAGCAAGTCACTGATGAAATTAAAACCTTCTTCAGTGAGCGTGGAATTACCGTAACCAACATTGGAATTACGGGAGGATTTGTATACAAAGATCCTAAGATTATCGCTAAGATGACAGAAGTGTTTACGGCGGAGCAAGAAAAGAATATTGCTATTGCTAAGTCTGTCGCCCAAGCAGAAACTAACAAAACTATTCAGTTGGAGGCGGATGCAAAAGCCAAGGCTACTCTTACAGTTTTACAGGCAGAAGCTGACGGCATACAAAAAATCGCGGATGCTAAAGCTTATGAAATTGAGAAAGCTCAAGAGAATAAGGAAATCTATCTTGAGTTGAAGAAGTTGGAAAATGTAAAGGCTGGACTTGATAAATGGGATGGTAAATATCCTGTTTACATGTTTAGTGCAGGTGGTGAAGGAACTAATTTGTTACTTCAAATGCCTGCGGTAGAATAACATTTGTCCGCGAAAGAATGCGGAATGGTAATAGGTGTGCGGCGAAGTTGGAGAGTCGCGATTGGCTGTAACCCAATTCCCTTCGGGGTAAGTAAGTTCAAATCTTATCACACCTAATTAAAAAATAAAAAGGAAATAGGCGCCAACTATGATCACAGAGAATAGTCCAGAATTTTATAAAGACGGTAAGTATAATACAGAATCTATACTTGCATGGGCTAATGCTAAAGTAGAATGGAGTGATGGCATATTTATAGATGGCGATGGAAAAGAACACTTTTATCCATTATGTGCTTGTTGGACATTATCTTGGAAGTTTGGCTCAGTAAGTTTAGTAGATAACTATAGCAAATCAATAAGTGCAGAAAGAGCCCGAACATTAGCCGCCCTCTTTATTTACTTATATACGAGGGGTGTAGAAGTAAGTGTTGCACTAAGGTGCATGGAAGGATATAAAGGTTAGCCTTTTCTCCATTTACTTGAGCAATCCCCATATTTTTGAGACCACATAGAAATTTTGGATATATCAATTCCATATTTTTGCGCTCGCTTACGAACAGCATTATCAGAAACACCAAACTTTTTTGCAATAGACCTAACAGATTCTGATTGCAGCATATGATCTAAACTTTCTTTGTTCGGCCAATTTATTTTGGTTTTTCGTACACGGGGGCTTTTTTCTTTCATTGGTTTAATAATTCGCTGCTTTTTTGAATACACTTCTTTTGTTGGCAAATTAACTATCTTTTCTCTACTATTTGTGACAATTGATGATTTATTATTTTTGCCGCGAAAATTATCTGTAAAAGAATGACAATTTGGGCACAATAATTGTAAGTTTTCTAACATATTGTTGGTTCTATCGCCATCAATATGATGTACTTCCAAAGGAATTGGTTTATCATACCAAACAGAAATTAAACATTGCTCGCATTTATGTCCTAATTCTTTTATTAAATGTTTTTTAGCACTAAATGCACGAGTATAATTTTCCCAATTTTTTAATTTCTTGTTCTTATTCCACCCATGTCCTGTCCAATGGGAACAGTCTACGTTTAATTTAAACAATTTCTTTTTCATTGTAGCATAATTGCCACCAACTGGTCGTAATCCGATTTTTTTCAAAAGTTGGGCACATGATAATGAATCCTTTGCGGCATCAATAATTTCTTGATCAGTGTAATCTTTTCTAAACATGTTCTTTCTTTCTGTTTACTGTTTTTACTATTAACACATGCACTGGTACGCTAATTGGTATCGCGAAACCACTTAAAATGGTTTGTGTTACCCTATATATTTTAGGGTCGTGTCGGTTCGAATCCGACCCAGTGTAATTGGCAATCAACTGCCTCTACTATATATTACACCAAAAATGACAATTTGTTTACTTTTTTGGATTTTGTCATGTCAGAAGAAGATTACATCTACAAAGCAAATAAACACAAGTCCCCAAAAGGAGAATAGCACATGGCTAATGCACAACAAAACTCAGAACTTGGTATTACACCGGCGACGAATGTCGCCTGCTGCCTAGGCCCCTTGCAAACACAATGGTTGGAAGCCCTTGAAAGTGGAAAATATAAACAAGGAATGGGAAAACTACATACTGCCGACAACAAATTTTGTTGTTTGGGAGTAGCCTGTAAACTGTTTTCAGAAAATCCACCAATACCAACTAATACAGTAATTGGTCATGTTTACAAGTACGAAAATGAAATCAATTATTTGCCGCTTTCATTAGTTGAAAAACTTAAGTTTTATTCAAATAATGGAACGAATATAAGCGATAATCGTTGCCTTTCAATTTACAATGATGAAGGCGTAAGCTTTCTTGAAATCGCCCAAATGGTTCGGGCAAATCCTTCTCACTTTTTTAGGGAGCCAGCGTAATGGTAGCACTAGCAGCAGATAAAACTTATTTGACCTTCGGAGGTTATGCTGTAGAGATTATTGGTGATGATGGCAATGGCGAGTTTATTTCTTCTGAAAGAACGGCTCCGGGAGTAACATATGGCCAAAATAGCAGAACATGCCTTGAAATAAATAAAAATCCCGAGTATAAAGATGGTTGGTATTATGAGCCAGACGGCAGCGTAAATGGTTTAACCAAAGAGTGGACTGAAAAGCTAAAAATCGTGCAAGAATTACCCTTCCCTATTCCAAAATTGCCCGAAGGCTATGCGTGGGCTGATGGTTTCCCACAATTTAGGGAAATTAAGAAGGGAGAGTATTACGTAAATAAATCTTATCACAATTATCCACAGCTTTATACCAAGCACGGTGTAGAGATTGTTGAATATAAAAACAAACATTTTGAACCATCAAAACTTTGTTCTGAGTTTGGGGCTAAAAGATTTGCTGTTGTAAAGGCTACTACACCCACACCCGAAACAACTAATAATGTAGACCCTTTAATTGCAAAATATGGAGAACCAGAGGCGGGCTGGCGCTGGCTTGCTGATGATGAAAAAGTGGAAGAAGGAGATGAATGTACAAATCCATATAACGAAAAATTTGAATTATCTGGAAATTACTATAGTGCACATTCTAAGCATCAAACACCCGATTGTAAACCTTATCGCCGAAAAATAATGACACAAAGCCAACAATTGGGCGATCCAATTATTACTGATTCTCCCCAAGAAGCCCAAGTGGGCGAGTGGGTAGAATGCATTGATAATAGTGATTATAAGCACAAATTGACTGTTGGTAAAAAATATCGCATACAAAAACAAACAGAGACAACGTGTGGTGAACGTTTTTATCAATTGATTTCTGATAATGATAGATGTATTAGTGGATGGAAAGTGTGTAGATTTAAGAAGGCTTCGCCGGAAAAGGAGGTTGTCGTGGAAACAGAAAAAGATTACCCACTTTACTATAAACACAGAAACGATGGTTTTGCGAATTCTGTTAAGTATCTTGTAAGAATAAGTAATTACGTGCAAGATGAGGTTATTTACAAAAACGGAAAAAGTGGTAAAAAAATATATGGTTGTTCTGATTGGGATAGTGCCTGTGAAACTTATGTAAAAAACGGTTTGTGGATACAAGTTCCAGAATCAGAAGTGCTTGATTTTATCGCGTCAACATACAGACAAAAAATAGAAGAAGAAAAGGAAGCTGTTGCGGCGAAATTAAAATTCCCCCTTTATTACCAACACAAGGGCGGATTTAATGGGGACACTAAATACATAAAGAGGATAAACGAAAGCCAATATACTGTCATTCTTAAAAAGGATGGCAAAGAGGTTGAAAATGAAATGTATAAGTGGGATAAGCAACGCGATCAAACTGTCGCCGAAGGCACTTGGGTCGAGGTTCCTGAAGCGGAAGTTAATCGGTTTATAGCAAGCTTCAAGGGGCCCGAAGAAAAAGAAACTGTTGCGGGAAAATTAAATTTCCCCATTTATTACCAACATGCGACAAAAACAGGTTTTATTGGAGGTATTAAGTACGTAAAAAGAATAAGTGAAAACTGTTTTAATCTTATTCGAAATAATGGGAAGATAGATAAATTTCAGTATTTATGGGAGTATACCCATGATGGTATTGTAAATAAAGGCGAAGCTTGGATTGAAGTTCCAGAGTCAGAAGTGTTAGATTTCATAGCCTCAGTTACTGTTACTGAAGCTAATTCTACGTTAGTTAAGAAAGAAGAGGAGATTGAGATGAAGAAAGAAACTTTGGTAAAGGCTGCAACCAGCAGCGCCCGTTTTGCTGGCAACTGGGGATTTAAACTTGTAAATTACTTTTTCCTTGAAACGGCGGCAAATATTGCCCGACCAATTCTGAGGGGCGCTCGCTACGCAGTATTTCTTGGCAGCCTGTCGGCTGCGGTATACGGTTATAATCACCCAGAAGTGGTTAAGAATGCCATCAAGAGCTGTATTCCAAAGATCACTATTGAGGCACCAGAAGTTTTGAAGGGCTAATTAATTAGCCTGATAAGTTTCAAAGAACAGTGGGTGATAATTTATTGCCCACTGTTTTTAATATTTTCTAATGTTAAATCCCCATGATCAAATTCCCAGTGACAATTGGGACATAAAAAAATTAAATTATTAATATCATTTACTTCTTTGATTTTAGTATCTTTAGGAAATGATGCTATGCTTTTTATATGTGCTACTTCGGTATGTTTATTATATCCACAATTTTTACATGATTTGTCAGTAAAATTCTTTAATATTCTTTTAGCATCAGCGCGTATATAAGAATACTTAGCAGACTTATGTTTGTGATATGTTCTTTCTCCTATGGTTAAATCGCTGCATTCTTCCAATCTTTTCTTTATACAAGCTTTACAGGTTTGAACATCCTTTCTTTTTCTTTCATTTCCACACCCGCAAAAATGTTTTTTAGCTGTTAATTTCGGAAATTTTTTGTTATTTATTTTTGCCGCACAGCTTCTTGAACAATAATTTGCATTAGTTCCTTTTACTTCTTTAGGAAATTTATTGAACTCAATACCACAACACTCACAATTCACTTTCATCTTCGTCTCCTATTAAATAAAGTATCTCTTTATATATATTACACATAAATTTGTTTTTTATTTACTTTTTAAAAATTAATTTATGCGTAAATTCAATTCCTGCTATATAACATATGTCCGCAAATCGAGTCAGCAATGGTCCCACTATTCTTGGATGTAGATGGAGTATGCAACACAATATTCAGTGAAGATTACTTCACCAAATTTAATATGGGCAACCTAAAGCGCCTCGTAGAGACAATAAAGCCTAAGATAGTATTAAGTTCTGATTGGAGGCGAAGTCCACAAAATTTAGCACTTGCTCGCTCAAATTTATTGTACTACGGAATAGAAATTTTTGATACAACACCCATTAAGGCTTTTGGCTTTCGCAACGAAGAAATAAGAGAGTGGTTGGTGGGCGAAAGCTGGGATAGGGCAATTATATTGGACGATATGAGTGCTGAGTTTGTTGATCCACAAATGGACAAAGTCTTCTTTTTAAGAACTGATGATAAGTTGGGATTAACTGAAGAAGATGTAGATAAGGTAATTGGTTGGTTTCATGGAACCTGAAGGATACACTCATATATACAGAGATTATGTTTGGCCAACTTATAAATTACGACGAGATATAGCTCCAATGGTTTACATAGACTATGAATCTAGGCCCAATCCTAATTTAATAAAAAGATTGTCCTTAGAAACATCAATTAGTGCAAAGCAATCAGAGCTTAAAAATCTGCAAAAACAGCTTGCTAACTTAAAAAGAGAATTAAAGGAAATAACATGAGAAAACCAGAAAAGGGCGAATTCTTATTCTTTTGGGGCGGAGTATTTAGTAACTTCTACCCAATAAATTGTGATGCAGTCACCTCTGAACATTTCTACATGGAAGCTAAAGCCCTATTCTTCAACGACTTTCATACTGCCACCTTAATCAGAACCGCCCAAAGCCCACGAGAAGCTAAAAAGTTGGGCAGACAGGTGGCCAACTTCGACGAAAAAGAATGGGATAAGTACAAAGAAGTGGCAATGCGTGCCGCCCTATCATTGAAGCTTGTTATGTGTAAAAAGTTTAGGGACGCACTGCGCGATTCCGAAGGAAAGACTTTAGTGGAGGCTAGTCCAACAGACAAAATTTGGGGAATTGGTTTCAAGGAATCTGACGCCATGGACAGCATTGATAGGTGGGGTCAGAATCTTTTGGGCGAATGTTTGATGGAAATTAGGTATAGGCATTTTGGATTTTAGTTACGCCTTTTAATTAAACAGTTTCATTCTCAGTTTCAATTCTTAGTTTGGAGAGATCTCATGAAGGCTAGAACACGGGCCGCAATGGAATGGTTGGATAAGCAGGTCGAAGCGGCGAAAGCTGGCGGAGAAATGACCACCATTAAGCTCAGGGAGAATGGGCGGCTGGATGAGGGTATTGTGGCTGAACATTTCAGTCGCAATGGATTCGACACGAATATCGGAAATGGGTGCGTTCACGTAACACCTCGACATAAGGGGCGGTAGCCTTGTTTATTGTCCACTATCAAGAGGAAGATACAACGTGCGAATATACTTCTTTAGGGTGTGGTCAACTTGTGGTGCGACTCCCGCCAGAAGTGACCACCCTTGAAGAGGCAAACGCTTATGTTTGCGGCAATAAGGTAAACTCTTTAGTTTACTTGGGCCTCAATAAGATGGGCAAAGCTACTATCTATGAGGTCAAAAATTATCACCACGTAAATGTGGATGAACAGAAAAAGGCAGCCCAGAGGGCCAAAGAGGTTAAAGATAAGAATAGAGATGATTCTGTGATACAGCAGTTGTCTAAAGTGAGGACAGGAAGTTCTGTGCTTGAGCCTCCTAAGCCCTAAATTTGCCCTCTGACGCCCTCAGAATAAAAAGGTACTTACATACCACTTTCCCCTTCAAGGGCCGCAAGGCCCCATTTTGGAGCCCACAGCGTGTTTCTTATCAAAATCGAGGAAACTCCGCCCGACTATAAACAAAAATCGACAGACGTTCTATTTTCTTCCAGTTGGGAGGCAGAATGTTTTGTATATGACATGAATGTTAAGGCCCATGATCGCACAAACGACCGTATTCTTTTCAAGTTAACTGTTGCGGCCCTAATCTTTATGGGTAGTTTTGCCACCTGTGTGATGTATTCTGCCTCTCAAGATTTGCACAGAATAAGTGTAAGCACTTTAAAGTAAGCACAAATGCTTTGACCGCGTAGCTTAAAGGACAAAGCCCAGCTCTTCTAAAGCTGTTATATAGGTTCGATTCCTATCGTGGTTATTCGAATTTAACTAAGAAGAAAAGCAATGACAGAAAAAGTAGTTCTTTTACCAATTTTGGAAGCAATAAGAATAAGATATATTCTAAAAACCTTATTGTGCTACATTGAAGAAGTTGGGCCAAGAGATTTGCGCAGTCACAAAGAAGAAGTCGAGCAATACATATCTATTTTGCCCGAGAACATGGAAGCGTTTGAAATAAAATCTGTTTGAAAAAATATTCACACTTGTCCGCCAAAGGAAATTACAATGAAGAAAAACATCAATGTTCGTCGTGCGTCTGCCCTTCGTATTCGCCAAAAGAATTTGGAATTCTGGAAAAAGCTCACAGTTAATCCAACCGAGCCAATAGATGTAGCTGAATTTGAAGAAATTAAGAAGAGTAAGATTAAGAAAGCTAGTAAAGAAATTGCTACTTTGAAAGAAAGAATAACTAATGGCTGAAAAAGATATTTTAAAAATTGTTACATGTATTGCAATTGGATTCGTGTTGGGTCTAATGTTTGGGTGTATTTTAATTAGCACCGTATATGAAAATGGTGCAATTAAAGCCAATTGTGGCCACTACAATTACCGTTCAGGAAATTTTCAATGGGGCCCATCACCAATAGCGGAGAAAAAAGATGACGGCAACCTTTAAAATTGGCGATATGGTTGTAATTACTAGCAAGGCTGAAGGTGACAGTATATATTGGCCATCTGATATGAATTCCACCATAAATACTGTTGGCGAAATTTTTGAATTATATCGTGATGGAGTAGGATACAAAGTCAGATTTCCCACTGGTGCCACTTGGACCTATTTACCTGAATCATTGAAGCTTGTTGAAGAGAACTACACCTTCGATTCATTCAATATTGATGACGAAGTACTTGTTCTCAAAAAGCCAAAAGATCAGAAAATTTTAATGGATGCTGGTTGGGTTGATGGAGAAATGGATGATCTTATTGGTTGCGTAGGTGTGATAATAGAAACTCATGAAAGTGATACCACAATCCTTGTTTACTTTGAAGATACAGAATCACAATGGTGGTTTCCCTATGAAGCATTATCCAAAAATCTAAGTGCAACACCAAGACTCGATGAATGTAGTAATTTGTGGTTTTTGGGCCGATACTCTGGTTTGCCCTATAAAGCTATTAGCCCAGACGGCCCCGCCTACATCGTTGAAAATGAGCTTGGCGAACAATTTTCCTCAAAATATATGAGGCTGGATTGCGCCCCAAAAGAATGTAAAAGTTTTTCATACAGAAAATAAAGGAGATAAAATAATGGCTAACCTATTTTCTTACAAAAATGGCGATCTTGCCACCGTAATGTTCAAAAAGCGTGTTACTGGTATTGGATGGAGCCCAGATATGGATCATGCCGTGGGCAAAACCGGCACTATTGTAGAGCCATACTTGCGCCTGCCGAGCGTCTTGTTGACAGAGAAAAAAGTTGTTGGGTATAGAGTCCAAGTAGAAGGGCTTGCAGATAGATGGATTTATCCTACCGAGTGTTTACAACCAGCCTATCCAATGAAATTTGAAGAGGGTGAAACGGTTGTTGTTTGGAGAAAGCCAGAAGACCGAGAATTATTATTGCGCCATAACTGGGTTGCTAGTATGGACAAACTCGTGGGAGAAGAAGGAATTATTTCTGATACTCCTGAGGATGGTAGTTATAGAGTTACTATAGAGGGCGAACCTAGATTTTATTTTCCAATGGAAGCTTTGGCCCGACCAGCCTCTATTGAACAAGAAATAACAAAGCCAGTTCATAAACCCATGTGGTTTTTGGGCGAAATATCTGGTAAACCATACAGGTCTGTCAGTAGAGATGAAAATGGGTACTATACCGTTGAAGATGAAGACGGTGTACAATCTTATGCAAAATATATGAGGATATATGAAGCTCCTTATGATTGCAAGAGCTTTTCATATAGAGTGCCACAACCACAATAAATGATTGTGTCTTATATAAGGAGTCGCTATCGCGACACTCTATATCTGTCGGCTAGTCGCCGACTACTTTCGTTCTTTCGCTCGTTTTCACTCGCTCGGCCCGAAAGGTTTCATTCGTCGTTCGCAGTTTCGTCGCTGTCGCTCCTCAACTGCTCACTCCTCATATACTATATTACACATCAAAAGTCCATTTTCCTTCATTTTTTCTGAGAATCTCGAAATTTTCTCAAAATAAATGAAAAAACTTCTGAAAAGTTGTATAATCTGGTAATATAGATAAGATGGGGTAAGTGTGGGCGATATTTAACTAGAGATGGGGAAATTACCGCCCTCGAAGCTAAGGGTAGTATTCAAGTTCTTTATGATATTTTTGGTGGAACTATCAACAGCAAGGGTTATATTGAATTAGATCCCCACATCGGCCTAATTTATGGAGACTCTATTACTTATTCTAGGTGTGAAAGAATCTGTGAATTATTAGCCCAAAAAGGATTCGCTTCTACTAATATTGTGTATGGCATCGGCTCTTATACCTACCAATATACAACTCGCGATACCTTCTCTTTAGCTTGTAAAGCCACATGGGTTCAGGTCGGTGGATTAGCGAAGTCAATCTTTAAAGACCCAAAGACGGGCGACGGCAAGAAGAAGTCCGCAAAAGGACTGCTGCGGGTTGATAAACGCGATGGGCGATTAGCCCTCAAAGACAATTGCACTCAAGAAGAAGAAGAAGGTGGAGAATTGGTCACTATTTTCAGAAACGGTGCACAGTATAACAAGTTTACTCTTTCGGAGATTAGGAGCAAATTAAATGGCCACAGCTAAATTAAAAGATAACCAAGTCAAAGTTCGCTTTCCAACCGCCCAAGAATGTATTGATTATGAGGGGTGTGATGCTGTACATTTTGATGGCGATGTAAAATTTAAATCTTATATAAATGCTGAACACGAGCCACATGAAGAAGTAGAATTATTATCTTTTCCATTATCTTTACTTGGAAAAGAAATTGTTCTGGGCAAAACCCCTTGTCTTGGAGTTTCTTATTCAAACAAGTCAGAAGAAATTGAAATTTTAGATTCAGAATTAACACACTTTAATGATATTGTTAAAGTAATTGATGGGGTATTGTTAAAAGCCCCCTTAATAGTTGCTGATCATACTTTGTCATTTGATTATGAAAATAAAAATTTCCGTATCGGTTGTAAAAAGATTGATATGAAATTGGCTGATAAAGTTTTTCACTTCTTGGGCGAACACTTGGGATATGATATCACATGAGTAAGAAACTTTTAAAAGTTAAAGCAGCACTATTTTCTATGAAAAATCCCAGACTTACACCTCTTGAAGAAAGAATTAGGTCTGTAGTACTTTCAGATAATAATCTCTCTTTATTATCAAAACATAAAGAGCATAGACGTTTAAAAGTTTTCAATGAAAAGGGCGTTAAATGTTGCAATTGTCACAATGAAGGTATTCGCATAATTCGTCATTGCAATCATCTTTCGTGTACTCATACTGATCTATATACTAAAGATCTAGTTCTTATGACAGTTGACCATATAGTTCCAAAATCTTTCGGTGGAAACTCTTCTATTGAAAATTTAAGACCTATGTGTGAAACTTGTAATAGCAAAAGAGGAAATCATATCTCTAAGAATGATTTACATACGATATTAGAAATAACCAGTAGGGGCGGACAAGTGTATCGCCCATCAGTTTTAATTTTAAAGTGAGGTAATAAAATGAAAAAATCAGAACAAATCAAAGCACAAAGCAAAGCCATTCAAAGGGCCTTTAAAAAGCTCTATTTCGAATGGGAGGTTGAACATGTTCGCCCAATGAGACATTTTGTTGCAATTACAGATCAAGGGCGAGATACCTGTCTAAGCAGAGACGAATTTGTCAATGCTGTACTTGATCATCGCTATCAAGCCCCGGCAGATATTCCTGTTGTATATGGCCACTTTGTGAAGACTACGGGCGGATTTACTCGTCTTACGATTAAACGCCCAGACGGCACTTCCGTAGTGTCTAAGCACAATTTCCATCCTTCAGAAAATTTCTTTAAGGCTTATGGTTTTGTTAAGGCCGCCCTTAAAGCTGTTGGAAAAGAGGTTGGCCCTCTGATGGAAGAAGAAAAAGCTGGAGTATAATAAATGCGATCTATTGATTTAGGAACTATTTTAGTTTCAGCATTTGTGTTTTATTGGTTAATATTAGAAGTTGAAGAGGCGATTTGGATGGAAAGAATTGAAAGGGTATTTAATCCAACTAAGGAAGACTTCCAAATACGCATTCTTACAAACGGACACATCTACATGGGCTGTCCAGCTGATGGTAAAAGGGAAAAATTATTGGAAGAAATAGCTAATGAATCTTCCTATGTAAGAGGTTACCATGCTTATTGGGATGGTCTAGAATCTAACGAAGTTTCGGCCCTCCAATATCAAGGATGGTGTGACGCCCGTGATGAAGTGGAAAAGGGTACATTGCCCGAAGTTAGTGAGAGATAGAGCCTTTGGCCAAATGTCCGAGAATGTTTCTTGGTTTATGTTTCCAGTTTCCTTTAAGGTTACTTACAATGTTGAACGTGCGCAAATTTGAATTTATTAGTGTTACTGGTAAATTCTCAGTTGTTGAAATGCCCATCGAGACTTCTGCAAAGCAGATTCCTAAGGGCGAAGGGCGATTTATTAGAACGTGGATCGGCACCGCTGGTGCTTATTCGGTTAAGATGCTCAAAGAAAGTACAAGCAAGTTTGTTCAACTGCTCTGTGAAAAGGGCGGCTTTCTTAAAATCAAAAAGGGAGAACATAAAAGTGAGTAAAGAAGAAAAAAATGAGCGACATCCAAATGCTACAATTCTTTTAGGTGATATTTCGCCCGATGGAAATTGTAAAGTTTCTGCTATCAAAAATGATGGAGTTACTTTAGCTTTTGGCTCGGGTGATAATCACTATTATAGTAATATGTCAGAAGTCTCCTTTTCAGATTGCGAACTTCTTTGGGGAGTATAATCTATGAAAAGGTCACTCGTCGTTGATAGAGACAACGATTACTCCAATGAAGAAATCCGAATTACACAGCAAGCTTTGGATAAAAAAACCAAGGGAATTTTTGTGTATAGGGATGTTCTTAAATCTGGAGAAATTGCAATATGTGCTATTGCCGATATTCAATTTTCATACACACAAGTATGTAATATGGTCGGTAAAGCTTATATAGAAGGAGTCTCTGGGTAAAAATTAAAAATGTTGAATTCAATCTTATGGAGAACTTTTTAAAAGTTAGAAAGGAAGATTTTGTAAATACTTTTATTACGAAGTATCCTCAAGTAAAACCAAAAGATCTTCACAAAGAATTAACTGCTGTTAATAGAGATTTTGGTATAGTTTTATATCATGATAAAGGTTTTCTATTTGATTGGGGTGGTGATATTATTGCCTCCAAAGTTAATTGGGGAAGATATATTTCCTCTTTTAATATTGACCATATTACTTCAGTTGTTACCACTGGTGGCAATTTTAAGTATATAAGTCGGGGCAGTACGCACGCTATACATCCCAATATATATGTAAAACCTTGTTATATTAAACAATATAATAAAAGCATGATTATGAAACTATGTTTTTGGACCCAAGAACCAGAGATTACTAAATTAGTTTCTCTGGGATATATACACCCGGCCATTCAAGTTATGAAAAGCATGCTTGAATCAGCAGCACCGGGATATGCGAAATGGGGAGGCTTTAATCTCCCTATTAATAAATGCAAGATCTGTGATGAGCGGATCACCAAAGAGCAGGGGAATACGTGTTCTTCCTGCAAAAAATTGGACCGAGCTGTTTCGGTTCGATAGTTTTGAGTTGGCCCACGGGCCTTAAGGTTTTAGGAGTTTTGTTATGAGTAAGGTTACAGTAATTTGGATGGGAACGAGTGATCCAGCACGTCAGCAGCAGCGAATTGAAGTTCCAGAAGGAGCTACAGTTGCCACAGCATTGAGTCAGGCTGGAGTTCCAACCCACGACGTTTTGGTAAACGTTAATCGTGTCGCACAGAAGCTGGATCATCCAGTTGGTGCAAATGACCTGATTACCGTCACCCAGACGAATCTCAAGGGTGCAGCAGAAGCTGCCGTTTCCTTTGAGGAAATTTTGGCGTGGGGTAAGGGCGATGTAAAGGTCGCTGGCGACGTCTTGGAAAAGGCGATGCTGGAAGTAGCTGCTGAAGGTTCAAAGGAGCATATCGCGATCGTAAAAGATCTCGTAAGCACTTTGAAGTCAGAAGCTGCCTGTGTTAACAAGCAGGTTTCTAACGCCGAAAAGGCACTGGCTGAAGCACAGGAACGGGCTCAGGAATTGGCTTACGCAACAAACCAGTTGCGTCAGGGCAATATCTTCAGCTTCCTTGGCTTTGCAGGACTCAAGGGCGAAGCAGGTTCATACTGCCGCCGTATGGGTTGTGAAGTTCCAGCCAATAACAGCCCACTGTGGGCGACTTCTCCACCAAAGAAGTAAAAAATTGGTGAGTAATTGACGGTTGGGCGGGGAACTTTCTCCTCGCCCAACTTTTCTTTTCCTTTTAAGGATTTTAATGTGTCTACGTTAAATCAGTTTTTAGATCATCAATTGTCCAGCAAAAAAGCTGTGCCAGATTATAGCCAAAAGTTTATTGAGTTTATCAAGAAAGCTAATGATATAGTGGGCGACCAAAATGAAAAAGATTTAAAGGGAGCCACATCTACTCCCGAGTATATGGCTAAGTTTTGTGATATGAGCAAAAACTATGGAGAGTATATTAATGCTTTTCTATCAGTTGTTTCTAACTTTAAGCCCGTATACAATTTGCCCACAAAAGATGAATGTGTTGCGGACTTTACAGCTATTGCTGCTGAAGTTGTTGAGGGCAAAGTACTTTATGATAACTATTCACAGTCATTCGTTTTCAATAAAGAAATTATAATGAATGATGTTTATAGGGACATTCAGTTTAACTTTGGAGAATTTAAGTTTATCCTAAAACAGGATAAGGTAGAATTTCATCCAATTAAAAATAATACTGTTAAGGGCAATAAAACTCACCCTTATATGCTTGACAATAACAAGCTTTGTTTGGGTACATTCCTTGAGCAATACAAGGCCGCCATGAAAAGTCTTAGGTATCATTTAGCATACAGTATTGTTATGCAATGTGTTACTAATTATGGTGGTGACCAGTTCAACGGAACTGCTGCGGGCCCAGCAAGCCCTATTATGCAGTGGGTTGGGCAAGTTTGTTCAGTATGTGATAACTCTGTAATGCCAGAAAAAATGGCCCTTTGCTCAAAAACAAATAGGGCAATTTGTCCAGCGTGTATTGACACAGGACTTTGCACAGATGAGGTAGATAAGGAAACTTATCATCCTGATCTTATTAAGGAATGTAAGTCTTGTAATAAGAAGGCTGGCACCGTTATTAGAAATAAATGTCTGGCATGTCGCCAAAAGGCCCTTACTAGTGCTTAATCTTTTCATTTGTCCGCCAATCACTCTTTTAATTAGGAATTGTTATGATCTACTTGTCTGAATATGCGTTTGCGAAATTAAATTGGTTTCGTGAAAATTGTAACGAAAATAATGTCTGTGATTCAAAATCTTCGAAACCTTCCTTTTTAGAAGTATCCCTTATGGGTATTTCTGCTTCTGAAGATAGAATTAATTATATCACTGATTTTGTTTGCGTTCCTCAGGAAGTTACTGGTGGACTCACAGAGCCAACAGACGAAGGAATGTTAAAGTTTTCAGAGGATATGTTTCTTGACAGAGGTATTCCTATTGTAATGTTTCGAAGTTTTTGGGCTCATACTCATCCCGGTACATCACCCACTCCTTCTGGCACCGATCGATCTACATTCACCAAGTGGTTCAAGGATACTGATATTGGTGTAATGTATATTTTGGCAGAAGATGACGATAGCTGCACTGTCAAGAACCAGAGCAAGTATTTTGGGGCCAAGACAGAATCTATGGATGTTTGGGTTATCTTGGACAAACAGGATACAGCGGGCAATAACATTGAATTGTCTACCAAAACATTGTTCTCAATTAATAAGTTGGGTGGCAATGATGGATATACAAATATTGCTATGTTGTTGTTTAATGACTATTCTGAATTCCACGAAGCATGGATGAAAGAACTTAAGGAAAATGTTACTAAGATGAATTACCAAACACATTATGTTGGTAATTATAAAGGTAATCATAATCCTCATAACTACAACAACTCTCATTCTACCAATCATCAACCTCATCAACAGACTTTGGATTTTAAAAAAAACGACGGAACAAACGACGCCGTTCCCGCAAAAACATACGGAATCAAAGCCGATGAGCTTATTGAAATTCTTATTAAAAACAATAAGGAAAACATTAACGCCTTTACGATGGTCCAAAAGAATGAAATCTTAGCCAAATATAAGATTACTATGGGCAACCTTCAAACGGTTTACAATAGAATTAAACTCTTTGAAGATAGCTTTAATATTACAGATTTAATGCCTTGGGAAAAAGAAGTAATTAGTATGGATGGAAAGTCCAAATTTAATGACCTTACTACGCCCAAACTTATTGAAATTTGTAAAGATTTGCTTATTCGCCCCATCTGTCTTGAGTCACAAATCGTACGTTATATTGACAAAGCCTTTCAACCCTTTTGTGAAGTGGGAGAAATTTAATGACATCACAACGATATAGCAGACAAGAAAAGATTGTGCCCCAAGAAATTTTGCAAAGTCAGCAAATTGCTATTATTGGCGTTGGGGCAGTTGGCCGAGAGGTGGCTAGAACTTTGGCCTGTAACGGGGCCCAGAATCTAACCATTTATGATTTTGATATTGTTGAAGAACATAATTGTGCTACTCAAGGATATCATGATGCCGATATTAATAGACCTAAGGTGGAGTGTACTGCCGAAGAAGTGCGTCGCTTAAATAAGGATATTAATATTGTTGCAATTAATGACAGATGGCGGCCCACAAAGGATCAAACTTTTGATGCTGCCTTTTTCTGTGTGGATTCTCTTAGCATGCGAGCCAAGTTATTTGCTTGGTTTTCAGAAAGTGCTGGCTTTATTGGGGATTCACGTATTGGGGGTGAGCAGATTAGGTTGTTATCTGTGACCGATGAAGCTAGTCGTCTTCACTATCCTACAACAATTGGATCTGATGAGACTGCCCACAGTGATGGTTGCCATATTCCAATGGTAAAACATTCTGCCAATATTGCAGCCAGTATGCTTGTTCAACAGTATATTCAGCATTTGAAAGGAATGTTTACATACCCAGAACGAATGTTTTCACTTCCAGTGTCCGAACTTACAGTTATTGAAACACAACAAGAAACAGAAGAGGAATAACAATGGCCGTTTATAATCCGGTTAAGCAGAGAAAGAATGTTACTCTTAGACTCAATTTTGAGCGAAATTCTATCGAAGTTCCTTTTGATACGGAACTACGAGACTTTTTTGCCCAAGTTGAACATAACAGTGCTAAAGAGGAGGATATTCATGTCGTATTTTCTTATTTTGGGCTTTATTGGCCATTTAAGACGGTTTACCTTAATGGTAAGCCCGTGAATTATCCACAATTGTACAGAGGTTATTACGTGAGAGATGATCGTGGGTAAAAATAGGCGGAATGAAAAGGTGACGCGGTTGATTATTGAGGGCGATCTACCAAGAAAGCCCAAAAAGCCGCGTCACCTCGGCAGTGGATTCCATGCAGATGGGCGAACCAAAAGAATAAATACTAGGGCGGACCAACTTCGGGCCGAACTTGAATTCGAAGAAGAAGCAAATGAAGAGGAAGAAGAAGAGAAAGATGACGATTACTACTACTAAAGAAGCTAAAGAAATTAGAGACGATCGTCCTTTAGACGAAAAAGCTACAGTAATTGCAAAAGGTTTATTAGCTATCAATGGTTATCTTTCAGCTAATGAGCTTCATAAGTGTATAGAAATGCTAAAAGATCCAGAATTAGTATTTGTAGGAGAGGTTCACGCACAGTCTCCCCTAAGAATTCAAATAAGAGATATGGACGGAAGAAGATTTTTTAGATTTTTTATACCAAAACCCATTAATGCTTTTTTTGACGATGGCACAATAACAGAAGTTCCCACACTAGAAGCCGCTAAAGCTTTTTTTAAAGGTTATATGTCTTGGGAAAAAGTGCAGAGCAAATTAAAATCAATTTAATTAAAAGGGGAAATTATGACACCATTCAATGAAATCAAAAAGAGATTCCAAGAAAACTTTACCACTTTCTTAAAGGATCAGACCAATCTGTTCCTTACAGACGCCCCAAAGGATGATTTGTGGAACACTTATCTTAATTCTTTTCCAGAAGCGGAACGACAAGAATTTAATTGTAATTCGTGCCGTTCCTTCATTAAGAGTTACGCCAATGTAGTTGCCATCAAAAATAATAAGATGGTATCTATTTGGTCATTTGACGCCAAGGACGAAGTCTATCAGCAAGTTTTTGATAGCCTTAATGATCTTGTTCTTTCTGCTCCTATTCGAGACATTTTTCTTTCCGAGTCTGTAAAAATTGGAACAGATTACAATATTCAATTGGTAGAAGGTGGATCTACACATAGGTGGGAACATTTCTATTGTGAACTTCCTCGTACCTTTGTTAAGAACAATGCTTCTTCAATTGAATCGATTAGGGGCGAGTTTCGGTCCCAAAAAAATGTGTTCAAGAGATCGCTCGAAGAGTTAACTACAGCCTCTATTAGAACCGTTCTGGAGCTTATTGACCAGAATTCCCTGTATAGAGGGGCGGAATTTAAGGGACTCCTTGAACAATTTCTACAATTCAAAGTGGAATATGAGAAACTTAAGAAGGATGAAAAGGATAACTATTGTTGGGCAAATTCTGCAAGCAATGGTGGAACAGTATCTAGAATTCGAAATACGGCAGTGGGCACCTTGCTCATTGATATTTCAGAAGATATGGACTTAGACAAAGCTGTATCTCGATTTGAAAAGATTATGGCCCCAATGAATTACAAGCGGCCAACTCCAATAGTTTCTAAGAAGATGGTTGAAGAGGCCGAAAAGACCATTAAGGAATTAGGATTAGAAAATGCATTAGGGCGAAAGCTTTGTAGTCCTGATGATATTAAGGTGACAGATCTATTCTTTGTGGATAGAAATTTGAAGGTACAGGAAAGTATCTTTGATACGCTAAAGAATGATACTGTTAATCCCAAGTCGCTGTCTAAAGTTGAAGAGATTACCCTTGAAGATTTTATTAAGAAGATTGTACCAAAGGCTAATAGAATAGAGGTACTTCTTGAGAATGCCCATATTCCTAATTTGGTATCTCTTGTGGGCCCTGCGGATAAAGAAGCCCCTTCACTTTTTAAATGGCCCAATGGATTTTCTTGGTCATACAAGAATGCTTTGGCCGATTCTCTTAAAGAGAAAGTTAAGAGTGCAGGCGGAAAAGTAGATGGTATTCTTAGAGTATCATTAGAGTGGTTTAATTATAATGACTTGGATCTTCATCTCGTTGAACCAAATGGTAATGCTGTTTGGTTTGGAAGCAAAATATCTCCTTCGGGCGGTGTACTTGATGTAGATATGAATATTAGTCCAACAACTCGACAACCTGTTGAGAATATAATCTATCCTTATGGGTGCAAAATTCAAGAGGGTGAGTATGCTGTCTTTATTCACAACTATACTAATAGAGAAAGCATTTCGCCCGAATCTAAGATAGAGATTGAATGTAATGGTGAAACTTATAACTTCTCTTGTGGAGAGATTGGTCACCAGAAGAAGATGTTTATCACCAAATTTAATTATTCTAAAAAGAATGGGATTACATTTACTAATGGGCCCAAGTCTTCCGTATCTTCTCAAAAGGTATGGGGCCTAGACACTTATAAATTTCATAAAGTATCTATGGCTATGTTTTCGCCCAACTATTGGGGAGACAAAGGCGTAGGTAATAAGCACATATTCTTTGCACTGGAAGGCGCTAAGAATGAAGATGATAATGTTCGTGGATTTTTCAATGAATTCCTCAATCAGGATCTTGAAAAATCGCACAAGAGAGTCTTTGAAATTCTTGCATCTAAGATGAAAGTTGAAAAAGATTCAAACACCAAGGAAGTTACCGGCGTAGGATTCTCTACAACGGTTGATAACACATTCATTTGTAAGGTGAGTGGTTCGTTCGATAGAGTGTTAAAGGTTAAAATTTAATGGGAGTTACACAAATGTCCGAGAGTAATATCTTTGAAGATGCGTCACGATTGAAGCTTAGGTTTCCTAGCAAGGCTGGTCAAATTACTACAGAAGATCTGTGGGATTTGTCATTGAAGTCTTTAGATGAAATTGCTATTTCTATTAACGATAAGATTGCTGCTACTGAAAAGAGCAGTTTTCTTACACCAAAGACTAATCCAAGTAAAGAACTTACGCTTACGTTGAATATTCTTGTTCACGTTATTACGGTTAAACAAGAAGAAGCTCGCCGCACTAAGGAAGCAGCTGAGAAGCGAGCTAAGAAGGCTAAACTTCTTGAACTTATCGAGAAGAAGAAGGACAGTGCCCTCGAAGGTATGAGTGTTGAAGATTTGATGAAAGAAGTGGAAGCTTTGTAAAATGATAGAACCAATCCCGCGTAAAATAAAAGAATTATTGAAAAATGAAGGAATTTTATGCGGGGTCTCTGGTTATTATACTCATGATTGTAAAAATTTACTACATTTTACTGTACATAATAAAAATGGTAATGTAGTATGTGTATGTATTTACGATACCTTTTGGAAATTAAAAAAATGAAAAATGAAAATCACTGCGGAATAATTGCAAGAATTAGTGTCATACCTCATCCGAATCCAGAGGTTCATTCTTTAGCAATAGGCAACTGTTGCAATGAACAAGTATTAGTATCTAAATCTACGCCAAACGATGCCGTAGGCATCTATTTTCCCTGTGATCTTCAGATTTCAGAATGCTTCGCCAAAGCTAACGACCTGTTGCGACGTAAAGACCCCGAAACGGGTAAAAATGCGGGCGGCATGTTCGATGCTAATCGGAAAGTAAGGGCCCAGACATTCAAAGGAATCAAATCTTATGGATTTTGGGCCCCACTTTCTTATTTAGAAAAGTGTGGAGTAGATACGTCAGTGTTGAAAGAGGGAGACCTAATTGATAAAATTGGCGATATAGAGATATGCTGCAAATATGAATCGCCCGAACAGAAGCAAGCTAAGGCCCGCAAACAAAAAGAGATGACCTTAATGCAAAAAATTAAGGCCCAAATCTTTGCTAAAGAAAAAGCTGTTACTCTTTTCCCTGAACATAAGGACACGTCACACTTCCTTAGAAATTTACATCACTTTAAAACTGGTGATGAAGTTATTATAAGTCTTAAAATTGAAGGAACTTCCCAACGATTTGCATACAACTGGCAATTACGACCGCGAAAATGGTATGAAAGACTTATTTCTAAAATTGGAATTCACGTTGATAATAGAGAATTAAGACGGTATAATGGAACTCGTAGAGTTATTCTTACAGATACTTCTTCGGGCGGTTATTTTTCTGAAAGCTGGCGAGCTAAGGTTGCCGAAAGAATATTACCATATTTAGAACCACATCAACATGTGTATGCTGAAGTCTGTGGATACGAAGGACAACGAACTATTGCTCCAAAACAAGAAATTAAAGATAAAGAACTTCGTAAACAATATGGGTCTAAGATGGTATACACTTATGGATGCCCAGAGGGCGAATTTGAAATTTTTGTTTACAGAATGTCATATGTCCTCGAAAGTGGCAAAGAAATCGATATGCCATGGAACAATGTAAAAGAATGGTGTGACAAGCATAATATTAAAACTGTACCAGTTCTTTCAAGATTTATTTATGATGGAGATTTGGAAAAACTAAAGAAAACAGTTGAAGAACTTTCTGATGGTCCAGACCCAATCGACCCAAGACATATCAGAGAGGGTGTGTGTATTAGAATCAACGGAATTGAATGGAAAGTATTTAAGCAAAAATCATATCTTTACAGACTTTTAGCGGGTTTTAACATGGAGCAAACTGGATTTATTGACCCGGAGGATGTTTCATGAATTATAAAGAAGAATTTCAGAAAATTCCTGATTTAATTAGAAATGATTATGATAATAAAGAATTAACATCTTTGTTACATGATTTTTGGATGTTCTATACTGAACACAGGAAAGATCGCGATGGAGAAAATGGAATTATGCCATATGGATATATGGGCAAAATAACATCCATGAGTAATCTCAGATCTGTGTTCAATAAACCATTAAGGAAACAATATAATATTGATATAGAATCTATGGCTCAAGATATAGAATATCTTCTTGGATTTTGTAAAAAGAGTGTTTCATGAGTATCAAGTATAAAGGCTGGGAAATACACAAAGATGATGATACGCGAAGAGTTTTTTGGTGTGCCACATCTCCTAATTATGATGTAGACTGTGATGATGAAGGATTTCACGTAATCAATGGCGTTGCCCTTACTTCTTATGATTCAATAGACGATCTTAAAAAGCAAATTGACTGTTTTGAGGAAGAATGTGATGAGAATCTTGTTGACTAGTGGTGGAACCAAAGTGCCTATTGACGACGTTCGTTCTATAACCAATATGAGCAGCGGAAATTTTGGGGCTAAAATTGGGCGAGATATACTAGATCGTTGGGATAACTTAATTTTTCTTACTCACAAAGATGGTAAGACTCCAATTAAGACCGAAGTTAATTTATTAGATGGAGGACTTGACGATATTGCTGATAAAATTTATTGGGCAAAATCAAGGCAAATGAGTTATAAAGAAATAACATACAATACCTTTGATGATTACTATCAACAACTCGGAGAGCAACTTTTAAATTCTTCGAACGTAATAGATGCTGTAGTTTTGGCCGCAGCCGTATCTGATTATGTTGTCAAGAATCCAACAAGGGGTAAGGTGCGGACATCTGCCCAAATGAATATTGAACTTGAACCTACGCCCAAAATAATTTCCAAAATAAGAAATGAGTGGGGATACAAAGGAATTCTAGTTGGATTTAAGCTTTTAGTTAATGCTGAAAAATCAGAGTTAATAGATACAGCCCGAAAATCTGTTATTGAAAATGGTTGCGACTTTGTTGTTGCAAATGATCTTAGAGACATTAAGGCCGGAAATCATAGAGCGATCTTAGTATTTAAGGACACTGAGTACGTAGTTTCTAAAGAAGAAGCTGTAAGTGAAATTCTTTATAATATAAGAAAATTGTATAACAATAGGATGGTGTCATATGCTTCATAAAGACTCTATTAAAATTGATGAGTTTTGCAATATTCATAATGAAAAAATTAAGAAGAAAATTTCTAAAAGAAATTTAGCAAAAAATCTTCGTCAAATAGTTAAAATGGACGATGTTACTCTAAATCTTAAAAAGGACCCAGAAATCGAAGTCACGCTTCCCTGTGTTGTGGGCGAAATAGATTTTGGGAATTTAACATTTGATTATAATTTAACAGAAAATATAGAAGAGATAAAATACACCAAAGATCGTAATGATGATTATGATGATGATGATTATGATACATTTAATAATTTCTCTATATATTGCAACAGCGAAAGGTGGGGTGAAGAAGGTGTTGTTGCTCCACATGTTGAATATGGTTGGCCATGTTTAGGTGGTTTTAGAAATAATTTAGTAGCACATTTTATCATTTGTGATTACTTGGGAATGGCAAATACTTTTAAAGACTTTATTAAAAGTATGGATAAATCAAGTCATTACTATGAAGCAGCTGTACAAATGAATTGTTTGAAATGTTATCATTGTGATGATTTAATAAGGCCAATTGTATATAAGCACACTTTATCAAAAAGTGATGAATACAAATTACATCTGTGTAAATCGTGCGAAGCTATTCAAAAAGCAAGAGAAGAAAGAAGAAAGAATATATAATGAACATTCTTCTGGGCGTAACAGGCAGCGTAGCAGCAGTGCTTACGCCAAAACTTATAGATAAATTTTCAATGTTGGGACATACAGTTACTACTGTTATGACCAATACGGCCCCAAAATTTCTAACAGAAAAGATTGTTTACTACAAAGATGAAGACGAATGGACTGAATTTAAACAAATAGGCGACCCTATTCTTCATATTGAATTAAGGAAATGGGCCGATGTTTTTCTTATTGCCCCATGCACGGTTAACACAATTGGCAAATTAGCTAACGGGCTTTGTGATAACTTACTTACTAATATTGCTATGGCATGGGATTATTCAAAACCTTTTTATATTGCCCCAGCATGCAACACTTTTATGTGGAACAATAAAACTGTTCAAAATAATATTAAAACTCTAAGAAGAAATTATATTAGAGATATATCGCCAATAGAAAAATTGTTAGCATGTGGAGATACTGGTATTGGAGCAATGGCTCATATTGATATGATTACATACCAAATAGAGACTTGTAAAGATTTGCCAAAAGGAGGCTAAAGTGATTTTTCCATTAAGAAAATGCGCGGGCGTGCCCATAAATTTTCATCCGGGAGCATTCGGCTTTAAGAGACGAGTAAATTATCATCCGGGCGTTGATCTCTACACTGAAAGAGACGAAGAAGTATTTGCCATTGAAGATGGAACTGTTGTGGGCCTAGAAATTTTTACGGGCCCCTTAGTTCAAACACCCTTCTGGAATACAACATTCTATTTGATGGTAGAAGGAAAGAGTGGAGTATTCAATTATGGGGAAATTTCACATCCCACCTTTTTAATTGGCGATAAAATAACTGAGGGCCAATCTATTGGCTATGTTGACCAAGTGCTTTTTGATCATAAGTTTAGGGGCGATATTCCTCATCACTCATGCTGTATGCTTCACTTAGAGCTTTATAAGCATGGCACTACTCAGCCAGTAGAATGGGCCACCTTCAAAAAACCGCCCCAACTATTGGATCCGACGCCTTATCTATTGCAAAGTTACCTTAATGACAAGGTGCAATTCGTAGATATATTAGATGACTTTAATAAATTTCAGTGGGATAATTCACACTTAGAATCTGTGGGATAACAATGCCGAGTATCGAATTAATTGCAGTAGTTCCAGATCAGGAATATATGGATGCAACAGTTAAAGCAATGTTGAAGTCATATAGTGTTTTCCCTTATTTTGATAAATTTGCAATCATTTGTCCGCCAAATCGAACTGCTAATGACTGGTCACCCCGCAGCATAAGAGTGGCTGATTTTTCTTTTGAGAATTATTCTGAGTTCATGGTTAAAAAATTGGTTAATTATATAGAATGTGATTATTGCCTTTGTATACAATGGGATTCATGTATAATTGATGCGAGCAAGTGGACGGAAGAATTTATAAAGTATGATTATATAGGAAGCCCGTGGACCAATCCGTGGATTAATAGGGTTGGCTGCGGAGGTTTCTCTTTGCGTAGTCGTAAATTATTAGAATTAAGTTCTAAATTAGAGTACAAAAAAACAGACAATTTCATTTTGAACAATGAAGATGTTGTTATATGTTTACTTAATTATGAAAATTTAGTACGACAAGGAATTAAATTTGCCCCACTATCTTTAGCAAGGCAATTTTCAGTTGAACGCCCAATTATTGAATCGCCGCATGATTACAATGATTTAACTACCTATAATAGTTTTGGGTTCCACGGATCCTTTAACGGATCCGGTATGAACTTCATTGACGCTATCTAATAATTCTTGTATTTCTTTAGTAATAATAATCTTATTACTTTTATGTAAATTATCAGATTCCCACATTGGTTGTAAGTTTGATAACGCCCACGCGGCTTTAAATGCGGGGTGTTCTGGATTATTGAATTTAAAATATGATTTTGGTATAACGTGATCAATATGCCAGCCGTTTTTCCCATAATTATCCCAAGACATTCCATCTAAAAATTTAGACTCTAAATGTAATATTAATTCGTCTAAAGTATAATCGACCAATGATTTCCACGCTGCACAATTTTTAGATTTGCTTAAATTTTTACTTATAGATTGTGACATTATACAATTGATACGATATCGTTTATCAGTTTTTCTTCTAAGTTTTTCTTTTTCGTTTCTTTGTTTTTTAGTTTTTTGTCTATATTCAGCCTTTCGTTTTTTTACAATCTCCTTATTATCTTTTCTATAATTTTCTCCGTATATTCTTAGTCTTTCTCTGTTATTTTTATAATATTCTCTCTTTTTTTCTTTTATTATGTCTGCATTAATATCTCTATATTCTTTGTTTTGTATTTTTAATCTTTCTTTGTTTTCATCTACATATTTTTTATCTTGAATTTTCTTACATAATTTGCACAAAGATCCCAATCCATCTTTGTGTTTGGTTGCCTTATGGAATTCATTAGCTGATTTATCTAATTTACAATGAGCACATTTTTTAGTTTGCATATTTTACTCCTTATAGTAAATGCCCCTACATTATATATTACACGGAAATGCTTAATCTCTTTACTTTTTTCAGAAAGACAGTTTTAATGACTCTGGAAATACCTAAGGTTTATTATCAGGAACCTAGTTCCTATCAACCATGTCACGAATGCAAATTTCACAGATATGATTCTTTTCACAATGAACAATGGTGTGATCATGACCCACCACCTTTAGGATTACCGCCGAGACTACTTATTGGCGAGTGGGGACACTGTAATTATTGGGAGAATATAGATTAGCGATTACGAAGAATTCAAAAAAGACTCCAAAAAAGTAAAAAAGTTTGTTGAGAAATGGTTTGGCAAAAGATGTCCAGACGTTGATGAAACTTGTGTGTGCTGCCAGCGTTGGCACTATGCATCTCATCTTATAGAAAATCCGTTTAAAGAAGATAAAAAGGATAAAATCAATGATAAGAATATTTAATGCAATTCAACTTACATCTTTATTTGCTGCGGGCCCACTAATCATTGACTATTTGTCAGATGCGACCTTTCGTGGGGCCCTTCCTGCATTTTACATAGCATGTGCGGCCTATGGATTAGGTTTTGTGATGATGTGTGCAAGTGTATATGATGATGTGCGATGACAAAATTACCAAAATACATGATACGATTTGATGATCATATAATATTTAGTTTAAATGATGATGGGGAAACTTATTCTACTCACGACAGCAAGATGTCTTTTCCAAATAATTTACACCATAAATATAACTATGATAGATTAGTAAGGGCCGGATTTTATAGTGCCCCCGAATGTGAGCTAGATTATCATAGACAAAAAACAAAAGAGTATTCTAGAATTTTAGATGAAGAATATAGAAAAAATAAAGGATGTGGAGATTAATGAGAAAGTTACCTTGCCTATACACAAAGCTTAAAGATGTTTATTATACTCACGGAAATATTATCCTTGCAGTAGACTTTGACGATACAATCTACGATTGGAAAAGTGTTGGTCTATCATGCGACTACGTCGTAGACTTAGTAAAACGTTGCCAAGAAAAGCTTAATGCAAAAGTAATGCTATTTACTTGCAGAATTGATCACCACTTAGATTTTGCCCACAGGCACTGTGAAGAAGTGGGCCTCAAGCTATGGGCGAGCAATCATAATCCTGATCACGGGCCCACAACAGGTAAACCATTCTATAATGTTCTTTTGGATGATAAAGCTTGTCTTGAAAATGTGTGTGATGTGTTAGAGCTTTTACTAGAACAAGTGGAAAAACAAAAGGCGTTTAATGGAGAATTACAGTGATTATAATTAATGTTACAAATAACCAACCTAGCAACGCACTTATTTGCCCAACCGAAATGATTGGATCGCCCTATGGTACAGTTTTTCAACAATACCACGATGGTAAGCCTACAAAAGATTATTATGTGTCATGTGGACAAGGAGAGAAATCTATTATTCATATATGGTTCGACGAAGATGAAAGATTTAGATTATCTACAGATAATGCAAAGTCTTTGGGCGAATTTTACAAAAATGTTAGAGTTAAAGAAATAGATGCTACTATTGAGGTTAATTTAACAGCTGGAGAATAAAGTGGAAAAAGTTAGAAGTGAAATTGTATTTTGTACAGGTATGTTCATGTTAATGTATGCGGGCGAATGTGATAAATTATCTTCGGCCATTATTTTCTTTACGAATGGCATTGGTTTTGTTCTAAAATCTTTCTATATAGATAGTAAATTATCATGAAAATCACTGTTATATATAGATGCTGTGAATCTGACACCAAAGGGCCAGCTCGCCCAAAATACTTTTCCAAGCTAAACTCCTTAAACAACATGCTTGATATATTTAAATATGCCGATCGCCTAAAGGATGTAGATGTAGATATCATAGCTTTACATGATGGGCCCGTTGGCCCTTTGCATGAACAACTAGATTATTGTGATATTCCAATTGAAAAGATTAATGTTAATGATAATGCTAAATCTTTAGAGTTATCACTTAATTTGGGGGCCGGACTTCCAGAAACAGACATAATCTATTTTTTAGAAGATGATTATTTGCACACAGATGATGCTGTTAATGTACTAGTAGAAGGTTTTGAAGTATCATCTAAAGTAAATTCTTCGAATATTATTACTTTGTATGACCATCCAGATAGATATACTAGAAATGATGACGTAGATCGCGGGCGAACTCATCTATTTCTTGGTAAATTGCGACACTGGAGAACTGGCGAAAGCACGACTTGCACTTGGGCTACTACACAAAAGTCTTTTCTAGAAGATAAAATTTGTGAAAATGCCCTAAAATTTGGTCTAAATGACAGAGAGTTATTTAGATATTTAAGGACACAGGGCACCATCTTATTTAGCCCTATTTATTGTGCCAGCACTCATTGTCATGAGCCATTTCTATCGCCCTTCGTTGACTGGAAGCATTGCTGTTTATGAATCCCTACGAATTTAAAGATTTAGAAAATGATATATATTCCACACAACTTAGGCCCGAATTATTGGTTGACTCTATTCTTGTATTTGTTTATAGAGTACTATATATGGTTCTTTGTTCATCAGCATATATAGCTTATTTTCTATTCAACTCTGTTCTTGTAGCTAAAACAATAGCAATAATAACTGCATTTTTATCTATTACAGATTTATTAGCAATGTTTTTATTAGTACATTTAGCAACATCTAGATCTAAATTAAATAAGAAGATAATAGAATTACATAATAATGTTACAGGAAACAAGTGAACCATCAATCGCCCGAAAATGTGCTCAAATTAAACATAGACTACGTCTAGCCAATTGTGTTCATCCTGAAAAATCATTAATATTTATGTTAAATATTGATGGGACTCAGTGGGTTGAGTATTGTACGGATTGTGATAAAGTAACAGATAGAGAAAGTAACTACTCATGATGATTAACTTAATTAAAAATAAAATTGAAGAAGCTGTAAGGGCTAAAGACACTACCGCAAGTAATATCTTTAAGTTAGTTCTTTCTGAGTGCCAAAGGGCAAATAAGGAAGACGACGATTTTATTGTAAAGTTTATGGGCAAAATCGTTGAGGGCAATAATGAAACCTTGAAGTATAGGGCCGATGAAAAATTAGTTAAAGAAAATAATCTACTTCGCCCCTATTTACCCATTCTTATTGATAGGGCGGGCGTTATGCTAAACGCCTCAAAGATTCCAGATTCTATTAAGGCGGCCAAAAGCGACGGACAGGCAATAGGAGTCCTTTCTAAGCATTTAAAGCAATTAGGTCTTGACTTCAACATTGAAGATGTAAAACACGCTATTTCTGCAATAAGAGAAAGTAATGTACAATCAGTATCTTGTTCGTAAAGAAGATGGTTATTTAAAAGAAAATGGGAAAATCACCAATTCTTTGGAAAGAGCAGAAATTTTCCCAACAAAGAAAAGGGCCCAAGAGTATGTAGATAAATATGGGGGCGATGTAGAACCTGTCTATTTATCAGAAACTCCCCCTAAGCATTATCCGCCGCCAGCAGACGAAGTTTTTATGGTCAAAAGGATGTGTAATGTTTATGGATTATTTGTTTATGGGCCCATGTTTTCATATGAGGATGCTCTTGAACTCTACAATTTGGAATTTAACAGATCTGATGTTTTCCCTTTTATAGAAGCATTTGCTTGCCTTATAGACGGTGAGCTTAAAAAGGCTACTAATAAGTTGGGTGATGAATTAATACTGTGTAGATTTATTAGGGTAAAAACATGATTATTAAAATTGAAGATGTAACATTAGAAATGTTCTCTCAAAGCGTTAAAGAAAATATTAATCCCGGTCGACTTAAGATGGGATTAGAAGAACTAACTGATGAAGAAATAGAAGAATGTTATAATATAATGTACAGGAACAACATTTAGATGTGTAAGATTACATCATTGCCTGATTTTTACGACGATTTTTTAGAACTATTTGATAGAAATAAATTTAATATGACAACTAATGTTTCAGCAATAGACTTTCCATCTTTAATAGAAAAGTATATTGCTTATAGGAAAAGTGTTTGGACAGACAGTATAGAAAGTACACCGTGGTGGGCGGTATGGAGAACAACGCCTGTTTTATCTATGTCCAAATTTTTAATGCAAACTTTGGATCAACTTATTCCTTATTTTGCCCAATTCAATGATGTACCCGGTGTTAAGAAAAAAGAATTAGTAATGATTGCTATGGGCGAGTTGTACGATTTCTTATCGTTTTCCTGTTTTCCCATTTGGCTAAAGGCCGTTTCTCCTATGCTCAGGGGGGTTGTATTAAATCAGGTAATTAGTCCATCTATTGATTGGATTGTGGAAAAATATAAGAATTCTAACCCGGTCGGCTGTGCTGAAGAAGACGGTGTTATAGTGAGTCTATTCTAATGTTTAAAGATAAAAATGGTAAAAAATTAAAATATCTTGATATGTGTGTATATAATCGAACCTATGAGGAAAATTTGGGCGGACAATTGTCTCCTGAATTTGATTATATAATTATTAAAGATGGCGTATATTACTGGGGTAATTCTGTATTAACAGAGGATTTTGCCAGCCAACTAGAACTTATTGGCACAAGAGGATAAGAATAAATGAGTAAAAATAAATTTATAGAAACATATTTAAGTGGAGATCAGAAGATGTATTATCTTGTTAAATTTGATAAAGATTGGGCGGACGAATTTAGTGTTTATGGATTCAATATATTTAAGCAAGAAGAGTGGGATCTTTTAGCTGAAGAAATGAAGAGACGTAAAAAAGACCAAGCTGGAACTTGGTACTTTGGAACAAATGAGGGATGGGATGACGACACAATAGGGGATTTCTATGATGCCCTAACTCCCATTTTAATAACCGAAGAAGAAAAAGCATTGTTTATTAAACTGTTTGGTCGAGAAGAATTTGGAATTTTTCCCGATTTTGAACAAATTTTAAATGGAGATGATGAAATAGATGACAATGACTACTGATATTAGTGTTGTAACATTTACATTGGGTGGGCGAGATAAATACTTAATTAAATGTTTAGATTCTGTATATGATGATATTCATGAACAACTTATCTATAATGAAAATAAGATTGAACATCACCTTATTTTTCAAGGATGCTCATCAAAATCTTTAGAATCTACTCTTCCATACTTTAAAGATAGTCCTTGTTACAAACTTATTGTCCATGAATGGCCCCAAAATATTGGCATTGGGGCAGGTCTTAATAAGATTATTCCTCAGTGCAAAGGAAATCTTATATTTAAGATGGATGATGATTGTAAAATTGTTTCGGGCGATTTCTTTGAAAGGGTGATGTCTCTTCACACAAGGTTCCCAAATAGCGTATTTAGTCCATTTCCAGTTGGTCTCATCAATAGTTTGGGCGGTGTTCGTGGTGCGGCCCACAGGCTTTGGCACGACAAAAACACTGACATAATTTGGACCAAAAGAATTGTTTCTCATGTGGGCGGATTTGCCCGCTTCGCCCCAAAAAGTATCTATGAAAAATTTTCTTTTGAAAATGATCTAATTTCTGGAATTTCTGGGAACGAAGACGGACAATTTTCGTCTTATTGTAATGCCGCAGGCATTGAAATGTTTTACTTAGAAGACGGACTAATTGTCTCCCATCAAGAAAGCACATTAGGACAAGCTTTACGGTATCCTGAGTATTTTTCGACCCGAAACTATGAGGGTAACTTAACTTTGATTGTGGAGAATTAAATGAGTACACTGCGAGAAAAGGCACAAAGTGTTAAGTGGCGCAAAGAATTTTTAGGGGCATCTTGTCGTGGATATATAAGGCTTACGCCCAAATATTCTCTAAAGCTCTTTATTAGTGAGTCTGAAAGAGATGGATCTTTTAAACGACAGAAAATTGCCCACGCCCTAAACTTCGCCCCAAAAGTTCTTTTTAAAATCAATAAAGGGCGTAACTTTGGATATATTACAGAGCATGCTAATACGGAAAAACCATTAAGTTACGCCCAATTAAGATCTCTTAAGTCAAAAATGAGAAAACAGGGCTGGTGGACACAAGATATTGATGTTGATGTTAATGTTGGGCTTATAAATAATAGGCCTGTTCTAATAGATCTAGATTCGTGTACTACTGGAGAATATCAATGAATTTTGTTGAAATTATTTACGCACATCCATTTTGGACATTTATTTTTATGATTACAACATTTACTTTTCTTCACGCGTGTTTGATGACATATAAGGAAAAGTAATAATAAAATTCAGATTATAAAGTTTTATTAGCTTAAATTAAAGGGAAAATCATGGCCGCAGCAGCACAAAGAGATCAGGAAAAAAGAATTGTTCAAGTAAATAGGGTTCAGCTTATTGAAACATTGGAGAAAAATCTTAAGAATCATATTAAGGATTATGAAGAGGCCCTAAAAGGTTATAGGGGACTATTGAATAATAAAATTGATGAGGGTTATAAAAAAGCCCTTTCAACAATTGAATATAACTATAAAGCAGCTAAGGAAAGAGTGGCAAATTTAACGGATGAAGATATTACTACTCAAAGAGATCGTTTTACATTTCTCGACTCTATTATCGTAGATATGAAAGTGCCCAGAAGTTATGCAAATGAATATCAAGTTGCTATTGATATTTTTAAGTGGGATGTAAGAGAAATAGCCGAACTTAGTTATGCAGAATTTGCCTGTTTTGTTCGAGACGAATGGGATTGGCAAGTAGAATTCAAAAGTATTAGTGCTATGTATAAGTAAGAAAATAGTTTTAAGTTTTAGTTTAATCATTCATTTTAAGGAAAAGAATCATGGCTCAGAAACTCAATCAAATCATCGCCCTAGCAAACGGCAAAAAGGCTAATTGTAAAGCCGCAATTACTGAAATTTATAAGAGAGTTCAATCTAAAGATCCATTTACTGGTCTTCAACGTAAATATACACCTCTTGACGAAGAGGGTGAAAAGCTTCCGCCCGAAACTAAGATTGTTCAGCAGACCGTCAAGAAAAACCTTGATGCGGCCAAGGAAAATTTTATTGATCTCCTAAACATTATTGCCACACAAGAATATGCTAACTGTGAAGCTAAAGCAGACATTGTTGTGGGCGGACAAGTGTTGGCAAAGAATGTTCCTGTTTCTTATATGCTCTTCCTTGAAAAACAGGTTGACGATATGAAATCTTTAATTTCCGCCCTTCCTGTTCTTTCTTCGGATGTTAAGTGGAATAAGTCTCAAGTAGATGCTGATCTATATCTGACGGACGTTGCAGTAACAAATAGAACAAAGAAAGTTCAAACTCCACTTGTTTTATATGCAGCAACTGATAAACACCCCGCCCAAGTTCAACTTATTAGTGAAGATATTATTGTGGGCACTTGGAATAAGGTTGATCTTTCTGGAGCTATTCCTTCAATTCAGCGAGATGAAATGCTGAAAAGAGTTGAAGCTTTGCGAGAAGCCCTGAAGGTTGCCCGAGAAGAAGCAAATTGTTTTGAAGTTAAACCAATCAATGTTGGTGAATCAATAACTTCCTTCGTATTTGGGGCTTAATTATGCACAATGAAGACAAAACATTTGCTATATTACTTGCTGTATGGGGAATTGGAATACTCTTATCTTTATCCTTTTGGGGATTTATTATATGGGTAATTATAAAGTTAATGGCACACTTCGGTGTGATTTAGAATATAGTTCGTCTTAAACCGCGAACGTAGTGAACGTAGCATAGTCTTAGTTTTAGTCTTAGTTTAAACAATAAAAAAGTGCAGTGTTCGAATCCTGCCCGTCGCATTAAAAAATTACGCGACGGTAGCCCAATGGCAGAGGCAAATAAAATTAGATTTAGATTATCGCTACAGACTAAGTATTAAAGAACAAGATATAAATCGAGGTTTTACGAACAAAACATTCAGAAACATTGGTTCAAATCCAATTCCCATTGCGTTTTATAGATGTGATCTATGATACGCAATGGGATGGTAGAGTGGTTCTACGCTGAACATTAGACTGATTCGTAAAATTAAATGTATATAGTTATATTAAGTTCTCAACAACCTATAAAGTTGTCAATTTCGTCCGGTCTCTTTGCTATGAGGCCGGACTCTATGGCGGGATGGTGTAGTGGTAGCACACAGCAATTTACTTTGCAGGAGCGCCGGTTCGATTCCGGATCTCGCCTTTATTTTTAGAAAAATTAGCAATATCAATACAAAGTTTAATAAATTCATTCTCTTCTATGTCGTTTTTCATATAATTTACTGAAACATCAACCCACTGAATGTTGTCTAAAAAATATCCCATTTTAGAATCAATTCGATCTAATGAAGCATTTTGCCATTCTGGACCATTGTATCTAGGGTCACAATATTTAGGATTAAATAGTAAAATTCTACCAGATAAAGCACATTTTCTATTTTGATCTAAATATTTTTTCCAAGCATCTTCAATATTTAAATCAAATTTTAATCCTCTATTCTTTGCTCCGCGTTCACATCTACCCCAATAACTTCCGCTTATTTCTTCAAATCCTTTCCAAAGTGTTTCACGTACGAGACATCCACATGATTTAGTAGCTCCTTTTATTAAACTATCTCCCATAGTAATTGTCTCTTTTCCACAGTCACAGGCACATAACCACATTGAATGATTTCTTTTATTGCTTGGTTTTTTCTCTATAACCAACAACTTTCCAAATTTTTTACCGCACAAATTATGCGCACGTTGTCTAGATTTTATATTATATTTTGAAGCTAACCGCATAATCGTAGTTTCTCCGCAGCCATAACTTTCAGCTATTGATTTCCAGCTTTTTCCACACAAATACTCTTTTTTAAGAATAGATTTAGTTATTATTTGGTTCCATTGTTTTTTGTTATCGTTCATAAATTTTCTCCAGATAGTGTAAATTTAAATTTTATAGATTATGTATTCCTCTATATTATATTACACTTAAAACCAAAATTTTTTTACTTTTTATGAAATTTTAAAATGTTGTTACAAAATCTTGAAAAAAGGGGATTAATAAACCCACCAACATGGCTTACATCTAATACCCAGTATTTAACCAGAATGGGCTCTATGGCTTATGGGGTCGCGAGCAGCGATTCTGACCAAGACATATATGGCGTATGTATTCCTCCGCGTGATTACATATTCCCGCCCAACTACATTGAAGGATTTGATAATAGAGATCTAACTTTCCATCATTGGGAAAAGCATCATGTCCCTGATCCAAGTGCAAATGGCGGTAAAGGATGTAACTATGATTTTTCTATTCATAGTATAGTTGATTATTTCCATCTTTGTGTAAAAAATAATCCAAATATTATAGACAGTTTATTCGTAGATCGTGAATCTATTATTCATTCAACTCCGTCGTGGGAAATTATTAGAGATAACAGACAGGAATTTTTGCACAAGGGCATTGCTTATAAACTAAAATCTTATGCTTATAGTCAGCTTTCTAAAGCCCGAAATAGTATTGGCTTTTTGCAACCAATTCTAAATTTTGAAAAAGAAAACGGAATACCACAAAGCACAACCTACGAGCAAGCTATTAGCGGTACTTATCAAGTAAACAAAACAGACCCTCATGATTATGGAACTTATGGCGGCCATAGTGATTATATAAAATTGTGGGAAGAAGGTCTTAAAAAGACCACACGATTTGAAAATCAAAAGATACATGGGCAAGACAACAAGTTTCTTTATCATATCTATAGATTAGCAGATCAGGCAGAATATATTCTTACTCACCATGATCTTGATTTACAGGAGCGTGGGCGAGTAGAAAAAATGAAGGCAATTCGTAAGGGCGAAGTGCCATTTAATGATATTGTTAAGCAATTTGGGGAAGCTGAATCTAGGATCTCAAATCTCTATAATACTTCGGAGTTGAGATCACATCCAGATGTCCGCAAAATTCGAGCTTTGCTTGTCAACTGTCTTGAACACCATTATGGATCTTTGGAAAAATATTTAAAGACTGCTGATGCGGCTGTTATTGCTGTTAATGAAATTAAGGAAGTTTTAAGAAAGTATGGGCAATGATTAACTATTGGGGTTTAGTAATAAGAACTAATAAATATGCTGGAAATTTTGAAAGACAACTATGTGCTCATTGCACTGGAACAACTGGAGAGTGTGGAGTTGGCGGTGATTATGTAACCGATGAAAATAAAAATCTTTTTGATTTTGAAGATGAAGATGGGGCCGATATAATTATTCATGTTTCAGACGATAGAGGGTGTGCTAGGCCATGTTCTATATGGGCTTTAGAGGGCGAATCATATACTTCTGTAATAATTTATTTTGAAAATAAACCATCGCAAAAAGCTATTAATATTATTAAAGAAAGATGTGACACTTTCTTAGACACCGTAAAGTTAAAAGAAAAATATTTACACACTCAATTAAAAGATTTTAAAATTCTTGGCTTTAAATTAGTTAAATCAGAAACAACAGAAGAGGAAATAGAAATATGAAAATTTTGATTTTGGGTGGAGCTGGGTTTGTTGGAAGCAATTTGGCAATGCACTTAAAAAATACTCACGAGATTACTGTAGTAGACAATCTTGTAAGAAGGGGATCAGAGAATAACTTAAATGAGTTTAAAGATAACAATATCAAGTTTATTCATGGAGACATTAGAAATACAGAAGATTTCAATAAGTTGGGCGATGACTACAATGTTATTCTTTTATGTGCGGCTCAGCCAAGCGCCGTAAATTACTCTAATCCCACCTTTGATATTCAAAATAATACTGTGGGTGTTTTGAACACTCTTGAATTCGCCCGAAAAATTGATGCTGGCATTATATTTTGGTCAACAAATAAGTGTTATACAGGCACCGTATGTAATGCCAATGAGTACATAGAAACAGAAACAAGATATAATATTAAGGGCAATTATACTTTCGATGAAACAACAGAAGTAAATGGCCCAGATCATTCTATCTACGGTGTTTCTAAGATTATGGCCGACCTTATGATCCAAGAATGGGCAGATGCCTATAATATGCCCTGCATCATTAATCGCTTTAGTTGTTTAGCTGGCCCGCGACAGTGGGGTTTAGCGGAACAGGGGTGGGTAGCTTGGTTTGCTGTTGCTAATGAGCTAGGTTTGCCAATTGAAATTTTTGGGTTTAAGGGCAAACAAGTAAGAGATTGTCTGTTCGTGGACGATCTTTGCAACTTAATTGAAAAACAAATTAAGTATATAGATATGTATAAGGGCGAAGTTTTTAATGTGGGCGGTGGGCCAACAAACAGTTTGTCATTACTTGAGGCTATTTCTCTGTTAGAAAGAAATAACAAAAAGTTTACAAGTATTAAGTTTCACGACGCACCAAGAAGGGCCGACCAAATAGTTTATGTATCTAATATTGATAAAGTGAAAAGGGCCTTTCACTGGGAGCCAAAAATTGATGTTGTCACAGGCTACAATCAGATCATGAATTGGGTAAAATTTAACAAGAAAACATTAGAGGAAATGTACCTATGATAGAAATTGGTATACCAAATTTAAGTACACCTGCTGCTATTATTGACAGAATTATTATTGAAAAACTTAAAGTTGAAGAATTTAGACAAAAAGAGCAAACTGACTTAATAGATACAACTCTATGCGCCATCCATCTTTTAAATAAACAATTAGATAAAATATTTAAGCAATTTCCAATTAAGGGCGATTTAACACTGATTGGAGAATTTTTTACAAAATACAATAATTTAGTTATTATGCTTACCATTGCTGTTGGTCAAGTATCATATTTTGAAAATCAAAAGGCTTTAGAGCATAAAAAAAATGAGAAAAAAGATACAGCTTATATCGCCCATATGGATCAAGTTTCGAGACAATACAATGAACAGCGTTCGCTATATAAAAAACAATTAGATCTTTTATTTGAAGAATGTTTAAACATAAGATCTACTCAAGAAACGAGAACATTTTAATGGAATATAGTGCGTATAAAAAATTACAAGAAGAAGGCAGCAGTTGGTCGTTTGGAAATGATTGGGGCGATCAAATGGAGGCCGCTATCACATCTTATTTAAAGGACGCCCCAAAGAATTCTACTATACTTGATCTTGGATGTGGAGAAGGTCGCGGACTATTGGCCCTTAGAGAACTTGGTTTTACTAATTTATTCGGCCTTGACATTTCTACACCAAAAGTCCAAAAAGCACAGTCAGCAGGTTTAAATGTAGAAGAAGGTGATTTTCATTCATTGGGCGAATTATTTACTCGATCCTTTGATTACATTTTTTGTTCTCATGCTATTGAACATTCGCTTACGCCCGAATTAGTGATTGCCGATTGTTTAAGAATTTCAAAGAATGGTTTATTCATAACGCCCATAGATAATAAAGAGCAACCGCCCTTGGGCGAATCCCCTCATACACACAATTTTTATGACGATGATCAGTGGACTGACCTTTTTAATAAAATCGCTAGTAATTACAGTGTTAAATATACGCATACACCCAAGATGAGGATTGGTAGAGAGATCTGGACACAATGGGAGACTTGACCTATAAAGATATTGATGGTTTCTTTGGGTACGGAGAATTATATGAAAATATAGTTAAGAAATGCCCCAAAGGAGAAACCATTGTAGAGATTGGAGCCTATCACGGGCGATCAACAAGTTATCTTCTTGAAATGGCCAATAAATATAATAAAGATATACATATTGTAGTTGTTGATCATTTTATTGGCTCAGAAGAACATAATAAAAAAACTGATCATTATGGTAAATTTATTTCTAATATGGAAAATTTAAAATATAAATATCCATATCAATTGATAAAAGAATATAGTCACGAAGCCGCCGCTCAATTTGAAGATAAATCAATTTACTTTGCAATGATAGATGCTTCGCACGAATATGAAGATATTAAACGTGATATCTTAGCATGGCTTCCAAAGATTAAAAATGGTGGAATGCTTAGTGGTGATGATTATGATTGGCCCGGAGTACGTATGGCTGTATCAGAAATTTTCCCAGAAGCTGATATTTGTAAACGATCTGGCGGAGATTGCTGTCATGATATTCATGCTGGAAATTATTGGATGAAAGAGGTAGAGTAATAATGGTAGTAAATGCTGAACATATAAATAAATTAATTCAAGAATACAGTTGGACAAATGGGGCAGAACTAGGAGTAAGAAGGGGAGACTTTTCTGAATATCTTTTAAAAAATAATCCAAGTCTCAATATGACATGTGTTGACGTTTGGGCAACAGATCCTTCATTAAATGAATTACATAATCATAAACAAAATTATGATATTTTTTAGAAAAGATGTTGCCATTTAAAAATCGAGTAACTGAATATAAAATGTTAACTACGAAAGCGGCACATCAAGTATCTGATAAATTGTTTGATTTTGTGTTTGTTGATGCAACACATACATACAAAGCAGTTAAAGAAGATTGCAAACTATGGATTCCTAAATTAAAAGATACTGGAATGTTATGTGGTCATGATTATTGCGAAGCTTTTGATAATGGAGGAATTATAAAGGCAGCTAATGAGCTTGGGCGATTTGAAGTTTTGCCTCGTGGCAACAATGATTTATGCAATGTAGATAAAGTTTTAAACCTTTTATCTCAAAACAAAAATGTGGCAGATTCCCAAACTGGATGTTGGTTTATTTGGAAAAGAAATATTAATGAAAACTGATATTCATTTTACTACATGCCATCATATGTCCGTCAAATGCCGCCCTCGAACCAAATTATACATTAACTAAATTTAATAAATGCTCTATTTCGTCTGTCATAATAATATTATCATTTTTCTCTCTATTCCCTATATAATTACTATTTTCTCCATATATTACCGCAATTTTATTAGTTGACCATAATGGTTGAAGATTTTTTAACGACCAACATGCTTTAAAGGCCGGGTGATTCATATTATCGTACTTAAACATCTTTTCTGGTATTATATGATCAATTTCCCATCCATTTTTTCCATAGTTTTCCCAAGTCATTCCTTTTGTGAATTTAGATTCTAAATGTATTCTCAATTCAAATATTGTATATCCTATTTTATCTAAAAAAGATTTTTTGCCTTTTCCATGAGTTAGTCTATTAGATATAGCAGAACTTATTCTTTTCCTCAATTTATAATTGATATCTGTTGATTCTCTGAGTTTATTATATTTATTTCTATAAATTCTTATTTTGTCAATATTATTTTGGTTATATATTGCCTGTTGTTGTTTTATTTTGTCTTTATTATTTTTGTTGTATTCTTTGTGTTTATTAAGTATTTTATCTTTATTATTAACATAATGTTTTTTGTGTCTTTCATTTATCTTAGTTTTATTTGTAGCATAATATTTATTTGCTCTAATACGAGCACAGCTTAGGCATTCAAATGAATATCCTGTTATATAATTTTTACTTTTAACAAATTTTGTTAATTCAAATTCTAATTTACAATAACGGCAACATTGAAACATATTATTCTTTCTATAAATATTATACTAAGATTTAGATGTACAAAATAACAAAAAGTTCCAAAATTTTTAAAAGAAAGTTGATTATTTTGAAATATAATTGTCATATGACTACATGCTTTCATTCGTCTATGGCTTGTAGACCACGGACAAATGATTACAACATAAAAGGATTTAATATTACCCCTTGGACTGTAGAAGAAAAATTAAAAATTGCACAAATTTCTTACAAATCTTTAGTAGAGTTTATTAATGATGAAAATAACTTATCTATAATAGATGATGGAAGTAATTTAAAAGAAGCAAATATTTGGTTAAATGAAATTAAGTCTAAAACAAATAAAGTTTATCAATATGCACATAGAGGATCCTCACAAGGATTAAATGATTATTACAAAATAATACCAAGTGACACTGATGTTATTTTTCATTGTGAAGACGACCATTTAATGTGGAATCCAGAGGAGCTTGATTGGAAAAAGATATGTTATGAATTTCTCAAAGAAAATCCCGATGTTGGAGTAATAACATTTAGGAGCGGACTTCCGTCTAACCCAAATTATCCAGATTATCACGGTGCGTGGGGCCCCATTGGATTTAGAGACGGAAAATATCCAGCAATACTCTTTAATAATATGGGGAACGCCCACCATATCATGCTTATGGAAACATATAAAAGATTTTTTCCTCTTTACGGTAATGCCGGAAGTTGTGAAGCATATATGAATGGGCAACTTAATAATATGGGCCTACTAAATGCAGAACTACAAATTCCAGTTTATGCTTTTCATTCTCATTGTTATAGTAGAGCTTTGCCCGAAACGGTTACTACGGACGCCCTAAACATGAGTCCTCGTGGAATAGAATACGGCGTCAAAGAAATGTATGAACATATTAGGGCCAAATTGCCCATTGAATATTCTTATTATAAATCAAAAGAAGAAAAGGTCATTAAGTGTTATCCATAATTACAAAAAAAGAAGCTGCAAGTAAATGTGGCACAATCTTTAGAGATATAGATAATGTTAAACTTTTGTGGACAGACTACGAAGATACTTATTACATAGTAAATCTGTTGAAAAATTCAAAAAATATCCTTGAAATAGGAACTCACAGAGGATTTACCACAAACAATATAGCTGTTAATACTGAAGGGCGAATTACAACAGTTGATATTTGCAAGGACATGGAACTAAATCTAAAATTTCAGAATAATGAAATTTTGAGCAGAGAAGAAGTTGGTAATGCTATCACGGCCCAAAATGTTAATTCAGTAATAGAACACTCAGATATTTTCTTTGCCAGATATATCAAAGAAGGTTTAAAGTTTGACGGTATCTTTATTGACGGTGATCACTCTTATGAACAAGTCAAAAAAGATACAGAAAACGCCCTAAAATGTTGCAGTCCGGGTGGAATTATAGTTTGGCACGATGTTTACAATAAAGAGGGTGCTGATGTCAAGACTATGGCTCAACCCAACAATATGGGCGTAAACCAAGTTCTGGAAGAATTAGATATAGAAGTGTTTAAAATTGAAAAATCATGGGTAGGATTTACAATATGTCAACCAAATATCAATTAATGGGTGGGCTTGGTGATTGTTTACTAGCCGGTGCTGCCCTGCAACATCTAGCACGAAATGTGGAGTTTATTACTAGCCCCACATTAAAACCCCTTTTTGATTATCATCCTACTATTAAATACTCTGAGAAGTATAATGAAGTAGATTATGAATTTAAGTGGGTATCTCAAATAAAAGATAAGGATTTGTATGCTTTGCATACCATGCAGAGATTTTCATCTCAACTTGGATTCTATCTTGATCCAACAAAGGTTCTAAATATTTACGATGAAGTGGGCCAAGTTATTAATGATTTTACGGAAAAGACAGTTTGCATTAATCAATTTAGTGCGGAAAAATCAAGAAGACAAATTCCACAATTTTATATGGATTACATACTGGACATAATACCAAGTAATTACAAGGTTATTTGGATTGGAGCAAACGAAAAAGAATCATGCAACAATATAATTACAATGGTAGAGCATCTTAGACGCTGCTCACTTTTTATTGGCCCAGTTTCATTTTGCTACCATTTGGCTTCCTGCATTAGAACTAAGTGCCTATTATTCACCAGCTATATGCCCGCCCATAAATTTTCCCACTTTTTTAATACAACAGCTATTGAACCATTAAATTCTACATGTAGATTTACTTGTGAAAAAGACAATTTTAGCTGCACAGAATGGTGTCAATCATTAATTTACGGTATGAATGATATTGAATACAATATAAGAAAGTTGTTAAGGTGAACATATTTTATCTTGATAAAGACCCACAATTAGCTGCCCGCTATCAATGTAACAAGCATGTTGTTAAGATGATTTTAGAATCTGCTCAGCTTTTGTCAACCGCCCACAGAGTATTAGATGGTATAGAATATTTAGAAAACAAAAGAAAAAGATATAAATTATACGATGGGCGAGAATATGTTCTCTATAAAGCTACACATATAAATCATCCGTGCGCTCTATGGTGCAGAGAAAGTAGGGAGAATTATTTTTGGCTTTTTGATCATTTTAAATTTTTAATGGAAGAATATACATATAGATATGGTAAATTTCATAAATGTAAAGACATGATGTCTTCTTTAGTTGTTCCGCCAAAAAGTTTAAAAAATAAAGATTTCACTATTCCTCCCGCGTGTATGCCAGATGAATATAAAATATCTAGCAATATAGTAACAAATTACAGAGAATATTATCGTAATGGTAAAAAACATTTACTTAAATGGACAACCAGAGAAAAACCAGAATGGATAGAAAATGCGCATAATTTTTGAGTTTGATGATATTCACCCAAATCCAGAAGTAGATTGTCTATCAATTGCAGAAGATCTGTTAGATAGAAATCCTTCGTTATTATTAAACTTTTTCGTGCCAGCAAATTACAAAGATACACCCTTAAGCTTGAACAAAGAATGGTGTGCCCGACTAAAATATCTCATTGATTCAAATAGGGCGTGTTTGGGCATTCACGGACATTCGCACGCCCATCTAGAATTTAAGCAAATTCCCTATAAGCACGCCAAAGCCTCAATTTTGGCCTCAGAATCGATTCTAAATTTGGCTGGATTATCCTACTCAAAAACATTCCGTGGGCCCTATTGGGCCATTAATGAGGCTACGTGCGATGCCCTAGTCGATTTAGGGTACACACACCTATATTCGCACAAAGACTATGACCTGTTAAATAACACATATTCAGATAAATTGAAAATCTGCTATTATTCTTGGAACTTAAAAGACCATTATGGCGTATTTGAAAATGAGCCAGAAGATGTAATAATTGCCCACGGGCACACGTCACAGTATGCCCATCTAAATTGTGGGAATGGGTTAAATGATGTGGCTAGAAGAATTGAAATTTTCTTAGATAAATACAATCCAGAATGTTTAAGATTGGATCAAATATGATTAGTAAATGGATTAAAGATTTAGAAATAGATAAAATAAGCTGTGTTATTCCTACATTTAATAGACCAGAATTATTACAGACATCATTAGACTATTTGATTGCAAATAAGTTTTCTTTTACTGGTGAAAAGATAGATTTATTTAATTTAGAACTAATAATTGTTGATGATGGTAGCAATGACTATGAGTCTTCATTAAATAAAGAAATTTGTGATCATTATAGTGTTTTTAACGAAAAAGAAATTGAAATTAAATATATCAAACTTGATGAAAATTCAGGAACAGTTTCTATACCAAGAAATATTGGAATATCTCATATTAGTGGGCGGACAATTGCACCTGTTGACGACGATTGCTTGTGTCTTATGCATAAGTTAAAAACATTATATGAAACTTTATATAATGAGTATGACGAAGCGCTTTTAGCCTTTGGTGATAGGGCAGAATCAACTTATAAAGATGAAATTATTACACCAATAAGAGGTGTTTCTGCTAAAAATCAAAATCCCAAAGAGGTTGGACTTGATAATGGACAATTTATTTATAAGGCAGATGTATATAATTATATTAAGCCAGTGTTCGCTATTAACGCGTGCGACTGGGAGCTTTATAAACAAATAGCCGAATTTGGTAAATTTAACTATGTATCATCTGTAGTATGTAATTATTTATGGCACAATAATAATATTTCTATTCTTAAGCCAAAGCCAATGAGAGTAAATCCTTACGATGTTTTAGGTAAATATAAGAAATATTTTAAAGATGGGCCATTTAAAGAAGTAATTTTTGGGCAGTAGCTCAATTGGTAGAGCAGCCGACTGTTAATCGGCAGGTTTCTGGTTCGAGCCCAGATTGCCCAGTGTGAATTAGTGTTCACTGATTTGTTTAAACAGTTTTTAGTTTAGGAGAAATTTTATGACGTTGCAAGAAATTTTTAACAAGTGCATTACTGATGTTAATGGTGACAA
>ERZ724522.76-NODE-76-length-52882-cov-9.348080_pt1 | contig 52882 bp, 85 predicted proteins | sample MGYA00376055_ERZ724522 | MGnify/ENA primary metagenome ERZ724522 (study PRJEB28724, sample SAMN07190884) | wastewater metagenome | isolation source: effluent of sewage treatment plant in Hong Hong | place: Hong Kong | collected 2016-03-17 ... | reverse complement strand
TAATCCGACACGACCAGCAAAATGAAAACGCCGCCCCGGCGAAAAGGGCGGCGTTCTCGGGACAGTCGAGCTTTAGAACGAGAACACCATGCCCGAAAACAGTGACCGTTTCAAGACTCGTCAACTGGATTCCAACTGGATTTCCATAGGCAAAGCCGCAGCAGCGGTGCTCGCTTACCTCGATGCCGCTCGCAAGACGGAGGCGCGGTGATGCTCGACGGATCCGAACAGGTTCGCGAGCTCCCGAGCTCGATCACGACCGAGCAGGCTTTGCTCGGCGCTATCCTAATCGACAATCAGGTTCTCGACCGTGTGACCGAGCTCGTCGAAGCGCGGCATTTCTCGGATCCGCTGCATGGCCACTTGTTCGAGATCATGCGCGGGCTCATTGAGGGTGGCCGTCTGGCGGATGCCGCAACGGTTGGAGCTCAGACGGCCGAGCTCGCCGAGATCGCTCCAGGCATGCCCGTCTCCCGCTATGTCGGCCGGCTGCTGTCCAGAGCCACGACGACCATGTACGCCCGCGACTACGCCAAGGTTGTGCGCGAGTTCGCCGTGCGCCGCGAGCTCATCCGCATCGGCGGCGACATGATCGAGGCCGCACACGCCAGCGAAACGGCGGTCCCCGCTAAAGAGATCATCGCTGGAACCGAGGGTTTCCTTTACGAGCTCGCGGAGCGCGGCACCTATGGCAAGGGCAGCCGGCCGCTATCCGAGCTCCTGGTCGAAGTCACAACGGCTGCGAACGACGCCTACATTGCCGGTGGACGCAAGACGGGCCTGAAGTCCGGCTTGATCGACCTCGACAAGCGGCTGAGCGGCATCGCTCCCGGACACCTCATCATCCTCGCTGGTCGCCCTTCGATGGGAAAGACGGCACTCGCCCTCAATATCGCCTTCCGCATCGCCAAGGCCGGCACGCCCGTCCAGGTCGATAGCATGGAGATGAGCGGCGAAGAGCTCACGCTGCGCTTGCTGGCCGAACAGGCGGAAATTCCGGCCAACAAGATCCGCGATGGCGAGCTCACCGCCGGCCAGATTGAGCACGTTGCCCGCACGTCAACCAGGATCCGCGAAACCCCCATCTTCATCGACGATGCCGGCGGGCTCACCATCGGCAAGCTGTCGGCCCGAGCTCGCCGCATCAAGCGCAAGCGCGGCATCGGCTGCCTCGTGGTCGATTACCTCCAGCTCATGGCCGGCGGATCCAGCAACCGCGTTGCCGACGTGACAGACATCACCATGGGGCTCAAAGCGCTCGCCAAGGAGCTCGAAATCCCGGTGATCGCGCTTAGCCAGTTGTCCCGCAAGTGCGAGGAACGCGCTGACAAGCGCCCGCTGCTCTCCGACCTTCGCGATAGCGGATCCATCGAACAGGACGCCGACATCGTGCTCTTCGTCTACCGCGACGAGTATTACATCGAACGCGATAGGCCTGACGACAAGAACGCCGCCGAGCTCGCGAAGTGGCAGGACCGATTGAGGGACGCCGCCGGCAAGGCGGAGATCATCGTCGCCAAGGACCGGCACGGCACGCCCGGCATTGTTCCCGTCGCTTTCGACGGATCCCTGACGCGGTTCTCGGACCTGGCGCATGGGGGCGTGCGATGAGCGTTGAGGCATTGAATTGGGCGTTCAAGCAGGTCACGGAGCTACCCGTTGACAAGCTGATCCTGCTGTCGATCGCGGATCTGGCGAACGAGGATGCGCAGGCGTGGCCGTCACGGAAGCTGCTTGCCGAACGCGGCATGTGCAGCATGGATACCGTTGACCGATCCATCGCGCGCATGGAAGAGGCCGGCATTCTCTCGAAAGAGAAGCGTCCGCATCCGGCAGGCGGGCTTAGCAGCTCGTGCTACACGATTGTGTCTCTCGCTCCGTCCAAGCCACGAAATGTAGCCCCCTCGCCGCAAATTGCGGCCACCCCCCGTAGCCGCAAGCACGCCCCCACCGTAGCCGCAGATTGCGGCCACCCTAGCCGCACGGATGCGGCCACCCTAGCCGCACAGGATGCGGCTACAGGAACCACCATTGAACCAAGTGAAGTACCCCCTAAGGCCCCCAAGGGGGCAGCCATGCCGATCTTGGAGGCATTCGATCTCTGGAACGCGAAAGCGCTGGAGCTCGGATTGCCTCAGGCGGCCACGCTGTCGCCAGCCCGTCGCCGGTCCATCGGAGCTCGGTTGCGGGAGGCCGGCGGCATGGACGGCTGGCGCAAGATGCTGGCCGAGGTGGCGCGGAGCTCGTTCCTGCTCGGCCGCAAGGACGGCTGCGACTTCCGCGCCGATCTCGATTTCGTGCTGAAGCCGTCGCGGTTCCCAAAGATCCTGGACGGCGGCTATGCCGACAAGGACGCGCCGGCCGCGAGCTCGGCTCCGTGGTGGCAGGATCCGGCCAAAGTTGCCGGCATGACACCGGAGCGCTGGCGGCGCGGCATCGACATGCACGCCAACGGCAAGTGGCCGATCATGGAGCTCGGGCCGTGGCCTGGGGATCCGAAGTGCCTCGTTCCGCGCGAGCTCATCGACGAACTCCACCTGACTGACAAGTACGACCCGCGTACCGGCCTTGCGAAAGGCGAATGGGCTGCCGAGCAACGCAAGCGCCACGAGGCCCACGCATGAAATTCGTCCTCTACCTCATCACCGTTCTCCACGACGGGACTTTGATCCGTCACGAGCCGACGCAAATGGACTGGTGGACGTGCAGGGTTGGAGAACTGCGCCAGTCTGCAAATTGGACCGGGCACTACGAAGGCAACCGCATCATCGGAGCCGTCTGCATTAGGGTGGAGGATAAGCCGACGATCGCTCTCCGTCAGTGCAGTGAGCCGAGGGGGTGCGCGTGAAGTCTGTTTCAAGCTCACCGAGCGGAAGCGGCGAGGTCGAAAAAGTCACCCGACCGTTGCTCGATATGGCAACGGGCAATCGTGTGCACGCGATCAGCGAGCGCAAGGACGACTTGTACGAGACGCCTGCTGTAGCGGTGCAATCCTTGCTGCAAGTTGAGCCCATTCCGTTGACCGTTTGGGAGCCGTGCTGCGGCCCTGGCTCAATCGTGCGCGAGTTGCGGGCGACGGGCCGCGCCGTGATCGCAACCGACCTTGTGGACTATGGTTGCGAAGACAGCGTAGCGCGTCGTGATTTCCTGATGGAGCGCGAAGCCCCGAGTGGGATTGCTGCCATCGTGACAAATCCGCCGTTCAAGCTGGCAGAGGAATGCGTAGCCCATGCTGTTGATCTCGTGCCAGAGGTCTACATGCTGTTGCGCGTTGCCTTCCTTGAAGGACTGCGGTGGGAGCGCGGACTCGGCAAGCACCTTGCGCGCGTTCACGTCTTCGCACCGCGCCTGCCGATGATGCACCGACACGGATGGGATGGCCCGGTCAATTCAAACTCCGGCATGGCGTTTGCGTGGTTCGTGTTCATGCGCGATCATCGGCGCGTCTCGCAGCGCGGAGCCGAAGTCTCTTGGATCAATTGGAAACGGTCAGGTGACCGCACCGTAATCCCAACGTGAGCTTGAACCAATGACCGGCATTCGCGTGAAGATCCCCGGCTTCCAACTCAAATCCGGCAAGCTCGTCAAGAGGCCAGTGAAGCTCTCTAGACCTGCTGAATATGCGAGGAAGAAAAAAGTTCGGGTTCAAGCTGTCGGTGTGCAAGCGGCACCGTCGAGAAAGTCAACCTAACGATGGAGATTGAATTGACCGACCACAAAGGACTTCCCGTAGCCGGATATCAGCCGCAGAGCGACGGGAAGGTGGCCTTGGCCAACGAAGGCAAGGAACTCGAAGAGCGGTATCTGCGCTGGCTCGACAAGCTGAGCGGGCACAACACACCGGAGGGCTCCCCCGTCTGCGATGCGCGCTGTATCGCCCTTGCGAGAACGAACATTCAAGACGGTGCGATGTGGGCGATCCGCTCCATCTTCCAGCCGCAGCGGATCAAGCTGCCGGAGGATGCGTCGTGAGCAACCTTCTAGTCAATCTGCGGGTGCTCTACTGGCACTTTCAGATATCGCGTGATCGCCCATGGTTCCGCGTCGGCTTCAATGCTTGGCGATGGGATCACAGAGAGGCGACGCCATGGGTAGAGCTTCATTGAAGACGCGCTGGCGCTACCCGCGCACGATGCCGCACCACAAGCGCTGCTGGGTCCGCAGCGTCAGCGGCATCGAGTGCGAGGCAGTGCGGTCATGGAAGGTGTGGCGCAACGTCTGGACGCGTAATGGCGTTGATCGCGTTCACTGCTGGCGGCGCGACATCAAGGGCGGTGGAGATCTTTGGGTCATCGCGTGGAAGCCGCTGGAGCCGACGAGAAAGTCACCCAACCGGAGTGCATGAGGCATGGAGTGGTTCTGGCTGTGGTTCTGGAAGCCGATTGCTGAGATCGCGTTCGTGGTCTTCATCGTAGTTATGTTCTTCGTGGTCGCGTTAGCTGTCGGGTGCATCGAGGCGTTCAAGGATTGGTTGTGCAGCAAATGCAAACGGCAGTCTGACCGCACCAACACCTCAACCGGCAATCCGTGAGCTTGAAATGAGCCTCATAACCGCCGTCCTAGAGCAGGGTATCGAGATATCCGACACCCTTGGCCGAGAGAAATTCCCTATCTCTGTTCGCGTCGCAAAGCTGCTGATTAAGAAGCTGGAGAAGCTCGATGCCTACGAACGCGAACGCCTCAACCGTGATCTTGCAGACCCGTCCCCAGGGGGAGAAGTCGGCAGAGAGGGCGCTTGAGCAGAGGGGTGTGCAAGCAGCGGCTCCCCGCGAGTTCGTGTGCGTCCGCTCCGTCCGCAACGGCAAGCGCGTCCAGACCTACAAGGAAACGAAGCTTCTTCCTGGGTACATCGTGGCCAGCCCTGACACGCCTCAGCATCTCGACAACGCCGTGGCCGACATGGCGCTACGCGAGCCCCGCAAGGACATCTCGCGCAAGGTTGGAGGCATCGCCCCCGGTGCAGTGGCCCATATCATGAAGCGGCACCTCGCCGTCGTGCACCGCGACGCCACCACGTTCAAGGTTGGCCAGACCGTGCGCGCCATCGAGGGCTTCGCGAAGGGGTTTCAGGTTCGCATCGTCACCATGACGGCGACGAGAATCTATTGGGAATTCGGAACGGCGAAAGGCTCTGCGCCGCTCGACCATTTCGAGGCGATAGGCCCTTGACGGCCCGAACCAAATCACGGCAATGTGCGTATTGATACCGTAAATTGTCGCTTACTTCGCGTCGCGGGGCATGGTGCCACCAGAGCAGACCAACCCCCGTAAGCCCGGACTCCAGCATCCGGCGCGCAACGGAGAAGTTGCGCCTTTCGGCATTCAAATTCCAAACGTGTCGGAGCCCGCAACGCCTTACCAGCGCGGGCTCCGTTTGAACGCATAGACGCGACGCTGACGCTACTCTCAGGGACACCGGGGTACGCAGCACTTACGCCATCCCGCCGCACGCTCATTAGCCAACCGAGGCCGGTACTTGCCGCCGCGCCCAACCCTGACATGAGCAAAGGGCGTTGCGGCGGGTTCTTCCTTGATTGTCACCATGGCACAAAATAGCGGCGTCAGTTCGACGGCTCGCTGAACGGGGAATAAATGGCCCGCTATCGTAAGAAGCCCGTAGAGATCGAAGCTGTGCGTGTAACTCTCGACGGCATGGAGAGGCCGCATTGGCTGCTGGACGCCATCAACTCCGGAACGGTCTACTGGCAGGGTGGCGACGATCCGCACTACACCATCGAGACGTTGGAAGGCACCATGAGGGCCAACCTACTCGACTACATTATCAAGGGCGTGAAGGGCGAGCTGTACCCGTGCAAGCCCGACATTTTCGCCGCGACTTACGACCCTGCATGAACGCCCTCCCTCTTACCACCGCTCTCGGCTTTGCGATCCTCACCGCCGTTGTTTTCGGATCCATTCCGAAGCTGATCGTCCTCATCGCCAGCTTGTGAAACGCTGTTTTGTTTCACGTTAAACGCACATGCAACCCGTGCTTGCGTCAGACAATCCAAGGAGCACATCCATGAAAAAGGCTTTCAAGGCCCTGTTCGGCGATCTCTCCCCGTGGGGGAAGTTCTGGACCGTCCTCGGCCTGGCTACCCTCGCCGCTGCGGCCACCATGAGCTTCGAATTTGGCTCCGGCGTCAGCCGCGCGCATGCCCTGTTCCTGGCCTGCCTGAGCTTCGTGACGGCCTTCGCGCCCGAAGCCGCCTATGAGCAGTGGAACAGCCACAAGAGGGGTATCGCCATCGCCATTGCTGCGCTGTGCGCGCCGCTCTTCGCCATCGAGTTCTTCAGCCACGCCGGCTACACCGCCGGCCTTCGCGGCTCGAACATCGAGGGCGCCATGGTGCAGAACACCAAATGGGAGGGCGCTCAGGAAGCCTCGAAAGAGGACAAGTCCAACCTCGAACTGTGGAAGCGCCAGCTCGCCACGCTGATGGAGCAGAACGCCTGGGCTGCCACCGTCAAGGCGGACGGCATGCGCTCCGAACTGGCCACCCTGAAGGACCGCATTGACCAGGAGAAGGCCGGCAACCGTGGCCGCAAGGCTGGCTGCGGCAAGGAATGCGAGCGCCTGCAGAACGAGGCCAACGCCATCGAGCAGCGCATCGCCACCGCGGAACAGGCCGCCGACCTCTCCAAGCGCATCGAGGCAACGCAGCGCATCCTCGACAAGAAGCGCGAGACCGCCGCCAACACAGGCCACGTATCGAGCCCCGTCGAGCACCAGCAGCGGTTTCTCAGCAAGGCCGTCGCCATCTTCGGCACCGGCAGTCTGAAGCCGACCGAGTACATCGATGCCGGCGCCGAGCAGTCCGTGAACCTCGCCATGGCTCTGGCCGGCACCGGCCTCCCGGCCCTCGCCCTGTTCATCGCCGGCCTCTACCGCCGTGAGGAAGACCGCGAGCGCTTCACTCACTCCACCCCGCTCCGCCCGTCTCCCTCTCTCCCTTCGGTCATCGGCATCCCGCAGACCAACCACACCCGCGAGGTGGTGAAGGAAGACCCGCGGGCGCTGGAGGCCCTGATCGGCCTTCGCCGGCTGATCGAGGCCCGCCACGGTGCCGCCCATGCCTAAACTCGACGTCATGGCCGTCATCGGCATGGCCATGGAGTACGCCGGCCTTGTCGTGAAGATCGGCCTTCTTCTAATCTTCCTCGGCATCGTCCTGCAGAAGCTCAACTTGAGTTTCGTTCGCCTCCCCACCATGGATCCGACCCCGCTCGCCTACCTCTGCGGGGCATGGTGGCTCTACAAGAGCGCGAAATGACCCGTTCCGCCGCCATGGATCTTGAGTTCCCGCCGACCCGCTACAGCATAAGGCCCGCCGGCATCTTCTGGACGAAAGTCCTCGACGTCTTCGGGTTCGACGCCATCACGGTCCCCGGCCGCCGCATCTACATCAGGCCGAGCCACATCAACGACCAGGCGCTCATCAACCACGAGCTTGCCCACATCGCACAGATCGACAGAGACGGACCGTTCGTATTCTGGCCCATGATCGTGCTAGACTATCTCCTCTGCGGCTACGACCGCAGTCCCTACGAAATCGAAGCGAGACGATATGAGCAAAGCCCTCGATAGCGCCCGCGCCAAGCTTCTGGACCCGAGCCTTGGCGCCCTCTCTCAGGTCGAGATGGCCGCCCTCCTCGTCGCCACCAACGACCCGCCCCGATCGCACGGCGCCATTACCGAGCAGATCGTGGAAGACATCCTGAACGCCTGCGAGCAGCTTCCCCGCGACAAGGCCAAGTCCGCCATCCTTGCCCACTTCAAGGACAAGGGCGCCAGCTTCACCATCGAGAAGACCTGGGATAGCGACGAGGCCTATAAGACCATCGTTACAGGCCACTAACCACCTGACCCAGCAACGGACAATCAGGAGATAGACCGCCGTGAGTGACGAACTCACAACCGAAATGCAAGACGAGCCCGCAGGCCTCGGCCGCCCGACGCTCTACAAGCCGGAATATGTCGAGCAGGCCAGGAAGCTCTGCATGCTTGGAGCGACTGACCCTCAAATCGCTGATTTCTTTGGTGTAACCAAGAGAACCATCGAACGGTGGAGGGTGCAGCACGAAGACTTTTGTCGCGCCATAACAACGGCTAAGGAAGAGGCTGACAACGCCGTCGAGCGCAGCCTGTACCAAAAGGCGATGGGCTACGAGCAGCCGGCCGTCAAGGTGTTCATGCCAGCCGGCGCCGAAAAGCCCGTCTATGCGCCTTATCGCGAGCAAGTCGCGCCTGACACGGCAGCCGCCATCTTCTGGCTCAAGAACCGCCGCCGCGACAAGTGGCGCGACCGCACCGAGCAGGAGCACACGCACGTCCACACGATCTCTGAGGCGTTCGAGGGGCTGATCAAGAAGCTGCGGCCTGGGGAAGACGCTCTTCTGATCGAAGCGCAGGCGGTCGATGCTGCGGAGTAGTTCGGCGAAGGCCAATGTTTCCAGCGGCCGGTATGCGGGAAACCCGAATTTCACCCGTCTAATGCAGGCTTCCGGAATGAGCGGAGCCGAGTTGTCCCGCCGCATCGACGTGCATCCGAGCACGGTTTCGAGTTGGAGCACCGGAAAGGTTCAGCCTTCCGGTGCCGTTCTCGCCTATCTCGATCTGCTGGCGCGGGTCAAAGCCCTGGTCGCCTGATGGATTGGCGCCAGAAGGTCGTTCAGTGGCGGTACTCCCCGTTTCACTTCGTCCTCGAGGCCATCTTCGGCATCACAGAGGAGCAGTGGGCGCCATGGGTTCCCGGCACCGAGCGGCCGGCGACTGCGCCACTCGGTCCCGAGTTGTGGCAAGGGAACTTTCTGAAAGACGTCGGCGCTGCCATCAAGGAAGGGCGCCGCAGGTTCACGGTTCGCGCCGGCCACGGTGTCGGCAAGTCCAGCGTCGAAGCCTGGCTGATCATCTGGTTCACGCTGTTCCATCGGAACTGCAAGATCCCGGTGACGGCCAACTCGCAGGATCAGCTTCGCGACGTCGTGTGGGCAGAAATTGCGCGCTGGCATGGCCAGATGCCCGAGTTTCTGCGGACCATGATCGAGGTCAAGGTTGAGCGCGTGTTCGTCAAGGCCGATCCTGAAGGCTCGTTCGCGGTCGCCCGCACGGCGCGGCCGGAAAAGCCGGAGGCCCTGCAGGGGTTCCACGCCGAGACGCTGGCGTTCTTCATCGAGGAAGCCTCGGGCATCGAGGATATCATCTTCGAGACCGCGGGCGGTGCTCTTTCGTCCGAACACTCCTGGGTGTTCATGTTCGCCAACCCGACGCGGACGAGCGGCTACTTCTTCCGCTCGCACCACGAGAACCGGGACGCCTGGCGCTGCTATCACGTCCCGTGTCAGCATTCATACCGCGTCTCGCCACGCTACGCCGATGAAATAGCCCGTGAGTACGGTGAGAGTTCGAACGTCTACCGTGTTCGCGTCCTCGGCGAGTTCCCGCTGTCGGAAGACGATGCGGTTATCGGCCTTGGTATCATCGAGGCTGCCATCAACCGTGATGTGTCTCCCACGGAAGCCGGAGAGGTGTGGGGCCTCGACGTTGCCCGCTTCGGCGACGATACGACGGCTCTGGCCAAGCGCCGCGGCAACGTGCTGCGCGAGCCCGTGAAAGAGTGGAAGAAGCTCGACCTCATGCAGACGGTCGGGCGTGTGGCGCAAGAGTTCCGCGAGGCCAGCCCTCGCCCGAGCGCCATCAACGTCGATGTGATCGGCTTGGGTGCAGGTGTCGTCGATCGGCTTCGCGAGCTTGGTCTTCCGGTGCGCGGCGTCAACGTCTCCGAGTCGCCGGCCACGAATTCCGACCGCTACATGCGGATGCGCGACGAACTGTGGTTCAAGGGCAAGGAGTGGTTCGAAACGCGCGCCGTATCCATCGTGCGCGACGACGGGCTGATCTCCGAGCTGGTCGGGCCAAAGTACAAGATCGAGAGCAGCGGCAAGCTCAAGGTCGAGTCCAAGGACGACATGAAGAAGCGGGGCATCAGATCCCCGAACAAGGCCGATGCGTTCCTGTTGACGTTCGCGGGTGGTGACATGGCGATGCGCCAGCATCAGATTGTCGCAACTCAGGCCTACGATCCGTTCGGCGTCGACAGCAAGGATTTCGAGCGCGCAGTTAGGCAAACGAGTGCAGGCGCAGAATACAACCCGTTCTGATGCTGACTGAAATCGACTACTTCGCGATCGAATACCTCTGCATCTTCATGCGCGACGAGGATCGCGTCGAAATCTTCGGGCTTCAGGACCACGACGACCCGCTACGCATGGCCGCCGAGGCCACGCACATGATCCGCAACAAGGGCCGCGGTCGCGTGGCCTGGTGGAAGGGGCGGCCGGCGGCGCTGATCGCCCTCGTCGAAATCAGGTCCGGCGTCTGGGAGGTCTGGTCCTGGGGAACCGAACACTATCGCGACTGCGCTTTCGAGATGCTGCGTTGGATCAGGCGGGAAATCCCCGACATCCTGAAGCACTGCAAGGCGCATCGGCTGCAATGTCATAGCCGTGTCGGCCACGACGAAGCGCACAAGATGATCCGGGCGATGGGTGCCTATCAGGAAGGCCCACCGCTCCGGCGTTTCGGCAAGGACGGATCGGATTACGTCTGCTTCACCTGGCATCCCGGCGAGAATGACGGGGTGATCTTTCCCAACTATGTGCGACCCAAGGAGGCTTGAAGATGTGTTTCGGAGGGGGTTCCAAGAGCGCGGCCCCGGCCCCAGCGCCGGCACCGACGCCAACGCCCACGTTCAGCTACACGCGGGCTGATAACTCGAACGATCAGCAGCGCCGCGCGGCCTCGATCGCTTCGACCACGGGCCAGGACAAGGGCTCGTTCGGCGCCGAACTGGCCAGCGCCAGCGGCACCACGCCGGCCGCTTCGACCAATTCCAGCACGACGCTCGGAGGCTGATCATGTGTGGTGGTGGTGGTTCTCCCCCGATGCCGACGCCGCAGGCGCCTCCGTCTCCGATCCCGCAGCGAGACACCAACATCGACGCCACGCGGGCGCGTCAGGATGCGTCTCGCCGTGCCGCGGCAACGGGCTATCAGTCCTCGCTGCTGTCCGGTCCCGGCGGTGATACGAGCGCTCCGGCGACGACAAGCGCGACGCTGGGCGGGTGATGCAGCAGAAGACTCCCGCCAACGTCGGATCGGATAGTTCGCCCGACAACGAGGCCATTGAGCAGCTGAAGCTCCGTTTCGACGGGCTCAAGGCCTCGACCGAGCGGACGAACTACGAGACGCATTGCCAGGAGATTGCGGAGGTTATCAGCCCTCGCAAGGTGGATTTCGTCGGGGTGAGAACCCCCGGCGAAAAGCGCATGACGCGCGTCTACGACTCGACCGGAATTCACGCCAACGAGTTGTTGGCCGCCGGCCTGCACGGCATGGCGACCAATCCGGCGATGAAGTGGTTTTCGCTGCGCATGGTGACGCAGCGCATACAGGCGGCGAACGGCGAAAGCCAGGACATCAACGAGCATTCCGGCATTCAGAAATACCTCTCCGACGTCGAAGAGGTGATGTGGCAGCGCGTCTATCAGCCGGGATCGAACTTCACCACCAGCCTGCACGAGTTCTATCTGGACCTCGGCGCGTTCGGCACGGCGATTATGTTCATCGGCCAGCGCGACGACGGCGGGTTGCTGTTCGAAGCGCGCTCGCTCGCGGAATGCGTCATCGCGGAAAACTCCGATGGCCGCGTCGATACCGTGTTCCGCAAGACGCAGTACACCGTCCGCCAGATGGTGCAGATGGAGCGCGACGGCTGGAAAGTGTCGTCGCAGGTCAAGCAGCGCTTCCAGGAAGGCAAGTTCGACGACCCCGTGACGGTTATTCATGCCGTGTTCCCGCGCACCGATCGCGAGCCCGGCAAGAAGAACCGCAAGAACATGCCGTGGGCCAGCGTCTACTTCGAGCACGAGGGCTCGCATCTTCTCGAAGAAAGCGGCTACCCCGAGTTCCCGTATCTCGTGTCGCGCTGGTCGAAGTATTCGGGCGAGGTCTACGGCCGCGGCCCTGGTCACACGGCGCTTCCCGACGTCAAGATGCTGCAGGCCATGTATCTGACGGTCATCAAGGCTGCGCAGAAGATCGTCGATCCGCCGATGTGGCTGAAGGACGATGGCGTCGTCGGCAACACGCGCACCATTCCGGGCGGCATCAACTACTTCCGCGGCAACCCGCACGAAGGCGTGATGCTGCAGCCGGTGAGCGGCAACGGTCTGCCCATCACCATGGAGCTGCTGCAGGACCAGCGCCAGCGCATCCTGACCGTGTTCTTCTCCGACGTGCTGCAGATGAACACGAGCGCCGACATGACGGCGACCGAGGTCATGCAGCGCACCGCCGAGCGCATGCGGTTGCTCGGTCCTCTCATCGGCCGGCTGGAATCGGAAGCCCTCGGCCCCCTCGTCGAGCGCGTGTTCGGCATTCTGACGCGCGCCACGCTGCTGCCGCAGGCGCCGCAGGAGCTCGAAGGCCAGGAGTTCACCGTCGAGTACGTCTCGCCCATCGCCACGGCGCAGAAGCAGCAGGCGGTCAACGGCGTGCTGCAAGCCCTGCAGGTTCTGGCGCCGCTCGGCCCAGAGATCGCCGGCCAGATCATTATGCAGCGCATCGACGCCAACAAGCTGCTGTCGTGGGCCTGGGATCTGTTCAACAACGATCCGGATTTGCTGAAGTCCGACGAGGAAGTCGCCGAGCAGGGCGCGCAGCAGAAGGCGCTGATGCAGCTCAATCAGGCGGGTCTGCCGACGGGAAAGCTGATCGAGCAGGGGTCCAAGGCCGTCGCCAACGTGGCAAAGGCCGGCATCGACGTTCCGACGCTCATGCAGCAGTTGTCGGCGCAGATCGCCAAGCGCCCGAAGGCCCAAAGCGAGTTGCAGGGCATGGATCAGGCGACGGGCGGCAATGGCCAGGCCATCGCAGAAGAGGCCATGAACGGAGAGGCAGCATGATGAAGATCGGTAAGGCCACGGCCCTGCAGGCAATCGCAGGGTTCGCCGGCAAGGACTACCTGACCAAGAGCGAGAAGATCGCGCTCATGGAATTCACGGCGAAGGCTGCGCTCTGACGTGGCGCCGCGTAAGCGTAGTTCGCAGCGCGCCGCGGCTGAGGCCTGGAAAGGCTTCTGGCACAGCCCGGAAGGACGCATCGCCATCGGTCTCTTGTTTAAGGAATACGGGGCGTTCGACACGCCAGAGCCCGGCGCCGACCTGTCCCGCGCCTGGGGGCAACGTGATGTGCTGGCGCGTATCAGCCAGTTGATCAACCTGAAGCCGGAGACGGCGCCCGACCACGAGAGCGAGGCGCTTGATCCGCTCGAACGACTGATGAGGTCCAATGTCTAGTGAAGCCGCGGCAGCTCCTGCCGCCGGATCGACCATCCTGACGGGCACGGCGCCTGCGGGTGCAGTCGGCAATCCGAGCCTGACCGAGCCGAAGGCCGCGCCGGGCGAGATGGGCAGCGGCATCGACGCCGCCAGGGAAGCGGCGGCCCGCCCCGAGTGGGCGCCCGAGAAGTTCTGGGATGCGGACAAGCGCACGCTTCGTACCGAAGACCTGGGCAAAGCCTATGTGAACCTCGAAAAGCTGATGGGCTCGGAGAAGGTTCCGGTGCCGAAGGGCGAGGACGACACCGACGGCTGGCAACGCTGGTATGAGGCCAGCGGCGTCCCTAAAGACGAGAAGGACTACGAGTTCAAGCGGCCGGAGAAGATGCCTGACGGGCTCGGTTACGACGACGAGTTGGAGGCCAATTTCCGCAAGGCGGCCCGCGCCAACGGTCTCAACAAGCGCCAGGCATCGGCGCTCTATGACGGCTTCGTCAAGCAGCAGGTCGACCGCTTCACCGCCTACGACACGAGCCAGAAGCAGGCCAAGGCGCAGGTCCAGGCCGATCTGATGCGCGAGCACGGCGGGCAGTACGAGCAGGCCATCGGCATGGCGCGTTCCGCTCTCGATAAGTACGCGGACCCCGAGTATCGCAAATGGCTCGACGAGAGCGGCGCCGGCAACGATCCGCGCGTCATCCGCGCCTGGATCAGGGTCGGCAGGGAGATGGCCGGCGACATCAAGCTGAAAGGCGCTCCGGCGCCGGCCAACACCGCCGATATTCAGAAGCAGATCAGCGAGTTCAACTCGAAGTTCAAGGATGCGCTCTACGACCGCGAGCATCCGGACCACAAGATGCGTGTCTCCGAGCGGGCGAAGCTTTACGAAGCAGCCTACGGTGACGCATGACGCCTGACGAAATCCGCCTTGAGTGCCTGAAGCTTTCCGTGCCGCGGGACATCGCGAATCCCGACACGGAAACCGTTCTGCAGCGCGCCAAGGCGTTCGAGGCCTACGTGATCGGTGACGGACAAGGCCAAAAGCCCCCGTCGGACAAGCCGACGCTCAGCCTCGCCCCCAAGACCGGACAAGGCCAGTCGGCCCCCGGCGCACGCGGCAAGTAGCAGCGTACCCTGTTTCGATCCGGTGGCCCGCGACCGCGGACAACCTTTTCGGCTCGGACGAACCCACGAACATCCTCAACCCGTTAGATAAGGAGGACATCCATGTCCGTCCAGATCACGACGGCGTTCGTCCAGCAGTACAAGGCGAACGTCTATCACCTCACCCAGCAGAAGGGTTCCAAGATGCGGCGCGCCTGCCGCGTCGAGACGGTCAACGGCAAGTCGGCTTACTTCGAGCAGCTTGGCGCGACCTCGGCCCGCAAGCGCACGTCGCGGCATTCCGATACGCCGCGCATGGACACCCCGCACGCCCGTCGGCGCGTCTCGACCGAGGCCTACGATTGGGCCGATATGGTCGACCGCGAGGACGAGGTGCGCATGCTCATCGACCCGACCTCGAAGTATGCCGAGGCGGCGGCGATGGCCATGGGGCGCGCCATGGACGATGAGATCGTTCGCGCCATCACAGGCACCGCCTACACGGGCGAGGACGGCTCGACCTCGACCTCCTACACGTCGGGCATGACGGTGGCCGTCACCGTGCGTGCGCCGGGCGTCACGTCCGCCAATTACGGCCTCAACGTCTCGAAGATCCTCGAAGCGGCCGAGAAGCTGGGAACGCAGGACGTCGATCCCGACGAGGAGAAGTTCCTCTTCCCTAACGCGCGGCAGATCAAGTCCCTGCTGAACGACACCCGCATTTCGAGCGCGGACTACAACGTCGTGAAGCCTCTCGTCGAGGGCAGCGTCGCCCGCTTCGGCGGCTTCACCATCATCCCCTGCAACCGCATCGTGCAGGATTCCAACAGCTACGACATGGTGCCGTATTGGGCCAAGGGCGGCATGCTCTTGGGCATCGGTTCCGACATCATGACGCGCATCGGTGAGCGGCCCGACAAGAACTACGGCATGCAGGTCTTCGGCTCCATGGATATCGGCGCCACCCGCATGGAAGAGGTCCGCGTGGGGTACATCGAGTGCCACACCACCAACGGGCCGTCGGGCTGATAGGAGGATCTGAACCATGGCTGTCGTTGCTACCAAGTCCACCCGAGTGACGAACTCGGATACCGTCCCGGTCATTCAGGATTCCGTCCTGGTGAACCATGGGCGCCGCCGCTCCATCGCCGCCACCATCGAACTGGCGTCGGGGGATTCCATCGGCTCCACCTACCGTCTGGCGCGCGTGCATTCGAGTTGGCGCATCGAGAGCATCACGCTCTACTGCGATGCGATCACCTCGGGCGCCGTAGACGTCGGTCTCTACCACATCGCGGCCCGCTCGTCGGGCGCCGTGGTCGATGCCGACGCCTACGGCTCGGCGGTGTCGATCGCCACCGCGATTACGACCGGAACCAACGTCGCGTTCGAAGCGCGCGACATCGCTAACATCGAGAAGGCCGTATGGCAGGATGCCGGCGCAACCGCCGACACCGGCTACTGGTACGATCTGGCGCTGACGCTGACTGCCGCGACCGCCGCGGCCGGCACGGTGTCGTTGCAGATCGGCTACGTCGCCAACGACTGACGAGGACAGGGGCGGGCCTTCGGGTCCGCCCCGCTTCCATCATGGCCCGTCGCCGCTGGGAACGCCCGAAATCAACGCTGTCCGCGACCGAGAAGGAAGCGCTGCGCAACGATCTCGGATTGTCCAGGTCGGCCACGGCTCCGGCTGCCGCGATCGTCGCAGAGGCCGGTGTTTTCGACGGATCGACCGGCAGCGCGGATAACCGCCTGCTTCGCTCGGATGGCTCCGGCGGGGCGTCGATTCAGAACTCGCCCATTACCGTTGACGATAGCGGCAACCTGTCAGGGGCAGCCGCGGTCGGCACGCTGTCAACTCCTTCAAGGGTTTGGGCTTGATGGCAACGTCGGAAACCGAAATCGCCAACCTCGCGCTCTCGCGCATCGGCAAGAACAATCCCATCACGTCGCTGACCGAGAACACGGTCGCCGCCGAATTGTGCCGTCTGCACTATCCGATCTGCCGCGACTACCTGCTGCGCTCCCATCTCTGGCGCTTCGCCATCCGCCGCGCCGCGCTCACCCGTATTACCGCGACGCCGGCCTTCGAGTTCGATTATGCCTTCCAGCTGCCGAACGACTTCCTGCGCCTCGTCAGATCCTCTCTTGAGGCCAGCAAGTTCTCAGGCCCCGCGATCTACGGATATCCCGGAATCAATGGCTACGCCAACGAAGGCCAGTCCTATCGCCTCGAAGGCATGACGATCTCGGGCGTCGCAACCCGCGTCATCGTCTGCAACGACGATACGCTGTCGATCGAGTACGTCGCCAAGGTCACGGACGTGGCGCAGTTCGACCCGATGTTCACCGATGTGCTGGCGCAGTACCTCGCCGCCAATATCTGCATGCCGCTTGCCGATAACGCGTCGTTGGCCGAAAGCGTCATGGCGATCTACAAGGACAAGCTCTCGGATGCCCGTTCGACCGGAGCCATGGAGGGAACGCCGCGCGAAGTGGTCGACGTGTCGCCCTGGATCGCGGCGAGGGTCTAGTCCGTGAAGGCGAACGCCGCGCTCTATCAATGGACCTCGGGCGAACTCTCGCCCCGCCTCAATGGTCGCACCGACATCAAGAAGCACCAATCGGGTGCGCGGACCATCGAGAACGGCATCGTCACGCCGCACGGCGGCGTCAGGAAGCGGCCGGGAACACAGTTCGCCGCGTTCCAGCGCTCGAATACCGACGATGTGCGCTTCATTCCATTCCAGTATTCGACCGAGCAGGCCTATGTGCTGGTGTTCGGGCCGAACTACGTGTGGTTCGTCAAGAACCGCGGGCTCATCACCTTCGACGCCAAGACGATTACGGGCATCACTCAGGCCAATCCGGCAGTCGTGACGGCTGCCGCGCACGGGTTTTCGAACGGCGACGTGGTGTTCCTGGCCGGCGTCGTCGGCATGACCGAGGTCAACAGCCGGCATTTCGTCGTCGCCAACGCGGCCACCAATACATTCGAGTTGACGGGCTGCAATTCGACCGGATACGCGGCCTATGCCTCGGGCGGAACGGCGGCCGAGATCGTGACGCTGGCGACGGACTACGGCGCCGACGACTTGGCCGAGATGCAGTTCGCACAGGCGAACGACGTGCTCTACATCACGCATCCGCGCTATCCGCTGACCCGCATCAACCGCTTCTCGCATACGTCCTGGACCATGGACCAGCCCGATATCACCAGCGGGCCGTTTCGCCAGATCAACCCGGATCGCGACAACTTCCTGTCGATCGCGCCGTCCTGGGTGACGGTGACGGGCGTAACCCGTGCCAATCCCGCCGTGGTGACTGCGGCGGGGCACACGTTTGTCGAAGACGACCGGATCGTGTTCTCGGGCTTCGACGCCTCGGGCGGTGCGCCGTGGAACGACATGAACGGGACCACGTTCACGGTGTCGAACGTGACGGCGACGACCTTCGAGATCAACGCCAATACCAGCGCCTACACGGCGTCGTTCTCGCCTTCGGGCGATGAAAAAGCCACCTACGGCGAGACGGCTTACGGCACGTTGCCCGTGGGCGCCCGCATGACGGTGACGAGCGTGTCCGACGTGTTCGACGCCGATATGGTCGGCGGCCTGTTCCGACTGAACGAGGAGGGCGGCGCCACGGGCGTTTCGTCGGCTCCCGTCGGCGACGGAACGAAGAGCCAGACGACGGGCGACAGCTACACCTTCGAGGGCCACGTCTACGGCGTCGGAACGCGCGGCTCGACCAACGGCAGCCCGCCGGCCGGCTGGGCGTCCTTCACCCGCGTGCCAGATCACAAGGCCGGCACGGTGCGCGTGCAATCCGGCGTCTACTACTTCGACGCCGACTACCTGCACCCCGGCTATGGCGTCATCCGCATCGTGTCGGTGACGAGCGCCACGGAAGCCGTGGCCGAGGTGGCGCGGTTCCATCTGCCGCAGTCCGTCATCGAGAGCGGAACCAGCTTCTGGGAAGAGGGAGCGTGGTCCGACTATCGCGGGTTTCCGCGGGCGCTCACGTTCTTCGAGCAGCGGCTGTGGCTCGGCGGTACGCTGTCGGAGCCCACCGTGATCTGGGGCTCGCGCTCGGCGGCGTGGGAGGACTTCGAGGACGGCGACGAGGACGACGACGCCATCATCTACCGTCTGGCCTCCGGTTCCGCCGACGTCATCCGGTGGATGAAGGGCGGTCGCATCCTCACTTGCGGCACGTCGATGGGCGAATACGCGGTTTCGGCATCGAGCCAGCAGGAAGCCCTGACGCCGACCAACTTCCGCGCGTCCGTACAGACGACTCACGGTACGAGCCTTGCATTCCCGGTGCAGGTCAATCAGTCGGTGCTCTATCCGCAGCGCGCCGGCAGCGCGGCCAACGACGCCCTGAAGCTCAGGGAGTTCGCCTACAGTTTCCAGTCCGACGCCTACGGCAGCGCGGATATCACCATCTTCGCGCACCACGTCACGGGCGACGGGTTCGACGAGATCACCTATGCGCTTGATCCCGACAGCCTCATCATGGTTCGCCGCACGGATGGCGTGATGGCGTGGTGCACCTACGAGCGCGAGCAGGAAGTCATCGCCTGGCATCGGCATTTCATAGCCGGCGAAGACGCCGAAGTCAGGGCATTGCTGGTATCGCCCGGATCGGGCGGCGACGAGCTGTGGCTGTCGGTCAAGCGCACGATCGGCGCCACGGAGGTCCGCTCCATCGAGTTCATCGACCTCGCCACCAACGAGGACACGGCCAAAGCCGATGGTGTTTACCTCGACATGGCGCACGTCTACGAGGGCGCATCGACGGCGACGATCTCGGGCCTCAATGCGCTGGCCGGCGAAAGCGTCATGGTGCTCTCCTCCGGCAACGTCGAGGGGCCGTATACGGTCCCGAGCAACGGTCGCCTGACGCTGGCGCGCGCGACGACGAAGGCCATTGTCGGCAAGCCCTATACGTTCGTCCTTGAAACGCAGTCGATCGAGGCCGGCGCCAAGGCGGGAACGGCACAGACGCGGGCGCAGAAGATCAGCCGCATGTTCCTGAGACTGCTTTCGAGCCTGGGCGGAACCTATGGCACGAAGGCGTCGAACCAGAAGCCGATCCACTACCGCATGGCGGCAGACCCCATGGATGCGAGCCCGCCGCTGTTTTCGGGTCTGCAAGACCTCGACATGCCGTCGGGGTGGGAGCGCGACGACGTTATCCGCATCGAGCACGCCGATCCGTTGCCGTTCTTCGTCACCGGCATGGTAGCAGAAATCAACACGTCGGGGTGAAAAACGAATGTGCGGCCCTGCACTCGGACTTGTCGGCGCGGCGGTTTCCGCTGTCGGCTCCATCGCGTCGGCGAACGCTCAGGCATCGGGATCGGAATCCCAAGCCAAGATGGCCGAATACAACGCGCAGGTCGAACGCATCAACGCCCGATCGCAGCGACAGAAGGGCTTCGCCGAGCAGGAGAAGATCGCCGCAAAGTATGAAAAGCTCGAAGGCCAGGGCATCGCAGCTGCGGCCAAGGGCGGCGTCGACCCCGGCTATGGGTCCGCGGCTCTCACCATCTTCGGGGCGAACAACGAGAACAAGTACGGCGACATGGGGACGGCGTTCGTCAATGCCGAGGGCCAGGCCGTGGCGCACGAGAACAAGGCCAAGCAATACGACTTCGAGGCCGAGCAGCGCCGGCAGGAAGCCAGCGCGCAGAAGAAGGGCGGCATGATCTCGGCCGGCTCCAGCTTCCTCAACGGCCTTGCCGGCGCGGTTAAGGGCGGCGGCGGCCTCGGCATTACGCCCATGATCAACGGATAACAGACTCGTGGTAAAAATACCGACCTCGGAACGCCTGACCTCCTTCGCGCCGTCGACGCAGCCGACGATGAACGTGTCGATCAACACGTCGGCGCTCGCCGCTCCGGGAAAGGGCCTGGAAAGCATGGGGCATGCACTCGGCAGCCTCGGCGATGCGTTCCAGTCGCAGATCAACGAGGAAGACGAGTTCCGCGATAAGCTGAAGCTGTTGCAGTTCCAGAACCAGCAGGACGCCGCCAACATCGATGCCCGGCGCAACTACGACCGCGAAGACCCGAACGGCTACGCGCTCGAACGCACGGGGCAGTTGAGCCAGTCGATTGATCAGTTCATCCCAACGCTCAGGACGCCGAAACAGCAGAAGCTCGCCAAGCTGCACCTCGAAAACTACCGCGGCAACGTCTACGAGAAGGATCTGGGCTTCGAGTACGACCGGCGCGACGAGAAGATTTACGACGAGGCTAGAGGCGCCATCGTCGGCCAGTTCGCGCATCCGTCTCTCGACGATCCCGAGACGTTCGACAAGCAGATCGAGACGACAATGAAGGGCATCGACGCCCTGGTGAGCTCGTACCCGATCAAGGACGGGCGGCAGCGTGCGCTGATCAACGAAGCGGCGGGACTGGCGCTGAAGCGGCTGGAGGAGGTCTACACCAAGGCCGACCGCGCCGAGGAATTGCCGACGGCGGCGCGCAAGCTGATCGAGAAGCTGGCGCCGCAGCAGGGCATGCCGGGGACTGGCGGGATCGGCCCGCAATCCTCGCTACAGCCGGGCTCTGCCATGTCGGTGGCGAAGCAGTTCCTCGGCAAGCACGAGGGCACGGACACCGCGGCGCTCGCTTCGTTCTTCAAGAAATCCGGTGGGCAGAACCTGAACCCGGCCGATACGGCGTGGTGCGCCGCATTCGTCAACGCGGCCTTGGGCGCCACGGGGCAGAAGGGAACCGGCACGCTTCTCGCCCGCGATTTCCTCAAGATCGGCACCGCGACCAAGGAGCCGAGCGAGGGTGATATCGTCGTTCTGTCGCGCGGCGATCCGAGCGGTTGGCAGGGCCACGTCGGGTTCTATGCCGGCAAGGACGCCAACGGGAATATCATGGTTCTCGGCGGAAACCAGGGAAACAAGGTCTCGATTGCGTCTTACAGCGCCGACCGCGTGCTGGGCTTCAGGAAGCCGCCCAAAGCCGGTTCCGAGGTCGGCGGTCTAAATCTAGCGTCCGGTGCGGAATCGGCGTCTGGCGCCAACGTCACGTCTCTGGCCACCGCCTACAGCCCGAAGGCCGGCGGCGACAAGATGGAAGGCGGCTATGCGTCGTCAAAGCCCGGTCCCGACGGCAAGGCCGAGGTCCGCACGCTGGCCGATGTTCAGGCCGGCCGCTCCGAATACGTGACGCTGGCCGGTGATGCCAGCCAGTACGGCAAGACCTACACCATCCCCGAGATCACGTTCCGCGATGCTGCCGGCAAGGAGCACACGCTGAAGAACGTCAAGGGCGTCGTCCACGACACCGGCTCGGCGTTCAAGGGCAAGGGCGAGGGCCGGATCGACATTCCGGCGGACAGGGATCTGCCAGACGGAGGCGCGAGCCAGCCCTATTCGAAGCAGAAGATTCAGCTCGTCCCCGCCGGCCAGGGCGAAAGCAAGATGGCCCTCGGCGGCCCGCTTCCCGACAAGCAGCGCGTCGCGCTCGCCGGCCTCTCGCCCGAGGACAAGGCGAAGAAGCTGGAGGGCCTTGTTACGCAAGGCTATGGCTCCGTCGTCCACCAGCTGGACAAGGACGGGAACGACGTCCTCGTCGTCAGGAAGTCGGACAGGCCGGAGTGGTGGCGCAACGGACGGTCTGGCAACCCAGAGGTCAAGTCGGAGATCGACAACCCTGACTTTGCCGGGCCGGAGTGGGCCAACGAGTCGATCAAGAAAATCCGCTCCGGCGAAGTCAGGCCGATGAACACCATCCCCGGCCGGACCCAGGTCGCGGACGCATCGGGCAGGACAGGGGCGAGCCCGGCCTATGGCGGGGCGCTGGCCGAAACGCTGATGAAGCACATGCCGGGCTTCGAGGCCAAGGCCAAGGCAGCGGAACGCAAGTACCTCGACCAGACCATGAAGATGATCGAGGATGCCAACAAGGTCGTCCTTGAAGGCTACGACCCGAAACAGGAAGACCTCGACGAAATCGAAATGCGGCTGGAGAAGAAGCCGCAACTCGCCAATACCTACGGCCTGCATCCTCTTATGGCCAGCATTCAGACCAACGTCGAGCGCGTGCGCATGCTGCGCCAGCTTCACCCGCAGCAGTTGGCGGATGCGATTTCAGAGATTGATCGCCGCCTTGCCGTAAACGGTGCCGACAAGTACATGCTGGCCGAGAAGAAGCGCATGGAAACGCTGCTGCAGGCCATGCGCAAGGGCGTCGACAATGATCCTTTGACCTGGGCCGAACGCACGCGGGCGCAAGTCCCAGTGACATCGGTTGCGGCGACGATCAAGAACGAGACGGGCGCACCGTTGCGCAAGGAGCCGGGGCAGGGTGTTGCCGACACGGCGGCCTTCACGGCTGACAGCGTGGCCCCTGCGATGCCGCGGGCGCCTATCGAGATCGAGCCGATCCGCTTCGATGATCCGGACGTCGACGCCAAGCTGGCGCGGCGGCTGGAACAGGCGAAGTCTGTTGGCAGCTACTACAACCAGCCGGCGCAGTTCTTCACCCAGACCGAGCGCGACCAGCTGAAGGACATTTTCCGCAACGGCGGCGCCCCCATGCTCGGCACGCTTGGCCGAATCTACAAGGCGTTCGGCACCGATACGCCGGCCGCGATGCGCGAGTTTGCAAAGGACGCGCCGGAAGCGGCGATGATCGGCAGACTCATGGCCGAGGGCGGCGACGCGAAGTTGCTAGAGGACGCGGCCAAAGGCCTGCATCTGCGGACGGCGGAAGGCGACAAGTTTATTTCGCGTGTCGACAAGAAGCTCGTCGATCCGGATGCGTCGGCCGTGCTGCCGGTGCTGGCGAAGACGCCTGGCATGATCGATCCGGCCATGCGCATGACGAGTGCGGTTTACGAATACCGCCATCGCTACATGGGCAAGGACAAGTTCGACGCCGATCTGTGGATGAAGACTTTCAAGGAAGTCCTCGGCGAGACGACGGACAAGGATGGCGCGACCTATGGTGGTGTCGGCAAGCAAAAGAATGGCTGGTTCGATGGCGCGTGGTCTTCCAATATACTCGTCCCGGCCGGCGTCAAACAGGACAAGTTCGACGATCTCATCGGCGCCTTGAGCGAGGATAACCTGAAAACGCTCGGCGTGCCGAAGCACGGGAATTATCAAGAACTCAACATCAAGGAAGTCCGCGCAGCGACGTTTCAGAGCGTCGGCAACGGCAAGTATCTCTTGCAGACGGGCACGGCGCCGAACGGAGATCCGCGCTATGCGATGGACGGCACAGGGCAGAAGCCCTACGTGCTCGATCTGAATAAGATCATGCCCGATCTGAAGAAGCGGAAGCCGGAGCTTTTCCGGCCGTAAGACCTCGCAGGGATCGGAAAACTGCGAACAGAATATAGTTCGCTGGAAGACCGATTAGCAGCATGTCGCCGTCGATCATGTTGTAATATGGAAGCCAGTAGCCTCCCGGTCTGAATTGGTATCCGGCAACCGCCGCGTAGATGGCAATTCCAGCGCACCATATGAGCGCCGGAAACGCCCATCCGTACTTCATCCATCCAGCAATCGCTGCAACAACGCCTGAGATCATAGCGCCCATCCTATGGAAGAAATCGAATTCGGCTCCTGGCAACCATCCCTCGGCGCACCGTCGACGACGGGAGAGATATTCGATTCCGCTTATGAGGCGCAGCGTCTCGGGAACAATTCCCTCGCCAGCATCAAGCACCTCGTCGACTACCATAACCGCCGCAGCGATCAGATCAAGGCCATCGGCCTGCCGCCCCCGAAGGGGATCGAGGAACGCATCGGTGAGTTCAACGGCCTGATCGCCAATCCTGCAGACCAGGACAAGGCGCGCAAGCTCTACGAACTCGATCTCAAGACGCTGGCCGAAAAAAACCCGCAGCACGCGGGCGTCATCCGCGCCGACAAAACCCCGTGGCAGCAGTACAACGAGGATAGCGCCGCAGCCGAAGGCGTGTCAGCCGCCGTTGCCGAAAAGCGCGGCTGGTCGCAGATGAAAACGCCGATTATCGGCCCCATCGCCTCGACTACTTATAACCTTGCCACCGACCCCGTGGGGTTTGGCGCGCAGATGGCCGGCTCCATGCGCGCTCAGGCCGAGAACCCCATCGAGGTCGGCGCGTTCATCGGTTCGTGGATGTTCCCGAGCGCGGCAAGAACCGGGCTCAAGGGTATCGCCAAGGCGGCCGGACAGCAGGTGCTCGCCAACATGGCGACGCAGGCGGCGCTAGAGCCTGGCATTCAGTTGCAGCGCAAGCAGCTCGGGCTCGAGTACGGCCTGAACATGGCTATCGACGACATCATCGGATCGGGTATCGCAGGTGGCCTTATGGATGCCGGCGTTCGCGGTGTTTATCGCGGCGTCAAGAAAGTCCAGGGCAAGGTGCCCAAGCTCGACGATGCGGGCTACGTCACCGGCTACCACACGGGCGAGCCCGAGCTTCCGCAGAAGCCGCAGGAGCGCCCCGAGATTACTCCGGAACTCGTCAAGCGGGTGGAGGATGGCGATCTCGCCGCGGCGCGCGAACTGGCCGAGAAGACTGGCGCCATCAACGATCCGGCGGTGAAGGGCATTCTCGACTATGCCGACTTGGGTGGCAAGGTCGACGAGGACACGATCAAGTTCTTCCGCGAAAACGGCATCGACACTGGCGAGGGCCTGAAGACGCTCGCCAACGTCATGCGTCACCCGGATATGTATTTCCGCGTCCCGGAAGCCGTGCGCGCGGCGGATGCGCCGCTGATCCGCGAGGAAGCCGGCCGGCTGATGGCCGAGCACGGCGAGCGCGTGCGGGAGGCTATTGCAGCGCTTCCCGAGGACATGCGCGGCCGGGTGCAGGATCTCGTCGAGGCCGGCATCCCCAAGGTGGTGGAGGCCGTGAAGGCGGCGCTGGAGGCGAAAGACCCGGCGGCGGTAACGGCGAAGATCAACGATTTCGTCGAGGGCATGGGCGGGGCAGACAAGGTCGCCGACCTGGCCACCATTCACGGCATGCGGGGCGGTCCGGTGCGGATTGCCGAGGCGATGCGGCGCTCGCCGGAGTTCGTGGATTCGAACGTCTCGCTCGAAATGGACCTGATGAAGGGGGCGCGGGCGATTGCGGCGCTCGACGACGCGGCATTCGCGCGGGTGCAGGCGGGCGAGGTGCATCCGGCCGTGGCCGCGGTGGTGGCCGACATGGTTCCCCCCGGCATGCATGGCCGCGTGATCGACGACCTCTTGAAGGCCGGCGTGCAGTCGGCCCGCGATGCCATCGAGATCATCCCCGATCTGGTGCCGCGCGCCAAGGCTGAAATGCCGCTGAACGCAGGGGCGAAGATCGACGACCCGGCAGGCCCTGCGGCGAAAGCGCAGACCAAGCTTCTGGAAGCCGAGCTGGCGCCGGAGATCGAGGAGGCCATGCGCCCGATCCTGGCGAAGGACGCGGCGGACGAAGCGATCTTCAAGGGCACGCAGGAAGCCAAAGCGCTGGAGGTGGCGCAGGATGCGGAGGTCTCTGCGCAGCCACCGCAGATGCCGCGCTATGCCGATCCTATCACGGGAGCCGACTTGCGTCCCGATGAGGTGGAATCCATCGTCGACATGTGGCGCTATGTCAACGAGATGCGCCGAGAAAAGCGTCCTCAGACGCTATCCGATTGGGTCATGGCATCTGGGCGCATTCAGGACCAGGGCGGTGAGATATCCGCCATTCTCGACCGCGCTCGGTATATGATTTCTGGGTCTGGTCGTACACTGGACGACATTGCATTGAACGCTTGGGAGGCTGGTTTCCTTCCCGGCATGGAACGTCCCGACATCAACCGATTTATTGACGCTTTGCGGGATGATGTTTCGGGCGCGAGAGTGTATCGTGAATCCGATGCAGCGCGCGTCGAGGACTTTGCCGTAGCCGAGCAGATGCGCGAAGACCTTGGACGTCTTGGGGTAGACAATGCCAGAACAGAAGATGACGTCAGAGCCTACTTTGCTAGAGAGGGCGAAGCGAGGGCACGAGGTTCTGAAGCTACTGCTGGAGCGGCGGCAGTCGATCCAACAACAGCCGCAAGAATCTCCGAAGTCAGGGCCGAAATCTCCCGCCTAGAACAGATCGACGACAATGGCCTGATGTTCGCGCTGGCGGATGAGCCAAAGACGCGCGGTCTCGACATGAGCCCGGAGGCGCGCAAGGCGCGTGCCAAGGAACTTGGCTTCGATACGTCGCGCGTTTTCTATCACGGTACGGGAAGCGATATCGAGGCGTTCAGCCTTCGTCGGGCGCAGGACAAGGAAGGTCGGCAACGTGGTCTTGGTCTCGGCAAGGGCAAGGTATACCTAACAGGTCATTCTGAATCGGCCAGCGCGTGGGCCATGCAGGCCCCAGATCGCGGGCTTGGAGACAAGCCGAACGTCGTCCCTGTCTACGTCAAGGGGCGCCTGATCGACGAATCCGTTTGGTCGGATAAGTTCTCCGAGTTGTCCGGTGGTAAGAAACCATATGCCTCCGATCTCAGCATGTCGGAGCGTGATGCGGTTATCGCCAGGGTTGACGCATGGGCAAAGGAACAGGGATACTCCGGAATTCAACAAGCGCGGCGTGATTACAAGACGGGCGAAATCCTGGAGGTTGGACAGGTCGCTGTTTTCGATCCAAAGGATATTCGCTCCATCAACGCGGATTTTGATCCGGCAAAGACCAACAGTGCAAATCTTCTCTACGCCCTGTCGCCGGAACAGCGCACGCGGCTAGAAGCTCTTCGCCGCGAACTCTCCGAACTCGAATACCGCGCCAATCCGCAGCCATCGACCGAAGCCCTAGCCGCGAAGCGCGCCGAAATCCGCGCCTCTGAGGTGGCCCGTATCGACGCCAAGGCGGCGGTCGACGGAAATCCGCCCGATCTGCTCTACCGCATGATCCTGGAGTCGGCGGCTGTGCAGCGCCGTATCGACGTGCGCCGGGCCATCGACGACGCATTGAGGTTGGCGAACCGCATCCTGCCCGAGGGGACGAAGGTCCAGATCGAGACGGGAGAAATCCGCGATCCGGTCTCCGGCCATTTGCTCGACGCCACCTCGGACACGAGCACGGGCGATATCACCCTCGCCACCTACGCTCTGAACCCGTCGGCGAGGCTCAGCCACGAAAGCCTGCACACGCTGGTCACGCGCGGCCACGTCTCGCCGGAGGAAATCGGCTTGCTCGCCACGGCGGCGCGCGAGAGCGGGGCATTCCCGGAGGCAACCGAAGCCAAGTATCGCGAGGCCTACAAGGATCGTCCGAACCTGGAGCGCCTGATCTCCGAGGAATCGGCGGCGCACTTCGTCGAGGCGCGGCTGACCGGAACGACTCCGGCGCACACGATTGCAGATCGCATACGGGCGACGATCCAGCGCATCAGGAACGCGCTGCAGGGCTACGGCTTCCGCACGGCGGAGGACATCCGGGACGCGGTGCTTCGTGGCGACATGGCGAAGCGGGAAGCCGTGCAGGCGTGGATGCGGAGCGAAGTCCCCGGACAGCACTTCCCGAAAGGCACGCTGTTCGCCATCAAAACCGACGAGAAGACGGGAAAGCGCTACATCGAGGCATATCACGGCAGCCCCTACGACTTCGACCGGGCTTCTTTGGAGCACGTCGGCAAAGGCGAGGGAGCGCAGGTCTTCGGCCACGGATTTTATGCGGCGGAAGACCAGGGTGTCGGCGCCGGCTATAAGGAGAAGCTATCCGCAAAGGTGCACGGCATTGACGGCTCCGGTGCCGGAGCCGATGCGGCACGCTTCCCATTTGTCAATGGGCATCCAGTCTCGCGATGGTCTGGAATGTTCGATAACTACGCGTCGGCGGCGAGGTATCTGGAGGCCAACGGCGGAGATTACGCCAAGACCTTGGCCATGCTCAAGGAGGAACAGGCATGGGCGCGCAGTACCTACGAAACCGCCTGGCATGAGAAGGCGCCGAAGGATCAACTCGACACGTTGTTTCAGTCCATGCGCGAGGCTAACGGCAGCGCCGGGTTTTTTGAGACGGTCGTGCGGAGGGGCGACAAGATAGATCTGCGCAACGTCGAAGGACGGCTCTACACGCTGCGTATCGACGCCGACCCGGATACGTTCCTCGATCTCGACAAGCCGATTGCCGAGCAGCCGCCGGGGCTGGCCGAGCATCTGCCGGAGGAAGTCAGGGCGCGCTGGGATCAAAAGAGCGAGCGCGGATTTCCGAAACGTCCGATCAACCAGCAGGAGGCCGAGGCGCTGTCCAAGGCCGGCGTTAGCGGCGTGCGCTACCTCGACGGATACTCGCGCAAGAGCGGAGATGGCAACCGGAACTATGTCGTGTTCGATGACGGCCTCGTCCAGATTACCCACAAGGATGGCAAGCCGATAGGTCTGGGCGATGCGCTGTTTGCCATCCGCGCGGATCGCGACACCGGCCGCTCGATGCGCTCCGACCTTGACGCTCTCGGGTTCTACTCGGGCGCTCTCCGTGCGGCGAAAGCTCTGAGGCAAGCCAAGGGCACGCCGGAGCAGATGCTGGCGATGCTGTCGAAGGAAGGCGCGAAGAAGGGCGAGATCGAAGCGACGGGGCTGCTGAACTTCCTCGAAGGCAAGCCGTCCGTCACCAAGGACGAGATCGTCAACCACCTGACGCAGAATAGGGTGGGGCTGAATGAGGTAGGTCGCGCAAAGCAAGCGTCCCCAGATGAACTCGACGCCCGTGCGCGATCTCGTGGTTTTTCCGACATGGCCGAGATGCGTGTGGCATTTAGAAGATCGCCTCGCGATCCCGCACATGACCTGGCCGACGACACCAAATGGTCCTCCTACTCCCTCGACCCGTCGAACCCGACCTACAGGGAGACGGTCCTGCATTTGCCGCCAGACGAACGCGCTGGAAAAGCAGCGTGGGAACGCGACTATCCCGGCATGCCGTGGGAGAGTCTTTCGGACGCTGACCGACAGTACCTGACGCGCAAGCACGTCCAAGAGTTTCAATCCGGCCACTTCCCAGAGCCGAACATCACCGGCCACCTTATGACCTCTATGACGAAGCACGAGGGCCGTCCGGTCTACACTATCGACCAGATTCAATCCGACTGGGGCCAGAAGCTCAGGGACGGAGGCGTCAGGGACGAGGCGAAGATCGCGGAGTTGAAGCGCAAGCTTGACGAGCACGACGCGCAGCATCCAGAAGCCGCGCGCTACATGAAAATGTCCAACGAGGAGGCGCGCAAGCTATCCAAGCAGGACGAAAAGCGCATTCAAGATAGCGCACCGCAGGAGTGGTGGGACCGCCGCACCATGCTTGAGGCGGAGATCAGAACTGCCGAGGCTTCGACTCCCGGCCATCCCCTCGTCAACACCACAGACCAGTGGACGAACACAACGCTTCGCCGCGCGCTCCGTCAGGCGGTAGAGGCGAACGCCGATTACATCGCCATTCCGCACGGCGATACGGTCGTGAGCTACAACCCGCCGGGGAGCGAAGGACCGGGCGGCATGCGAGGATTCTACGGCACCCGCACGAGCGAGGGCATCGTCCCGAAGAACCTGCGCAAGCTCATCGAGAAGATCGACAAGGACGCCGCCAAGCCGGTGAAGATCGAGAAGCTGGAGACGAGCCAAGGCGTGGAGGGTTGGCAAGGCGAAGGCGACTACGGCAACAACAGCCCGAAGAACGGCGCCGACCATGCTCAAACCGGCTTCACCCTCTTCCCCCTCACCGACAAGGTGAAGGCCTCCGTGAAGGAGGAAGGCCAGGCGTTGTTCGCCATCCGGGACGATAAGACCATGCCGGAAGGAATTGACATGCGCCTCGACACGCCCCCGGTTCCTCCCCGCACTCCATTGCAGATGGAGGTGGGCATCATCGACCGCATCGGTAAGCTTGCCGATCTCGCCATGGCGTGCAGGGGCTGACCCATGGCGAACATCATCAAGTGCATCGACGCCGCGCTCGCCCAAAACCACATTGACGCGGCCGAGGCCGAGGCGCTGAAAGCCCGCATCAAGGAAATCGAGAAGATCGCCAAGTCGGAAACGGCGGTGAAGGAGCAGCTTGCCAATGAGCTTTCAGCCGAGGCGGCTGAGCGCCAGCGCCGCGCGTTCCTGTCAGAGCAGACGCGAAAGCGGCTTCTCGACGCCATGCACGGCTACCGAAACGCCCAAGGCGAGGCCGACCTTCTCGAAGCCTTCGTTCGCATGCACGAGAACTTTGGCCGCGACGGCGGCTCGTTCATCGAGGATGCGGAGAACCTGCGCTCGGTCATACAACGCGACGCCCACGCCAAGATCGCAGACTTCCTGATCGAGTTCCGCAAAGGCGGCATCACGGGCGATCTCAGGCGGAGGAAGGACGCGCTCGTCGCCCGCATGGACAACGTCGTTCGCGAGCTTCACGGCGAGGCGACGGGAGACGCGCGAGCTGAAGCACTCGCCAAGGCCTTCCGTGAGGTCTCCGACGATCTTCGCACTCGCTTCAACGATGCCGGAGGCGCCATCGGCAAACTCGAAAACTGGTTCCCGCATTCCCACGACATGCAGGCGCTCCTCGACTACGGGCGCGCGAAGTGGGTCGACTACATGATGCAGCCGGACGTGCTCGACCGCGAGCGCATGGTGAACCCGATATCGCAGCGCGTCCTATCCGATGCCGAGTTGCGGGAGAGCCTTGGCGTCGTCTGGGACCGCATCACGTCGGACGGATGGACCGATCGCGAAGTGACAGGCGTACAGATGGGCCGCGGCGCGCTCTGGAGCCAGCACGCCGACCACAGATTCCTGCACTTCAAGAACGCCGACGCCTGGCTTGCCTACGCCAAGGAGTTTGGCAACCCCGACGCCTACACGGCCATCGTCCACCACATCAACATGATGGCCCGCGACATCGCTCATATGGAGGTGTTCGGACCCAACCCGAACACGACGCGCACCTACCTGAAGCAATACCTGCAGCAGCAGGCCGCGCTCATCAAGCCGACCGAGGTTGTGATCCGCGAGCAAGGCGCCAGGATGCAGGATCTGGCCGCGAAGCTTTCGAGCCCGAACCCGGATTACGTCAACCTGTCCACGCGCATGGCCGAGGTATCGCAGGAGCTCGGCGACCTGAAGGCCAAGGTAGCGGCCCGAGATCGGTTCCTCGATCAGGAGCGGCGCGGCCTGATGCGGCGCCGGGCCGAGATCGAGGCCACGGGATGGAAGGACATTACCCCGCTCGGGCGCCAGGTGCTTGAGGAGATAGCCGCCCTCGACCGTCCGAACCCAGGTCTGTCTCTTGAGCAGACGGCCGAGGTCATGCTGCACCAGACCGGCATGTCGGAGGAGGGGAAGCGCTTCGTGCTCGGCGGCGGCTCCCTGTTCCGCGAGCCCGGAAGCCTCATGGCCGGAAACCGCGCCAAGATGGCCGACATCCGCCGTTCCGTGCGCGAGCTGCTGAACGCCAAGACCATTCTCATGGACATCAAGATTCGTCTCGATGCCATCACCACGGAGCGGCTGAAGCAGAAGACGCACGTCGAGGCCGACGCCAAGCGCTTTGCCGAGTTGACCAAGGAGCACCAGGACATATCGGACAAGCTCATTCCGTTCTGGAATGATCCGAAGTTGCAGACCATCGAGGATCAGCAGGTCCGGTTGCAGATGGAGAAGCTGGCCGAGGAGATGCGCGATCCGGTCCAGTTCGCCAGCCACAAGCGGCCCGCCGACTATTTGCGCAGGATGCTCGGCCGCGCCGACGGCATGTGGGAGAACATGCGCGGCAGCATGACGCCGGAGGATACCGTTTTCGCCAACGTCATGGCCTCGGCGCGCAATCTGATCTCGGCATCGAGTCTCGGGTCGGCGTGGCTGTCGTCGCTGTCCGACCCGGCCTTTGGCCAGGACGCCCGTATGCGCTTTGGCATGGGCATGGCCAAGGCCAACTTCGGCCGCGTGCTCGTGACCGTTTTGAAGGACATGATCACGCACGGCACGCGCGAGGATGCCATCAGGGCAGGTCTGGGCCTGGACAGCGCGATCGAGGTCATGCATCGCACGGCGCGGCAGAACAAGACCATCGACGGACGGGCTTGGACGGGGTTCGTTGCCGACCGTGTGCTGGCCATCGGACTGCTCAACCCGTGGACCCAATCGGGCAAGCATCAGTTTGGTCTCGACGTCATGGCGTTTCTGGCCGATCAGCGCGACAAGTCGTGGGCTGAACTCAACCCGAAGACGCGCAAGGCGCTGCAGAGCCACGGCTTCGACCTGACCTCGTGGGAGGTCGTCCGCATGGCCGATATCCACGAGCCGGCGAGCGGTGCGGCGTACCTGCGGCCAAAAGAGATCGAGGCGTGGGCGGGGCGCGAGCTTGCCGAGCGTTACGCGGCGATGATCCTGCGCGAGACGCGCTATGCTGTGCCCGAAGCGACCGTCTACTCTCGTTCCGTCATAAACCGCGTACCGCCTGGAACAATACTCGGCGAGATCATCCGCTCCGGCGTCCAGTTCAAGGGCTTCGGCATCGCTGTGGCGCAGATGCACGCAGGCCGTATTGCCCGCGAGATGCTGCGCGGCGAGACATCGGCGGCCTCGCAGGCGGCGGCTCTCCTGGTGACGAGCGCGTTCCTCGGCGCCATTGCCATGAGCCTGAAGGATATCAAGGACGGGCGCGATCCGAGGAAGTGGCTCGACGAGAAGACGTACCTCGATCCGATGTTCTGGGGAGCGGCGGCGCTGCAGGCCGGCGGGCTCGGTATCTACGGCGACTTTCTGTTTTCGAATACCGGCCGCCACGGCGGCGGATTCCTGCAGACGATGGCTGGCCCGATGCCGTCGCGGATCGATCATATCCTCGGCTTGGCCGTCGGTGATACGGCGAAGGCGTGGCGCGGCGAGAAGACGACACGCGGTCGCGAGTTGGTCCAGGTTATCAAGGAAAACACACCGGGCGGGAATATGTGGTTCTCTGGCCTCGTATTCCAGCGCGTTTTGATGGACCGCCTGCAGCGCCTGATCGACCCCGAGGCTCAGGCATCGTTCAATCGCCAGATACAGACCCGGCGCAAGGATTACCACCAGGACTTTTACTGGCCGCCCGGCGAGACGGCCCCGCGCCGCGCTCCCGACCTGTCGCGCATTTGGGCCACACGCTGAGAATCGCTCATCTGTCAAGTGCATCCGCTCGCGGGCCGTGCTATAAGCAGGTTCGCGTCGTGTGCTGTTGCGTTTCACATCGAAACATCAAGGGCATGCGATGACCGTCTCGACCTCCTATGCACCCATCGAAGTGGCCTGGACACTGACCAATCAGGCGGTCAGCGTGACGTGGCCGTTCCTCGACTCAACGCTTGTCGTTACCGAGATCGACAGCGATGGCGTCGAGACGACGAAGACGCTCACAACGCACTACACGGTGAGCGGCGGCACCGACGACGACGGCCTGCCGGCGACCGGAACCGTGACCATGGTGGGAGCGGCGACGTCGGGATCGAGCCTGCGCATTTCGCGAGATACCAATCTGACGCAGGCCACGGCATGGCCAAGCGCCGGAGCGTTTCCGGCGAAGGCAGCGGAAGCCGCCCTCGATAAGCTGACGCTGATCGTCCAGGAGCGCGACTACGGCGGATCGAGCGACATCGTTATGACGCTCGACACGTCGGGCGAGGCGGACACCTGGGATGCGCAGGGCTCGCGCATCACCAATGCCGACGATGGCGTCGACGATACCGACCTCGCCACAGTCGGGCAGATGAACGACCTCGCCCTGACGGCCGGCGCCGGCAACGTGGTGGGGCCGGCGTCTGCGACTGCCGATCGCGTCGCGGTCTACAACGGCACCACGGGCAAGCTGATCAAGGACGGCGGCAAGACGATTGCCGAGATCGAGGCTGCAGCCGCGGCGACGGCGGAGGAGGCCATCCGCAACGGCGTAGCGTCCTCGCTCGATACGCTGTCGGAAGTGGCGACCGCGCTCAATGCAAAGCTCGGTACCACCACGGGCAGCGCCGTGCAAAAGGCCGATGGGTCAGGTGGATTGACCGCGGCAGCTGCGACGGACCTCGGCGCCGGGAAGCACACGGTTTACATTCCAGCATCCGCCATGATCGCGCGCACGACGAACGGAGCCGCGGCGGGAAGCGTCGAGACGACGACGAGCAAAATCATGTTTTCGACGCTCGACTTCGACGCCACGACGCAGGAGTTTGGCCAGTTCTCGGTGCAGATGCCGAAAAGCTGGAACGAGAGCACGGTGACGGCGGCGTTCACCTGGAGCCATGCCGCGACGACGACCAACTTCGGCGCCGTGTTCGCGCTCGAAGCCGTGGCGTTGTCGGATGGGGACGCGGGAGATGCGGCCTTCGGCACGGCGCAGCAGGTTGCCGACACGGGCGGCACCACGAATATGATCTACCGCACGAGCGCCACGAGCGCCATCACCATTGCTGGGTCTCCCGCTGCCGAGGATTGGGTCGTCTTCCAGGTCAAGCGCGTTCCAGCCGATGCCTCCGACACCATGGCCGTCGACGCCCGCCTGCATGGCGTCACGCTCTACATCACCACAGACGCGATTACGGACGCCTGATGCTACAGATCAATAACCTCGTCGGCTTTGGAGCGCGGCGTTCGGCTGGCGGCGGTGGTGCGGCTGTCCCGACGTTCGTCGGCTCTACGTCGGCCGGTGTCCAGAGCAGCCCGTACACGGCGACCGGCGTCAGCATCGGAACCGCGGCGTCGAACCGTTATATCGTCGTCGTTGTCATGGCGTCGAATGACGCGCTCGGGTCGGGGTCTGTCACCGTCGCCGGTCAGTCGACGACGCGTGTTGTGGCGGCGACGGGAGGCGGGCGGCCATCGGCGATCTTTGTCACCGACGCTCCCGTGACCACGGGCACCACGGCGACCGTCGTCATTACGGTCGGTGCCACGGCAGACATCGAGTTCGCGGTTTATACGCTGATCGGCGCGGCCTCGCCCACGGCTCCAACCACGGTGACGGATACCGCCGATCCTTTGTCGCAGTCCGCAACCATTCCGGCCAACGGCTGCGCCATCGCTTGCGCCAATCTCGCCGCCGGCACCACCACATCCTGGACCGGAGCCACGAAGCAGGCCGACGGCACGGGGACCAACTTCCGCGGATCGACCGCCATGAGCACCACGGCCGGCGCGGCGACGATCGCGGCCGGCGGCGGAACAGGCAACACCATGGCCATTGCAATCTGGAGCCCATGATGAGCATTGCACGCATCGAGAACGGCGCCGTCGTCGAGCGGCGTGACCTGCAACTCTCCGACGTGCCCGAGCACAAGCGCGGGGCATGGAAGCCAGTCGTCTACCTCGGCGATGGACCTACGGAAACGACGCTCGTCGAAAGCGACCGCGTGTCGGTGACGCGCTCCTATACGGCGCCGCAGATTGCCGCCCTGAAATCCTCGCTCTCGCTCCAGGTCGATCTCGACGCGGGCGAGCAACGTCAGCGCTACATGTCCCGCGGTGCAGGGATTGAGATGACCTACCAGGAAAAGCATGCCCAGGCCCGCGCGGTTATCGCCATGGGCGAGGTGGCGGCCGGCGCCCTGACGGCACAGCAGGCCGAGGCTCAGTTTCCGACGCTCGCGGCCTCCGTCGGCATCGAGGCGCCGACGCTGTGGGCGTGTGCTCAACTCGTGGCGCAGCGCTACGAGCTGTTCGCCGACGTGTCGCATGATATCGAGCAAACGCGGCTGGCGGGGAAAAAGGCTATCGGTGAGGCGACGACTGCCGCGGAGGCGAAAGCAGCCTATGGAGCGATCCAATGGCCGGCATGAGATCCTGGCGGGACACAAAGCCGGGGGAGCACCGCCACACGCGGGAGGTGGTCACGCTAGACCCGGAAGCCGTGGCTGTCTTGCAGGCGCGTGTGGATCAGCTTGAGGATGCGTTGCGCACGGCAATCGAGGCTCTGACGTCGGAAATGGCGAAGACGCTGCGCGTCCTGCACGAGCAGGAAACCGAGACGCGCGCCAAGACGGACGAGATCGAGGGGACGTTGCGGCATATCGCGGCGACTTTGCCGAGGGCTGTGGCATGACGAAGAACATCGGCCCTGCTGGGCTAGAGATGGTGAAGCGATGCGAGGGCTACGGTCATGAGCTTCAAGACGGCTCCGGTAGCTGCACCGCTTACCAGGAGCGCATAAACGGCAAGCTCGACATTCCGACCATCGGATACGGCTGCACCAAGGGCGTGACGATGGGGGCGGTGTGGACGCGGGAGCATGCCGAGGCGGTCCTTCTGAAAGAGCTTGAGCAGCACGCGAAGCGCGTCGATCGCTTGGTGACGGTTGAACTCAACGAGCACGAACGGGACGCCCTGATCTCGTTTGACTTCAACACTGGCGGCCTGACCACAGAAGCAGGCGCGAGCGGCGTTTTGAAGGCGATCAACAGCGGAGATCGCGCCAAGACGGTTGAGCAGTTGAAGCGCTGGACGAAGTTCGGCGGCAAGGTGTGCGAAGGGCTCGTGTCGCGGCGCGCTGAAGAGGTGGCGCTGTTCCTCCGTCCGGTTGGTTCCGTGCCTACGAGCTACATGCCGCAGCAGCCGACACAGGAGCGGCGCAAGTTCACGACGACGGAGAAGGCAGCGGGTGCGATGACGGCCCTTGAATTAGCCCGCCAGACGGTTGCCAACACGGACGCACTCAGCACCGCTCGCAAGACTGTAGACAAGGGCAAGGAGCTAAAGTCCGTCGTCGAGGATGCGAGAGGGCTTGGCGCTGGGTTGGTGCCGAAATCACTCCCCGTTCCCATGATCGGCGTTGGCATGGTGATAGCTGCCGTCGCTGTTATCGGGTTCGTGGTCATGAGGGCGAGGGGTTAGTACGCCGCAGCGCGTTGCGGCTCGTCACCATCCTAAACCCGTCGTCGAACTCAAGCAGGCAACTGTTCATCGCCCCGCGCGCCAGCAGCTTGCACGTCTGTCCCTTCCTGCCGCATCGGTTCCACGCATACACGTACCGGGTAGCGGGCGGATGACCACCGGCTGAACTCTTCGGCGCGGCAACGCGAGCACGGGCGGGCGTTGCCGTCGATGTCGGCGACAGTTCCACGATCATGACAGCAGCGGCAGCGCACATGCCTATCCTTTCTCGCTGTTCGTGGTGGGTGAGGGGTTAGGTCGCTGCATGGCTGAACTCGCACGAAGCAAGAGTCCTCCAAAGAGGAGCAGGCAGTCGTTGATGCTCAGAAACGGCGGCATTCCTGCGGCGACATAAAGAACGCCATACCCCAGCGCTCCAAGCGTCCAACATCCTACTGCGTTCGGTGTCATGTGGAGCCGTCCTTGCTAGTCGCGTGACGCACGGCAAAGATGCACTCAGGCGCTCCGTCGAATTTGTGCATTCCTTCGCGGAGCCACCATTCCTCGACGCGCTCCAGAATGGCGTCATTGCTGTTCATGTATTCGAGCACCTGCGAAATCGTCTGCGGCTCTCCGTCGCGAATGAATACCGCGCCATCTCCGCACATGCCCTCTGTCCATTCCGCCATATCATTTTCCCTTTCAAAACCTGACCGTTACAATACCAAATTCCCCGCAAATCTGCTAGAAAGGATGCGAGATGCTTGAAGCGTTTTCCGCACTTTCGTTGGTCCATCGGATTGGAGTTGTCGCCGCTGGATTTGTCGCGTTGGCCGGTATCTGGCTCGTCATCGTTTCGACGCATGACGCCAAGGTCGTTCAGAAGGAGCGTGTTCGCGTCGAAGCCGTAGGGAGCAAGATCGATGCGAAGGCCCAACAGAAGCGCGCTGCTGCTGAGAGCAAGCCTGATCTGTCTCGCTGGATGCGCGACTAGCGGCTGCGCCGATTGGGGGCAGATCACGGGAACCACGGCGCAGATGTGCAAGAGCTGGCTGCCCGTGTATCCCTCCCGTGCCGACAAGTTGACCGAAGGCACGACGAAGCAGATCGCGGGCAACAACGCCTCGAATGAAGCATGGTGCGGCAGTCGCCCACCGATCAAGTCGGAGCCTCGTATCGCGTCCGCAGAAAAGGATACGAAGCCATGAGCGAGCCTCAACCGATCACCATCAACATTGACGCAGGATGGATCAATCGAGCCTGGGCCTGCGTGCCGAAAACCCGCGCCGACTTCTACGCGCTGCCGTGGAAGATAGGCGGCAAGATTAAGCGGTCGTTCGCGTGGTGCTTTGCCCACACCGAGACGTGGCTTGCTCTGGCGACAGGCGTCGTTGCTGGCGCTGGCCTCTCCCCTCTGCTTCGCCCGCATCTCGCCGCCTACTCCGTCCCCATGGTTGAGGCCGAGAACGTCGCCCCCCGCACCGTCAACGTCGATCTCTCCGGCGTCAATCGCGTGCTCAACGAACTCGCCACCAGAACCGCAAACCTTGAACGCCTCGCCGCTGCCAATCAGGCGACGGCTATTGCTACTCAAGGCGTCGTCAACTCAACCGCCGGCGTCGTCGATAAGGTGAGCCAGACCACCGACATTATTGGACCTCTGGCGCTCAAGATGGTGGGCGGCGGGATCTCGATCGAACCGGCCGCTGCTCCCGCTCCCAAGCCCAAGCCCGCGCCCTCCGTCAAGACGGTGAAGACCGCTCCCATTGCGCCCCCCGCACCGCCTGCGCCGGCAGAGCCAGCCGCGCTCAGCCTTCCCGACTGGCTGAAGTCTAAGTTCTGAGAGGTCGTCGTGGATGAACCGCTCGCGAAGCTCATCACCGCCGCAGTATTGGCTCTCCCCGGAGCAGGCCAACGAACGGAGATTTACGACCCTGGAGATAGCGTCGGAGGACCACTCAGAACGCCTGGACGAACACGAGACACGGCACGACAACCAGGACGTATGGAACAAGGGCTTCAGCGTGGCCTTAGCGGGCCTAGCGGCGGGCCTAGCACACGCCAAGGCGGACAATCTGGCCGAACTCCTAGCGGCGTTGCTCAAGGTCTGGAAGCCATGACGTGGCGGCAGGTGAGGGTGATAACCTTCTGGCTGCTCATCACGGTAGCCTTGAGCGTAGGGTTCCGGCTGTACTTCAAGTTCTAGGCGGGCCTCATGTGTTGATGTCGGCGGGCTTCGCATACGGCAGCGGTCCGCTAATGGTGTCCATGCGGTTGAACCACTGCGCCCGGCGCTGCACGGCGATGTCGTAAGCGTCGAGGCAGTTCGCAAGATACTGCGCGAGGATGAAGTCCGGTGTGTTCGACCCGTTGTCGCGGCAGTGGCGGTTGAGCACGGCGGACAGCTCGCTACGCAGTGTCTCGTTGTCGGCCGCTGCCGGCATGGAGTGACCGGCGTAGTGCGCTTCGCTCACGATTGTCGTGTCGTCCATGTCGGGGCCTTCCTCTTCGTTTAAGCCAACTTGCGAATTGCCAGCTCTATACACCCGCTCTTGCCGGAGCAGAGAACGCCATGAGCATCCCGCATGCGCTGGCGGAGGTTGTCATTGTCTCGCTGTAGCGCCTCGACCATCGACCGAGACGCCGACAACTGGTTGCCGCGCAGCTCGCAACGGTCGCGCATCTCGATGTAGCGGCCGCACGGGTTCATGTCGCAACTCATCGGTCGGGGCGTCTCCTGTTGGTTTAAGCTCTGGCCTTCGCGGCATTCGTGAGACGGATGATTTCGTATAGCTGCTTGAGCAGCACAACAGCCCCCTCCACCGTCGAGCGCGGCACAATCACGGCCTCAGGTGTCAGCGGCTCGCCCCGCGACGACGGAGCCGAAGCCCAAGGCTGTAGCCTCCGCTCAAGCTCAATGAGCGGATCGGGGTCGACGGCGGAATGTCGCTCCTCGAATGTCTGCATGGGCGGGGCGTCTCCTGTTGGTTCATAACTCATTGTCGAGCGCAGCGATCCGCGCTTCGGCCTCAGTGATCTCGCGCTCTATGATCGCGCGGCAATTCCGAAGTCCGTCACCGCCAACAGCGTCTGCGTCAGAGATTGCCGTCATAGCCCGCCGAAGCCCGTCAACCATGCCACGGAGGCGAAGTGAATTCCTCCGGCTGGCCGTAAGTATCTCCATCGGTCGGGGCCCTTCTGGTCAACCGTTGCGGGCGCGAATTTTGGTGGCGATTGCGTGCCAGAAATCGTTGCGCTCGATACATAGGCATACGTCGCCTCGGGCTTCGCGCGAGCACGGCACCTCGCCCGTTTCTGGGTCTTGCACTCCGCGACAGTCGCAGTCTTGCTCGCCAACGCTGGCGGTGATCTTGATGATGGCGTCACGCTCAATTGGGAGCACGACATTGATCACGGCGCGAGCCACCTCAACGAAGTGGGCAGAGCGCGGGTTGTCCTCGGCATTATCTATGATGCTGTCGCCGCTGTAGTGGTATCCGGTCGCGGTGGCGACGGCTCGCGCGGCAGCTTCAAGCATTGCGCTCATTGGGCGGGCCTTTATTGTTGGGGTTGAACGCTGCGAAAATTTGCAGCGACGAGAAGGTCAAGGACAGCCTCTGCTGGCAGTGTAATTCGAGTGCCAGATGTGACTGTCGGGCCGACGCAAGCCTTGATGTTGGCGATTGCGTTCTTCATCTCGACGGCTGAGTTCCAGCGCTGCGCGATTTCATCCGCCAGTTCCTTCGCCTGGAAATCGTACCCGATACCCATAGCAAGCCCATTGATGGCGACATAGTAGGCGCCGCCATACTCTTCGCCACGCTCGCCCTTCCGCACTTCTGCACGGATCACCCTGGCCGGTGACTTTCCATCGTCGAGATACATCGGTCGGGCCTATTCTGGTGATTTCAAAGCAGCCGTCACCGACTGCACCGACTTCCATCCAAGGAAGGTCTGGATCTGGCGCATGGAGTAACCGGCGTCGCGAAGCGTCTTTGCCATCGCCCGGCGCTCGGCCGCATGATTGCGCTTGAGCTCGTGCGGCTCGGGCACGCACCCCGTTCCCTTGCAGACCGGGCACACGGCTTGCGTGCGCTCAATCTGGTTCAGGTGGTAGGAGACGAGCGACGTTGTGGACACGTCGCACGCCTTCATGATCTCGCGATGCGTGGCGCGAGGGTGCTTCCCGATGTAGGCGCGGATGCGCTCGCGGGTCGCGTTCTGCCTCACGCAGCATCCTCCGGAAGCTTGATGCGCTGGGGCTGGAAGATGGAGCGGATTGCCCACATGGCGCCGTCCTGAATGTTGGTCTTGGCGAGCGCGATGCAGCGCGGATCGCAGACCGGAGAGCCTTCCGGCGCGTTGTGTCCGCCGAGCTTTTCCAGCCAGCGCAGATAGCGCTCCTCCAGCTCCTTGCCCTCGTTGGCCAGAGCGACTTTCGCATCGCTCTGCGGCTGGTAGCCAGCGACGGGAAGTCCTGCGTGCGTCGTGCTCATGCTCGTCTCCATTGGTCGGGGCGTCTCCTGTTGATCTACGCCGGCTCGTAGGTGGCGGCGAAGATGTCAGGCTTGCACGGGTACAGCTCGCCCTTCACGCCGCGAATGATCCAGTCGCCGGGGTTGGCGATCATCGAGCCCTCCAGGGTGTCGATCAGCATCGTCCCGTCTTCGGGGTAGCGGACGCGGCCGGCGGCGACATCGGCAGCGAGTTCGCACGGCTGCTCTCCGCCGCGATACTGAACGGCTTCGATAACAACTGGCTTCTTGCGGTATTTCGGCATCTGTGTGGCCTCAGGTTGTGGTTTCGGAAACTGCTTCCAGGTAGTACCGGACGCCGTGCTTCAGAATGTATTCGATAGCCTCTTGGCTACCGGCATCGCGATAGCCGCGATCGAACACGGAGGCGACCGTTTCGGCCGCGTGCTCTTTGCGCCCATACACGTCAGTTAGCCGCAGCCGTCGCAGCTTGGCGGCGGCGGATTTCAGCGCGGCGTCGTCGATCTTTGCGCGCGGCATATCGGGCCTCTAATTGTGATCTGGATCGGGGCGGAAAATCGCCGCCATCATCATGCGCCAGCCGAGACCGGCTAACTCCCAGCGCGACATGCGCCACTTGGTCTTGATCTCAGGGTTTAGGTCGTCGATGTACAGGACGTGCTCGCTGTCCACGCGCATCATTGGCCCGGTCGGGTGCATGTAGAGCAGGTTCATTCTTCACCTCGGTTCTTGGTCCGCAGTTCATAGAGCACTGGCCGTCTTCCCAGCAGTCGCCGCATGGCGGGACGCTGCGGATGCCGAAGCTCAAGATGGTGTGCATTCGCCGTGCTCCAGAAACGCAACGGCGTCGGTTGCCGTCATTTGCCCGACGATAGAGCCATCGGCGATGCGGTACACTTCACGGCGACCGGGGATGCGCGAGGTGCGATAGCCGAAACCGGCGGCGGCAAGGAGTTCTGCGACTGTCTGCATGGGCGGGCCTATGTGTTGGATTGAGATTTGATCAGAGCCTCGGCGGCAGCCGCCGCCTGCTCCCATGGGTTGTTCAGATTGCTGTGCTCGCCGATTTCGGCACCGGTCAGCGTGGCGATCAGGTCGGATAGCTCGTCTGCCCACTCTTGCGCCTCGTCACGATCCGCGATCGTTTGTTCGTGGTGCTTCTCCTCGGCGGCAAGATCGCGCTCCAGTTTCTCAATCAGGTCGGCAGCGGCTCCAAACGGGTCGCCGACATCATCCTCGGGGATGCGGTCGCGCCACGATCCGGCGCGCAAGCTAGCCATGATCTCGTCGCGCTCCATCTGGGCGGGCCTTCCTGTTAGTTCCGGTTGAGGACTTTTTCGGCTTCCGCGCGCTTCTTCCTGGCGATGCTGCGAAGGTACGTCGCCGCCTCTTTGATGTCGGTAGCTGGCGCGCGTCCGGCGATGATGTCGTCCGCCAGCGCGTCCATGGTGTCTGCGGCTCTTTCCAGGCCGACAGCGTTGCCCTTCTCGGTCATTGCCATGACCATGGCTTCAACGCGCGGCATCGCGCCCTTAGCGGCTCGCTCAAGGATTTCCTCTGCGCTCATTCCGTCGCTCATGTCGGGGCCTTCCTGTTAGACCTTCGCGCCGCTCTTTTTGAGCAGCTTTTCGGTGTTGATCTTGGCGATGAGATCGCCAGCAGCGATGTATGCGCGGTTGACCTTCGGCGTGACGGCACGGTCATCCATGTCGGCATCCCACAGCGCATCCCGTAGTCGCTTCAGTGCCGTGAACAGTTCGCGCTCGCGCTTCGTCATCGGCCGGGCCTCAGGTTGTGATCTCGCCGCGCGCCTTTGCCAGGGCGGCTTTGGCTTGGTCCTTCGCGGCCTGACAAACACTCAGGCCGTCCTCTCCCATGTCGTCTAGAAGCTGCTCAAGCGCTTCTAGCATGGCGGGCGCTGCCGAGCGCACGCGCTCATGCCACTCAATAACGTCACAGGCAAACTTGTGTGTCAGTTCGCCCTGTGCGTCGGCGTGCTTGAAGCCGTGCCTTGCGTCGCTCTTGTCGGCAACATCGAACGCCTGTTCCTTGCTGATCCGCATGTCGGCGGGCCTTCCTATTGGTTTACGGCGTTGTCGAAAAATCGGTCAGGTCAGCCACGTCGCAGCGGAGCGAGTATCCGCTGTCGCGGTCGAAGTCGTCGAAGCGAATGCCGACATCTCCGAAGCGGCTCGCCATGACGACGCGGCAGCGCTTGCCGCCGCGCGTCGCAAACAGCTTCGGCTGCGCGTTCCAGTCCTTGTCGATCGCTGGCTGACGCGCCCATGCGAGGTAAGTCCGTAAGGCCGGATGCGCTGCTTCGTCGTCGATGGCGTCGTCGCAGTGCATGGGCGGCCTCAATCCTTGATCTGTTTGGCTTCGTAGATTTCGCGGCATGCCGTCTGGCAACATTCTTCGCAGACCGTGCCGTGATCCCCGGCGAGATGATCGCCATTGCCGTATCCGCAGGCATGGAAGCGCGAGAACATCACTCGCTTCCCGTTGCGGATTTCCACGCCGTCGAGCCGCTTCCACTTGCCGCAAACCGAGCACTGCATGCGCGGGTTGGCGGCGTTGATGTCTTTCGGATGGACGCCCACGGCGCGATCTCCTGTTGACTGCTTCAATCCTATCTTGACTAATGTGGCACGTCAATGCAAAGTTGCATCGTATCGAGGCCACATTCAAAGATGTCCACCAAGAAGGCAGCAAAGCCGATCATGCGAGCATGGGTCAGAGGCTCCCCCGGATGGCCACTCGCAGACCAGATTGAAGCCGTCACGACGCGGGGCAAGGTCGCAGAAAAAATGATCTACGGCATCGCCAAGGAAGAAACGATAGGCGACTGCATCAGCGGTCTGTCCTCCGGTGACGTGCTTGTCGTGCTGGCCACGCATCGGCTCGGCAAGACAATGGCGGAGTACTCTGCGGCTCTCGATCAGCTTCGGCGCAAGCGTGTCATTATCCGCGACCTGCTGCGCAAGACCGACATATCCGGCGCACGCCTCGAAGTTGCGGCAATCATCGCTGATGACCGGCGCGAGCTTGTCGGTGAGGCCAGGATCGATGCGGCGGGGCTGCGCAAGCGCCAGCCGGGACGAATGACGAAGGCCGAAGCCTATGCGGTGTGGACCGACATGAGCATACCGACCGACAAGGAAGCGGCCCGCATCACGAAGTGGGGCAAGCGCACGCTATTCAAGGAGTTTGATAGCAGCGGGCGGAAGCAGGGCAGGAAGGCGCAAAAATGAGATGCGCGGTCTACGATCTGCTGCTTGATGGAAAGCTCTACTACGTGGGCACGTCCGGCAATCCCGAGAAGCGTTTCGAGACGCACAAATACGCTGGACTGATGCCGCGCCGCATTACGCTTCGCGTTGTGAAATGGTACGATACCAAACGCGAAGCGCTTGACGCCGAGAGGCGCCGGATCAAGCAGATGAATCCTCCGGCGAACGAGATCACCGATGACGCCAAGCGATATCGGAAGCTTGATGACGAACTGAGTCGCAGCCGCGAAAAGTGGTCGGCGATCTGGAGCGGGATTTACGCATGCATCCTGAAAGCGCACCGCTCTGGCATGAGCGCGGCAGAGATCGCGAAGGGTTATCCGAACGTGACGGCGGCTGATGTGCGAAAGGCCATCCGGCACGCCGAGAAGCTAGAAGCAGAGACCAGAACGTGAGGAGCAGCGGCCGATGATCTCGCATGACGCGCGCCGGAAGCTGGTCGAGATACGCGAGCGCAACCGCCAAGAACGCGGGCGCGACCTCACGCCCACCGAGCAACTGGCAAACCTGTCGCGCGCCATCGCTCGGACATGCCGACACTGCGGCAGTGAAGTTGAGTTGCGCGAGCAGTGTCATATGTGCGGAAACGTCAACCAGTAGGGGAGGCCAGCGGTGAGGAAAGAATGCAGGCTGTGCGACGGGACTGGCTCCGTCTGTGGTGCGTGCTCGGCATCGATCATGGATTGCAATTGCGGGCCTGACCAAGAGCCGACGATGTGTGATGCCTGCGGCGGGACGGGTGACGCGCCAACGGAGGCCGCCGACGCAGCATTGCTGCGTGCGATCTTGAACACCAGCGATGCTGACGTGCTCGCCGGGCGCTGGAATAAACCAAAACGATAGGAGCCGAGAATGGATGCGTTTGAAGCGCTGCGTCAGGTTCGCGAGGCGCTGTTCCCGGAGCCCGTGAAGGATGGTAACGGCTACTACACCGACAGCAGTGCGTTCTGGAACCTGGAAGGTGCTCGGGTTGATCTTGAGCGCCTGAAGGCGGATAGGGTGTGCATAAACACGATCAAGCGTGTGCAGCAGCAGCTCGTCGAAGCCGAGCGCGCCATTGTTGCCGCGCTTGGGCCAAGGGAATAGGGAGCGAAGCATGGGCACGGTTTGCCTTACTACAGAAGCCATACCGCCAGAGCATTTTGCGGTCGTTGTCGCGGTGGCACTCGTCATGCTCGGCATGTTCATCGGCATCGCGCTCTGCAATCATCGCGACGCGAAGCGGATCAAGACCTAGGGAGAGCCAGATGCCGCAATGGATGGACGACTTTTTAGATGGCCTACTGCCTGATCCGCGCGTCGTCATTGACCTCGACACGGGCATGCCGAAATGGATCAAGAGATAGGGAGCACCGATAGAGTGTCGATGACCGCAGATGAGATCGAGAAGACACAAAACATCGTGCGTCGCCGGGATGAGCGCATCGCATCGCTGGAGGCGGCGCTGTCCGAAATACGCGATATCTGCGCAGCACGAGCGGCGCATGATCGCATTGCTGGCGTGGCAATGATCGCCCTGGCAGGGCGGCAGGAGAATGCGACGATGGACGTGAAGACGCACCACGGACTGCGCGACGTTGAGATCACCTGTGCCACGGGCGACGAGGTTTTCACCGTCGAGCGCATGTTTGACGGCAAGGGGTCGGAGACGTTCGACCCTACCGATGCCGTCGAGGTTGATGGCGACGGATCGTTTCACCGGCTCGAAGCTGGTGACGTGGTGACAATCCGCGTTCGGGTTGAAGAATAGGGGAGCGATGGCCGTGGCCAGCATTCTTGACCGCGCCGACACCTACGAGGCCGTCATGGCGGCGCTTCCGATTGTCGACTTCGTTCGCGAGAGCAACAAGATCGAAGGCATCATTCGCGATCCGACTGACGCTGAGATCGCCGCGCACCGCGACTTCATCAAGCGCAAGCGCGTGAAGGTCGAGCACGTTGCGGGGCTGGTTTCTGTCTGCCAGCCGAACGCGGTCCTGCGCAACGCGACAACGATCCCCGGCGTTCGCGTCGGCAACCACATCGCGCCGCCGAGCGGGCCTGACATCCAGGCACGGCTTGATCTATTGCTGAAGCGGATTGCGAACGACGCAATCAAGCCCTGGCAGGCTCACGTCGAGTACGAGACGCTGCACCCGTTCACGGACGGCAACGGTCGCAGCGGGCGCGCGATCTGGCTGTGGCACATGACGCTGATCGGGCAGCAACAGCGGGCGCTCGGCCTCGGGTTCCTGCATGCGTTCTACTACCAGACATTGGCCAAGAAATAGGGAGGCCAGCGTGACGGTAGACGACATGTCCGGACTGGTGGCTGGATGGAAGGGGCCGCGTAGCGTGCCGCCTACTGTCCGAGCCATCCAGAACCTGCAATCGGTAATGGACCTGTTGAACGCAACGCCAGATCATCTTGGCGCCGCGTCGGACGGCGAGATTATCGCAACCTATCTGATGGACGACGGGCGTCGTTTTGAGTTCAGCATTCACGACGACGAAATATCGGCATCTGTGCTGCCGCAATCAACGAAGTAGGCAGGCGAACGTGACTGGCCTCAACGTGCGCGACGACATGATCATGATCGATGTCGCCTGCAACGACCCTGACAACGGGTTGTTTGCCGGTCGCGCCGAGCAGATCAGCATCGGCTGCGACCTGTTGGAGCTTGAGGCTCGCCGTTCCGCGCCGAAGTTCGTCGAGCTTACGAACGGCTTCCGGCTCGCCGGAAAGTCATGGCATTCGCCGCTATCGAAGTACGGCGTCGGCAACTGGTGCTGGAACGGCTACTGGATGAAGACGAAGCACGCGGCGCACTTCCTGTCGTGGCTTCACTCTCGCAACCTGTTCTCGGTAAGCTCGGGCGAAAGTCGGCTGTTCAATATGTGGCAGTCGCCGAAGCCGTTCGATGATGCCGACCGTGAATTTATCTGGCGGCTGATCGGGAAGCCGAGTTCCCACGATCACGTCAACACATAAGGAGGCAAGCGTGAGCGACATCGAAACAGAGCTTGCCGCCGTGCTTCGCGATGAGCGCATGCGTCAGTATCGCGAGCAGGATCGCGCCAAGTGGCCGGGCGGCATCTACGACTTCGAGGAGCATCAAGGGCCGTGGCTTGAAGCGAGGGCGGCGCTGGCGTTCCTGAAAGAGCGCGGGATGCTGAACGTCCTGCATATCGGCCCGGCGGTGCTGCACACGGAAAGCGGCGATCACGTCACCAACGGCGTGACCGTCATTAAGGTTCAGGACTAAGGGAGGCCAGCGTGAGCTACTGGAAAAACAAGCCCGACGCTGACGAGATCGCGGCCGAATTGGCCGACCGTCTCCGTGTCGAGAATGGCCGCATCGATGGCTTTGGGTATGCCGCCGTGGCCATCGCGGGCAAGGCCGATGAATGGTGCGGCATCGCCTACGCCAACGGTTATAAGGCCGCGCTCGACGACTGTGAGCGTGCTGATGTGGCGAAGCTGATCGAAGAGGTCACCGCCCTGCAAAGCAAGCTGGCATTCGAAAGAGCGCTACGCTCGGACGCCGAGCGGCGATATGAGCATGCGGCAGCGAACTATGCCGAAAGTTGCAAGCAGCGGTCAGCAAATTAGGAGGCTCCTGCCGTGACGAAGTTCTGTCCCGATGAGAGTGGCTATGATCGGTTGTGGGGATGGTTCGGGCTGACGCGGGCCGCATTCCTGACGCTGCCGCGCGTGCTCATGCACGAGATGCCGGACGACTGGCAGCGGCGCATGGCCGATCTGCTGGAGGAGTTCGACCGCGAGTTCCCGAACAGCCCGGCTGGCGCGACTGTTGTGAAGCGCGGGCGCGGGGCTTGGCCGGACTGGCTGCTGGATTACCGATACCCGCGCGAAGCCGACATCGACACGGCACGCAATGTTGCAACCGAGACCATGGCCAGCGCCACCCTCTCGACCACAGCCCTGCGTTCTTCTTCGGTCATGGGTCATGCCTTCCGCTTGACGAGGAATCTGTCGCGGTCGAATCCTTCTAGGCCGCGCTTCGTCGCTTCTGCAATCTGCTGCTCGTGAAAGCGCACGTCGGCCTCGTGACGCTCAAGATCGTATTGCATTCGCTGTATCTGCCGGCGCTTCTCAGCTAAGCTTTCAATGCTGTTTGCGCAGTTTTGGCGGTGCCACTCCAAAGGCATCTTGCTCATGTTCCCTCCTCGTCTATCTGGACCAGCGTTCTCATCGTCATGGGCTCAGGCTCGCAGTTGATGTCCAGGTCTGCTTCCTTGATGAAATCGCACAGCGCTTGCTTGGCCTTGTTCAGGGAGCCGATATCCTCTTGCGCTCGCGCATAGGAGGCGTCCAGGTTCTGCTGCGCCGTCTTGATCGCATCGACGAGAGACTGCACTGTTATTGTCGCGCTTGTCGGAGCATCATTGGACTCGGCACGATCGATGATCGCGCGAACCCATCGCGGGCGCGTCTGGCTCATTCTCCCCTCCTGACGACTTCACCGGACATCTTTTTGCGCCACGTTTTCGAAAACCCGCCGCGCTTCGTTCGTGCCCCGGCACGCTTCTCTTTCAACCGTACCGCCTTGCTGATCGCCGGAACGTCCTTCGTGGTGGTCTTCGTCCGGTGACATTTCACGCAGACGCAAACGCAGTTCTCCAGGCTGTTGTCACCTCCGAGGCCGCACGGAATGCGGTGGTCGTACTCGGCGCGCGTGACGATCTTCTGCTTGCACGTTTCACAGTGACCGTTGGCGCGCTCGAATGCCGCGAGCTTCGTGGCCTTGCTGAACTCGGAGCGCACGGTCTTCACGCCACCGCCTCCAGTCCAAGCGCCGCGCACAGCAGCTCGTAAGCGCCTTTCGCTTCCTTACGCCGCGTCGGTGTCAGCCCGTCTGCGTTCATGGCGAACCTGAGCGGGCGAACGGCATGGACGGCGGCGAACTTCACGGCTTCCGCCTCGCATTCGTCGAGCTTGGTCAGCGATGCCTTGAGGGCGTCGATATCGTCGAGCACTGTGCGTAGGTCGCTCATGCTGCTTTCTCCGTCTCACGCAACACAGCGTCAGGGTCCAATCCCGTCTCCTGGCGGATCACAACGTCAACCGCGTCGCTCAGGGCGCAGAAGTCGAGATGCGAAAGCTTCGCGAATTTGATAGACTTCGGCTTGAACACGACCAGCGTATCTCCGTGGAGTATCGGCAGTGAGTACGAACCTGCAGCGCGCAAAGCGGCTTCAACGATCACGACGACCTTCTCGCGCGGCACTCCGGTTAGCGGCATCTGCGCAGCGACCTCTCGGTGCCCTGCCTTCATCGTCAGCCACGTCCGAAGCTCATGCTCGTCCGCGAACTGGCGAGGATGCGTCTCCGGCCAGTGATGCAGCAGAGCGCGCATGAGGCCGAAGAAGCGGCGGTGTTGGTCGATAGACCGAGGCTTGCCGCCCTGCTTCTGCTCTGCGTATCCGCATACCGGGCAACTCATCTCACTCCCCCGTCACGATCCTACGCGCCGCGTCCATGCCGATCTTCGTAACCTCGGCGATGTCCAGGACTCCGTACCCGCTTTCGGCCATGCGCACCGCAGCACGCTCGTTTGCAGAGCCCTTGCGAAGTCGGTTGCGCTCGATCATCCGTATCGCCTTCCGGTCCATGTCGCGTGATGTCAGGTAGGCGATGTGATCCTTGTCGTATTCGTATCTCATCTCTCCCCCTGACAGTCTCTAACCCGCACTGCAGCGGCGAACTCAGCCTTGTGCTTCAGGCACTCATTCACCACCGCCCGCGCGAAGCAGATCGGCACGTCCAGACGCTGCGATATTGCATCCGGCGTCTCTCCCGCCATCGCCAGACGGCGAGCCCTGAGCCCGATCCCGGCGAAGCTGTCGGGGTAATAGTCGTCGGTCATCCCTCGAAATCCTCGGACAGGATTTCAGCCGCACGCTTCTGGGCCGCTTCCGGTAGCCGCTTGATGATGTCCTCGTTCGCCTCGCTCAACTCGCGAAGCTCTTCGACGGAGGTGCAGAGCGTGCGATCTTCCAGAAGCTTGGCGAGGAACCCGTCAGCATCGGAGATCGGCTCGTCCGCTTCGATCTGCTGCGGATGCGTGATCTGCATCTTGATCGCTTCGGCGAAGGCGACGGCGTTCGCTTCGTGTCCCTCAGGCATGGTGACGATGATCGAGCGCCAGCGCTCCACCGTCTCGTCGATGGCGTCCACCGTCTCGCACTTGCGTATATCGCCCTCGTAGCGCTCATAGTCGCCGCTCTTGCGCACAGCATGGGCGCTCCGGCGCAGCGGCGCGGCATCGGTCAGAACGCCGCCGTCGATGATCTCTTCGGCCACGTAGAGGCCGCCTAGCACGTCGGCCGCTCCGTCGCGGGCTGCGAAGCCGCGAGCGCGCATGGCCTTCATGCGGTCGGGATACTGCTGCCATGGGCCGGCCTTGCCGAGCAGTCCGGCCTTCTTTGCGTCGGCATCCGAGAACGTGCGCTCGATCTTCGATCCATCGGGGCGCGTCACTTCGCAATGAGCGGTGTCGCCATCCATCCACTCGCGGACCTTGAAGCCAGCGCCCCACAGTAGCGCGGGAACGGCATCGCCCCAAAGCGTCGGCCGACCGTTGACGACGGCGATCTTGTTGATCGCGAACATCGGCGGCAAACCGACCTCAAGCCCCGTCATGATGGCGACGGTCAGCTTCTCCGGTGTCTCCATGCCGCGCGGTGCGAGACCGCTTTTGGCGACAGCTTGCGCCAGCCGAAAGACTTCCTCGACGTTGCTCGGCACGATGCCCGCCACCTTGCCGCCCGTCTTCAATGCTACGACTACACCACCGCTCATGTCACCGCATCCCCGCCGCTATGATAGCTACAACCAGAAACCCGCTTGTCAGTGCAAAAACCGTGACCGCTGCAAGTGCTTCGCCTCTTCCTCGTCCCATCGCCGCCGCTCTTGTCTTTCCATGAGCCAAGGCCCGACCTTGGCGATCACGCCCAACGCAACGAGGATGACGCCAAGCACCATCGCAAACTCGAAAGCCACGTCGTTAGAACTCCACATCGCTGCACTCCACGAAATGCCAGTCACAAACCCAACGCTGAACAAGGCGAACGCAATACGGCTGGTCACGACATGAACCCCCGCTCTGCATCTTCGATTGCCGACTTCATCTGATGCCGGTTGCCGTCCGTCGCCCTGTGCATCAGCGTCATCTTGAGTTGACGGCACTCCGTCGATAGGTTGCGAAGGCGCTCCAAAAGATCGCTGGTGCTCATCGCATCGAGAAATTCGTCGTCGGTGTGGAGCTTCGGCGTGAACTTAGGTTCGCGCGCCTTTTCCGGTTCCGTTACCGGAGAATTCCAACGCCGCCTCTCGGTCAGATCCACGAGCTTGCTCATTTGCGCCCCGCTTTAATTTCCAGTTCTCGTTTCTGAGGCGCTGCTTTTCAGCGCGCTCTCTGATAAGATCAGCCTTCAAGTCGATGATCTCGCCGCGAAGGTCTTCGATCATGTCCATGAGAAGCGACCGCTCCGCTTCTCCGCACTTGCCGATACGCTGGAACGCTAGGGACATTCACGCCGCCTCTCGCTGCCAGAGCGCATGCACAGTGTCGGCGTGCTTCTCTGCGAACTCCGCCATGGCTTGCGCAAAGAGCGGCGTCCCCTTGGGAATCTCGCTGCGTGTTTCGGCTTTTGCGCTGCCGGTATTGGTGGCGCGCTCGACAGGGCTGCGCTCATCCGTGACGAGGTAGAGAACGTCAACGTCCCACCCGTCCGGCTGGCGGCGATCAACGCCAATGGCGGCGACGATATCGACATCAGCGTTGCAGTAGATGGTCACGCCATCGACCTGCAACGGGTGCTCGTAGGTGAATGAAAAGGGGTGTTCC
>ERZ724522.74-NODE-74-length-53089-cov-11.966719_pt1 | contig 53089 bp, 74 predicted proteins | sample MGYA00376055_ERZ724522 | MGnify/ENA primary metagenome ERZ724522 (study PRJEB28724, sample SAMN07190884) | wastewater metagenome | isolation source: effluent of sewage treatment plant in Hong Hong | place: Hong Kong | collected 2016-03-17 ... | reverse complement strand
CAAAGGGGGGGAGGAGGGGGGAGAGGGCGTGTCCACCCGACTGTCCACTTGTCCACCCGACTGTCCACCCGACTGTCCACCCGACTTTTCCGCGCGGCGCCGAGCTCGGTATTCCCGATCCCAGGCCTTCCGGCGTTCATAGGCGTCCGCCTCTGTGTCGGTGCGTCCACCCGACACCTCGACAATTCCACCCGACTGTCCACCCGACTTTCCACTTTGTCCACCCGACTCATAGGCCTCGATCGCTAGAGCGATCACCTCGGGAGTGGCACCGGCGGCAACGAGCGCGCGGTAGATTTCGGACAATGGCCTCATGGTCTGGCCGGATCCTCTGACTCGATCCAACCGAGACCATTGCACAGGTCGCACCTAACCTCGTAGACGCCAGGTCCGAGGTTCCGGTCCTTGACGGCTCGCCATTGCCGACCGTCACACTTGGGGCAAATGGTGCAGCCGTCCTCGTCGCGCGAGAGCGTTGCGAAATGATCGGGTTGTGTTATTGTGCCGGGCATCGGCGATCTCCTCTTGTAAAGCGTTTCCGTCGATCTGGCCCGGGCTGTGTCACCAGCGCCGGGCCTTCTCTTTCCTCATTGTGGGCGGTTGCGGGCAGTCGTGTCAAGGCGAGCCTTGAGGGCATAGACCAGGCGCACGGTGGCCTTGAACCGGCACTGAACCTGGATGGCGCGAGCGATGTCCCTGGCCGAATGTGTGCTCCACAACCTGGCCACCAGCTCCAAGGCTTCGGGCAGATAGCGCGCCTCGGCCCTGGCCTCGTCCTTACTTAGGATCCCCATTGGTGGCCTCCTTGAGCCCATCACCGGCGGGCTCTGGGTTATCCCCTCCTCCGGGGTGTAGGGCGGAATCGTCGGGACGCTGGGCATTGATAATCTCCTGAATGCGCCGTCCTATCCACCGCATGACCGGCACGGCCATGCTGTTGCCAAGCGCCTTGTATCGGGGGCCATCGGGGCAATCGGCGGCGGGCTTCTTCTTCCACGGGATCATCGTGTACCCGTCAGGAAATCCCTGGAGGCGCTCGCATTCGACGGGGGTCAATCGGCGCACGGCCATGCTGGTTAGAATGTGCGGCTTGTCACCGCCGCCGCTCGACGCGCGCAAGGCATTCTGGATGTCACCGCCCAGTTCGGCAGTGCCGCCGCCTTCACGGCCACGAAGGGCTACAGCCACCGCCATCTGCCCGCCGCCGTTGACATCAAACGCGCCCAAAGCGCGCAGCGTGGGCGAGAGGTCTGGGGTCGCATCGTTGCCGCTGTCTTTGTAGGAAAAGGCCACAGGCACCAGCGGCGTACCCCGGCCCGTGCCGTCCTCGGAGGCGTCGAAGCCCTCGGCGCGCAGGGAGTGGCTCACATAGGCTGCAATAGGCGCTTCATGGATGCATGTGAGCGTAGTCCTACGCTCACATGCCACCTCTGCGCCGCCCTGCCCATGCGCCAGAGTAATCACCCCTCCGTCGCAATCGAAGTCGGTTCCGAGGCCACCGCCTGCAGTGCTGCGGCTAGGGATGGTGGAAGCGATTTGCCTCGTTTCTCTGCGCGGCGGAGAATCCCGGCGCAGGCCTTCGAACTCAAGAAGAACCGTGGCGGGATCGAACCCGTCTCGAGCACTTGCGACAACGAACACACGGCGGCGTCGTTGGGCCAGTCCGAAATATTGGGCATCGAGGATCCGCCACGCGACTGTTCGCGCGGGTCCATCAACCACACCCGCGTTTGTCCATTTCCGCCGAGGCGGATCGTAGGGGGCAGCGTCTCCCGCCAGGGCCGCGAGGAAGCAGCCGAAGGCGTTGTCCCTGACGGAGAGGACGCCGGGCACGTTTTCCCAAACGACGATTGCGGGTGGTTTTCCGGCGGCGTGTCGAACATCGTCAATTGCATCAGCGAGCCTTACAAATTCAAGGGTGAGGTTGCCGCGGTCATCGGACAGGGAGTTGCGAAGGCCGGCCACGGAGAAGGCCTGACATGGGGTGCCGCCAACCAGAATGTCGGCGTCCACGATCCAAGGTTCATTGCGAAGCGTAGTGAAATCCCCGTGCAACGGCACGTCCGGGTAATGGTGGGCCAGCACGGCGCGCGGGAACGGCTCGACTTCCGAAAAGGCAAGCGGCTTCCAGCCAAGGCCATGCCAGGCAACGGAAGCCGCCTCGATGCCAGAGCAGACCGAAAAGTACTTCAAGGATTCCTCCTCAACCAGCCCAACTCCGGGCGCCCGTCATAGTCGAGCTGCCAGATGTACCAGGCGAAATCCTCTTTGCCATTGCCAGGCCTCTCGCCGGCGGCGAGGACGTGGCCCGGCGGCATGGACGGGCGCGGCGCCAGGAACAGCACCCGCCGCAGTGGTGTCGTGGCGAGCCACTGGCTGCGGCTTTCCCCGAGGATCCACTTGACCGGGAGGAGCAGGGCCACCTTGCGCTCGGCCCGCTCAAGGCAGCGCTGGACAAATGGATAGGTCCCGGCTTTCCGGTCGGTGCACAGGCCGAACGGCGGGTTGCTCACGATATTGTCGAAGCGGTGGGAACAAGCCTCGAGCCAGTCACGTTCCACCACCAGGCCGGGGTTGCGGATCACCAGATCCGAACCCTCCGCGCGATAGCCCGCGGCGATCGCCGTCTTGACGATGGTCCCGGCCCCGGCCGCTGGGTCAAGAATCATGCCGCGGAAGCGTTCGACCTGGAACAGGCGGGCCGAGCACCAGGCGGGTTCTTGATACCAGTCATGGATCTCGCGTGCCCAGATCGAGGAGTCCCGTTTGCGGAGGGCACCATCGGCCGTCATGCCCTGCCACCGTGGATCTTGTGCATGTCCTCCCAGTCCTCGGCCAAGTTCTGAATCTCGCGCTGGCTGATGTCGAGCCGATAGAACCCCTGCAGCACCCGGCCCGGGATCCGGTTGCAGGCGTTGGCCCGATACTCCTCGGTGAACCTCTCGCGGTTGCGCCGGGGCCGATTGCTGGTCCGCACGCCGAGCCTCTTGCTTTTGCCGCCCATATTTGTCTCCTCAGTTTGGTGGGTTGAAGGGTTCACTTGACATCATGTCGCCATAGGCGCCGATGAGCTGGGCCCATTCCCCGCGGGTCATGGGCACAGAGGCAACGATGCACTGGTCCTGCTCCACGATCAGGTGAATCATGTTGCACTTCTCGCATTTCGCAATTGCGATCTTGGCCTTGCGGTGGTGGCTCATCGGAGGTCCCTCTCCTCGTTCTCACAACGCGCCTCGGCCTGTCGGAATAGTGGGCCCTGCTTCACGTGAAACGCCGGGTCGATGGCGCTGCACGCATAGGCCAGGATCCCGAGGGCGTCGGCGGAATCATTACCCTCAACCAGCCATCCGCGCTTGTGGCATTCTGCCACACACCGCTCCTTGAGCCAGGTCCGGCGCTGATGCTTGACCAAGCCCTTGGGGGCCTGCGCCGCACCAAGGAACGGGGCGCGCCACTGGGATGGCGAGACCACCGTGAATTCGATGTTCATGCCTTTCTGGGTGTTGCAGAGGTAGCGCACGGCGTCGGCCATGCCGAGTTGCCCGAACTGCGCGATGCGCTGGGAAAGGTCCTCGTCGTGGGCGGGGATGAACGTGTTCTCGAGGACCAGGTGGGTGACATCATGGTCGGAGACTTTGTGCCCCAGCCACGTGAACCAGCGCCACAGCATTTCCCCCTCGCGGTCCTTCCAGGAGGGGAGGGTGTAGACCCCCCAGGTGGGAGTGTTCTGGCCTTGGCGGAGGTGTGCCCATCCGGTGGATGTGGCCGACTGGTCGATGGCCAGAACACTCCAGGTCATTGCACCGTCTCTCCCTGCGGGGTCGGCTGCTTGGCGAGGAAGCGCTCATGCAGGACTTCCTGCCCCTTGTTCCAGCCACGGAGTCGTGCCTGTCCGATTTCCGAACTGGTGTCGTAGCGCTCCGGCTCGATCGCGGGGCCTTTGTTCCCCTCGATCCCGTCGCGGTAGCCTTCATTTTCGGCGGCCTTCTCGGCGTCGATCGCCGCGGCGCCGTGGGCGAACAGGTCGCCCTGAGTGCCGGGGGGCACGGTGCCGAGCCACTCGGCATACTGCACGCGCCTCTTGAGCTCGGACTGGATGGTCTCGGGTTCCACCTCGCGGGTGCGGATCGCCCAGTCGAGATCTGCGAGGTTGAGGCCGGCGTCCATGGCGGCCCGGCGGAGGGCCTTCAATTCCTTGCGGTGCGCCTCGATCGTCGCGCGCTTCCGGATGATGCTGCCGAGGTGGAAATGGAAGGTCTCGGCGTCAGGCTGATTCGTCGGCGGGGGCAGGGGCTTCGCGGCTTTCGGGGTAGCGGATTTGTCCTTGAGCACGCGCGGTTTCTTTGGCTCCAAGGTTTTGACCATGGGCGGATCTCCGGGTTGTTGAAGGACCCCAGCGTGACACGCTGCGACAATTCGCGCAACATTTTTCCGATTACTCGGTTGTAGAATTCGGTGCACTGTGAGACGTTCAGACAGCACAAGGAGGACACATGCAGCCGCACGACATCAAGCCGGGAATCTATTTCGGGTTGCCCGAGGACGTGTATCACGCCGCCCCTTGGGTGGGGTCGAGCTCAGCCAAGAAGCTCTACGCCTGCCCGCCGGATTACTGGTTCGAATCCCACATGAACCCGCTCCGCCCGGCTGATGAGCCGACGATGGCCCAGACCTTTGGGCGGGCGCTGCATCACCGGATCCTGTACGGCGCCGAGGCCTTTGCCCGAGACTATACGCCGATCGGTGGGACCAAGGGCGATACGGTGTCGGCCGAGGATCTCAAGGCTTTCCTCAAGGATCAAGGCGCGATCCCGGCCAAGCTCAAGGCCGACAACGAGAAGCTGGCCCGCGAGCTCGGCTTCAATCTGTTGACCGAGGAAACCTACGAGCGGATCATGGTGGCCGCCGCACACATCACCAAGAACCCGAACTTGGCCCAGGCCTTCACCGGCGGTTTCCCCGAGGTGTCGGTGTTCTGGCACGAGAACGGCGTGCCCTGCAAGGCGCGGTGGGATTACTGGAAGCAGCGGGCGATCGTGGATCTCAAGAGCTTCCGGTCAAAGGAGAGGATCCGCTCGCTTGACGAGATCGTGCTCCAAGACCTTTTCAACTACCGCTATGACATCCAGACTGCCTGGTATCTGCTCGGCCATGAGCGGGCCGCGGCTCTGTTCGATCAGGGCGCGGTCCATGTCCTGCCCGGCGCCACCGCGCCGACTAGGGAGTGGATGCTCAAATCTCTCCAGGAGAAAGCGCACTGGGTGTTTGTCTTTTTCCGGGCTGACGGGATGCCGGTAGCCAAGAGTTATCAGATCCCGAACAACAGCCCGGCACACGCTTCCGGGAACTGGGCCGTGCGCGTGGCCCTCGACAACTACCGCGACAACCTCGAGAAATTCGGGACCGATGCCTGGGTGAACACTGACGAGCCGTTTGTGATTGCCGAGGAGGACATGCCCAAGTGGCTCTAGGCCACTTTGTCACATAGAGATTTGCCAGCCAAAGGGTCTATCGGAATCCCGATAGACCCAGCTTCACAGGAGAAACCGAATGCCGAACGATGACAGGATGACGCCCGCGCCAGTGGGCACCAAGGTGGGCCATGACCTGGCCCTCACCGAATCGGGGGTGGTGATGCCCGATCGCCTGGGCGACATGGTGGAATTTGCACAGATCATGTGCAAAGCGGATGTGGCGATCCCGAAGCATCTTCGGGGGAACCCCGGCGCCTGTCTTGCCGTGGCCATGCGCGCGAGGGCCTGGCGGATGGACCCCTTTGCGGTCGCAACCAAGACCTATTCGGTCAACGACATCTTGGCCTATGAGAGCCAGCTCATTACCGCGGTGATCAACAAGCACGCGCCGATCAAGGGGCGGCTGACGCCGCGCTTCACCGGCCAGGGCGGCGATCGCCAGTGCTTCATCGAGGCCACCACACATGATGGCCAGGTGCTCCCCTACGAGAGCCCGAAGGTGAAGGACATCGGGGTGAAAAATTCCCCACTCTGGAAGAATGACCCGGACCAGCAGTTGTTTTATTCCAGCGCGCGGGCCTGGGCGCGGCGCTATTTCCCGGATCTGCTCCTTGGGGTCTACGACCTGGACGAGGCGCGCACCATGCGGGACGTGACACCCAAGGAGGAGCCGAAGGTGGACAATTTCCTCGAGGACGCGCCCTCCAATTCAGGCGAAAAAATTGACATAGCCACCCTGAACGGGAAGCCGATCACCCGCGACGGCAAGCCGGTTCAGGCTGGCGATCTTCACGGCGAGGTGCAGATTGACCAAGACACCGGCGAGATCCTTGAGGTGGAGGAGAAGCCCCAGCCCGTCCCGCCGGAGACCATCGCGGCCAACCTCGAGAAGGCCGCGCGCGGGTTCTCCTCGCTCGCCATGTTCAACGCCTGGGCCAAGGAGGCCGAGGGCGATCTCGAGGCCCTGCCCGAGCCGCTCCGCTCCAAGGTGTGGGGCGTGATCGGCTCCCGCCGGGCGGAGCTGGAGGCGCTGTGAAACACCCGAAACCCCTCCGCCGCCGCCGGGTCAATCCGGGGTCCTCCCCCCGTCACCTGGACCTGATCCGGCAACTGCCCTGCATCCTGTCGGGCAGGGCGGCGGAGGCGGCCCACATCCGCTATGCCGATGCCAAATACGGCAAGCCGGAGACCGGCGCCGCGCGGAAGCCCGATGACAAGTGGTGCCTGCCGCTGGCGCCCGAGTTGCACCGAATGCACACAGGCTGCCAGCACGACGCCGGCAATGAGCGGGCATGGTGGGCGCAGTTCAAAATAGACCCCCTCGAAGTCTGCACCAGATTGTGGGGAAAATCCCGGATCCAGATGGAGCGGGTGATCATCATGGCCTCGCCATGGGACCCGGAAATCAAGGCCAAAGTAACCGCGATTCTCAAGAACGAGCGCAAGAAATGAAGCCCGCCGAGATCCTCGAGGCAATGGACCGGGGTCCTGATCTCCGGGATTTGTACGGGACATGCTGTGTCTCGCCCTGCGAATGCCTCGGACTCGGATGGCGCGGGCGCCTGTGCGCGCTCTGGCGGCCCATGGGGCCGAGCGATCAGGCCGGGCTTGCCCGGTGGCACGATGCCGCATGGACACAAATGGCGCCACCCGTCACAACGTCAGAAACACAGACAGAGAGGAGAGAGCACGTGCACATTGTCGAGTTGCGGGCCGAAAACGTAAAGCGGATCTCGGCCGTCACCATCCGCCCCGCGGGCAACCTGGTCGAGGTCACCGGGAGGAACGAGCAGGGCAAGAGCTCGGTTCTGGATTCGATCTGGATGGCGCTTGGAGGAGCCGAGACCATCCCACCGCAGCCGATCCGCCGCGGTGCGGATGAGGCGGTCATCATGCTGGACCTTGGTGAATTCAAGGTGACGCGGAAGCTCCGCCGCAAGGAGGGCGATGAGTTCACGACTTCCCTCATTGTCGAGACCCCGGACGGCATGCGGCCAAAGTCGCCCCAGACCATGCTCACCGAGCTGGTCGGCAAGTTCACGCTGGATCCCTTGGCGTTCTCGCGGCTCAAGCCGATCGAGCAGTTTGACGCCATGAAGGCGCTGGTTCCCGGTTTCGACTTTGACGCCTCGATCCGCGAGGACAAGGCCGCCTATGACATGCGGACGGCCTACAACCGCAAGGCCAAGGAAGCCCGCGCCGCCGGCGAGGCCATCGCCGTTCCCGGCGTGGCGGTGATTCCGATTGATGAGGCACCGATCCTCGAGGATCTCGCGCGGGCGGGAGATCACAATGCCTCGATCACGGAACGGCAGGCGCGGCGGGAGCAGGCGGCGCGTGAGGTCGAGGGACACCGCGCCAATGTGGACAAAGCCCGCCGCGAAATCGAGGAGCTCCGGGAGCGCATCAATGCCTTGGAGGTTGGTATCGCCAGCTACACCAAGGCGGCCGATGATCTTGAGGCCAAGCTCGCTGCCGCTCCGCCCCTGCCGGAGCCGCTGGACACGGCCGAGCTGACCAAGAGGCTGCAGACCGCCAAGGAAGCGAACGCCGCCCATGCCGCGCAGGCCCAGCGCACGGCGCACATGAAGGCCGCCCAGGACTATGAGGCCAAGGCCGATGAATTGACGGCCAGCATGGAGGACCGGGCCCAGAAGCGCAGGGAGGCCATCGCAGCGGCTAGATTGCCGGTGGAGGGTCTCACCCTCGGCGAGGGCGAGGTCCTTGTGGACGGCCTTCCTTTCAGCCAAGCGGCGGCTTCCAAGAAGATCCGGATCAGCGTAGCGCTGGCGATGGCGCTGAACCCCAAGATCCGGGTGTTGCGGATCATGGACGGGAGCCTGCTGGACTCGGACGCCATGGCGATCGTGGCCGACATGGCCCTTGAGCGGGGCTTCCAGGTCTGGATAGAAACCGTGCAGTCGAATTCACCCGCCGCTATCGTAATCGAGGACGGCCATATCAAGGAGGCATAACGTGCAGAACAGCTATCTACAGATGATGCAGGACACCCAGCGCTTGATCGAGCGGGCCAATGACATCTCGGCCAATGCCGAGAGGGTCATCTCCATGCTCAAGGAACACAAGCGAGACATCGAGGAGATTCAGGCGATGGTCTCCGGCCGGTTCGAGGCGATCCGGAATATTCTGGCCGATGACGAGGCCAATTATAGGGAGCGCTTCGCCTTGCTTCACAAGGAACTGAACGAGGCCATCGCCGCGATCGAGGGCCGGGAGACCGAGGCCAAGCCGGAGGAGGGACACCCCGAGGCGCCGATCGAGCCGCCGGTGGAGGCGACTCATGCCGAGGCATAGTCCTAGGAAACTCCCGGCGGTGGTCCTCGAGCAGATTTCGGGGCTGATCAAGGAACGGGATCAGGCGATCGAGGCGCGCAAGGCGGCCCTTGATCAGGCCAAGGATTATCTCGAGCGCGTCGGGTATCTCAACAAGCGACTGGAGATCTTTTCTGAGCACCTCGACGATCTCCGCAAGCAGATCGATGACATGCGCCGCCAGCGCGATTCATATCGAGCCGAGGCCGAGCAATATCGCCTGGTAACCCGCGAGAAGGAGCTTGGCCTGTCCCGCGCCATGGGCTGGATTGACGCCAAGCGCGACATTCCCCCTCACATCGAGGCCCCGCTGGAGATCCCGTTCTGATGATCACCTCCAAGGAAATCTCCATCCAGCCGGACACCTCCGGCACCATGGTGCGCCTCGAAATGTCCTATGAGCAGGATGGCAAGCCGCAAATGATTGGCATGGTCATGGACGCCCATGACCTTGACAACGTGATCACGAATCTGGCGGTGGCGCGGGCCAAGCTCTCGCCGCCGCACCCGGCCCAGCTTGATCCTAAACCTGTGTTCAGGAACGTAACCCGAAACACGGCGGTGACCATTTTCAGGCCGCACCTGGTTTCGAAGGAGATCACCGTGGCAATCCTGCACCCGGGGTTCGGTTGGCTTGCCTTCCCCATGGAGGTGAAGGCAGCCGTCAAGCTGGGGAGCATGATTGCGAAGACTGCGGTTGATGCCTCGGGCCAGTCCATTGTAGGACCGGACGGCAAGCCGCTATAGAGATCCGGCCCTGTGCCGGGTGGGGCGGGCGCGTCATCGGTCGGAGGGGTCGCCGTCCCCCCGGAGGCCGAGAGTAGCGCCCGCCCTCTTTCTATGTCGGACAGATCTTCCGATAGGTGGTGTTATGCTCGAGGACCTGGCGCTTGGTCCCCTCGGTGTCGGCCCGCGATGGCTTGATGATCCGGAAACCAGAGCACGCCGAATCCCGCACCTCTGGGCCCTTGTGCGCGCAGCCGCTAATCACGAAAGTCACGGCTAAGAGCGTCATCCACCTGAGACGGCGAGAGCTTGGCGATTTCATCCTGCACCTCTTTAGCAATCTGTGCGGCGGCCGCGACGGCGGCGAGCTGCTTGGCCACCTCGCGCCGCTCGCCCTCGGCAATGGCACCCTGCCGCTCCAGATAGTCCATGATGGATTTCACTATCTGGAGCAGGAGGAGGGCGGCCTTGAGCCACCCCATGATCAGGACATCGGCTTGTTAGGGGTGAAATACACGCCGATCCAGCCGAGCACGAAGGCCACGCCGGTGAGGATCGTGTTCTCGAGGGAGGTGGGAATATCCCAGCCGGTGGCTGCCTCCACAATCCCGACGATGAACGCCGAGACTGGGGGCGCCGCGGTGGCGAGGATGCCGCCGGCGTAGGCTTTCGCTGCACGTAGATCAAAGACCATAGCCATGGGAATTCTCCTTTAGGTGAAATTTGCTTTGACCGCCCACATGGCGGCCTGTTCGTAGTTGGTGATGGCGATCGACCGCTCCCGGTTGTTGGGCACGTTGTCGCGCAGATAGGCCATCAGCTCCTCGGTGCGGCGCTTGATCTCGGCCACAACCTCGGATCCCGAGGGGTTGAAATTCGGAAGCGTCGAGGGCTCTGACATGGTTTCTCCTATGCCTCGTTCTGGGACAGCGCGCCGGTTGAGGCGAGAATGACTCGGCGCACGTTCTTTGGCTGCGACACCCGCCACGGACAGCGGCGGGCCTCGATCAACCGGGTTTTCTGCACACGCTTGATGCTGACTTGATCGGCCTGATTGCCGCCGAGCACGTGATAGGCGGTTGCGTCCTCGCCCACATAGATCCCGACATGACCGCCGGACCCGCGCGTGAAGACCAGCACATCGCCCAGCATGGGGACCCGCGCGGGGTTGCCGAAGCGCGCCCAGTTGCGGGCCCACAAGGGATTGAGCGGAATATCCCAGCCAGCCTCAAGGGCGACATAGGCCATGAACAGGCCGCACCAGGCGGTGGCGTCGTTGAGGTATGCCCGCGCGAGACCGGCCTTGCGCGCCCATGCCATGATCGTGGGATTGCTGCCGGCGCCGGGAACCTCTGCCGTCCCGTAGCGTTTCAGAGCCTCGAGGAGCAGGCGCGGGCCGGGTTCCTTGGCAAGCCAGGCGTACTGAGGAGGGAGTTTCATCGGGCCTCACATGAAAACGGGAACGTAAACACACAGCACGCGCTGGGAGGTGGCGCAAGCGTGCTCGCGGCCGTCGCGGCTGGGGCGCACGCCCCCGGTGCGCTGCATGACGGTGCCCTCGGCAATGAAGCCGCGCGAGGTCAGGTAGCGCACGGCGTAGCCCCCTTCGATCTGGCGGAGGGCGCCGGGTTCCACCGGCTCGCAGTCGCGCTTGTCGCAGCATCCGGAGTCGTACCAGTGCGCCGCGCCATCGGGATGGCCGAGGCCGCGGGGGAGATCCTCCGCGTGGCTGACGGCGATCGACAGCGCCATGACAAGGCAGAAGCAGGCGGAGAAGATGAGAGAGCCAAGGATGATTTCAAAGCGGGTCATCGTGTCGCCTCCAGGAAAAACTTTGCATCCGGCACGGCACTATCGGTTTCAGTTCCCCCAGGACAATAGCGCGTTGCGAGCGTTCGGTAAACATGCGGTCCACTCTGGAGCGGGCCGAGGCCGGGATCCGCCTGGTGCGGCAGGGTGATCGAAACGCGGATCTGCACCGGCTCCTCGGCGGGGATGGTGTAGCCGCCGGCGACAATGGGGAAGCGAATCGGCACGGTGCCATCCGGGGCGACGATGAAGCCGCGCAGCTCGGCCGGGCATTGCCGATGGATGGTCGCTGTATAGATCATCTCCAGCTTGCCGCCGGGCTGCACTGTCTTGGTGAGAACTTCGACACCCTCCCACTCCACAGCCGGGCCTGCGCCGTCCCACCACTTGTGGATGACGTCGAAGGAGTTGATGGTTGCCAGCGCGAGGAGGAGCGCCATGGCTGGCGGCCCCCATGAGTGCAGGAGGCGCATCATTTTCCTCCCGACTGGATCTTGGTGACACCCTCGGCGATCACCCAGTAGGCGCCCACCAGGCCCGCGAACCAGACCAAGATCCGCCCGATGATCAAGACGCACCGCCTGAGCCCGCGCCCGATTCGGCCCATCAGCTCGAAGGTTTCCCATAGTTCCACCATCTCCTCGATTTTCTGGGTATTGCCCTGCTCCCATTGTTCCCGCAACCACGCAAGGGACGGGTGCCCAGCCTCCTCGGGATAATCTTTCGGTGGAGTGTCGCCGTTCATGTCCCATCCCCTACGAAGTCCGAAGCGCGATCGACATGGCGGCCCATGCTGATAAGGAACTTGCCGCGGTGCCAAAAGCAGCGGCATCGAATGGCCCGCTTGCCCAGCCTGTATAGTGGCCGATTCCTATTGTTGCATCATTGGTGTCGCCGCTGGTTACGGTGAGAAAATCAGTCAAATCCGAGCTTGTGAAAACAGCGCCGCCGACCGAACCATGAGAGCCAATGCAGACGATGTATGACCCTTCCGTTGAGGGGGTGATGGCGGGCGGATTTGCTGCCCCGGACCCGCTTCCCGTTGCCGTGGTGGTGGTGACGTCAATGGGGTTCGATACGTTCACGCCACGGAAAACATAGACCGCCATTGCTCCAGCATCAGAGTTGGAGCCGGTCGGCCCGAATGTTGTGGAGGTATCCCCGGTGATGAATTTATACCCAACCCTCAAGTTGGTGGCGGCGGATGATCCGTCAGTGCTGTACAATTCAGAGCCAATCAGCGTGTAGCCGGTTGACCCATCGGTGATTGCAAGGGTCCGATCCGACAGAGATCCAGTGCCGAACACCCCGATGACGAAATCCCCGCTCGAAGCCGAGTTCGCGATTCCACCAGTCAGGCCGGAGTTGAGGGCAATGGTGGTGTTGCCGCTTGTGGCGCCGGCCTTTGAGGACGTTGCTCCGCCCACGAATTGAATGTTGGTGGGGCCCGGCCCACTAGCGGCAGCTTGCTTGGCACCGAACCCGCGCAACTGGTTGACCGTCAGCGCCGCCCGCGCCGGGCGGATGATGGCCGGGGCGCAGGGAATGAACAGGGCGGGCGTGGCCTTGAGAAGACTGCGGCGGGAGATCTTCATGGCTCAATCATCCGTCAGGGCGTTGACGGTATAGAGGACTTTCACGCCGATCAGGCGGGCGTCGGCCGAGAACGTGTCGGACCCGTTGTCGGCGTCCCGGTAGGCCCGGCACCACACCACGTCATTCTCCGCCGGCGTGCCGCCGATCGTGATGGCCGAGGTTGCGGAGGAGATCATCAGGTCGCCGGTCGCCGTGAGGCCATCGGTCACCGTCATGGCCGTGCCGAACGCGGTATCGAGCGCATCGTCATCCGATCGCGCGAGGCACTGGAGGCCCCACACCACATTCCCGGTGCCGGAGGCGGCGGTCCAGGAGAACTGTGCGGTGATGGTTCCCTCATCCCAGGATTTCGGCATGTGGACGGTGAACTGTGCCGCCTCATCCGCCGCGGCGTCGAAGTCGCAGACCGGCACCATGACATCGTTGGTCGTGGTTTCTGTCGTGGCTGACGCGCACCCCGAGGTGGTGTTGGGCGTCATCGAATTGGCGGGGACCCAGATGGTCTCCACACCCGAAACGCCCAGCGTCGTGTTGGTGATCAGGAACCCCGTCCCTGGGGCGAGGAAGGTATAGGCTGCAGCCGAGTCATCCCAGAACAGGATCCGGTCGGCATTGGGGTCCGCAAGGGCGCCGATGGCGGCAAGATCCGGGTCATAGGCCTGCACGTCCGTGCCGATGACCACGCCGAGGGTGGAGCGCATGGCCGAGGCATTGGCCCCGCCGATAAGGTCGCGGCCGGTGGTGGTGAGCGTGGTGGTCGAGGCGGTGCCTGAGCCGGTGAAGTAGGGCAGCGTGTCGGCCGCGGAGGTGAGGGCGGCGATGGCAGCGAGGTCGGCATCATAGGCCTGGACATCCGTCCCGATCACAGTTCCGGCGGCTGTCCGCACGGCGGCGGCATTGGCTGCCCCGAGGATCGAAAGCCCGGTCGCCGTGGGCGTGGTCGCATGCACCGTGTCGGCGTCGAGGCCGGAACCCGAGCCATCGTTGCCGGCGGTCCAGATGGTGGACCCCTCGAAGGTCAGGGCGCCGGATCCCTTGGCCTCGAGGCGGAGATCCACGTTCGTGTCATCGCCCGTCGCGCGGAGGATGGCCGGGCTTCCGGTGGCGTTGTTCTCCACCTCGATGTTGTTCACGGCCGAGGCGTCTTCCACGAAGGTCAGGAGTTCGCGGGTGCCGTCGCCCAGGGCGAAGGTGTTCACATCAAGCTGCCCGCCAAGCTGCGGGGTCGCATCCTCCACCACGTTGGAAATGCCAGCCCCGGCGCCGGGGAGGTCGGAATAGGCGCATTGCTTGAGCACGCCGCTTTCATAGCAGGGGAAAGTGTCGCCCGAGCCGAAGGCGGTAACGGGGGTGGCCTGGTCCAGCGTCCAGACCGTGCCCGAGGAGGCCACCACGATGTCGCCCTTGTCGCCGTCGCTGATGCTCGAGGCCGAGGGCAGGCTGGACCAGTTCACTTTCGAGAACACGCCGCCCGCATCCATCATCAGGAGAAAATCGCCGGAGGCGGGCGAGGCCTCGGTGGCGATGTCGGCCAGTGTCATGAATTCCACCGCGCCGTCCGAATCGTCCCACCACATGAGGCGGTCGGCATTGGGATCCGCGAGGCTCGCTCCCGTCCCGCCATCGGCGAGGGCGAGGTCGGTGATCCCGGTGATTGAACCGCCGGTGATCGAGACCGAGCTCGCGGCCTGGGTGGAGATGGTGCCGAGGCCCAAGGTAGTTCTCTGGGCAGCAGCGTCCGCGTCATCCACCAGGTTGCGGCCCGCCGTGGTGAAGGTCGCCAGCGAGGCGGTTCCGGATCCCGTGAAATACGGGAGACGATCAGCGGCCGAGACCAGCCCCGCCACCGCGGCGAGTTCCGCGTCATAGGCCTGCACATCGGTGCCGATCACAAGCCCCAGGGTGGTGCGCTGGGCCGAGGTGTCGGCATCGTCCACAAGGTTGCGGCCAGCGGAGGTGAAAGTGGCGAGTGACGCCGTGCCGGATCCGGTGAAATACGGAAGCCGGTCCCCGGCGCTCACAAGCCCGGCAATGGCGAGGAGTTCGGCATCCGAGATGGACAGGGTATAGGTCGAGTTTGCGCCGCCATCCGTGCCCGAGAGGCCGGTTCCCGGAGTGAAGACCCGTTCCGTGGTGTTTGTGGCGTTATTGGAGAGCTGCAGATAATCCGCACCTACCGCGGCACCACCTCCGCCACCTGTCGCGCCCGTCGAGACCACCCGCCATTGCGGCCCGGTCGAGCGATATTCGATCGTGTAGAGCGTGCCGGCCGTGAGGTCGCCGGAACCAAGAGCGGATCCTGCGGCGTTGTAGAGGGTGACCGCCCCCAGGCCGTCGAGGTTGAAGGTCGCCCCGCCGGTAATCGAGTTGGCCGGGATGAAGGACACCGTCATGCCGTCCGCGTAGGCGGTCGCCGCGGCCGAGGCCGAGGTGCAGGCGATCGTGTTGGTGCCGCTCGCGGTGCATTTCACCTTGGCCCGGTTGTAGAGTTCCGAGATCTCGGTGTTCGCGTCGGCCGCGAGACTGCGGAGGTTGGTCGAGCCGGCGGTGTAGGAGACGCTCCGGTCCTGGGCGAGGGCGGCGACCGCCATCATGCCGATGGACAGCATGGCGAACAGGAGGAGGACAATCGAAAGGTAGCGGCGCATGATGGTCCTCCTAGAAGCCGGAGCCGATGATCTTGAGCTGGGTGCCGTCATAGCGCATCAGCACCTCGAGGCCCGACTGGATGTCGTTGGCCGCCAGCGCTCCGCCGTTCGGTTTCTTGATTGCCACGGACCCGGTCACCGTGGCGATCGACATGGTCATGGCGCCGGTGTTGGCCGCCGTGGGAGCCCATGAAAAGATCTGGTTTTCGACCCATTCGGTGATGGCCGGGAAGGCGGTGCACACCACGTCATTGGTGCCCGAGGTCTGGGTGAGGGTGACGATTCCAGCCCCGGGGGTCTGGACGGGAACCCCGTCAACCGCAGCGGCAAGGCGATCTGTGATTGTGCTGACCATGATGCTACTCCATGCCCGCGGTTATATCATCAAAGTTGGCATCGGGGCCATCGGTGAGAATGCGCTCCTTCACGTCCGGCCAAGCCTCACGGACGGCCGTTTCGTCATAGACCTTTTTCTTGTCATAGCGGGCGGTTAACTCATCCCCAAGCTCCGGGGACAGGAGAGCGATCTCCTGCTTGATGCTCTCGGCATCCATGTAACTTTTCTGTGCAAACCCCTCGATCCCGGTGGCGACCAGCGCGTTGCGCGCTTCCACCATGGCGAGGCGGGCGAGGAGTTCCTGAGCCCCCTGCCGCTGGTCCGGCGTAAGGGTGATGAGCTCCGGCTCCTCCTTGTCGCTCTCCACCATGGTGATCCGGTTGGTTGCAATGTCCTTGCGGAGGGCGGAGATGGCCGCGATCGCATCCTTGGCCCGGCGCATCGGGTGGAGCCGCTCGGCCTTGGCCTCGAAATGCGCGGTCAGCATGGCGTAGGCCTTGGTGTTCTCATCCTTGGTCTCGAGGAAGGCGGTGGCCGCCGCCGTTCCCTGGGTCTCAAAGATATTCTTGTACGTGTTTGCCGCCTGGGCGAGCGGGCCTTGGGTCTCCGACATTTGCCCCCAGAAGGCCCGGCTTGAGACAGACCCCGATGACACCTCTTTGAGGAAACGCCGGGAGATCGCGCCGGTCATCGTGTCGGCGAGGCTGCGCTCCTGGCCGGCGTCCCGCGAAATGTCGGTGATGATCTTGCCCCATGAGGCGCCGAAGCCCTGAATGGCGTGGTCGATCATGGCCGGCGAGGTGTTGGTCACATAGCCCAATGCCTTGGCAATTCCGGAGGTCTGTGCGGTGTACTGCCGCCACGGCTCATAGCCTGCGATGTCCTGCCCCACGATCGGGCGGCCGTAGGAATCGACATTGTGCGCGAGCTGGTAGCCGACATCAAAGATCGGCACCTCCATGGGCGGGGCGGTCACCTCAAAGAGGCCGGACCAGAAGGACTCCATGGCAATGGGGTTGCGCTTGTAGACGGCATCGACCCCCCGCTCGAAAAGGTTGGACACGAAACCCAGCTCGAAGGGCTTGGGGATGGCGAACCATTCCCCGGGGCCTTTCTTCACCATCCAGTGCGTGGCCCTGAGATAATCCGAGATCTCCTCATATTCCGGATCGTCCCGGTAGAGGTAGGACAGGCCGAGACCAAAGACGCCGATCGCCGTCACCCCAGCCCAGGCCTTGGCGGAGCGGCCGAGGTTGGCCTTGTCGCGGGCTGACAGCGGGCGTCCGGCGCGGTGGCTCACATAGGGGGTGATGGCCTTACGGATGGCGCCCTCGGCCGTGAGGACGCGGAACGTCTTGTCCAAGCCCTGCAGCGAGGCATTGAGGAAGGTTACCAGCCGGCGCGCCGCGTGCGTCTTGGATCCGTGGCGGCCAAAGTCAATATAGTCACGAGCCTGATAGGCGGCCTCCACCGCGGCCTCGTAATCGGTGAGGCCTTCCCGCTTGGCCCGCTCGAAGGCGGCCTTGAAGATCCCGAGGCGGGTTCCGGTTTCCGTCAGTTCGGTAAATTCGGCAAAGCCCCGGATGTCGGCGAAGCGCTTCACCTGATAGCCGCGCTTCTGCAGCGCCGCGAGGTCGCGCTTGGCCCGACCCTTGTCGAGGGCTGCAACATTGCCGCCGCCCATGATCCCGCCAAAGGTGTTGTATATCTGGGTGATCTCGCGCTGCATGATTTCGTCGCGGAGTCCCGCCGCGCCGGACACGAATGGAATGAACCGCTCGCCCGAGAGAACCCAGGCCGACACCTGGTCGCGGATATAGTTCGCCAGCACGAAAGGTGGCGAGGTGGTGATCGAGTAGCGGAGAATTGTCGAGGGGAGGGATAGGACGGCGGTGAACAGGTCGCGCGATTCCTGGTTCATGCCGGTCATGGCATCATAGAGCTCGCGCCCGAAATCGCCATCCGCCAGCCGCAAGGCCTGCTTCTTGCCATTGCGCCACACATAGATGATCGGCTCGCCCTTCTCGTTGATGTCGCCCGCGCGGAACACCGTGGCGTTGGCGTCCCCCATGAGGCTGTCAACCAGCGAGGTGAGCGAGTCGATGTCCTGGGGATTGAGGCCCGCCTCCTTGCCGGCGATCTTGAGCACCTCCTCCACGTTCACCGTGGTGCCCTTGAGCTGCGTCGAGGGGATCCGTTCCACGATCGCCCCGCCGCCGGGCCCCGCCATGCGGCCGAGATCATCCAGCGCCTTGAAGACATCGTTGCGCCGCATCAGCGCATTGAAGTGATAGGCATCGGCCATCATGCTCTCGAGGGGGTTGATGATCGACCGCTTGGACCCCTTAAACGCCTTGATGATCGAATTCCGCAGGGTCTTGTTCGGTTCGGCGCTTACCTCCCGGTCGAGGTCCGTGAGGTCGCGCATGAACGGGACATAGTCGGGGCGCTGGATCAGCTCGTTGTAGAGTTCCTGGGTGATGAACCCGGACTCGTATTTCTTGCGGAGCAGATTGCGCTGCCACTGATAGACCATATCGGCGGCCTGGGCCCAGTTGGGGTGTGCCGCCTCGAGCTCGGCGATCGTCACCTCATAGTCGCCGCGGGTGAACTTGCCCGGGGGGTTGGGGATTTCGCCGGCGAGATAGCGGTCATACTCCCACACCGCGCGCCGCGAGATCAGGTAGGACGCGAATTCGGCCACCAGGTCATCGTCCCAGCCGGTCCACTGGTCGCCGAGGGCGAGGCTCAGAGCATCGGCGAGGCCGGGGCCTTCCGGCGAGACGCCGCGATAGGGCACAACGCCGTGCATGAGATCCATGTGGCCGGCGGAATAGCTGTCCTGCAGGAGGCGGGCGAGGCGATAGGGATCATGGGCCGAGGTAATGTCGAGGGCCTTGCCGGTGCGCTTCTCGTACACCTTGGCAAGCTCATCCACCGCCTTGTTGATCGGGTTCAGCTTGTCGAGGAAATTGGTGTAGGCGGTCGAGGCATAGGTGGCGAGGGTGGCCCTGGCCCCATTCTTCTCCGCCTCTTTCAGGATCTCGGACACCGCACCGCCGCGGCGGCTGGAGACCACATCGGCCTTGACCACAGCCTGCGAGGGTGCGGTGACGTGCGCGGCGTATTGCGCCTGAATCGAGCGGATGGCCTCGAGTTGGTCGTTGCCCTGGGTGCGGAGCATGTCCTCGAAAGCCTGGGTGAAGCCCGGGGCGGAGTTGCGCGCATAGTTGGGCGTGGTGACATAGAAGCGGAACCACTCGGCGAAACCTTCCGAAAGCTGCTGGCGCGGATCCGCACCGGCATAGGCCAGGGGCTCGAGTTCGGCGGCATGGGCCAGCTTGATGGTGTTGAGCGAGCGGCCCCATTCGGTTTCGAGGGAGTGCGCGGTCTCATGCGTCTGGGTCTCGAAATCCGCCATCTCGCGGAGCCGGATCACCCCCTGGCCACGGTCGTACTGGCCCGCCACCTGGCCAGCGCCGCGCGGGGCGCGCTGCAAGCGGCCCTGCCTGACGGGGGCGCCGGTCAGGCTGCGGAGATCCTGGGAGATGTCCTCGAGGCGCGGGGCAAGTGGCGGCGCCGCGGCCTGGCCTTGCTGGGTAACCGTGCCGCCCTGGGGCCGGTTGACCGGCATGGTCCCTTGCTGCGGCCGCCTGGCAAAGGCCACGTTCTGCGGCTTGGAAACGTCGAATCCCTTAGCCATGATCTGGCCGCGCAAGCCCTCGAGCTCGGCTGTCAGCTCATCGAGGTAAGACGTGACGGCTTCGGCCTCGCCATTGGCCGAGCGGGCCTTGATCTCCTCGATGTCACCCGGGAGGACTCGAATGGTGGCAAGGCATTTATTGAGGCTCATACCATTTCCTCCAGGTAGTGACGGACAATTGCCATCACCAGGTCATCGTCGTTCTGCACTAGCACATCTGCTGGCCGCTCGATAACAGGCTGGATCTTCCGCTTTTTCTTGCGGCCCATGAATGGGCCCTCGAGCACCTGGACCGGAGCGGCCGGGGCATACTCGAGGACGGCATCCATTCCGGTGAAGGTGAAGGATCCAGGATCAGCAACCAGGGTTTTGGACGTGCCAGACTTGATCAGCGCAGCATCGGATCCGGTAAAGGCGTAGGACCCGGCATCGGCCGTCAACTCACGGCCGTACTCAAGATTGGCGGCGCCGCCGGTAACGTCATAGGCTCCGGCCCCTGCTTGCACCTCACGGCCGAGCTCGAGGAAAGCGTCGGTGCCGGTGACGGTGTAAGAGCCAGTCCCGGCGGCGAGATTGCGCCCATACTCCAGCGCGGCATCGGTGCCGGTGAAGCTATAGGAGCCCGCGCCCGCGGCGAGTTCTCGGCCGTATTCAAGGCTGGCGGCCGCGCCGGTGAAACTGTAGGCGCCAGGATCGGCAGAGACAAACTTGTCCGTCCCCGACTTGGTGAGCACGGCGTCGGTGCCGGTAAAGCTGTAGGCACCCGGGTCAGCGGCGAGCTCTCGGCCGTACTCAAGCGAGGAAGCCACGCCGGTGAAAGTGTAGGAGCCCGCACCAGCGGCAATCTGGCGCCCGTATTCGAGGCTGGCATCAACACCGGAAAAGGCATAGGTGCCAGCGGCGGCCAGCAATTCGCGGCCATATTCCAGATTGGCGGCTGTGCCGGTGAATCCGTAGGAGCCCGCATCGGCCACAACCTTGCGGCCGTACTCAAGTGAAGCGGCCGTGCCGGTGAATGTGAACGAGCCCACGCCTGCCGCGATCTCGAACCCGTATTCAAGGGCGGCCGCCGTGCCGGTGATGGCGTAGGCCCCAGCCCCACCGAGAACCTCATAGCCGCGCTCAAGGAAAGCATCGGTGCCGGTGAAAGCGAACGAGCCAGCTCCGGCAACAACCTCACGTCCATACTCGAGGTTGGAGGCTGTTCCGGTGATGGCATATGATCCCGCGTCGGCTGCAACCTCGCGGCCGCGCTCAAGACTCGCGGCCGTGCCGGTGAAGGAATAGGATCCAGCATCGGCGGTTAGTGTTGTCCCGCCAGAGACCACGCCATACGCCGGGATGCCCATGGCAAGGGCAACACGGTTCTGGGATGTCGTGAAGGTGAAGGCATCCGCATTTTCAGTCGCGTCGGTCGTTGGGCCGCGGACCCCGACAATCAACTCGGTGGTGTTGCTGCCAATATTCGCAGTGACATAATAATACCCACCAAAATCTGGGTCGCCAGCGATTAATGTGGCTAGGCCTTCATCTGTGTCTGAAAAATAGATGCCCAAATAAATACAGCGTGCCCCCCCCCAAGGTGGACTAATGGATGGGGGGTCAACTGACGTGCCACTTGAGGACACAGGAGAAGACACCACAATGGTGCTGAGGTCTTGTGTGGCTCCAGCGAAAGTTACGGAAGCGCAAATTGCGCGCTGATAAACACTTAAAACAACATCCGGCGGCGTCTCGGACGCGCTTGTCGCTATCTTCGCGTAAATTCGATAGGTGCCAGCCCCCGTTCCAGAGGCGAGAACCTCCCACCCAGAAGGGTCAGTTACAGTCGGCGTCCCCGCGGTTGAAAACCACAAGACGATGAGATCGCCAGCAACATGAGCTGGAAGGTTGAGAGTGTGTGTAAGAGCTACGCCGGAGTAATCGGTAGCGTCTCGAATTTCGAAAAGCGGGTCTGGCGCACCAGCCATGAAGGCATTGCCTTGGAATGCTCCTGACTGGTAGGCCACGACATTAGTTCCTGCTCAAAGTCGCTGCGAGATCCTGAACGCCCTCACGATAATAGCTCATTGCGAAATGCTGGAAATCAGCATTGCGCGTCGAAAGGTTGGGGTTAAGGGAATAACCCCAGGTCGCGTCGAAATCGCAGTCATAGCCCAGCGGCCAGTTGCTTTTGTCAGTGTGCGGAGCTTGACTCATGCGCCATTCGCGCTTGAGATAGTAGAACCACATTTCACCGATGGGCGGCCACTGGTGGGTGGGATCGCCATAGGCGCGGCTCGATCCCCAGTGCGGGACAATCATGCTCATCTTCGCGCCGGGCTTCATCACCCGGTAAAGCTCATTGAACAGGTGGCAGCGTTCCACCGCGGTGAGGTGCTCCACGAAATGCGCTGCATAGGCCTCCTCAACCGTGCCATCCTCGAACGGCAGGCGTTCCGAGCCGAGCTTGAGGACGTGGTCCACACCCGGAAAGGCGTACTGGTCCAGCCCCACGAAACCCTTCTGCTTGTTCGGCCCGCAACCAAGATCAATTTTTACCATGTTATCCCCGTTTCAGAATCGTGATGGCCCACCAGGACGCGGTTGTCGATCGCGCAGCGGTAGCCGTGTTTTCTCGCATCATTCCAGAAATGCAAGTCCTGAGTGCCGAGGCCCTCTTCGGCCGAGGCCACCGTCTTGAACCAGGGCCTCCTTAGCTTCTCGTCCTTGAACATGCTGAGGCGCCAGAGGTTGAAGCCCATGCCGGTGCCACAACACTCCTGCACCTCGCCGGGGCGCGGCACCTGAGGGCGGAAATTCAGAACCGGATCCGTGGGGTCGCCCCAGATCTGCGGGACACCGCCCTCGCCCTTGGTCCAATAGAGGCCGCCGATGCAAGCGAATTGCGGGTGAGCGTCCATGCTCTCTATCAGCTTCAAGACGCCATCCTGGGGCGGCGTGTTGTCGTGCTCGAGGGTGAGGATGTATTCCCACTGCGACAATTCGGGGTGAGCCAGGATCGCCTCGATCGCCTGCGAGTAGGCCTCGCCCACCTCCATGCCGAGGCAGAGCATACGATGCACCGCGTTGTTGGGGGGGAACATCAGGCAGCAATGGGAGAGATAGACCTTGGCGTCGATCTTGTGGGCGGCCGGGACCAAGACGATGATCCGGTTTTTCTTCCACGATGCACCGCGGAGAATGCGCGAAGAGCTCTCCTCGAGCGTCTCGTTGTGGCGGCCGCCGCCGCCCATGGTGACGATTTCGGGCTTCATCATGTAGACCAGAACCTCATGTGTGGCTGGACCGAATTGTTGCCGTTGCTGATCGAGGTGAAATTGATGGTGCTCGGCAGTTGTGTCACGGATCCGGCGCTCGACCAGGAGCCATAGCCCTCGCGCCAGGGGCCGCCCACCGGGTTGGAGCCTGCCGTGTAGGCGCTTGAGAGCGAGCCCATGGGGGCGAAAGCCGAGGCCTGGGTGGCGATGACGTTGCCTAGCCAACTGAGGGAAATGCCCACGTTCACCGAGCTGGTGGAGTTGGTTCCCTGCATGGCGAGATAGTATTGGCCGGGGGAAAGGTAGCTATTGATCGGGACACCGATCTTCTTGAGCCCGGTATATTGGGATGTGATGTTGACGCCGCCGCTGTTGGTCTCTCCGGTGCCACCATATCCACTATACGCCGTGCTGGTGAACTGGCGAATTGAATAGGATGAATTGTTCCCGGTGACGAAATACTGAATTTGCTGGGAGGTGATCGACTCGAGGCGCGTTGAATTCGTGCCAGAGCCACGCTGATAGAGCCCCACGTTGAAGCCCATGGTCTGGCGGCCAGAGGACGTTCCCACCGTGACAAAGGAGGCGCTGAATGCCAGGTTCAGAATTCCCGCGTTCAACGGCGCCGGGATAACGAATGGCCAGATCGTGACCGGGCTGCTGGTGGCATTGGGGACCGCCACCTGATTGGTCGATACGCCATTCCATGGAACGGGCTCAAAGGTCGCCAGTGAGCTGTGTGCGGCGGCGGAAATGCCAACGGTGCCGGTCGAACCCACCATCGTGATGCCGCCGAGCCCCTGAAACACCACGTTGGTGCCGCTCACCGTCGAGGCGTTCGAGGTGTTGCCGGAGAGCTGGAAAGCGTCGTGACCGGAGATTCCGACCGTGCCAGTAGATCCCGCCAAGGTGATGTTGCCGAGGCCCTGGAAAACGACATTGGTGCCGCTGGCCGTCGATTGCACGGCCGTGTTGCCGCTCAACGTATAGAGCTGGTTATGCGCGCTGTTGTGATCGGATGGTAGGATCAGGCTTGACGCCGGGATGGTGACGCTTGAGCCCTGCGAATTGAACACCGTGACCGTGCCGGTCCAGTCTGCGGCGGGGCTCGTTTTCGCGTGATAGACGGCCATCAGCGGCTCTCCCAGAACGGACGTGGGTGGGTGATCTGGCCTGTCACTGGATTCTTGGAGCCACCGACACAGAACGAGACGTGGCAACGGCCGCAAGAGCAGTGCAGCTTGTAGATGTCCGGGATCCCCTTGGCCTGATCAGCCGCGCAGGAATACCAGGCTTCGATCTCGATATTGCCCACCTGGTGACAACACTCGTTGGGGGCGTTGGCCACCACCTTGTCGTGGAAGCGCTGGACGCTCGGGCAGAGGCGGAGGGCTTGCTCGAGCGGGATCCGCGGGCAGGCAAGGATGTGCTCGGAGTCAAGCGGCTCCCATGCCAGCGTGCGCGGCTGGTTGCCCCACTCGATCGCGTTCTTGAGCCCGGCCTTATGGGGCGGGAAGCGGGGCTTGGGCTCGGCATATCGCTCCTCGAGCTGGCCGAGTTCCGCCACGGATTTATCAAGGTCGCCTTGCCCCTTTACGATCTTTGAGATCAGGGGTGCGGCCTCCTTCATAAACTCATCGTTGTAGTACGGAGACTCGCGGTCCATCAGCCCACCAGGTCGTTGCCGTCGCGCGCAGCGGGCTTCGAGCCGCTGGCGCAGAACTTGTGAAGCGCGGCCACGTAGGACGCATGATCGAGCGGGTTTTCGACGGTGACGCGGTTGCTGATCTTCCCGCCCTTCTTCTGCGGGAGGGACACGAAGGTGGGGAATTCGGCATGGGTCTCCTTGACCAGTGCCACCATGGCGTCACGTGCTTCTGCGGTTTTCATGGAAGTGCTCCTTATGCAAAGGTGGCGACGGACGCGCCGTAATCGACCGTGAAGGTTTCGCCGTTGCCCACGGTGAAGCTGGCGCCATAGTCGTAATCACCGAACAGCGGGTCGGCCGTGGGCGTGGTGGGCGTGTCATCGTACATCGCGACATAGCGGCCCGCGGTCCAGTCGCCCGCGCCGGCGGTCCACGTGTAATCGACCATCGTCATGGTGACGGTGCCGCCGGACCGGGTCGCATCGTTCTGGGTGTCGGCCGCGGCGTAGCCGGTGCCGGTGATCTGCGTCAGATCCGCCACGGTGTCATCCGTCGCCACCACCGGGGCGTCCGAATGGATGATGACGTTGATCGTCTCGTTAGTGCCGAAGAGATCCATTTCCTTGTTAACGAGGAACTGGATGAAAGGCTCAAATTTCACAAATGTCGCCATGGCTCAGTGCTCCTGTCGCGCCTTGGGGTTCCTCCGGTTGAACCGTTACTTAGCACCCCCATAGATGGATGTCCTGCCGGAAACAGGACGGGCAACAACCTTTTGAATGTCTCCTGCCTCGTTCCGCACCACGTCGAATTCATATACGGGCTTGGCTGGCGGGGGAGGGGGCGGGGTGTCGAGCTTGGCCGCCATGCGGGTGAGGCTTGCCTCAAGGGCAGCGAGGCGGTCCATGATCTCGAGGATCTCGGGGTCCGGCCCCTCCTCCTCATCGTCCTCCGGCTCCGGGGCGGTCTGCTCCAGGATCCGGTTGGCGAGGGCCTCGAGTTGGGCAAGGCGCTTCACAATGATGGGGTCGATGACCGGTCGATCGCGCGTCACGATCTTTTCGACCACCTTCTCGAGAACTTGGGGAGGCGGCAATTCGCTGGTGAGGTACTCGCGCTTAACCCGCATTGACGCACTCCAAGAGCTGCCGGAGAGAGGTGATCCGGGTTACCATGAAATCGACTGCATCTCCAGCGTTCACCGCAACCGCCTTTCCGTTCTCGTCCACAGCCATGATTTCAATGGTGCGCCACTCCCCACCCGGCCGAGTAAGGGGATCCAGGTCTTGCGACCATGCTCCGGAGGGCCTACCCTGCGACGAAACGCCACCTTGCGGTGCAGCATCAGCGCGCCCAGGTGTAGACTGAAAGGAGGATCCAGTGTTGAGGTTCTGTGATTGGGACGCGCGCCCGGCGCTCTGGACGCTTGGGCGGGCTTGGTCCGTATTGGAGCCCGGCGAGCCTTGGACGGAAGTAAACTCCGTAGATGTAGGCGCGTCGGCTCGAGTGCTCCCGGACGAGGCGGCCATGGTGGAACGCTTCTCCAGCACGTTCGGCACTTTGCCGCCGGTGCCCACCGAGGCACTCCAGTCGGGGGACAGGGAGTCCCGGATCGGCTGATATAGATCCACCATCGCCTGCTCGAGGCGATCGCGCTCCGGCCCGGGCGGCATGTCGCGGGACTGAGTATAGAGCTCCGTGCCGCCGCGCTTCATTTTCGCATATGCGAGTTGAGGCTCCCACACCTGGATTTCGCCGATCGTACCGTCATAGAAACGGACGGCCACCTTGCGGTCGAAATAACCGTGGGGAGTGCTTGCCCAGCCCTCATCCAGGACATCGAAATAATCGGCAAGGCGCTGCACCAGGGCGTCGGCCTTGTCGGGGGAGTCCACCTCGAACCCTGCGCGCACCAGGTCTTGCAGCTTGGCGGTCGAGGTGTAGCCCTTGCGCGGCATCTTCTTTTCGGCGGTGTCGCGCTTCTTGATGCCTGGGTTTTTGAACGTGATCCCAAGCTCTTCTGCGATCTGCTTTCCGGCTTCCACCAGCTCATCCTGGCGCCGTTGCAGGATCCCGCCATCGTAGAGCTCATCGAAGCTGCGCGCGGGCTGGCTGGCCTGGAAGGCGCGGGCCATCTCCACCTGGGTGGCCGGGGGATGGTTGGGGGCCGAGAAGGCAAAACCCTGTTGGTCTGCCTCGTCTGAGAACAGGCCAACATCCATGGACTTCTGCGGGCGCTGGGCCTTGAGTGGCGCGGCCGCGCGCATTTCGGCGAGGCGCTTGTCGGAGATCTTTCCGGCGCCGGGGATCACCGCCTGGGGCTTGTTGTCGGCGCCGGTGTCGAACAGACCGCCGGACGGTGGAGGGGCCTCCGCGCGCGGTTTCACCCCGAGTTTCACCCCTGTAGACCTGACATCGCTTGCCAGATCCGTGCCGCGCGAATCGAAATGCCCCGTCGCCTCGCCGTTCCGGTCGATGTTGGTGATCTGGTAAAGGCTTGGATCCCGAAGGGACTTGGTCACGATGATGGTGCGGCCATCCGCCGTTTCGGCAGAGAACGCACCGTCCTTGTCGATCGCCGCGAAGATGCTCCGCTCCAGTTCTGCCTTTTCGGCGCGAAGCCGCTCAACCTCCTCACGGAAAGCCGCCTGTCGCTCTGGCATGCTGGTCGGCCGCTCCACCGGCTTGGGCTGGGGCTGGCCTCCTGCCAATACCTGGCGCCCGGCGTCGGTGATGAAATATCTCGTCTTGCTGTTGCCCGTTGCCGTGTAGCCGGATTGCATGGCGATCCAGCCATTGCGGACTGCCTCGTTGATCTGATCGCCGTAAATGTTGTCTGGCGCGCCCATCTTGCCGCTGGACATGGTGAGAACCCGCTCCATCTGGGGCGAGATTCCCGGTGCTTTGGGCATGGCGTCGAACAGGCTCGGGCCCTGGTCCACCCGCGGGCGCCGGGCGAAGGCGATGTTGGGCTCTGTCGCGTCCCAGGTGCCGCGGTTGAAGATGCTCTTGATCTGCCGCGAATTGAAAACGACATAGGTATCAGTGGCCTTGGTCTTGGGCCCATTGTTGTAGTTATCAAGCACGTTGCGGATGATCACGCCGTCATGCCCTTCGGCCTTGGCCTTCTCAATCACATCGGTGGTCTTGCCGAGGGCCTGGGCTTCGCGCCATTGCTTGCCGCCACCATCCACCACCAGGGGGTTTTCTAGTTTCAGATAGGCGGGGATGACCCTGGGCTCGGCATTTTGATAGTCGAATGCTCGGCGGTCATCGGCATAGCTGGAGGCAGTCGATTTATCCCGCGCGAACCAGAACACCCCGACACCTTCCTGGGCCCCATATCTATCGTTGAGACTCATGAACACGCCGGTCTCGTTCACAAAACGGCCGTCTGGCGCGCCATGATAGACAATCAAGGGATCGCCCCTCTCGTCCACCACCTTACTGTCACCGAACCACTTGCGGAATGCGGGCTGGTCGGTGCTGCGGTAGCCGCCTAGGCTTGCGGCAATCCCCGTTTCACCCTCGCGTCCAGGCGCGCCAGGGCTACCCCCGTCCGCACCAGTTGCCTCGCTCGGTCGGCGGAGCTGGTCGAGAAAATCTCGGACAACGACCTGTCGGGAGGTGCCATCTTTGAGCTGCTTTGCGGCGGCTGCGAGGGCGTCGGCAACGGGGCCTTTGCGGCGGGCCTGGGCTTGGAGGGTAGCGAGGATTTCGGCATCTTGGGCGGCCCTTTCTGCATTGGTCTGGGTGGCGAGCTTGTTCCCGGCGCCGGTGAGGCGGGCCTCCTCCTTCACCAGAGTGGCGAAGGCGGCGCGGTCCTTGCGGATCGCGGTGGCGGCGGCACTCAAGACCTGGGCGCGCTCCTTGAAAAGGATCTGCGTCACCTCGGCCGAGCCGAACATATCTTCCATGGTGGACTGGACCGCGGGCGCCTCGAGGGCATCGCGGATCATGCTCTCGGCCTCGATCGCATTGTCAGGCTGCTCCTTGGCCAGGAGCTCGAGGAGCTGGGCATGGGTCTTGGGATCCGGCGCCAGGCGGCCCACCTGGGCGGCGTAGCCTGCCGGGACTTTCTTGTTGATGACCATGCCGAACGCATCGTCCGAGAGGCTAGCAAGCCCCTGGGCATCGCGCACAAGGGCGGAGGTGGGTGGAAGATCCACCCCCATGTCAGGCCTCGAGCGGAGGATCTTGGCCGCGTCGATCGCGTTGCCCGTCCCCTCGGCGATGTTCTTTGCTGCAGCGATGGCGCGGGCGTCCTCGGCCGAGACGCCATCGGCTTCCCGCAGCACCACGGCGCGGATCTTGGGGTCCTGTCCCTCCTTCTCGAGGCGCGAGGCGAGGCCATGCCGCTGGTGGCCGTCCGCGATGTAGAAGTCCCCGTTGAGGTCTTCCCAGACCAGGGTCACGCCCGACTTGATCGGGTCCCATTTCTTCACGCCCTTGAGGCGGTCGGTGACGCCGGCCTCATCCCCACCTTCCTTGAACTGGAAGCGCTTGGCATCGACCTTGAGCTCGGACGGTGAGAACTGCCGCTCGGTGCGGTCGATCGGCAGCGGCGGCGGGGGCGGGGCCTTGGCGCGGATCTCGGCGGCCTTGGCCTTGTAGTCCGCGGCCTTCGCTGCGTCCCCGGCGGCCTCGGCGTCGAGGGCGCCCTGGTCGAACAGCGATGCCCGGTTTTCCGCGGCCGCCCGCTTCTCCTCGAGGGTGACCGGCTTTGGCCCCTCGGCGCGGGCCGCTTCGGCGCGGCGGGTGCGCTCGGCCCACATGGGGTTGGGATCGACCGCCTCGAAAGTCACGCCGTCCGTGTTGGTCTCGCTGGTCACCAGGCCAGCGGCGCGCAAGGCGTCCTGCTCCTCCTGCGTGAAGCGCGCCAGGGGGAAGTTGCCACCCGCCGTCATCGGGATGTCGGGAAGGACCTTGATGGCGCTGTCGGGGAGGCTCGAGAGATCCGGGCCCTGGCGCGCAGCCTCGATCTGGGCGGTGAGCTCCTTCGGGTTTCCGCCGGTGATGCCCGGCGCGAAGCCCTCGGGGCGGCCGGAGGTCATGCTCTTGATCCATCCCTGCTTGGGGCGGATCACGCCGATATTGTCCAGGGGATTGTCGGCCGCCTCGAATGCCTTGATCTCCGGGCTGTCGGCGCCGAATTGCGTGATGGCCTTGTCGAGGGCCTCGGCATGGGTCTGGCCGGTGAAATACTTGCCACCGATCTGGAGGGCCGGAACCGATTCCGTGCCGGTGACGGTCGCGGGATCCGTCGAGAGATTCGGCTTGGTCTCGGGCGGCGCCGCTGCGGTGGGTGCCTCGACTGGTGCGGCGTCAGCTTCCTTGAAGGCATCGCGCACCGAGGTCGGCGGCGCGTCATTGGTGAGGCCGCCCTGGGTCTCGGGCGGCGCCTGGGGAATGTCGGCCGCCTTGCCGCCGTTGAGGTAGTCATCGAGCTGGGCTATCTGCTCGGGCGTCATGTTGCGAGTGCCGACCACCTCGCCGAAAAGATCGACCTGGGCCTGCGAGAGTTCGGCGGCCGTGTACTCGGCGCGCATCTGGTCGGAGGTGGGCACATCGAGGCCCTGGGGCGGCTCCGGCGGCTGGACAGGAGCGGCGGGTTGTGCTGCCGCGGGCGCGGCGGGAGCCGCCTGTGCGGCTTCCTGTGCATAGAAATCCCGGGCGGCCCGGCCATCGGCATAGCCGAACGGCAGGCCGAAGCCGAAGCCTGCGGCCGCATCGACTCCGAGGGACAGCCAGTCCACCTCATCGCGCACGCCGGCGCCGTACTCCTCCGCCTGTACCACGCCATTGATCGCGGCATTCATCGCCGCGTTGGAGGTGCCGCTCTCCAGGAGGCGCGAGAGCATCGGATAGGCCATGCGCCACCCGGCCGTGCCGATCTTGACCGGGGCCTGCAGGGCGGAGGCGGGATCGAGAACAGCACCCGCCACGGCACCGGAGACCGCTGCGGCATAGTCGCCGATGGTCTCGGCAGGCTTCATGTTCTCGAATGCGAACTGGCGATCGGCGCGGCGCGACCGCATGAGATCCGCGGTGGCCTTGCCCGCCTCGGGGCCGATCCCCACGCCGTTCACATAGCCTTGCTCGGCCGACTGGATATCCTTCAACTCATCCACGCCCGGCGTGCCGTAATCCTGCGAGGCGCTGAACCACTGGGTAAAGCGCTCCTTCCAGCCGACATCCGCCACATTGGCGCGCTCGGCGAGATCCGTGTCCCCCTGAAAGGCATCATAGGGGTTTTCACCAGGCTTCACCTGAACGCCCATCTCCGGCTTGTAGGGCGGTTTCGGCTTGACGGCCGCCTCCGAGGAATTGGGATCGTAGGTTTCAACCGGCGTGCCGGGCATCGTGACCATGACTTACTCCTGCGGGAACCGTGGCATCCACTCGCGGGCGGCTCCGGGTCCGTAGATGGCATCGAATTGCGCCGCGGTGCCGGGGTTCGCAATGAGGAAATCCACGGCGCGGCGGGACGGCGGCGGGTAGGCTCCGGCCGGCTTCTGGGCACCCGGGGGCGATTCGACACCGCGACGGTTGGTCTGCGGCTGCGGCGTGCGCGGTCCCGGCATGACCGGCTGTTGAGGCTGGCTGGTAGCGGCGGGCGCCTGGGCGGGGCGCGCTGCAGGCGCGGGCTGAGAGGGGGCCGGCGGGATTTGCCCGTCCATAGCCTTCTCTGCCGTGCTGGCCTCGGTCGCGCTCTCCAGCGCGCTCATGTCGCTGGCGGTGGGCTTCTCGCCCCTCGAGATCTTGCGATAAATCCCGGCCGCGATGTCGCCGATCTCCTTGTCCCTCACGGATTCCGCGATGGCGAAGGCGAGCACGTCCTGGGCATAGGGGCCATAGGTCTTCTCGATCGTGTCGATCGTCGCGCGGATCTCATCCTCGGCCTGCTTCTTGGCGGCCTTGGCAATGGTGCGGCGCTCGGCCGGGGTCTTGGCCTTCGACTGAGCGGCAATGATTGCGGCGTCCACCCCGTCGATGATGGTCTGCACCGGCGCGATGATCGCATAGGCCTCTTTGCGGGTGATCGGCTTCTGGATGGCCTTGGGAATGCCGACCTGTTCCTGGGCGGCGAGGCGGGCCTTGATCACCCCCTGGATCGAGGCTGGGTCCTCGGCCTTGACCCCCTGCTTTGCCTGCATCACCAGCGGGGAGTCCTCCACCGCCTTCGCAGGATCCTTGAGGCGGAGGTCCTGGAGCGTCTTGGCGCGCTTCTCGGCCGCGTCATACACCTCTTGCCGGCGCGCGAAATCCGGCGTCCCGGCCTTCGGCTCGAGAGCGGCAAGGTGCTCCTCGATCTGGTCGTTGGTCATGGTGTCCTGGACCGAGACCGCTTCGAAGGTGTCGGCCGCCAGTTGGCGCTTCTCGAGCCACTTGGCCGCGTCATCCTCGCCCAGGGTATCAATCACCGCCTGGGGGTCGATGTCGGTGGCCTTCCCGGTCTCGCGGATCTGGGTGATGTCGTTGTCGATCGCCGTGGTGAGCTTGTACCGATCGAGGGCCGTGGCCTCGCGCATCTCCTTCTCGCGGGCGGTCCATTCGGCGTCGGCCGTGGTCTGGAGCTGCATCCTCTCGTCAGTGTCGAGGACGGAATAATAATCCGGGGCCGAAAGGCCGGTGACCTGGTCTCCGCCGCCGGCGATGATGTCGGCCTCGCGGTTGCGGCGCGCGGCGTTGATCCCCTTGTTGTGAGTCTGCAGGGCGCGCACCGCGTCGGCAACCTGGTTCATGTCGCGGGTCTTGATCGCCGTCACCACGCTGGCGGGAAGCGAGCCGTAATTGTAGGCTACGGAGGTGAGGGCCGCTTGCGCTGCCGGCGGGATTAGCGCCCAGGCATCGGAGCCGATCTCCTTTACGATTCCACTCTGGAATTCGCCAATGCGGCGCTTCAAGTCGCGCTCGGCGTCGGCCCGGGTGATCTCCATGCCGGGCTTCACCTTGAGAACCGTGCCGTCCTCCATGGTCACGGTGTCGGATCCGAAGCCCACCCGGTAGGCGTCCTTGTCCCAGTAGGGGCGGGCGCGGTAACCCTCGTTGCGGCGGATCAGGCCCTCGGCCCCGCTGGCGCCCCCCTCGAGCCACGTGGAGGCGGCGAGAGGATCGTCCTTGATGTCCTGCTCCACCTTGGTCTTGGCGTAGCGCTTGGCGAGGTCGCGGCGCATCTCCATGGCCTTGCCCGGCGTGATCAGCCCGGTGGCCTGCATGTTGTCGATGTTGGCGCGGGCCTGGGCCAAGATCTTGCTGGAGGTCGCGGCATCCACCCCCGGACGGGACGCCATGTCGATCGAGTCGTTCAAGCCCTGAACGGCTTGCGTGACCTTCCCCTCGCGGTCGATCTCGCCGGCACGGTTGCGGATGGTGAGAGTTCCGGCCGTCACATCGTCGGCCGTTTCGAGCTCGAATTTCTCGCGGAGCCTGGGATCCCGGATCAGCGAGGCCGAGGCGGTGCGGTGCTTCTCGATATTGGTGGTGTAGCCCTTTTCCCACTTGGAATAGTCGGGGTTCTTGTCGATCTGGTAAAGATCCTGCTCCTCGAGGCGGCGCTTGGTCCAGTCGGAACGGGCCCGCGCGAGATCGAGGGCATCGTCCTCGGCCTTTTTCTTCAAGGCGATGCTGCGGCCCGTCTCCACCTGGCGGTCGGCAACGTCGCCCATGACCCGGCCAAGCTGCGAGACCTGACGCCCGGCGTTTTGCACCGCCTCACCGATGATGTCGCGGCGCTGGCGGGGCACGTCCCGGCTGCGGGGGAGGTTGAATCCGAGGGCGTCTTCTGTCGGCATCCTTGGCATCGGTTCACCCTATCGCATAGTCGTAAGACTGCTTGGCCTGCTTGCGCCTGGCATAGTCGGAATAGATCGTCCCGCCCGCCCCCAGGAGGGTGGTGCCAGCCTCGAGATAGCCCGCCTTGCGCGCGTCCTTGCCTTGCTGCCGGGTAATGGCCGCGTCGGTGTAGAGGTCATTCCTGGCCACGCTGCCATTGTAGAGGTCGGTCAGGGCATTGTACTCGCCGCGGGTCTCGATCCCGGTCATGATGTCGGAGACCGTGTCCCCCGTTCCCCCGCCCGAGGCAGCCGCCACGGCGAGGGTCCGGCCGAGGGCTGCGCGCTTCTGTTGCCGGGTCTCCATGGCCTTGCGCTGGGCGATCGCGTATTCCTGATCGCCCTTCTGCTTGAGGGCGCGGGCCTGATCCTTGGCATATTGCTCGTTGGCCTGCCCGGCGTAGATGCTGCCGCCGGCCGAGGCGAGAGCACCACCAACCGAGAGAACCGTTCCGATCGTCCCGGCGTTAGCGCCCAGGAACGTCCCGACTGCCCCGAGGGCTGCAATAATGGGAGCCATGTGCAAAAACCCTTTCGCCGCCGATCAACTCATCCGTGGGCACAAACCCGAGGCGGTGCAACCACTTTCCCGCTCCGGGCTCCTTCTGTGACTCTATGGCATACAACGCGCCCAACTGCGAGACCCCCGCATCGGTCAACTGCTTGGCCGTCCGGTGCATGAATTTCGGGAAGCGGCGGAGGGCGTCGGTCATCTCCATACTGAGAAACGGCCGCCCCTTGTCCCCGATGACGATGGCCGCCGCGCCGATCTCCTTCCCGTCGAGTTCCGCCACCACGCCCGCGAAGCGCGGCACCACGTAGCGGGAATAACGCACCATGTCCCGGGCCCGCATCTGCCGGAGGCTAGGCCCGCTCATGGCTCTCCACCTCGAGCACCACGCCCAGCACGGTGGCCGGCAGGGGCGAGCGGAATTTCATGCACATGCGGCAGTCGGTGGACCAGGATCCCGGCAGAGTGAACCCGTCCGAATCATAGTCCTCGAGGAGAGTGTTCAGGCCTTGATCCACCCCACGGTAATTGCGCGGGACCGGGTCCATGCGGTCGAAATCCATGCCAAACAGGGCCGCCCGGTTGTGGGTGCTGTAGAGGAGCGGGGCCACCCGGTTCACGATCTTGCGCTGGGTGACGGCCGTCCCGGTCTGGGCGGCATAGGCCAGCTTGGTGGACTTGAACCGGCCCTCATAGGGAATGCCCACCACCACGTTTCCGGTGAAGGTCGCGGGCAGCGTGATCTGGCCGCTGGTCACCGTGAATTCCCGGGGTTCGCCGTCGCTGTCGAGGATCGCCTCATCCCCCTGCCACACCACCACGCTCTTGGCCTCGAGGTGCGAGAGGCCGGTGACGGTGGCGGAGCTGACGATGGCCACCACCTTGAAGGAGTCCGACATCCTGTTGTCTTCTCCGCCCATGGCATTCTGCTCATAGGCGAGGTGTTCCCTGTACCTTTTCGCCACGCCGTTGATGTTGCGCGCGACGATCACATAGACATCATCGCCTTCCGTGTTGGGGAGCACGCACACATCCTCGATCGTGCCGTCCGTGTCGATCGTGCTCCAGGACAGGACATCCTCGGCCGGCTCATAGGTCAGCACCGCGGCCGTTCCATCGTTGAGCACAAACCACACCCGCGTGTCGGGCTGCCGCTGCACGGCCATCACCTTCACGCCGTTGGCGAGGATGGACGGGTTGTAGCGGGAGAGTTCGGTCGAGGTGTAATCCTGGGCCTCCACACTGTAGCCGAGGAGGTGGGCGCGCTTGCCCGAGCGGTTGATGAAGACGCCGGAGCGATCGACTTTCACCGCCTGAACATCGGAGGACCCGATATTCGAGGAGTCCTTGATTGAGAAATTCGTGGGCGTCATCGGCTCATCGAAGCTCGAGGAGCGGGCAGACCCCTCGGCGCCGGAGGTCCCGAACAGGAGCCGCGCCAGACCGAGGAGCCATTGCACCCGGTTGACCGGACCCGTTGCGATCGAACGCACGATCGGGCTCGAATCGACAACCTCATCTTCATAGAACGTTTCAAAATCGTCCGAGGCGGATCCCGCGAGCTTGTCGGAAGATCCGAGCCACAGCCGCCCCTCGAAGATCTCCACGGCCGAGGGCCACCCCTGCTTGTCGGACCAAAGACCCTCCCGCCAGTTGTTGCAGGATTGCGTCGAATGGAGCCGCTCCAGCACCTCGATGCTGACCGAGGTGGGGCTGGTGTAGCCGGTCACGCGCACCACGCCCGCACCACCCCCGCCGCCGATCGAGAGGGCCACCGTGGCGGTGCCGCTGGTGTAGCCCCCAGGCAGGAAGCCCATGCGGAAATAGGTGATCTCGCCGTCGCTGCCGGGCTGGCGGGTGTATGACGTGTTGTCGGCCACGGCCAGGAACTTGGTCCAGGGGCCATCCTCGTTGTCGGCCGTGAATTCCGTGATGGTTCCCGACCATGTCCCGGTCGTGCGAATCGAGATTTTGCGCTCATCGGAGGAAAACGAGGAGGAGGACCCGCGGCCGGTAATGCGAACCCAGTCCGTGTAGACATCGGACCCGGCCAGATTGAGGGTCATCTCGGTGCGATTGTGGGACAGTTCAAAGATCGCCCCGACATGCTCCGGCGTGAAGAACGCCGCGTCCGAGGTCATGGTGCCGTTGCCCACCGTGACATTCGGGTCCAGCGTGACGTTGGCCGTCTTGCCCTTCCATGGGCCGTTCCGGATGTTGTGTTTCGTGAGCGACCATGAGCGAGTCCCGCGGCGCTCGATCCGCCGGGGGGCGTGATTCTCGTGCACCACGAAAATCACGTCACCAGACTGCACGTAGCGGAGGTCATAGAGTTCCAAGGCAGACCACGGCGAGGCCAGCGTCAGTTCGCCGGCGGCCTCGATCTGCACCTCATCGACCACCACCTGAGATTCATCCCTCGAGTTGAATTCCAGATAGACCGTGCCGGTGCCGGGGGTGAAGGCGAGCGAATGGACGCCGGGCCCGAGAGCCGTCTCGGCAAGGATGTCCTGCCCGCCGGAGGTGGATCCCAGCTTGAAGCGCGGGGTGCCGCGGGTCACGGTCACCTTGACGCCGTGCTCGGTGGCCTGGTCGCCGCCGGCAACGGTGAATGTGCGGGTGGCTTTCGCCGTGATGCCGCGCGCCGTGGGCTGCAGCACCAGGGCGCCGGAAACCGATGAGTTCACATTGGCCGAGGTCAGGGTCCAGCCGGTGCCGCTCGAGAAGTTGCCGTTGGTGATGGTGGTGGAGACCGAAACGCGGGTGATCGGGGCGCCATCCACCAGGGGCCGGATCAGGAGGTTGGACAGCTCAATGAGGGCCGTGTCCTCGGCCGAGAAGATGAATGGGAGGTGCCGGGCGGCCGCGTCGTTATAGGTCGATCCCTCATACTCGAGGCCCGGCCGGAACTGGAGCGGGCCGATCACCTTGGGAAAACAATTGTGAAATTCTTCCGCCGTGATCCTCATGCGGGCGAGGTCGGTGCGGCCGAGGGCGAGGGGGGAGACGGCGCCCCCGTTCAGGGCGAAAAGGTGCGGTCTTTCCCTGGCCATTATGCGTACCTATGCCCCCCTGAGTTGCCGCGGTATCCCTTGAAGCGGTTGGAGTTCCATCGTCCCTGCGGGGCGCGCTTGTTGGGCTCGCGCATGGCCTCAAATGCGAGGGCCTCCTTGAGGGCGCGGTCGGCCTTCTCCTCGAGCCCGGCCTTAGAGGATTCGGATGCACCCATGAGCTTGGGCGCGATCGAGTTGGACAGGCGCCATGAGAAGGCAGAGACGAATCGGGCCGTCCAGCGGTCCATGTTCATGCCGTAGGAGGTTTCGTCATTCGAGACGTAGCGCACATAGATGGGATCCACGTCAGCGAGGAAGACGTTGCCCTCCTCCATCCAATCATCCAGCGGAGGGTCGAGGCGCTCGGAGGCCGAGACAATGTAGGTTTTCACCCAGTCCGTGGGCTTATTAAACACCCGGGACGGGCCGAAGGTGGGCGCGGTGTCGGGGTCATATTCGATCTTCACCGTGCGGAGGGCGAATTTCCAGAACCCCGCCTCGAGCATGAACTTGAGGTCCTGATCATAGAACAGGTCGAGGATGTAGCGCGCTTCTCGGGCCTCATTGACCGCGGCGAGCGGGCTTTCCCGGATGTTGGCGAGGGCCAGGTTATAGATTTCCAGTTGCGTGGTCATGGCCTGGCCCCCTGCGGGTTAGTTGGTTTTCATGTCCTGGAGATAGAGATCAAGAGCCTTCTCGGCGTCCACCTTCTGGGGGAGTTCCTTGGCGATCACCTTGCCCGTCGCCTTCTCGATCACCCGCCAGCCGCGGGCGTTGGGCTCGAGCTTGTAGTTGTCGCGCTGGGGGGAATAGTCGGCCGCCGCGCGCTCGCCGTCGCCGCGCTCGTTGAGGATGAACCACACGCATTTCACCCACGTGTCGGAGGCCTGGATCACCAGGAGCTCGCCGTCGAAAGAGCCGTCTTCCGCGCGCACCCGGATAAAGTAGTTCGGCCGCAGCTTGCGCGCCACGTGCATCCAGTATTCCGGACGGAGGAGATCCTCCGGGGTATGGTTCAGCGGGATGAGGGTGAAATAGGTCTGGCTGACGTACTGAGCGAGGCCCAGGTGGGTCGCGGGCAGGGCGATCTTTCGAGGCGGGGCTTTGATTTCAACGGCGGTCTGCATCGCTTTCTCCTTGTGAGTAGGGCGGGGGATCGCTCCCCCGCCCCTGCTCTAGCACAACCGGAGAAAAGAGTTATGCCAGAATTGCGGGTGACAGGGTGGCGGCACCACCGGCGGTCACGGTTTCGACCGAGTGCAGCGTGGCGCCCTTGGTCGCGCTCGTCTTGTAGTACATGACGAAGTCGCCGACCTTGAGGCCCTTGGCGGCGCCGTCAGAGATCCAGTCCGCGGCGTCCACATCGGTGTGAATGTCGGTGCCGTACATGGTCCACAGCGAGGGCGCGCCGCCGACACCGGGAATCAGGAGGTTGAGCTGTGCAGAAACGTAGGCCATTGGGGTGCTCCTTGAGCGAGAGAGTGAACCGGGTCCTATCCCGGAAAGGGGAGGGCGGGGTTCCCCCCGCCCGGTTCATTACGTGGCGACGAAGGCACTGCCATCGTGGATCATGCGAACCACGCCGGCATTCTGCAGGAGCTTGGCGCCGTGGAACAGCGAGCAACGGGCCCAGCTCATCTGCTGCTTTTCATCGTAGCCGATGGCCGAGTCGATGTCCCCGGAGTTGACCGCGTGGCCGATGGCCGAGCGGTGATACATGAGGCAGGTCTCGGAGTTCGTGCCGATGCCGGAGATCTGGTTGGAGACGATCCACTTCACGCCCATCCAGTCATACCAGCCCTGGCCGGACTTGCCGACCGCCGCCGCATCCCAGCCGGGGAACGAGACGAAGGGCTTCACCGTCACGTAATCCGCCGAGGCGAAGGACGCGATGGCCATCAGGTAGAGCAGGAACGCCGGCGAGATCACCGCGAACACATTGCCGTCCCACGGCACGCCGTTGATCTGGAGCTGGGCGATGGCCTTGGAGACCAGGGTCAGCGAGGCGGTGGCGGCCGAGCCGGTGTCGAGCGAGGTGGTGGCGAGTTCCGTGAGGATGACCGAGTCGATGTCACGGTTGATAACCGCCATCGTGTTCATCTGCATGATCGCGCGCTGGTCGCCCTGCGACTGGAAGATGTTGAAGCCGGTCATTTCCCTCAAGTCGTGCTTCTCGGAGATCGTGCACTCCACCTGGGTGTTGGAGTTGTCCGAGGACGGGATCAGGCCGTTGACGCCGCGGGTCACCGCGGTGCCGCTCGAGGACGCGACAAGGAAGGTCGCCTTGTTGCCCTTGATCATCGACTCCTTGGTCGTGGTCTCCTTGAGCAGCGATTGACGCTGGCCGAAGGCGGCAATGAATTCGTCACGATATTGAATCTGGGGGGCTGCACCAGCCATGGGAATAGCTCCTGAAAGAGGGTTACCGTTTGATCGCCGTTAGATCTGCGGGTAGCCATTCCGGGGCCGCGGGGTGGCCGCTGAGAGCGGGGCCGGGCGTGTCCTTCCTGGGGCGCGGGTGTCGGCTCTAGGATCGCCGGGGCCGCGGGAGCGGGGTGGCCGGCTTGCACGCCCCCATATACCAAAACGTGCGAAATCCCGCAATCCGCGCAGGATTTCGACAACGCCGATGAAGTTTTCCGATTACTGGTTCTGCTCGATACCGAAGCGGAGGATGATGTCCGAGGTCGAGCCGGGTGTGTGGTTGCCCCTCGCCACAAGGCAGGCATAAAGATCGCGGCTGGCAGCGCCGGACTTGAGGGCCATGTCCACGTTGTTCAGGCCGGTCACCACCGGGGTGCCGAGGTCGAAGCGGGTGGCGAGCTGCACCACGCCCAAGACCTTGCTCACGTCCGCGGGGTCGATCGCCACGGCGCCATTCTCCGAGAAGGTGGTGGCGGAGGGATTGTCGGAGAAGATGATCAGGTCGAAGTTGACCGTGAGATCCGCCTTGGAACAGAGCTGGACCGACTTGAGAATGCCCGAGGCGCCGTCGCGTGCCATGGCGTTGGGGATGGTGATCTTGCCGCCGATCACGTCGCCGGTGGCATAGAGGGCGGCCTGGGTGGTGAGGGTGACATCAATCACCGTGGCTGCACGGCCGACATTCCCAATCACGTTCTGCATGGTCGCCTCCTCGAATGCCCTGCCATATCACGGCGCGGGCGGGTTGGAAAGGCGGGGTCTCCCCCGCCCCTGGTTATCGCTTGGCGCGGGCCTGCTGCTTCTCGAGCAACTGGGCATATTCCTTGTCGAGACCCTTGGAATAATACTCGTTGATGTTGGTCTTCATCACGTTGCGGATCTCCTCGAGGCGGCCGTCGATCGAGACCCCCCCCTTCACATCGCCGTCGAACAGGATGTCGCCGCCGGTGGTGCGGGCCATGGCGTTCAGGAACTTGTTGAACCCCGGATGATCCGCGAGCCTGGTGCCGTTCGGCATGCGGGCGGAGAGGACCGCGTCCATCTCATCCCCGAAATGCTGAGTCAGGAGGGCGCCGTTCATGTTGATGTTGCGGCGGTAGTCATTCCCCCACTCGGCGCGGAGCGTATCCTCGATCGCGTCCATGCGCTCGGCGTCGGCCTGGGCCGTCTGCTCCATCTGCATTGCCGCCACTTCCTGCAGGAGCGAGGCGACGGTGGCCACCTTGCCCTTGTCGAAGTTCTCGGCGTGCAGCTTGGTCCGCATCAGGTCGATCGCCGCCTTGGCCGAGGGCTCGATCTTGGTGAGGTCCACGCCCGGGATCTCGTAGCCATCCGGCGTCTCGGGGATTCCCTGCTCCTCGCGCCACGCCTTGAGCTCCTCCGGGTTGTCGGAGGCGGGTGCGGCGCGCTTGTACTCGCCGCTGCGGATCTTCTGCTGGGCCGCGATCAGGGCCTTGGCCACATCCGCCGGTGTCTGGTAGCGCGCCAGGGCCTTGGCCGCCTCGGGGTCGCCCACGGCTGCGGCGGCCTGTTCCCGCCAGTCGGCCGGCCAGGTCGAGGACCCGGTTGCGCCGGGCGGATCCACATCGGCGGCATCATAGATCGAGGACGGCTTCGCACCCGTTGCGCCGGGAGGTGTTGCAGGCGGCGGGGCGCCCGTTGCGCCGCTAGGTGGCGTCGGGGCGGGCTGGCTTGCGGCGGGCGGCGGGGGGTTTGGGGTTCCGCCGGTCGGGTCGGGGAGTTTCGGCGCTGGTGCGTTCATCGGTTTTCTCCTGAGGTCGCGGGGGAAGCGGGCGGTCAATGGCGTTCAAGATCCGGGCGCCGACATACCGCTTTCCCTCGGCAAAGTCGGTTGCCCGGGCACCACCCTCGCCCGGCCGGAAACTCATATCATAGGTGCAGGCGAGTTTTTGGAGGATCACCACCAGGGCCATGCGCTGCTGCGGGGCGGAAGCGGTGCCGGCGGCCAGTGCCTTGATGGCCATGATCTCCGGCTCGCTCAGTTCCGGGACTTCCCATGGGTTGACCGGCGGCTGGAATTTCATGCGGCCTCGGCGACCTTCTGGGCCTGCGCCTGCGCCGCCTGCGCCTTGGCCGCCATCTCGCCCATGGCACCCATTTCAGCCATGGCACCGGAGGCGGTCTGTTGATCCTCGATCTCACCCATTTCTTCCTCGGCCTGATCAAGATCCTTGAGCCATGACGGCGGGGCCACACCGGAAATCGCGTCACGGAATGCGGTCACGTCATCGAAATGCGCCGTCACCCCCGGCTTGAGGAATTGCTTGGCCGCGCCAATGATTCCCATGGAGGTGTTGAAGGCATAGGCCTTGGACTGGCGTTGTGCATCCTGCAGCGGGTTGTCGAAGGTGTATTCCACGTCCCGGCCGCGGAGTTCCTTGGGCATCTCATCGAGCGGGCCCCACAGCCCCATGCGAACGGCGAGCTCCACCGCGATGTCGAGGATCGAGGAGTTGCGCTCGCTCTCGGCCGGGGCGATTACCGGCTGGGCCACGCGGAGGAATTCCTCATGGCGCCGCTGCACCTCCTCCGCCGTCATCTGCGGGTTGTTCTGGGGCAGGAACAGTTTCGAGAGGTAGAACGCATCCTTGAGGTTGCCGGTGATCCCGGCGCGGAGGGCCTCGCCGAATTCCGGGTTGCCGCCGAGCTCGAGGGCGCGGACCGCCTCGCCGGTGCGCTCATCGTATCGCTGATCCACCCACGTCACCATGCCGGAGCGGATGTCCACACCTCCGAGGATGGCCTCGGACTGGGCCACCATGGGGGGTTCAACGGCTTTCTCGCCGGCCTCGATGACCGACCAGGTCATGGTTTGCAGCGTGCGGCCGTCCGGCAGGGCGATGATGGTGCACGGCGACAGGCCATAGGGCGAGGAGTCGAGGCGGAACCAGCGGCTGACGGAGTAGTTGAACACGAATTCCGGCTTGCAGGAGAGTTCCCAGTTGTGCGCCGGGCAGAGATAGCAGGAATACCACCCCGCCTTGATCTTCTTGTTGGGGCGATAGTCGATCGAGGGGATCAGCACGTGATAGATTTCGACATGATCGTCGGGGGTCTTGGCGAGCTTCTCGCGGATCTTGGGCGGGATGTCCCAGCCCTTCGCCTCTTGCTTGCACAGGTTGCGCGCCGTGACCTTGATCCGGCGGTAAAAAGTATCAATCTCGCCGTCATAGTTCTCCCGCCACGCGCAATCCCGGAGGTGCCACGTGCGGAAGCGGAGACCCATGCTGTCGGAACGGCCTTCGACCGAGGTCACGGCGTTGCCGAAGGTGACCCAGTCGTGATCCCCCATGCGCGCCGCGTTGGAGAACCCCGAACGGCGATCCTTCAAAAGCTGCATCGTCATCTGGGTGCGGAGGTCGAGGTATTGCTGGATCGTGAGGTTCTTGGCGAGCCGCGGATCCCTGGGTACAATCTTGAACCATGGCCGGTCCCAAGGACGGAGTGCCGCGTCGAGGTAATTGCCGAAATCGCGGCGGAACAAGGCGGGTTCCGAGGCATAGAGCCGCGAGGCGAAATCATCCCCGAGGGTGTGCTCCACCGTGAATTCCGCCCGCTCCGGATAGAAGTGCTCGGCGATGTCCTGGAAGAAGTGCATCAGCGAGCCGCGGTTGTTGAAGGCGGCCAGCACTTGCTGGCAGATCACTAGGCCGTGCGAGTCAAGTGCGGGCATGGCCGCCTCCCCTTTTACTGCGTGCCGCCGAGGTTCTGGTTCGAATAGGTGCCGCCGGTGTAGATCGTGCCCTCTCTGCCGCGCGCGCGGCGCTTCTCGATCTTGTCGCGGGCCGCCATGCGGGCCGCCGGCGCGGCGGGATCCGGCATGACCGGGGGCGGCTTGATGTCAGGCATTTTCATTTGCTTGGGAGAGAAGATCGAGCCGATGGCCTTTATGACGTTGCCCATTGTCACCTCCTGGGTTTCCGTCCCGAGGTGATCGCCCGGGACCCGTTTTGCGATATAGCACCACTGTAGGAGGTTGTCTTGCCCCGTGCATAGGCCGCCATGATCACGGCGTCGGCATTGTCCGGTGACCGCCCGAGGAGGGCTTTAATCTCCTGCTTGGCCAGGATGTAGATTTTCGAGCCGGGCCTCATCACCCAGCGGAACGCTGCGAGCTCGGCCTTGAGTTCAGGATCCGGCGGCAACGCGACATTCTTGCCCGTCTCCGGGTCCATCATTTCGCGGAGATTCCACGTGGCCGCGGCCCTGAGATTGTAGAACCCCAGCATGCCCGTCCGGTCCTTGATGGCCTCGGCTGACATCGAGCCGGAGAACAGGGTGGGGCGCACCGGGAGCGAGGTCTCGGCGTCGTTCGCCGTGAGGTGATCCCTGGTGGACCCGCCATATCCGCCGCCCATGTCGATGATGATCTCGGCCCCGTTGCGACGGTGCATGACCAGAAGCCCGGCCACCACGGATCCGGTGGGAGTGTCCTTACCGGGCCATGACAGCATGCGATCAAACCAGACACCATGGCGCCGCGAGAACACCGTACGATCGGCCCCGCCCTGGGCGATGTCCGCGGCGATCACGTCCATGGGGCGGTCGCGGCCGGCCTCGGTCCAACGGTTCATGGCCGCCTCGATCCAGGCGGTGGGGAATACCTGGAATTCGGCGTCCTGGTGCGATGCGGTGAAGTCGCCCTTCATGGCGCGGCGGAGCTCCTCCGGCAGGCCGGAGAGGGTGGCGGAATATCCGGTCTCCGCCAAGTCGGGGTTGTCCTCGAGGCTTGCCGGGATGAACGTCCGGCTCTTGGGGAGCACCGGGGCGCCCTTCTCATCGACCAGGGGTTCGCCTTCGATCATCACCTGGCCGGGTCCCTCCACCTCGAAATCGCGGCCCTGATAGGTGGTGAACCAGCGCAGCTCACCGGGCAGCGCGGGGTTCGGGTGGTTCGGGTCCAGCCACGGCGCCCAGCGCTCGATCACCCACATGCCGTCCGCGGTGGTCGGCGGGTTCCCTGCAGCGATGACGCGCACTCGCTGGCCGGGCATGGTGGAGCGGGCCCACGCGATGATGAATTCATACTGGTCCCGCAGGAAATTCGTCACCTCATCGAAGGCGATCAGATCCTTAGGAACCCCGCGGTATTTTTCCCTGTCCTTGAGGTGCTGGCAGCCGCCGAACATGATGATCTGCTGCGGGAATTTCCACCGGGCCGGGGGATTCCTTTTCAGGCCGCGGTCATGCCCGACGATCTCCACCGCCCGGTCGATCAGGCCATCCACCTCCGAGTTGAGGCGGCGGAGGATCAGGCTTCGCCGGTGCTGCGAGAGGGCGGCGCCGATCAGAAGATCAGTCTTCCCGCCGCCCGCCTCGCCACCATAGAAAAGCTCATCCGCCTCGCTCTCGAGGGCCATGGTCTGGGGCCCGGCATTGGGGAGCCACGATTGCCCCTTGAAGATCGGCCGCACCGCCTCGGCGATCGCCGTTTGCTGCTCCTCGGGGAGACCCCGGATCAGTTTCTCCAGCTCGCTTTGAAGGTTTGTCATGGGGCTCCCTGGGGCGCGGGCGGCGGGGGATCACGCGAGAACCCAGTCCTCGGCGAGGAGATCGGTTTGCGAGGCGAGCCACGGCACCAGGGCGCCGGTTACCGTGCTCATGTAGATATAGGGCAAGGTCATCTTGGAACCCTCTCCCGGTAGTTGGAGGGCAATCCACATGCCCTTGCCATTCCAGCCGTTGCGGGCCACGCGGGCGCCGGTCTTGATTGCCTCGAGAGCCTGAGAAAACGTCATGTACGGGTTCATTGCGTTGTGTCCTTGTTGGCGAGGTGCAGGAGGCGAGCCACCTGGCGCGCGACCTGGCGCACCTCGAGAGGTTTGGTCTCGTCGGCAGGATCCGGCGGGGGCGGGAGATCGTCGCCCCATGCCATCTTGTGTCGGGCCCAGAAGGCGGCAGCGACGGGATTCGGCGGGTAGAACTTGCGAACCGGCACCCTGGTCACCTCGCCGTTGATGACCTTGATCTCCTCCTCCTCGCGCTCGTAGCCGATCGCCATCTGGTAGATGGACAGCTCCACCCGGCCGTTGGCGGCCTGGTGCCCGATCGCCAGGGCCTTCTCCACCTCGGGCATGGCGGTGCGCCAGCGCCACATGGAGATCCTGGACATGCCGAGGATGTCGGCAATCTCGTTCGCCAGGTATCCCATGGTTGCCAGGCGCGCGATGGTGGCAATCTTCTCGGGCGTGCAGCCGGAGGGGCGGCCGCCTTTGGGGCGGGCCGGTCTCTTGGCCGACCGCTTGGCAGGCATGGCCTAGACCGGGGCGCCGTCCAGCGACTCGGGAGCCGGGTTGATAGGAATGCCAGCATGGGCGGCAAGGGCGTCCGGCCCTGGCTCGCTGGTCTTTGCCGGAGCGGCGGGCGCCAGCTCGGCCGGTACTGCCGAGGTGTCGATCTTGGTCACCGTCACGCCCTCAAGGCTTAGGAACACATTGGCCAGGCGGCCGCTCGCCTCGGCAGGCATGAGCCCAGGGCAGCGCTCCAGGGTTTCGCGGAAGCGCTCGGCGCCGGGGGCATCGAGCTGGATGTGGTGCGAGTCGATCTTCCCGCCGGTCTCGATCGAAATCAAAATGCTGGCCGTCATGGTGGTTTCTCCGGTTGTGCGTTGACGCGAGCGCACATTACCGAAAAAAAGAGCACCCGGAAAGGGTGCTCTGAGTTGGGCTCCTATAGGAGGAAACGCAGGGGTTAATTGCGTCACCCACAAAGATAGTCTCACGGTTTCGTGCGCCTGGCAATCGCCTTCTCCGATCCCTGGCCGCGGCGCATCTTGTTGGTGAGCACCGTCACGACCGAGGCATCGCCTCGAGGTGTGGTCTCGAGGACGAACACGGCATCCCCTCGGACCAGTTTCTTGGCGCCGGCGCCGACCGCCTGGGAGATCTCCCGGGCCATGCTCTGGCGGAACTGCTCAATGTCGATCTCGAGGATCCGCTCCAGGTAACGCAAGACCGCGTGGTCGCTGATGTGGATTTGCCGCCCCATCTCTCCTCCATTTTGTGCACACAGTCGTTGTTGTCGGCAGGAGTATCATGGTCTTCCCGGTCCACAGGGGGACCAGGCTGGTTTGCTGCCGGGTCTCGAGGCACGTGCCGGGATCATCACATCCTGCCAGGAGGAGGGCAAGAGCTGCGGCGCGGAAGCGGATCATGGGCTGATATAGGCGCGGATGGCAGCGGCCCCGTAGAGTAGCGCCGCGTTCCATGCCCAGTCAACATCGTTGGTCGGATGCGGCAACAGGTGATTCAATGTTTCCCGTGCCGCCTCTTCCAGCACGATGGTGATGGCGACTTCTCCGTCTCTTTTGCATGGGCAGGTTTCGTGACGACAATATTCTGGGCGGCACCTCCACTCGGCAGCAATCGCCTTTTGCACCCTTTTCACTAGTGCCTCACGATCATTCATGGCTTCTCCTCCTGTGCGGTGTGGGCGACAGCAGAAGGCCCATATTCATTTAGATCGGCGTCTGCCTCGTCATCGCTGGCTATCCTTGCCAGCGCCGCCCGCAGCCTCGCGACCTCGGCCCATCCGGCGTCTGCATGCGCCATGAGTTGATGTGTCAGCGGGTTGTTTGCCCATTCACCACGCAGCCTCTCGACCTCGGCGCGGAGGCGCGTGATTTCGTCGGCATCAACAGAGCGCGCCGCAATGTGTGCCTGCTTTCTGATGACCGCGTCTTCGGCCCACCGGCATTGATCTTTGGCTGTATGCGCGCAGTTCGGCCACGTGCAGCACAAATCGCCGCTCATGCTCCCGGTTCCTTTTCAAACTCTCCACACCATTCAGTGCGCCGCACTAAAGGCCATGCCGTCCACGCTTGCGACATATGGCCACCCGCAACGACAGGTGATCGCCTGTGGCATCGCACGAGGGCGACGGGGGAAATGCTTTGGTCCGGGTAATTGTGCTCAAACGGTGCGGATGAAAAGCGGCAGTTATAGCAACAAGCCCCTGTCGGAAGTTCTTCCTTCATCTTTCAACATCCCTCCTGGATGTAGTGCAGGGCCTCGGTTGCGAGCTCATGGATGTGGGGCGAAAGGGTCATCCGCCGCACCTTCCGCAGCTCGTTCACGCAATCACATCCGCACCCTCTGGTAAACCTCCCTTCGAGGTGGATGGCAGCGCCCCAGAGCACCGGCTCTGCGAGCGGGTGGACATTCTTGTTCACGGTTTTCAGCACCGTGATCAGCCTCTCCCGGCTCCTCATCAATCCTCCTCCCGCAGGGTTGCGATCGAGGCGGTGTGCTTGCCCCTGGGCAGGCGCGGGGCCTGGACCTCGAGGGCGTCATCGGCCGCCGCAGCGTCATAGCCTGCCAGGAAGTCGATCGGCCACGCGCCGTTGCGCGGCTTGCCGGTGTGGTAGGCCTGGCGCCCCTGGCGGCGGGCCTCGATCTCAAGACGGTCGGTCATGCTCTGCTTTTCTCCTTTGCAGATTGTGCTGCCACGATCTTGGCCTCACCCACCTCAATCCCCCAATAGTCGGATGACGGGTAGTATTCGGTCGGGAACCCAGGCAGGCACCAGTTATGCCGGAACATTCCGACCGCTTGCGCTCTGGTGACCGGCTTATCATGGGTCACGGTGACGGTGAGCTTATGCCGTTTCGCTTTCTTGGCCATAGATCAGTCCGGCAGGATCACGGCGCCGGAGCGCTGGAATTCCACCCCCATGCGGGCGACCTGGCGCGCGATCATGTCCAGGCTCGAGGGCAGCGCCTTGCGCTTGCCGGTCTCGTACCCGATCAGCGTTGTGGGGCCCACGCCGCACCTTTCCGCAAATTCGGTCTGGGTTAGATCGAACCAGGCGCGGATCGCCCGGAGCTGGCGCGGGCTCGGGATCTTGAAATCGCTATCCAACGTTTTCCTCCTGTTGCTGCGACGGAATTCTTGCACGCGATCGAGGCCGTGGTCAATGCCTGGTCGATCGAAAATAAACCGCGTTACAAAACGGAAACCGGCTGAAACCTGGGCTTTTGGGCAAAAACTGCGACAAGCCGCCACACCTTGGCACGATAGTTTTTCGTTGCACCTTCGATCGATGAGGCGCACATTGATGGCGGAAGGAGAGTGCAGCATGAAGCCAGGTTGGTTCTACGTCTATGAAGATCGGTATGGCTGGCGGATCGCGGCCAAGACCCATGCGCCGAAGTGCGAGAGCTGGGCGGCCTATCACTGTCAGGAGGCCTTTGACCGGAAGGGTGATGCCGAGGGTTACATCAAGGCAGTGTGCGAGGAAGGGGCCCAATGGGGGCCGGGAGGGAAGCAGGCCTAGCGGGAAACTCTCCCCTCTCCGGCTCCGGCCGGGGAGGTGGGGGCAAGCCCGCCCAGGAGGAACAACATGGAACTGAGCCACAAGACCACCAGCACGCGCCGCGGGCTGCTGTTCTCGATCTACAAGCACTCGGACTTTGCGATGTGCTCGAATGGCGGCGCCACCCAGGGGGCCAGCATGGGCGTTCTGGTCGGGCCGGGAATCCCGGAGATCTTCCCGGAGACCGAGGAGCGTCCGGCCTTCCGCCTCGAGAAGCACTATCCAGGGTGCGCCAGGCTGATCCCGATCAACATCCCGGCAGGCAAGGCCGGGCCGATGTTCGGCGGGGCCTTCGGCCACACCTCGGATGCCAGGTTCACCGAGGCGGTCGAGGACTGCCTGGGCCAGCAATTCTACGGCGCCGTCGCGATCCACGATCGTTTCGAGTGAGGGGACCATGGGAGTTTACTACCGGATCGAGTTAAAGCCTGGGATGATCGCCTCTACCAGGCGCCGCACGGTGCAGAAGATCCGAGACCAGGATCCGGCGGCCTTCTCCAGGCTGTTCCGGAGCGCCCAGGAGGCGCGGCAATTCCTGGCCCGGCTCCCGCTGGCCGATCGCCTCGAGGTGAAGCCCAGCGGCACCTATTACCGCGGCTAGGTGCGTCATCCCGCCGCGGTCAACGGTGATAGTTTTTCGTTGACCGCGTGGGGCGCCGGGTCCATCTTGAGGGTGCAGAAAGGAGATCACGAATGCGGTTAATGACCAAGGAAGATCGGGCCCAGGCCAAGGCTTTCTACATCAAGGGCAAGACCAAGATCCAGCCCAAGGGCCTCGAGATCGAGTTCTACCTCGAGGATCGGGCGGGCGGGTTCTACATGATGGCGTTCCAGGGAACGGCCGGGAAGCCCTGCGCGAACTACCGGTTCAAGACTGCGGCCCAGCGGGCCGGGTACATGGCGCGGATGGCGGAGAGTGCCAAGCTCTCGGCCGACTACAAGGCCAAGCGGAAGGCCGAGGCCAAGGCTGGGCGCAAGCTCCAGGTCGGCCACATCCTCTATACCTCCTGGGGTTACGACCAGACCAATGTTGATTTCTACCAGGTCACCGCGCTCAAGGGCGAGACCATGGTCGTTGTCCAGAAGATCGAGCAGAGCTGTGCCGAGACCGGCTTCATGTCCGGCAAGGCTCTCCCGGCCGAGAAGCTGATCGGGAAGCCGATCGCCTGCAAGTGCCGGGGCACCTCGATCACGGTCGAGGGTCATGCCGCCTGGCTCTGGGACGGAACCCCCAAGTACTCGAGCTGGTACGCTTGATGCCGGGCTGGGCCGAAGCATATGCCAGGAAAACGGTCGAGTGCCCGGAGTGCCGGGGGTGGGGCCAGCGCTTCACCTCTACCCACCGGACGGATCCCTCGGCCAAAGACCGGTGGTACGACTGCGACCGGTGCGAGGGGCGGGGCGAGATCCCGGCACCAGAAGAGGAGGAGGAAAGTGACCACAACGATTGAAGCATTGAAAATCAGCATTCACTGGCTCGAGGTGGTGGCCAAGACCACAAGCAACCTGGTCCAGCGGGTGCGGGTCCAGGAGCGCGCGGCCAAGCTCCGGGCGGAGCTGAAAACGCTCGAGGCCTTCCGCGAAACTGAGTGATCGAGGCTGCGTCAGCCTGCCACACCTCGCCGTGATAGAATTTCGTTGACGCGGGCACCGAAAAACCCGACATTCGGAGTGCAAGAAAGTAGTTTCCCTATGTCCCCCTTTGAAAGCATCAAGCCCGGCGATCGGGTCACCATCAAGACGCCGCACGGCTCCGAGCTGACGGGCCGGGCCGTCATGTTCAACACCAAGTTCCAGACCTGGGTGTTGAACCTGGGCGGCGCCCACGGCACGCCTGGCCTGGCCTCGGCCAAGAACACGGTGAAGGTCAAGCCTGGGAAGCCGGGCAGCAAGTTCACCCTGATAGCCAAGATCATAAACGGAGGAGCCCAATGAGGGACATGGGCCTCGCCGCCGTCGAGGCTGGCATGGCGTCGAAGCGATACAACGACACAATCAGAAAGGAGACCACATGACCGCCGTTCACTCCACCATTGCCAAGCTCCGCCCGAAGGAGTCCGAGATCCAGGCCTTCGATGCCAAGAGCTTCCCCTCCCCTAGGGGCGAGGAGATCGGCACCATGATCCTGCTTACCGTCCTGGTGCAGCGGGTCGAGGGCACCGTCAAGGCCTACTCCGGAATCGTGCCGGACACGTCGCGCCAGGATCCGCAATACCGCGAAGCCGCTCAGTGGGTCCGCAAGAACGGGAACCCGCTCCGCTACAGGGAGGCGATCGCCATCTGGCCGGGCCTCGAAGAATGGGAGTATGCACGATGAAATGGCGCGAGGAGCCAGGGGGCCCGGTTATCCGGACCCCCATCACCGGCGTCCTGGTGGCGCGGGTGAACTGGACCGGCTCTTTCTGGCGCGGCACAGTGTTCGGCGCCAAGGGATCCTCGAGTCTGACTTGCTTTGCCATGCTTGAGGCAATGACCTGGTGCGAGATGGAGTTGCGGACATGAGATTCCGCCTCGAGCATCGGCCGCTCAACAACAAGGGCCATCCCTCGTTCCGCCCCTGGCGGGTCGAGGAAGTCGCTACCGGCGAGATGGTCGCCACCTTCACCACCAAGGAGATCGCCCTCGGCGCCTTGGATATGCTCAACGCCGGGGAGCCCTACCACCGGCAGATTGTCTATAGGAGGCTGCAATATGGGCAAAGCCGCTACCGTTAAGCGCCTGCGTCAACTGGAGCGCAGGCACCGGGCCATGATCCTGGCCAATCGTTACCTGGCGGCCGGACAACCGGAACGCCTGCCCGAGCTGGGTCTCCCTGCTACCGAGATCCCCTATCTTAAAAAGATGGGGAAATACAGCTCCGCCGATCTCGCCACCATGCGCGACATGATCCGCTATTACCGCACGAAATCCCGGCGCCGCCTGTGGCTTCCGGACAATGGAGAAATGGCATGAACCCGTTTTTAGCCGTCTGCTTTTCGGCGCTGCTGCCCTACAGCATCACGCTGGGGGACCATACCGAGCATGGAACCGTCGCCTATCGCACCCCTGCCCATTGTGCCGAGGGCGTCCTGCCGCCTACAGAAGCCGCGCCAGAGGCGCCGCCGGTCCTCCGGTACGAATACCCAGCCCCAGCCCGGCAGCGAGCCCTGGCGGCCACGGCAGAGGCGCCGAAGGCCAAGAATCGCGCCAAGGGCTGCAAGCCTGGGCGGTGGAAGGACTCACGCGGGATTTGCCGGCGGAAGCGGTGACTCCGGAGTTGCCGCCAGGATCCAGGCCCGGTTATCCCTCAACCACATGAGCGTGGTGAGCACGGCCTCGAGCCTGGCAGTGTGCTCGTCTGCCTCACCCTGGCGCATTTTGCCCCTGACCACCAGGCCGGGATAGACGTTGCGCCGGAGGGCCAGCTCGCGCTGCACCTCCGAGATCTGTTGCTCGATCGAGATTTTGCGCTTCTCGGTCATGGTTCTCCCTCTCCTGTCCAATCACCTGTGCCTGGTTCGCGCCCTCCCAAGAGCGCCGCGACCTGGGCCCGGCGCCGCTCCATCTCGTCCTCGCCCAGGTGCGCCCAGCGCTCCCGTTCCTCGAGCTCGGCCTTGCGGCGGTCATGCTCCCGGATCATCCAGGCCGCGGTCGCCCGAATCTGTGACCGCCTGGTGCGCTCGGCGGCCAGGGCCTCGTTCACCTCGGCAATCGTCGGGAGATATTTCAGCCTCGAGGGCAGGCCATTGATCGGATCCACCACCCGCCGCACGAAATCGAGCTCGGCCGCCATGAACACGGTGGCCAGGGCGCGGCCGTAGGTATCCGAGTCATGGACGTGCCGGGCCGGGTACATCCCGAGCAGCGCCTTGGTCGCGTCGATCGCCTCGAGCTCGCTGGCCAGGCGCGTGCTCCGGCCGTCAATCTCCTGGACCACCGTCTCGCAGTCAGATCTCGGTAGCAGTTGCGTCGATGTCCCAAGATGGTCCATCACCTTGACCAGGTGCTCGATGGCCAGCGCGAGCCTCGGCTTCCCGGCGATGCCGGTCGAGGGTGTCCATAAGGTCGGACTGCTGCCGCCGTCCGGTGCCGTTGTGGTATTCATCTTCCCATCCTTTCTGGTTGAGCCATGTCAATGCTTGCTTCACGAATCGCGTGCCGATCGAGCCGGTCGCCTGGAGGTGCGTGGCGTAGCGTTGGGCACCCGCGATGATGTCCGCCTCAAGGATCCCGCTCGCCACCAGGGCGGTGTATTTTTTCTCGGCCGCTGGCCAGGACTGGCCGCCTTCCCGCTTGGGGTAGGCCTCCCGGAAGTCAGGCCACCTCGAGGCCTGGGCCTTCCTGGCGATCGCCTCGGTCTTGAGGGCACCGACGCCGCGGGGCTCGGGCGCGCTGAGAGTGGGGGGAGCCGGGGGAGATAT
>ERZ724522.73-NODE-73-length-53211-cov-13.294040_pt1 | contig 53211 bp, 44 predicted proteins | sample MGYA00376055_ERZ724522 | MGnify/ENA primary metagenome ERZ724522 (study PRJEB28724, sample SAMN07190884) | wastewater metagenome | isolation source: effluent of sewage treatment plant in Hong Hong | place: Hong Kong | collected 2016-03-17 ... | reverse complement strand
CCATAATTCATTCGCAAACGGACGTCTCCGGAATTGAGCAGCAACATGCTGAGAAATATACAAAATCGTGTGTGTTACCAGAAGAAATTAACGTGCATACAGCACAAAAACCTCTCTTCAACCTCAAATACACCAAGTGCACACTAACGTGTACTTTCTCTTGATTTTCTCACATTTTCCCCTGCCAAACCGATGATACCCGGTTTATTTTTCATTTTTATGTCAATTACCATTATTGGTGTTGGCTTCATTGCCCTTGCACTTGGTGCTATCGGTGGGTATTTCTACCGAAAACAGGTCGCAAGCAAAGACGCCAACTCCATCGAAGCTATCGCAGAAAAACGCCTCGTTGAGGTCAAAAATAAGGAACAAGAAATCCTCCTTGAAGCAAAAAAAGAATCAATTAAAATTATCGACGCAGCCAAAAAAGACGAAGAAGACCGCCGCGCTGAGATCAAAAAGATGCAGGAACGCGTCGAACAGCGTGAAAACATGTTTGACAAACAACTCCTCTCATTTGAAGAAGAGAAAACCAAACTTCAAGGCAAGGTAGAAGAGCTCAAACTTATCAAAGAGCGCATTGATGCAGCCAAACTTGAGGTAGACAAAAAACTTCAAGAAGTTGCCAACATGAGTAAAGAAGAGGCCAAAGAATTGGTATTCAAACGCATGGAAGAAGAATCAGCCGAAGAGCTGGTCAATCGTAAAATCAAACTCGATCGAACCGCAGACGAAGAACTCCAAGGAAAAGCTCGTGAGATTATTATCAACGCCATGGAACGCACTGCTAGCAGTCATGCATCTGAAACGACTTCTACTGCAGTAGAGCTCCCAAGTGACGAGATGAAAGGACGTATCATTGGAAAAGAAGGTCGCAATATCAAGATGATTGAAAAAATCACCGGATGTGAACTTATTATTGATGAGACACCAGGACTGATCCTCATCTCTAGTTTCTCCCCTATTCGCCGCCGTGTCTGTAAACTTGCAATTGACAAACTGATCAAAGATGGCCGTATCCAACCAGCCAAGATTGAAGAGATGGTAGAAGAAGCCAAACGAGAACTCGCAGTTGATATCCAAAAAGCTGGTGAAGAAGCACTGCACAAACTCGGTATCGTCGGACTTGATCCAAAACTGATTGGTATCGTTGGACGTCTTAAATACCGTACGAGTTATGGTCAAAATGTCCTCAATCACTCAATGGAGGTCGCATGGCTTGCTGGTATGATGGCTGAAGAGCTTGGCATCGATGTGTCACTTGCTCGCAAAGCGGGATTCTTTCACGATATTGGAAAAGCTGTGGACCAAGAAAGTCAGGGTACTCACCCTCAAATCGGATACACTATTTTGAAAAAATTCAACATGCATGAAGATGTAGCTCAGGTTGCTCTCACTCACCATGATCCAAATCCACCGCTCTTACTCACCAAGATTGTCATGGCTGCAGATGCGATCTCAGCATCACGCACAGGAGCTCGCCGCGACACATATGAACAATACGTTGCACGTCTCGAAGAACTTGAAAAAACAGCCAAAGATTTCCCAGGTGTAGACAAAGTCTACGCTATCCAAGCGGGTCGTGAAATTCGTGTCTTTGTTGATTCAGGAAAAATTGATGATTACCAATCATACAATCTCGCCAAAGATATCGCTCGCAAAATTGAAAGTGAATTGCAATACCCAGGTGAAATTCGTGTAATGATTATCAGAGAGACTCGTGTGATCGAATACGCACGCTAAACCGCTCTATTGACACAAAAAACAACATTTGCTATACTCCCACCCAGAAATATCTTCTACTCATTTTTCTAATTACACTGTATGCATCTGAACAAAGCTGCACTTGCAGAAGAAATTGCAAAAAAAGTTGGTCTCTCCAAAAAAGAGGCTGAGAGTATGCTCGAGGCAACCGTTGAAGTTATCATCAACACCGTCAAAGCTGGTGGGAGTGTTACTCTTGCTGGGTTTGGTCAATTCTTGTCCAAAACTCGTGCTGGACGCGTCGGAGTCAATCCACAAAACCCAACTGAGAAGATTCAAATTCCACCAGTGACTGTACCAAAGTTCAAAGCAGGGCTTGCACTCAAAAAAGCTCTGAAAGAATAGTGATTATTCTCTTCTTCCCTCATCTTATCCTGAGGGAATTATGCCGCCATCGTCTAATGGCTAGGACATTGCCCTCTCACGGCAGTAATAGGGGTTCGATTCCCCTTGGCGGTACTACCACCCTACGGGTGGAAATTCCAAATCTCAAAACACCAAGATACAAGTATATCTGGTAATAAGTTTGGTGTTTGGAATTTAGTGTTTTGAGATTTTTCACGGGTCAGGGTAGCTCAGCCGGTTAGAGCGGAGCATTCATAACGCTCAGGTCGGGAGTTCGAGTCTCCCCCTTGACACAAGCAAAACGGCCTTTGGGCCGTTTTTAGTTTCCAAATTCCAAATACCAATCTCAAAACCAAAAGAATTACTACGAATAAACTTGAAGAATTATTTGTATATCAGTACACTACACATATATGGCAAACATATTTCTCATACACGGCGCATTTGGTAATCCTAATGAAAACTGGTTTCCATGGCTCAAGTCAGAACTCCAACTACTGGAGCACACTGTTTTTGTACCAGCGTTTCCCACCCCAGATAACCAGACACTGGAAAGTTGGAAGCAGGTGTTTGCGCAATACACACAGCACATAGATACGAACACAATCATGATCGGACACAGCCTCGGTCCTGCGTTTTTACTGAGCATTCTTGAGGACTGCACAACATCCATCAAAGCGGCGTATTTTGTAGCTGGATTTACAGAGCCACTAGGTAACCAAACATTTGATCAACTCAATCGCACTTTTATACAAAAATATTTTGATTGGAAAAAAATACAAGACAACTGCAAAAACTTTTACCTCTTTCACTCCGACAATGATCCATACGTACCAGCAACAATCTCAGAACATCTCGCTGAACAGCTACAAACAGAATCTATACTTATACAAAACGCCGGACATTTCAACACACCCGCCGGCTACACCACATTTCCACAACTTCTAAGCGAGATAAAAAAAGAGCTCACATAAAAGTGGCTCTTTTTCGTTACTTCGTTACTTCGCTACTTCTACCGCTCCGGTGCAATACTATAGTAATCAAGCAAAAATGTCGCGATCTTCTTGAACGTCGGCGCTGCGGTACTATCCGCAAAGACACGCTGTGGCTTTTCATATTTGACCAATACTACAAACTTTGGATCACTCGCTGGAGCATATCCAATAAAGGTATGATTGGTCTCAGTGCTATATCCACCCGGTCCGGCAATCTGTGCTGTACCTGTCTTTCCTGCGACATAGTAGTGTGGTATACGCGCCGCTGATGTATGTCCATTGTCAATTACTGAAACAAGCATAGCAGACATCAGCTGTGCAGCGCTCGGTGTAAGTACTGTCTTGATTGGATTTGGTTTTGTTACCTCTACCGCACCATCTGCATATGTAATCGAATCAACGACATAGGGCTGATACAACGTTCCTCCGTTTGCAATAGCACTATACGCAGAAGCAAGCTGAATTGGGGTCGCGGTGATACCCTGACCAAAGGAGGCTGTCGAACCATAACAATCAATCTTGTCTCCTTTATTTTTTGACAATGTACTTATATCTCCTGACTCTTCTGTATCCAAAGTAATACCAGTTTTAACTCCAAATCCAAAATCGTTAATATATTTTTTTAAACGATCTTTTCCAAGTAAATTTGCCACATATACGAGTCCTGTATTAATAGAATTCTCCATTACACCCGTCATAGTTACATCGCCATATTTTTTTTCATTTGCATTTTTAATATGTTTAGTACAGCCACCATCTACAAAACCAGGATCAAAAAACGGCGTATTTGGATTAACTAATTTTTCATTCAAAGCAGCTGACATGGTTATCGCCTTAAACACAGACCCAGGTTCATAGGCTTGAAATATCGCAGTGTTATTAAATACACGAGGAGATTCAACATTATTATACGAATTTGGGTCAAACTCAGGCACACTACAAAGCGCAAGAACAGCACCAGTATGCGGATCCATCACCACCGCAGCACCTGAAACCGCCTTGTGCTCTACTACCCCTTGATACACATACTCACACGTCTTGTACTGGATCGTCCGATCGATCGTCAAAACAATATCTGCCCCATCTTTTGGTTCTTCAAGCGTGTGATTTCCCAAAGTAATAATATCCCCTTTAGCACCAGTTAAGCCCTGAAAAAAACCACCAGTTCCAGCCAATTCTTTTTCAAAATATCCCTCAATACCATATCGTCCTATATCTGTACCATCTGTCGCTTTCCCAACAAAGCCAATCACGTGAGCACCAACATCTTTTTCTGGATAATACCGTACAGGTACACGAACAAAACCAATCCCATCAATTTTTTTCTCTCTCAAACTGTCTACAGTCGCTTCATCTACTTTTTGCTCAATAACTTCATATGGATCTGCCTCTTTTTGTATTTGTGCCGATACAATTGCTTTTTTTTCATCATTAAAATGAAATGTCTCATGCAGCGCTTCAAATACACGATCCCGCTTTTCTTCTGAATCCAATGGACGTGTATCAATAAACACAGTAAATACATCTCTATTGAGAGCAAACGGAAACTGTTCGCCAGAACGAGAATCTCTCATAAATACGCGTCCACGACTTGGGCTCAACTGCGCACTCACCTCGTGCGTCCCCTCTGCCATTGCCACATACCACGCATGTTCAACAACCATAAAGAAAAAAAGACGCACCGCAACAATAGCTGCAATCAGTATTACCATAAGTGACGCAAACTGAAAACGCAAAGAGTTGTCTTCTGCTTTCGTACGTTCAGTTGTCACCTCATCTGCGGAAGTGGTACGTCGATATGATTGTTTCACGAGAGTAGTAATTAGTAATTACACACACTACATTTTCCGCTGTCTCCCTACACGTCGCTCCAATACATCATCAGAAATCAAACCAGCTTTATTCGCAGCTTCGAGTGATTGTCTCATCGTTACCATACCATCCTTGGCACCTGTCTGCATCGCACTTGGGATCTGAGCCACAGCATTTTCACGAATCAAATTAGCTACAGCAGGGGTATTAACGAGCACCTCACGAACTGCCATACGTTTCCCATCTACTGTCGGAACAAGCTGCTGCGCCACCACCACGCGCAGGGCAGATGCAAGCTGAATCAACACCTGCTTTTGTTTCGCACCATCAAAGACATCTACGATACGTTCAATTGCTTCAGCAGCACTGCTGGTATGAAGTGTGGAAAACACAAGATGACCTGTCTCAGCAGCTGTCAAAACAGTGGTAATCGTTTCAGGATCACGCATCTCACCGACCAAAATCACATTAGGATCTTGGCGCAACACGTGCTTGAGTGCCTCATCAAATGAACGAGTATCACTCCCCACCTCACGCTGTTCAATCAACGACTCTTTATCATCAAACAAAAACTCAATTGGATCTTCAATTGTGATGATATGAGTTTTCTTGGTCCGATTGATCTCCTCAATAATACTCGCCAAAGTAGTAGATTTTCCATGCCCTGTTGGACCCACCACCAGCACAAGTCCATCCATCAATGTCACTGTCTCACGAAGCGCTGGTTCGAAATTGAGTTCATCGGGTGTGGGAATAGTAGTTGGGATCGCACGAGCAGCAAGAGCAATCACGCCTACTTGCTGATGTATATTGACACGAAACCGCTGACCATCGAGATCATACGCGACATCAAGCTCGAGTGTGTCTGCAAACTTCTTTTTGGCATCTACGCCAAACATCTCCCAAATATTTGACTCGAGCTCTTTGGCAGAGATTGCCTTGTCATCCAGCGCCGTTAACTCACCGTGAACACGAACTAATGGCAACTCTTCACCCACGAGATGCAAATCAGATGCACCTCGTTCAATTGTCTCTTTGAAGTACGAAAGGATAGATTTCATAGTGTCTATAGTATACCACAAGAGCGCATACACCTCAACAAAAAACCCACGCTATCCGTGGGCATATAATACTATTTTTTCTTTATCTTCTTGGCCGGTTTTTGCGGTTGTGTCTGTACAATTTTTCTGAGTGTTTTGTACTGAGACCCAATCACTTTTACAATGACTCGTTGCACATCTGTAGAGATCTTTTTTGCCCCACCATAGCGAGCCACAATCTCTTCCACACGTTTGACAAATTCTGTCTGAGAAATTTTTTGCCATTCTTCTTGAGATAATACTTTTTCTTTGACCTCTTCATATACCACTGCAGCGTGATCGAGTAGTTGCCCACGCACTTCCTTTCCCTTTTTTGTCACAGCCAGCCACGTCAACCCAGCGCCAAAGAGTGAACCAAAGAAAAGTCCTTTGTTGAATTGTCCCATACGGTGAGAAAATTAAAAATAAAAAGAAATCACCCTATGGGTGACCACCCGTAGGGTGGCAAAATACAAACAATAAAAAATACGCAAATTTATATCTTTATTTTTTCTTTCCTACATTATACCAAAGATTGGTATACCTCATCAAGCTGAGACACGACTGTCTTCCATTGATACTTTTCCTCTGCTACGCTCCGTGCTTGCTGACGCATCTGCATTCTTTCATCAAAAGAGAGGGCGAGAAATCCAGAAATCGCATCCATCAGCGCTCGTGGATCATTTGGAGGCACAGTCAGACCCGCTTGACTAGCAACAGAACGAACCCCCGGCAAATCACTCGCGATGACTGGTACACCGCAGGCAAATGCTTCAAGGAGCACCATACCAAATGCCTCCCCTTTTGTCGTAGACGGTAGCACAAGTAGATCACTACTTGCATATACCTCTGGCAATTCATCATGTTCAATTCTCCCAGCAAAACGAACCATGTGGTCCAGACCATACCCATGTGCTTGACTCTCATATTCCTCTCTCCTATTTCCATCACCTACAAACACTGCCTGCACAGCAGTTTTTTGCATACGCAGACCAAGAAGTGCTTTGAGCAATACTGGCACGCCTTTGAAAAAATGCGCATCGTCAAGTCCCCCAACAAACAAAATAGTTGGAAGATTGAGATCAAGATTGAGATTTTGAAACAGTTTTGCTGATTTCTCTTTTGGTTCAAATCGTTTAATATCCACTCCAAAAGGAATCTCCTGCCACTTATGTTTGTGTTGTGTTAGACTGTATCGTGCATCAGAAAGCGCAATATAATCAAACGTCGCGCCAATACAGACATCAGCAGAAGCCAGAATATTTGGTAAATAAAAACGATTATATAGGGCAAATATCAACCCTTTCCATCCAGGCGCACGTGTGTCCATGTGATACGTCAACACCAGCTTTTTGTGTGGATTTCTCTTTTTCCATTTTGCAATCAACTCTGCTGTACCAAAAAATGGATAGTGTAGATGGACAATATCAAAAGCATCAAGCTGACGTAATACATCAGGAATTCGCGCAGCGTTTCCATACGAAATTGATGGCTTGATTCGCTGTACTGAATCAATCACTGATTGAAGATGTTCGCTATGCGTCTCAACGGGTAGTGCAGTACTCGGACGAATTTCCTTGTCTTCATAATAATCTGGCGTAAATACTTGCACGTCGTGCCCCATCTCAGAAAGTGCCACAGCCGTCTCAAACACAACAGTTCCCATACCGCCATAGTAGGGAGGAAATGTAGAGACGATGTGAGCGATTTTCATATGGCGGTGTTGTCATTCCGAACCACACCAAGTGGGTGAGGAATCCCTTTCTTACAAATGATTTAGCTAGAACGAAGTGAAAAGCAGTAGAGAAACTTACGAAAGCGATCCCTCACTTTGTTCGGGATGACAGTGCAGTATCAAGTGCTTTATCCCGCACCACCTTGGTCACATCACGCGACATGGATTCAATTTTGACATGAAGCCGAAAGAGGACAAAAAAGATAACAACGAGTGAAATGTACAAGACAAAGTCAGCACCACGCCCAATCCCAAACGCCTGTGCGACTCTATTGGTTGCCTCAGGATACCAAACAAAGACAGTGGCAACTACCCAAAATGACACCCAAAATACAAGACCTCTGGGTCCGAGCTCACCGGATCGTTTTCGTGCTACAACACTACTCAGTGCGTAAAGAGTAAAAAGAGTAAAAAGAATTTGAAATAAAATAAGCATACAATATAAATTACCAATTTCTCCGCCCGAGGCGGATCCGCCTCGGGCGGATAATTCCTAATGATACAATTGATTACTTTCTCACAAACAAACCAACTATCAGATCCCGCACAATTCGCACACCTCCAGAGACTCCTTGTCCAAACTCAGTATAGTGTACGGTAACAGGAAATTGTCCAATTCGCAAGCCATGCTGATGAGCCAAGCGAGGGATCTCACTAGCATGCGCCATTCTATCTTGGGTGATACGAATACACGCAAGCGCTTTTGGACCAAGCACACGAAACCCATTATGTACATCACTGAGCTCTGGCGCACCAAACAGACGATCAATCGCTTTTGCCAGTGGCATCAAGAAAAATCGCTTCAATACAGGAACCGCACGAGCACTTGTAGAAAAACGAGTTCCAAACACAATATCTGACTGTGTTTGTTCCATATACTCAACAGCACGTGGAATATCAGTGGCATCAAACTGCCCATCCGCATCAAACGTCACTACTGCAGTTGGTGAAAGTGTTCGTGCATATACAAACCCAGTTTCAATCGCTGCCCCCTGCCCCCGATTGATCTCATGAGAGAGTACCGCAGCACCAGCACCACGCGCAATATCAGCGGTATCATCTTTTGATCCGTCATCAACTACAACACACAGGTTACAAACCCGTCGCACCGCATGGACCACCCCACCAATGGTTGCCGCCTCATTAAATGCCGGAATCACGACGATCACCATACATTATCTCTGAAGTCGAATCGCCTCTTTATTTGCCACAGTATAATCAATCGTTTTTTGCAACCCCTCCTCAATACGGACCAGTGGCAACCACGCTAATTCATTCTTTGCCCGACGCAAATCAGGCACACCTTTTTTGGTCAAAAAGAGTAGTGGATTATCAAAGACAATTTGAGAGCTTGAACCAGTCATATCAATAATCATTTGCGCCACATCCACCATCTTGACCATCGTATCTGATCCAAAGTTGACGACAGAAATCTGAGGTTCTGCATGCATCAGACGAACCAAACCATCCACCAAGTCCGAGATATAACATAGCGATTGTGATAGCTGCTCATCACCATAAATCACCAAATCCTTGCCCTCGAGTGCATCCAAAATAAAATCAGGCACAAGTAATCCATCACGCAATCGCATCCGTGGACCAAAGGTGGTAAAAATACGCGCAATTTTGGCGTCCAATCCATAGACATCTTTATATGTATAAACGCACGTTTCAGCAAATCGTTTCCCTTCATCATAACAAGCTCGCGGAGAAAGATGTTCAAGTATCCCTACATCTGTTTCAGCAAAAAAATTACGACCTTCTGCTGGCGGACCATACACGACCGAGCTAGAGGCAAACACATACTTGGCACGATACTGTTTTGCTAGCTCAAGCGTGTGAATCATACCCGTACTATTGGCATGCAAAGATTGAATTTTTACCTGCTCAAAATTCTTTGGACTCGTCGGACAAGCGAGATGATAAATCTCTTGAACGCCTTGAAAACGCAGTTTAAATTTTTCCAACTCAATATACATGGACAAATCAATTGGTTTGGAAATATCAGCCTTGATAAATTCAAAATTTGGGTATTGGAGTAGATGTTCAATATTTGCAATAGAGGAATTAGAAAAATCATCTAGACAAATAACATTGGCCTCACGAAGCAGTCGTTCACACAAATGAGAACCAACAAAACCTGCACCCCCAGTGACCAGGACATTTTTTCGTTCAAAAATTGGTGTTTGATTTGGCATAGTATTGTTAGTATAACACACCTATAGCGCTGGTGCGAAGAGGATATGTGTTAATCTTCCCTTAATTGCGTCCGGTGTTATTGCAAAAACTTCAGTGCTGCGTTTCAAAGACGGATATGTGTAAGTACGCACTATCCCAGTAGTAGCAGACAACAACGAGACAGTGGTCACTGCATCACCCACAGAAATCGCTGGTGAACCAAAACTTCCCAGTAGCGTTGTCTGTTTGAGTACCCCACCATCACTATGGTACACAGTTATGATTGTCTTGTCCGGTTCAGGAGTAGCTATAGTCAAAAACTGTGAACCAACAACCAAAAGTTCACTTGACATTGCAGATGTTTCAATACGACGTGTCTGTACCCATCCACCCGTTTCATTCATCGTATCAATATGGACCCCATCATCCCCCACATACCACACATGCAGTTCGTTTTTATCATTCACACGCTGTACCACGACAGAAACACCACTATGAAGTGTACCGGACTGCGGCATAATCGTTTGTGTCAATACGCCATACTGAGTATACACACGTGCAAGTACAGTATCACCACTATCCTGTGGCGACAAGAGTATATCAACTTCTCCATCATAATCCATATCTGCAAGTGCAATAGTCTGCTTAACAGGCACTGTTTTACTAAATGATCGTATCAATGTCCAATCATCAGAAAACAATGATACAACCGCACGATGACGCACCCATTTCACACTTGCATACCACGTCCCTTCTGCATTTGAAAACATGGCGATATCATCAACTTTTTTCAGACGAGGAGATGATGTAACAAATGTTATCGTGTCATCTCGTTGTGTATACACACGACCATAATGATCTATCACCACGCGCTCACTTTCTTGTTTTTCAACGCGCAAATCTTGTGATTTTCGAACCGCCGCTGCAATATCCAAAAAACCAGCACCAAATAATTTTTTATACATTACTTCATCTGTTGTTGGTGTTTTACTTGTAGTACTCAGCAATATCTCCCTAATCTGCGCCACACTCAACAGGGGATTTACTGACTTTATCAAAGCAGCTGCGCCACTGACGAGTGGTGCAGCAAACGACGTTCCATTCCAATTCCCACCATACCCATCACGAAAACCATTGGTAGGTGAAAAACGCATTGTACTTGAAACTCCTACCCCAGGTGCCGCCATGTCAATACATCCACCACCAACATTGGAAAAACGTGCCAAACGTCTATCTTCACGAACAGCAGTCACCCCCAGTACCAACTGCTCATCCGTTTCACCATCAGCACAAACGGGATAGGCCAATTCCCCTGTATCAAGATCGGCGCTATTATTCCCTGCAGCGGCCACCACAAGCACACCTCTTTCTTTGGCATACCGTAGTGCTTCAATGAGAGTCTCCGGATATGTATACCCAACCAAACTCAAATTGATAATATCTGCCCCATTATCCACTGCATACAAAATACCTTGTGGTAAATCAGAAAGCGAGCCTGTACCACCATTTGTAGCCACTTTGACATTCATCAATCGTACACGCCATACCACACCACTGCCATAGAGCTGATTGTTTCCGGTTGCACCAATCAGTCCTGCGACAACCGTCCCATGGTGAATTGCTGATCGAGGATCATCACTGTTTTCTCCCGTCGCATTTGGACGCGGGTCATTGTTCCCCTTTTTTTCTGCAGCAGAGATAGCACCGTCACCGTCTACGTCCTCAACCACAAAATTCCATCCCCACACATCATCAATATATCCATTCTTATCATCATCTTTTTTATTGTTAGCAATTTCATCAGTATTTTGCCACACATTCCCACGAATATCTGGATGGAGCGAATCAAACCCATTATCAATCACCGCGACTACCACATCTCGAGACCCAGTTTCTATATCCCACGCACCAAATACATTAGTTTTTTCAAATGCCCACTGTGAGACGAGTGGATCATTTGATGTAGTAGCCAAAACAATTTGTGGTATACACCAAACAAAACACACGACACTCAGTACACGGACAAAAAAACGCATACAAATTACAACTTCTCAAGTACACCATTACGAAGTGTATATGGTTGTGTCACAGTAGTGTCTTCCTTGGACGTCAGCCCTCCCTTTGTTTTTGGGAGCGTCATCAAAAGTGGTGGTTCAGCGATAAATCTATCTTGAAAATAATTATTGACAAATGCAGCAGCAGTGGTTTTTGTTCCCAAAGAATTGAACATTGTCTCACTACGTACATAATACATTGGCAAGACCTTCTTTTTTGTTGTTACCTTGGGGCGAATGACACTTCCCAACGGATATGTATATGTCTCTTCAGGTACCTCAGTCAACGGCGCTGAGCCAATTGGACTGTATCCGTTAAGAATTTCCTGCATATCACGATATCCGTCACCGTCCGAATCAGCGCGAATAGGGTCACTAAACCAATATTCGATTTCTTCATAATCACTGAGTCCATCATTATCAGAATCATCATCACGATCACTCGTACCATAATCAGCTTCAGTCTCATCTGAAACACCATCTTTATCACGATCTTTTAATCCCGCTTTGGTATCAGTCGCATCAAGTGTCACTACATCATAATGTAGGAGATAGGTAGAAGGAAGCTCAAGTACACGAGAACGCCATGTGGCACCGTAAAGTACATAGGCCTCCACAGCTGAACGAACAGGACGTAAACGACAACCAGGTTCTGGAAGATATGCTTTGGTGGAACCTGCAAAGGTCACAACATATGTCCCTGGTCGTACACACATCATCTCACCTTGCGCATACTCCTCTATCTTACCCTTGGAAACCGAGACCAGCTCCTTATCTGTAGGATACCAAGAACGATACACCTGCTCATTTGGGAACATATGGAGTCGCCCATCATATCCAAAATAATAATATTTCTTGTCCTGTCCATACAGCACTGACCCCTCTGCAATAGATCGTCCTGTTTGCTTGAGTGTCAATACGAGTGTCCGCTGGATGACTTGTCCGCTGGAATCTTGAAAATCCAGATATAGCGTCTTTTTGCCATCTCCAGCTGGCACGATTACATCAATGACATCACGATCAGTGATCCGTTCAAAAGAAAGTTTTGAAAGATCTTTGACTGTTCCATATCGATACCCTTCAATACCATTGGAGAGGGTCGAGGAAACACGAACATATCGATCCTCTACCACCTCCTCATCTAGTGACAATGTTACTTTTGGTGTTGCTGGGCGTAGTGTGATAGTATCATAAATATATCTTGTTACATCACCATTTTTAAAACGAAATCGTACAAATACCGACTGTGAACGTGCGCCGTAATCGAGATACCAATTTGATTTGCGTTTTTTTACTGACTCCCATTTGGCACCGGCAAAATCAGCGTCATCATCAATCATCATCTGCTTTGCCCCAACTGGCGGGTCAATACTCAATGTCACACGACGGTCATACGTGACTGATCTACCTCCATCAATGCGCACTTTGCCCTGCGCAGATACAGTTGCTGCAGATACAGAAGATGAAACAAAAAAAGAGGCTATAATGATACAAAAAACAAAAAATATTGACGCTGAAAAAAAACGAAGAAACATATTGATTTTTATGAGATTTTACTCTATACTAGGCCTTATCTAGTATAGCATACCAAACCAAAGATATGAATACCCCCTACCGTATCAGACAACTCCTTCTTTTGAGCGCTGATAGCATGTTGTTTGCTACATCACTGTACCTCGCGCTTGCGGTGCGCACCACCTCCATCCCCTCTCTTGAGACCTATCTAGCACATGGTGTGTTTGTCTCTATTTTTACTCTCTGGATTGTCGCCAACTATATCAACGGACTCTATGATTTCCGTGGCTTTGCTTCAGATACACCACTTAGTCGACGATCTATCGAGACATGGTTTATCTCCATTGTAGTGGGTGTACTCTTTTTTTATATATACAAAGAAAGTACCATCCAGCCAAAAACCCTCCTCATACTCACAGCAACGCTTGGATACAGCAGTGCATATGTACTACGCGTCTATATCACCCACATATACAATACACACAATCGTTTGAGTACACCGATCTTGTTTGTTGGTTGGAATGCTGACACAGCACATATCGCAGCACTTCTCACAGCGCAGACACAGCATGGACTACGACCGTCCGCCCTCTACTGCACACAAGAAACACCTGTCGACACACACATACCCCTAGAACAATACGATGTGACACACAAGATTCGAAGTATTGTCTCAAACCACGAGGTGGGTATGGTCGTCGTCACACCTGAGGAGCTCAAAAATCCGAGTACTACCGCAGAACTCTACCAACTCTTATTTTGGGATGTCAAAATTATTGACTCCATCTCACTCTTTGAACAAATCACTGGCAGCCTGCCGACGTCTGCGTTTACCGAAGGGTGGTTTTTGCGCCACATTGGCACATCTACTCAATACGTACACCAAAAATGGCAACGTGGTGTTGATATACTAGGCGCAATTATTATCGGCAGTATCACTGTAATATTCTTACCCTTTGTCGCTCTTGGCATCAAACTCACCTCACATGGTCCAATATTTTTTACTCAAAAAAGAATTGGTAGGAATGGTATTCCATTTACTCTGTACAAATTTCGATCCATGTATACACTCTCCCCAGATGGTAGTGCCGAACAGCACGGTTTTGAATTTTCAAAACGGGGCGACACTCGCATCACACCATTTGGAAAAATATTACGCCGCTTTCGTATCGACGAACTTCCCCAAACACTCAACCTCATCCGTGGAGATATATCCCTTATTGGACCACGACCAGAACGTCCTGAGATAGTAGAAGAACTCACCAAAATTATGCCATACTACCCACTCCGACACGTGATCAAACCAGGACTCACCGGCTGGGCAGTACTTCACCAAAACTACACAGACACCATTGAAACATCCCTAGAAAAACTTCAATACGACCTCTACTATATCAAAAATAAATCTATCCTTTTGGATGTTTCAATTATTCTTAAAACATTTCGGCTAGTACTCAGAGCTATGGGGCAATAAGAATAAAAAACAGCCTTTTGGCTGTTTTTTTATTCTTCTAATCCCCATTCTCTTTTTAATGCAGCAATACCTTCTGGAACAGAGATAGTTGGTTCCCATCCAAGCAACTCACGCGCTTTGGTAATATCTGCTTTCGTATACTTCATCTCACCAGGCATAGCATCCACTGTTACTGTTGGTCCACCGATCAGCTTGGTCAGATCATTGACCGAGTATGGATGACCAGCACCAATATTGATCGTTTCCCCTTTCCCCACAGTTTCTTTAGTCATTGCCAAAATATTGGCACGAGCGACATCAGAGACATGGGTATAGTCGCGATACATCTCCCCATCACCTCGTACTGTCATTGGCTTTCCCTCTTTTCGTTGCTGCAAAAATTTACCAATCACGAGCGCATATGCACCATTTGGATCACACAGCGGTCCAAAGACATTGTAATAAACGAGAGAGACGGTTTCTAACCCGTACAACTCTGCAAACAAACGACAATAATGCTCACCAATAAACTTATGCAGTGCATACGGTGCCAATGGCTTCTTTACCAGTCCATCCTCTTTAAGTGGATAGCACTCCGGTGGCTGATCACCATAAGCAGATGATGAAGAAGAAAACACAACCCGCTTCACTCCATTATCTCTCGCAGAGAGCAGTACATTCAACGTCCCGTTTACATTTACATCATGTGTTTCTAGTGGATGCTCTATCGAAAAAATAACACGAGGCAATGCCGCCATATGAAACACACCATCAACCCCCAGCATTGCAGAATCAAGTGCTGATTTATCGCGAATATCACCCTCAACATAGTCGACACCATCTAGCACACGCTCTGGCATACGACCACCAAAATAGTTATCAAACACACGCACTGAGTGTCCCTCTGCCAGAAGTTGCTTTGCAAGGTTGGTACCAATAAAACCAGCTCCACCGGTGATAAGATATTTCATAAATAATAGTATGTTACAGTATATACTTCATCATGCCACAAAAAGACAAAATCTTCAACCTCCTATAGAGACCAGTACACAAACCCAGACTGTTCCATCAATTGTCTACTGTGTATATTTTTAATGTCCATACACAAAAGTTTTTCCCCATCTTTTTGGTATCGTTTCAAATATTCTGGTGCCATTGCTCTATATACATCATGTGATACACCAAACAAAACCACATCCACTGGTGGAATATCCTCCTGGTTGGTCAGAGCGATACCATACTCATGCAGCACATCTGTACTATCCGCATGCGGATCACATACGTACACTTTTGCACCAGCACGCTGCAATACTTGTGCGAAAATCATAATACGAGAATTACGAACATCTGGAATATTTTCTTTAAACGTTGCGCCAAACAGAGCTATAGAAGAGCCAGCAACATCTTTATCCAACATACGTAACTGTATAGATAAGTTGTCCAAAAAAAACAGATGCATCGTGTCATTTATTTCACGTCCAGCGAGTATTACCTTGGACTCATATCCAATTTGTTTGGCCTTGTACGTAAGATAATACGGGTCCACTCCAATACAGTGCCCCCCAACAAGACCTGGAGTAAATGAAAGAAAATTCCACTTTGTCTGTGCAGCAGCAAGCACATCATACGTTGGGATTCCCATGCGAGAAAAAATTTGCGCTAACTCATTCATGAATGCAATATTAATATCTCGTTGTGCGTTTTCAATTACTTTCGCAGCTTCAGCAACACGGATAGACGACGCACGATGCACCTGTGTAATTGTGCCATACACCGCCGAAACGATATCTAGCGTCTCTTTATTCATCCCAGAAACAATTTTTGTTACTTTATCAATTGTATGGGTTTTATCTCCAGGATTAATACGCTCTGGAGAATATCCCACAAAAAAATCAACACCTGATCGAAGACCTGACTGCTGCTCCAAAATAGGAACGCAGATTTCTTCGGTAGCACCTGGATACACTGTTGACTCATACACGACGACTGTCCCTGATTGCATATGAGACCCTACAGTTACAGACGCTTTTTCTACAATAGACATATCTGGTGTTGTATCTTCGTTGACAGGGGTTGGAACAGCAACGATAATACACGCAGCTTCTCTAAGGCGAGTAGGATCTGTGGTATATATCATTGATATGTTTTGCAACATTTCGTCAGAAACTTCACAGGTTTTATCATACCCCCCAGAAAGTTCTGCAATGCGGGTTGCATTCACATCAAACCCAATCACAGAAAAATGTTTGGCCAAGTGTACTGCAAGTGGTAGTCCAACATATCCCAAACCAACGACCGCAATAGTTTTTTCTTTTTTTTGTAATTGTTCAAACGTAACCATATATTTCTATTATATTAAAGTTGAAATAGTATAATTTGGACTCCCCACCGCAACCACAGTATATCCAGCTGAACAAAGATCTGCATACCGATGCTGCAACATACGACGGCCATCAGCAATAATTGGTCTGTGTGAAGTTTCAGATATTAACATATCCGCTAAACCACGAAACTGTGGCCAATCTGTACTAACAATCACAATATCTGCTTGTCTAGCCGCTTCAAACTCATGTGAAACCACTTCAAGGTGAGACAGTATCTCTGACTCATGTGCAAAGACGTTCAAAAAGTTTTCAACTGCCACAGGATCATGAACAAAAATTTTTCCTACACCGCGTGCCACAAAAAATCGGACGATATCAATACTTGGTGAATTGCGCACATCATTTGTGTCACGCTTAAATGCAGTTCCAAGCAGTGCAATAGTTTTTCCATCGACCTGTTGTCCAGCCACATCCATAATTCGATTCAAAAACCTTTCCAATTGTTTCTTGTTGGAGAGATGAACCTGATCTACCAATGCTGGTTCGACTCCTTGAGCACGAAGTTGAAACGAAAGAGAACGGGCATCTTTGATAAAACAACTTCCCCCAGCATAGAGACTATCATAGAGACCCCATGACCCAATACGTGCATCGCTTGCAAGTATTTTGCGTAATTGTTCATATTGAATATTGGGAAATAATTCAGATACACGCCCCACCACATCAAAACAAAGTGCCAACTTATTAAACAGCATAAAATTAGCAAGCAATTTTCCAGCTGCTGCCTCTTTTGGATTGACCTCAATATACTGCACATCTGGTGCATCAACAAAGCGACGATACAGTGACCGCATCACCTCAAAATCTTTTTGTGTCCATGCTCCGACCACAATACGATCAGGTTTGAGCGATCCTTCAATCGCCCTTCCTTCAACCAAAAACTCTGGATTAGAAACGACGCCCACATTGATCACCCCAGCTTCCGCAAGCATACACTGTGTCACATCTACCATCTCTATGGGTACAGTACTTTTATTGATCAGTACAATATGATTGGACTGCATACCACTCAAACGAGTCTTTAAATGTGGCACAAGCGTACTCAATGCTTGTGTATAATACGACAAATTGCTTTCTCCAGTCTCCCCAATTTCAGGGGTTGGAAGACACAGAAAGATAGCATTAACTGAGTCAAGATATCGAATTACTTTTTCATAATCAGCTGCAAACTCAATACGTTCACGATTACGAACCAACAGATCACCTAGGCCTTTTTCAAATAAACACGCCTCAATATTATCTCTACCAAATGTATTTAATTGAGCTATTTTTTGTTCATCCACATCATATACAAGTACTTGATGACCACTATCTGCTGCCACCGCAGCACTACATGTACCGACAAAACCTGCACCAATATAAAGAATTTTCATAAAACTACACCTATAAAACAAACCTAGTCATATATTTCTTTACTGTATCTTTATAAAAAACAAGTACACAATACAAAAAAGCCGTTACCCACGCATGGACAACAGTAGCGATGCAGAATCCAATAATACCCATAATAAAACCGAACGCAACAACACCTGCAATAAATAATACATTTGGCACAATTGCAATAAATATTAACTCTTTATGTAACCAAAAAGCTTCTAATACCGTCTTGAGAATAATTTGTATTACATATGCAGGAAATCCTAGGGCTAAAATTCCTAAATAAACCGAAGCCATCTTATACGACTCAGGAAGATACATGTAGATATACATCGACCCAAACAACCACATACAAAATCCTAATAAAAAAGAAATTAAGAATGTATGCAATCCATAACGATAGAGTATTTTTTTTACATCAGCAGGATTCCTCTGCGCAAAATCTGAATAAAAAATAGTATATAATGACGAGGTGAGAAAATTTCTGCACAATACTTCTATTTTTGACGCAACAGAAAAAACGGCTAACTGAACAAAACCAAAAAAAGGACCGACCACAAACGAAGAAAGAGAACTCGCCGTGGTCTGAATAATCTGAGACGGAATCATTTTTACACCATATGTATAGCACCCAGTATCCACCTCACCTCGTTTATACGAAGAAAAAACTTTTTCACGTACACCAACCCAAATCATACCACTCCACCCTACGATAGCGGTTACCAATAACTGTAGTCCAAAAAAGAAAAAAATGTTGTGAAAATACCATGCAGTAAACGCTGAAGTTCCTCCAATAATTAACAAAGAAATAATCCGCCATACGGCCAAATCTTTAAACTTATTTTTAGCAATAAAATATTCCTGATACGTCACACTAGGAACATACGCGCCTATCAAAAAAATACTGACAAAAAAAGATAATTTAGCCAAATTCCCAACAAAAAAATAATCGGTTATTTCGAACACTAGCGCACCAACACCTAGTAAACACGCAAATGGAAATAATAGTTTCATGCGCATACAGCATGCATACCACAGTGTACCGTCTTTTCCATCCACAATACTCTTTTTTGCACCAGTCGTTACATTGGATCCAGAAAATACCACAATCCACGCTTGAACAGCTAAAACAAATTGCAACGCACCATAATCTTCGTGAGACAAATGCTTCAAAATGATAGGTAATGTAGAAAAACCAACCACAACAGCAACAACCTGTGGAATTGCAAGAAGCATAGCTGTAGTAGAATACCTCACATACAATCTATGGACAAATTGTAAGAAATTACCCACCATACACCACACTTCCTCTATTTATTTTTATGAATAAAAAATATTTCCCAATATCCAACCTCACACTGCGGATGTTGAAATAGCTCACTCATACTTTTTACGACCACATCACCACGACCTCGGAAAAATCCAATATGAATATCATATCCATACTGCTGTAAATATGAACACACTTCTTTGGTTGAACTATTTCTTTTGGCAAGTAGCTCAGAATGCACCTCGATAAAAAAATATAATGGTGGACGAGTAGTAAGTGTTTCTTTTGCGCCTAATAATATCTCACGTTCATACCCTTCTACATCCATACGAATCATATCTACTTTTTTATCAGCCACATACGTGTCGATACTCTGAATTTTCATTGGTATACATTCATATTCCCCAAGATCATCACGACGTACAAAGCTAGACAAATTTGAACGACGATCAACATAAAATGGCTGTTCACCATCTTCTGCACCAAATGCAGACTGAAGAACTGTCATATTAGTAAATCCATTTTCCAAAATATTCCTTTGTAGCATACTCACATTGGCTGGCGATGGTTCTACCGCATACACATGCCCAGTCGGGCCAACCAATTTTGCCTGCATGCACGCATAATAACCGACATTGGCACCAGCCTCCAACACATGCATACCCGGGCGTATGATTTCTTGTACAACCCGAGTACTATTCGCTTCATGTACACCGTACAACAGCAATTCACGAGAAATACCTGTATCAGTTACATTTAACATCATAATATGATCTTGTACTGGCCATCGCACCAAACCGTTCGCATCCGCCCGCAGCGCATACAACTTCATTGGGATATATTCACGAAAAAAACGTTTTGTCCAACGCACACATGAACACAAGATAGTGGAACACAACACTATAATACCCTGTTTATGATATATAGAAGCTATTTTCTTTGTGTAACTATCTGCAGATTTTAAGATACCATTTTTGATAGTAACTGATTTGAGATGAGAAAGCATAAAAATCTAGTTAAGAATATGTAAACAAAAGGATAAAAACTGATGATAAAAATATTCCTGAGTAAATATGAAAGATTTTTCGTATACGGATATACCTTGTTTTAAAATATCATGTTTCGTATATTGCTCTTTTGACTGAACCACGTCACGTATATATTCTACACGATCTGACTGTAATTCTACCCCAATTTCACAAGCAATACCAATACCAGTCTCACGCGTCACAATCGGAATAAGTCCACCACGCAAACACGCACTCACTGATGTAGCACATGCTTCTGAACACGAAGGAAAAATGACATAGCTCGCACTTTTAATGAGATTCGTATGAACAGGACTTCCAATTCGGACAAAACCCATAAAACTAATATTTTTGCAATTACCCCATTCTCTAGTAAACACCTCATTAAAATCTTTCTCACTTTTTGGTGCACAGATAGTAAGATGAAACTTTTCCGGTAATTGACTGAAAACATCACAGACAATATCCAGACCTTTGACAATATTACCGTTACCCCCAAAATAGAGGAAATGAAGCGGATCTTTTTTGTCTACCACTGGTGGAATATCAGCGAACGGATCACTTGACGGATAAATTGAATATATTGGTTTATTAAATTTTTTGTATGTATCCGCCGCAAAATCATCTCCACCACAACACAAAATTATATCCGCCAAACTCATTGCAGCATCAATATCAACGGCAGTAATCATGCGGCGTAGTTGTACTTTGTCTTTATATGCAGGATGACGTTCATAAAAATAATCATACCGCTTGAGAATAAGATTATTACTCAACATTGGCTCCGGACCAAGAGCGTAAAACACTTTTTTTGCACGTGGTACTTGTGCGGCTATACGGGCAAAATATTTTCCAGAATCCCCTGCACCAATACCTATAAAAAGAGTATACTCATCACGAAAGACAAGCTGGTCTGGCGTCGCAGTACGATCGATGATATCAACTGCAAATCCAAGTGTATTGAGTGCACGCACCATCATAACCACTTCAGCATTATTTACGTGTTTGTACCCATGCATACGACCACTCAGCCCAAATGGATCTGTCTTGTAATACAACAAGACCTTACCATGTGCTTTTTTTTGCAAATCCCGACTATAATTATATATAATCGAAGGACGTCCAATACGTTGTTTGACGACAGTAAAAACAGACATATTTAACGAGACCACTCTAGACAGATATAGTGTAAATAATCATTATGATCGTAATCACCTCGTGATTCTAATCGACAAGAGAGTATTTTAAAACCATGGTTTGTAAAAAATTTAATGTAAAATTCTTCAAAAAAAGGCAATGGGATATATGAAACATCTTCTCGTCCATAAAATTCCTTACGTCTCTGTTGCCAATCTGGAAATTTTTCAAACCCAAACGGTTGTCGATTGAGATTAAAAATACAATACCCGTGATCAGCAAACATATTAAATATTTCTGGAAATACGTCGAAATGTTCACAATGTTCACGATTTACCCCAAAACAATTTTGTGGATTATCAATAACAACAAACTGATATCTATGAGCATGTTCTGCTTTTTTCATTTCTTCGTATGAATCCACACAACGAACATGTGCGCGTGGTAAATTTGCTTGTAGCGCATTGATAAATGATGGGTCTACCTCCCATGCCTCAAGTGAGCCAACATGTTGTGCATACGCAACCGTCTGCCAATCTCCTTCGCGAGCAAAAATATCAACCGCATTATAGGTAGATAACGGTATATTACTGTACTCCAATCGTTCAATAATGCGTTGCATGGCTTGTCCAAACATAGAGATTAAAAATTATGAAAAAGAATTTGTTGAGCACCTTCTTTACCATAGTTAAATAATAAATCAATACTCGACATACCCACTACAAATGGCTCAAATGCCTGTGTATATATAGGATGCTGAAAACATTGAAAAGATAGACCTATGCCAGCTTTTTCAAATGCCACATTATCCAAATAACTTCTACCACCCGATCCAGACAAATACATTGTTGCATCTACTTCTTTACAAAGAGACAAAATAAGCTCGGAACTCGCCACACCACTCTTACTAGCCGTCATGTCTGATGAAAAAACATAGGGTGTACGAATATCAAACATTAAAAATAAAAACTTTAGCAACTCCATATTCAATTCAACAACTGTCTTATGTGGAGCAGAGACAATCTGAGACAATGCAGGAAATACATCATCAAAATACTTTGTCCTACGATACACCTCAGCGATACCACCTAAATATTTTTTTTGCCACAAAAGATGCTGTGCGATCTTAATATTATTGATAGGTGTCACAAGTGGATGCTGCTCCACAGGAACAGTTACCCATGTCCACCCCTTAGCCGTACGTATTTTATTTCTATTTTGAAAATTATTTTTACTAAACTGAACTGAATCAAGAATAATATACAGATCAGCTTGGGCTATTTTATCCAAGAAACCCAGCCACACAAGATGTTCTGGTTGATGGATCGTTACCTTCATATATCCAAACTATTACGCAAGACTTCAAAAGTCTCAGCATAGAGATACCCATGCTCAAAACCTCGTAAACGAGCGCGCCCAATAGTAGCCTCAATCCAGTGTTCACCATATTTCTTATATTGACTCTCATGCGCTTTCAAAGAACGTATTTTATCGTCCAATGTATGGCTTATATCTATGTAGGATTGCGGCTTAAACGGCATATATGAACGTCCAGAAGGTGGAAACGGTTCATAGAAAAATATGTTAGAGAAATTACGTGCTGCAGATATAGTAGCCAACGACACATTACGATGATCTTGATGTGTATCGAACATCCAGTGAGTAAAGATAATATCTGGATTAAATTTATTAAGCACACGATCAATTGCTTCAACGATAGAACCATCATAAGGTACGTTTTTATTTGGAAAATTCATAACCTGCAAGTCAGTCACACCTAAAGCAAGCGCAGCATTTTTTCCCTCTAAAATTGCCTCTTCCTCTGTACGAAGCACAGTACCATCAAAATTAGTATACGCAGATTTGGTAAGTACAAGCATTTTTACCTTATGTCCATTTTTTACCGCACGCGCCAGTGTACCACCACAAGCTAACTCGATATCATCAAGGTGTGCCCCTATTGCAATAATGTTCATACAAATAAACTCTTTTGTCTCTCTTGGATAAACTCCATGAGATGATTAAAATTAATATCTGGTGAATAGGTTGAATCAACAAACATTCGCAGTGCATCACTCATACGTTGACGTTTTTGTGCATCCAAAATAAGTTCTTCTAATGCCTGATACCAACTCTCTTTTGAATACACCAATCTTCCAGAGACACCATCAACGATAAATTGTACATGTGATGGAACAAAATCTGCAACCACCGGCACTCCAAGTTGACTAAAAACGTACAAACGACCCGGATTAGTCGAGTATTTAAATCGCAGAATATAATCATGACGAAAATACCCAATACGATTCCAAACATAACTTAAGAATGAACGGGTAAAAACCTGGGCTGTACGTGGTATTGGGATAAGACTCGGTATAATGCCCACGTCACAGGCATGAACATCATTATAAAACGATCCTGCTTGCCACTGTACATCCACAACAGGACACCGTTTTGGACGGTTAAGTGTCCACTTTCCCAAGTTTTTAACATTATAAATTGGTGCAAATTCAATTAGGTATTTGTCTGATAGCTCGTCTAGGGCAGCAGACACGGGCTGCATACAATGTAGGTGCAACTTATTACCATGGTAACCAATACGAATACGTTCCTCGCTTTTTTTGGATGTGTGCACTTTATTCTGTGCTGGTACATGTGGAAACATGTAGTAAATCACCACCTGTTTGTTATATCGATAGAAAATATCGCGTTGTTCCAAAGAACTCACCAAGACAAAATCAGCCCGCACCGCTTCTTCACGTTGACGTTTGAGTGTTAGTTTAGGATCCATAATGCCAGTCAGAATCTTTGGATTACTCGCCTTGGCGATGTCTACTGCTGAATCTGGAGCCATAAAAAGAGCCACATCATACTGGTCATAGTGTGACCAATCGTTACGTTTAACAATATGACCCGCAGCGACCAATCTTGGTATCAAATCATCAACACACACCTTAGTGCCTGCGGATTCATAATTTGTATTGATAACAAAACGCATATAATCAAAAGTTATTTTTTTGCCTGCTCTAATGATTGATACCAGGAGTACGTTTTTTCAATTCCCTCTCTGAGCGCCACAGTATGTTTCCACCCCAACTCATGCACCTTGGTCATATCCTGTAATTTTTGAGGTGTCCCGTCTGGTTTCGTAGTGTCCCAAACAATATCTCCCTGAAATCCAACAACTTTTTTTACTAATTCACCAAGTTCGCGAATAGTAATATCATGTCCTGTACCCAAATTGACAAACACATCTCCACGTTCATTTTGTTCTTTTGTTGGATTAAACTGATCCATCAAAAAGAGACACCCCTCAGCCATATCATCCACATAGAGAAACTCTCGTCTAGGTGTTCCCGTGCCCCACATAGTTACTGTTTTATCCCCTTGCACTTTGGCCTCATGAAATTTACGAATCAGCGTTGGAAGTACGTGAGAATTCTGTAAATCAAAATTATCCCCAATGCCATACAAATTAGTCGGCATGACTGCGATGAAATTAGTGCCGTACTGTCGGTTATAGCTCTGGCACATTTTTATCCCAGCGATCTTTGCAATCGCATAAGGCTCATTGGTTGACTCCAGTGGTCCAGAAAGTAAATATTCTTCCTTCATTGGCTGCGGACACAGCTTTGGATAAATACAAGATGATCCCAGAAAAAGTAACTTTTTAACACCATGCACATACGACTGGTGAATAACGTTATTTTGAATTTGAATATTTTGATAGATAAACTCTGCTGGGTAGGTATTATTGGCCAAAATGCCACCTACTTTGGCAGCAGCCAAAAAAACATACTCAGGTTTTTCAGTAGCAAAAAATTCCCCAACAGCATTCTGTGAAAGCAAATCTAACTCAGCATGAGTTTTTACAACAATATTATTGTACCCATGTTGCTGAAGTGCACGGACAATCGCAGAACCAACTAAACCGCAATGTCCTGCAACATAAATTTTAGCATGAAGCTCCATACTATTGTATTTTATTTTGACTGATCAAACTCCGCTCTGACCATAATCTCAACAAGTTCTTTAAACGTCACTTTCGGTTCCCAACCTAACATCTTTTTTGCTTTACTCGCATCCCCACACAATGCATCAACCTCCGAAGGACGGTAATAACGCGGATCAATCGCGACAATAGTGTTTCCTGTATTTCGGTCGATCCCCTTTTCCTCCATACCGCTTCCACTCCATTCTATATCAAACCCAACCAAGGTGGCAGCATGTTCTACCAATTCTCGCACACCATGCGACTCTCCTGTTGCAATAACATAATCATCAGGTGTGTCTTGCTGCAACATCAGCCACATAGCCTCCACATATTCTTTGGCGTATCCCCAATCACGTCTCGCATCAAGATTACCAAGAAACAATGTTTCTTGCTTTCCTAATTTTACATCTACCAAACCACGAGTCACTTTTTTTGTCACAAACGTACCACCTCGACGAGGAGATTCATGGTTAAACAAAATACCATTACAAACGAACATACCGTACGCTTCGCGATAGTTCACACACGTGTGGTGTGCAAATACTTTGGCACACGCATAGGGACTTCGTGGATGAAAGACACTACCTTCATTTTGCGGTGGATTGGTCGAACCAAACATTTCTGAAGACCCTGCCTGATAGAACTTCACCTTCACACCTTCTTCACGAATAGCATCGAGTAGCCGTAGCGTTCCTAAACCATCAGCATCAGCAGTATACTCAGGCATATCAAAACTCACACGCACATGACTCTGTGCACCCAAGTTATAAATTTCATCTGGCTGAACTTTTTGCAAAATACGACACAGATTACTTCCATCAGTCAAATCACCATAATGCAAACGAAGACGCACGTTTTTTTCATGTGGATCTTGATAAATATGTTCAATACGTTCTGTATTAAAAGAACTAGAACGGCGAATAATACCATGCACCTCATATCCTTTTTCTAATAAAAACTCAGCCAGATATGATCCGTCCTGCCCCGTAATGCCAGTAATGAGAGCTCGTTTCATAACAAATTACCAATTCTGAATAACTTTTTTTGTTTTTGTTTTAATTTTTTGATATACATCAGTTGCACCCTTATCCACATCCGGTGAAACAGCTCGCAATATTTCATGACCCAAAATACGATACTGTCCACCAACTTTATTAGCACGGAGTAAACCTTTTTTTACCAGACGTTTAAACGTACTTGCGCTGATCTTAAGTAATTGCTGCGTCTCTTCAGCGGTATACACGATATGAGGTTGAATTGCTTTCATACTATAAAAATATACATATATAGTATCAAAAAGGGTCAAAACATGTCAAATTATGCACTTTTGAGTACACCCCACCACTCTCCAAATTGGACAGAATGTGATTCTACGATCCACCCCGCCTCAGTCAATTCTTTTCTCAAGCTCTCATTAGTAAACTCAATAAAGTGAGTTGGATCCAGACGATAGTCAATACCATGTTCCTTTTTATACACAACCACCCAGTCACGATCAATCATAGGGACACGCAACAAAATAACATCAGAGATATTGTGCAATGAACGCAAAAATGGAATTCGATGTTCAATATGTTCCAATACATTAGACAATATAATTTTGTCAAAACGACGACCAAACTGATATACCGTCGCATCACCAACAATGTATGTGAGATTAGGTAATATATATTTCTTTTTTGATTTTTCTACATTTTTTTCACTCATATCAATACCAACTACCTCGACAGCTTTACTAGCCACATCATACGCATTTGCACCATTACCAGAACCAATATCAACTACACGATCTGTAGGTAATACATTATCGACAAAAAATTTATGATAATTTAATATACGATGTTTTGGGTGTAATCCATTATTTTCAGCAATAGCCAATTTAGTGAGAAACTTATAACACCAATTATGAACAAAACAAACAAAATGAATGAGATACTGCACAATATATTTTTTCATACATGAGATATATAATTATTATATAATAGAAATTCTTTTTTAAATACATTCTCCAAAGACTGATGATCCGCTACCCACTGTCGTGCATTACCGCCAACAACATTTGCCATATTTTTATGTTCATATACATACTGTATCATATTAGCAAACTGCTTAACATCTAAATGTACTAGAAAACCAGTTACGCCATGTTGAATAATATCAATCACACCAGGTACAGCACCTGCCACCACCGGCACAGCACACGACATAGCTTCCAGTAATGCCTTTGGATTCCCCTCAAACTTACTTGGCAACACAAACATATCTGCACGCGCAAACCACACTGGTAATTCCTGATTTGGCACTATACCAACAAATTGCACAGACAAACCTAGACGTTTTGCTTCTTGTTCCAATTCCATTCTCATTTCTCCATCACCAACAATAATCAGAGCTACATCCATCTTCAAATTAGAAAGAACGTCAAATAAAAAAAACCAATTTTTTTCTGATGCTAAACGTCCAACACCTACTATAGTACACTTACTGGATGAAGATTTTTTTTCTACCGATATCGATGGTGAAAATAATTGTGTATCAATGAAATTTGGTATTACCACTATACTATTCCTAAATGGTTTTGGAATAAATTTCTGTTGAGAAATTGTAGAGACAATAATATGATTTGCAAACAACGAAGACACCCACTCAATACAACGAGCAGCAAATAAAGAAAAAAGTTTATTTTGTTTTCGCTTTGTCTCACTCCAAGAATACCCTGTCCGTACTACGAGCGGTTTTCTAAATAATACTTTTGCAATCACACCACTCCATGATCCAGACATCTGATTTGTTTTAAACACGGTTGTATGCCTCATTACACGCCAATGAACTATAGGACTGACAAATGAATAGAATATTTGAGGTATCCACACAGGACGAACACAAACTGTAATATTGTCTTTTTTTAGCTCATCCACATAGACACTATCAGAAGGATCATATGTAACAAAAATTACCCTATCCACACTGTGTTTTGTAAATGTGCGATAATACCCCACCTCACGAGAAAATAACCCCCGCTGTTGCCAGGTAGAAAGCCCCACGCCATAGGTAAAAAAAAGAGTTATCTGCATATATACCTATTGATTACTTGTTTTCCTTGAACCAAAATTTGTATGTAATACACAACTTGCCAAAACCATACACGATACGATTGACGACCCAACAAGACCGCAATTCCAGAGAGTACCACATCCCACATATTTGCCCACCAAAATACGAGATGAGCCACTGGCATGTGTGCAAAATAGGTATACCAAAAATAAAAGGTATAGTACACTTTCATACGTGTCCACTCTCGCTGCTCTGGTCTTCCACCAGATGCATGGTAATGTGAACACTTTACAGACGGATCTGTAAATAAACTTTGACGCTGTTGACGATAAATACCATAGCTAAACATCTTGTCTTCCCCTAACGCATATCCAACCAAAAATTCATCAAACGAATGCGTTTCAAATACAGATCGACGATAATTTCCAATTCCACTCAACCACTGCGAAGCTAGCACATAGGTAGGATTTACCGCATAACAATTGCGACCAGAGAGAAATATTTTATTCTCTTTTCCTGCTGTATTAAGGCAAAAAAAACGACTCACACGTGCATAGACACTATACAAAAAAGTACTACCAACTTTTTGTGCATGTCCGTCAATAAAATTTTCAATTACTCCCTGAACTCCGAGTGCCTCTGGATGTGTTTCAAAAAAAGAATGCAATTGTTGTATATACGTAGGAGAAAGCACGATATCATCATCCAAAAAACCAACAATATCTCCCCTGCTTTTTGCTACACCAATATTTCTTGCCTTTGGCAGTGAACGTACATCAGTATGAACATACACAATTGGAAGTTTTTTTTGCCACGCTTCTCTTTCTTTCCAACCATCTACAGACTGGTCAATAATAACAATCTCATCCGCTGAACGGATTTGCGACACAAAAGACTCAAGCAAACGTGCAAGTGAATCAAATCGACCAATAGTTGGTATCACAATACTAACGAGCATATCGTTTGCGTTTTATATATACTGGTATGCACATCCAAAGAAATCGGATAACAATGCAATACATACCGTACCAAAATGAATACCCGTATGCTGTCACAGCATACCAACGAGCCTTGAGTGCATACCACTCTTGTTGGCGATTTTGCCAAGATATTGAATTTGATCTCACCCGCCACCACACCAAACGATCTGCTAAATTAACTACAGTATATTTTTGTGCAATTCGCAAGATGAGTTCATAGTCCTGACTCTTCAAAAACAAAGGATTGTACCCACCATTCTCAATAATTATATCTCGACGAAACAACCAACTACTATGAATAAATTGGTTATTCCATAGTAGTTTTTTCTGTATCACAGCAGTATCTAGGGGAACATTTTTTACACCGACCTCCATGCCCGCTTCATTCATATACCACCCCTGCGCACCACACAAAGCAACATGACTGTGTGACTCCATATATCGCACCTGTACCTCCAGTCGACTACGGTGTGATATATCATCAGCATCTATACGAGCGACATACTTTCCTACAGAATGCACGAGTAATTCGTTTAGCGATTTTGTCAGTCCAATCCCACGCTCATGACAAAAAATTCGAATACGTGAATCTGTCAGACTGTACGCCCGTATTATTTCAAACGAACCATCAGATGAACCATCGTCCATAATCAAAAATTCAAACTGACCATACGTTTGAGACAAAATGCTTTCAATAGCCTCATCCACTGTTTTTTTATCATTATGAACCGACATGATCACTGACACAACAGGAAGATCCTTTGTCATAAAAAACTAGAAAGAGAAAGAGGTGTAGGATTCGATATCAGAGGGAGTAAATACACCAGGAATATTACGGACTTCTTCTATAACCTGCTCATACAAATCTTGCTGTTTTGTTATCTGTAAAAATCTCAAATACTGCTTCCAACTCTCTTGGATAGTATTATCTACATCAACCCCTTTCTTATACCACTGTACTGCCTGTGCTATATCACCAAGCTGAGCCAACAACGAACCTTTTGAAAAAAATAACTGCTGTCTGGTTGGTGACAAAGCCAATGCGTCGTCAATATGTTTCAAAGCATTTTGTAACAGTGGTGCAGGTTGTGAATAATTCAACATGACAGATTGTGTCATTTGCACAAAGGACAAATGATGTCGTATGTCGTATGGATACTCACGTATATTTAAACTAATTTGCTGATATGCAATATCTGTCAATTTCTTTTTTACATCACTCGACATAGCAGCATTTAATCGACTATCATTAATGCTCGCAGCGATAGTTCTTGATATGTCACTACGCACATCATCTTTGTGTGGAGTAGGGATATGCTGCACGACACTCTCATACAATTCAATTGCCTCAGACGCTCTACCGCTGTTTAGAAGAGCCATAACATGTAATGTTTCTCTATTAGCACGGGCAGGATTTATGTTCACCACCCATATACAAATAAACACAACAAGAGAACCAATAACGACAAATGGAATAGGTACTGTGCGATATGGTTGAGACGTCATTATTTTTTCCACAGAACTATACTGACGAAACCACACTGCAACACAACTTAAAAAGAAAAAGAAATATAAATATGACGTCGGACTCTCAAAGACAAATAAATTATTTACAAAATGACCAATCAAAAAACCTGTAAAAAGAGAAACAACTAATAAGTCATCTTTGTTTTTCTGATATACAAACCAAAGCGACCACACAACAGTCCCAAATAAACCAATATAGACAATGAACCCAAAGATACCCTGTGTAGTCAACGTATTTACCAAAACATTATGCGCATTATCAAACCACGTCTCTCCATATCCATACATCAAAAAACGTGGATTAAAGTACTGATTAAACGCAAAGAAAAAACCATTTGGACCCCACCCAAGAAATGGTTTCTCTTGCCACGCCTCCAATCCAACTTTCCAAGCCATTAATCGTGTATCAGACGTGTCAAATGATAAAGATGTATTCACTAAACGCCCAACAGCCGGGATTGATTGCACAAATTGTGTCTGACGCCATACAAACAACGACACTAATACTACCAGACCAACACCTAACACACTCCACGCATACTTACGACGCTCTTTTATCGGATTATACACTCCATACAGCAAAGCAGAGATCACAACGCCACCCATCAAACCTAACAACGTACCACGTGTTCCACCCCAAAACACCCCCAAAAAGCCAAGTAAACTGGCTATGATACAGATATTACGCCACAGTATATGCTGTTTATGCCAATACGCACACAACACACCAGAAAAAAATAAAAATAACCCGTACGCACTAAAATAAATTGGATTCCCAAGTGTTCCATACACTCGCCCCCCATGACTCATCAATACCGGTTCACCTCCATACATCTGCAGTGCCCCAACAAACATAACAAAAGACCCAGCCACCAAAAAATATTTCCAGAGATCTATAATTTCTTTTTTGGTACGAAATATCCAAGAAACAAGAAAGGCATACAAAACAACATGGCTCACCGTCACAAGTCCCAACATACGCTCGTGGTTGTCCCAAAATGCACGACGAACATCCACCGCATGGAGGCTAGTCACCACATACACCAACCAAAAAGCCAACATTGCCCAGTGGAGCGGAGTCATATACGGTCGAAAACGCTCACGATCTTTGTACCACAGCAATGCGTATATACCTGCCAACAATACCACCAATGACCGAAATACGAATACCTTAAGTACAATAAAAGGGAAAATATAGCTATTGAGATCTACCAATAATGGCGTCAAAAACGTACCAACTGTGATAAAAAATGCTATATGATACAACACTGATCGTTGAGAATAGGACATAGGAGAAAAAATACTCTCATACTATACCACACCAAGTAAAAAAAACAACCCCGCCCGTAAAGGGCGGGGTTATCTGAACATGTACTATATTAGTACTGATTCTATCAATATTAGATAGCTTCAAGTGCTTTTGTACCGTCCAAACTTGTTTTATCAATCAAGAGACTGTAGAAAGATGCGTCGTTAAGATCGTATCCATCATTCCATTGTACATTTGCAGTACCTGAAACTCCTGAATCGATGTTACTGAGACCAACCTGTACCCAGTCTTGTCCTGTGCCCAATGTAACGTTAGCTTTCACTACAAAGTATGCAGTGTCACCAGCGTCGATAAGAGCATCATCGCCAAGATAAGCAGAACCAGTCACAGTTGAGAGTGCCCAACCACCGGCAGTATCAGATGTACTTTCGTTTGTTGAAGCAGATTGATCCATTGTCAATGTAGCTGCAGTTGTTGATACACCATTAATGCGCTGAATTGTAGCACTGTTAATAGTTGTACTTGCAAACTTAGTGACATCGAAATCAAACTTAGTCAAAGCAAGACGAAGATTTGTACCTGCATCATCAGTATTACTGTTGCCTGCAGTTGTAATCTTCAAAATTGCCAAGACATTTGAACCACCAGTCAACACAGTGTCAACTGTTTGTCCACCGTAACTTGAAACGAGTGAGATGTCTGTAATCTTTGAACCAGCGACAGTGAATGTTTTTGTGTAAGCAGTTGTTGTATCACCTGCTTCGTCAAAACTACCATCGAGGTCAGCATCAAAGACGATTTCACCACCTGCGGCTGTACCGTTGTTGTTACCAAATGACAATTCATCACCTGAACTATCACCGTATGCTACGATTTGATCAGCAGTACTTGATGCAGCGATGCGGAAACTAAATGCATCAGCAGAATCAGCTGTACCACTGCCATCATTCATAGCGTTGGTTGTAACATGTACATACCAATCGTTGTTGCCTTGTGGCAATGTCACATTGATGTTGTCAAAAGTTACCTTCTGACTCTCATCAAGAGTACTACATGCAACGAGGTTTGCTTCACTTACGACTGCTGCTTTATACAAACAGACAGTAGCTGCACTATCCTCATCATTTGCAGTTGCGTTTGTCAACACGAGATCCTCGATACGAATTGCTTCGTAATCAACTTTCAAGCGAAGTTTACCAACGAAAGCACCTTCACCAGCGAGAACAAAGCGATCTTTGTTGTATCCTGCGTCATTGTTACGCATAGATACGTACAAGATACCAGTGTCTGTCAAAGTGAGTGTACCAGCACGTTCTACTGGGTAACCAACAGCACTTACAGCATTTCCTGCTGAGTTCTTGAGACTTGCATCATCACCTTCACCATCTTTTACAGTACCAGACTGCAATTGGAGGTGAACAGTTGTGTTTCCAGTCAATGTTGATTCAAGAGTACCAGCAACCTTGAACTCAACTCTATTTGCTGAGCCAGGTTTTACTACAAACTCACTGAATCCATCGAATGTAAATGTGCCGTCACCGAGATCACCATTTTGGAGATGATCAATTTCAACCCAACTACTTCCCTGTTTTACATAGAAGTAAAGGTCTGTCCAGTTATCCTCATCAAAGTTTGCAGTAACTGTAGAAGTGTTACTTGTAGATGTGTTAGCACCAACAAAAGTAAGATCTTCAACAGTGATTTCTCCTGCAACTGCTTCGAGACTACCTGTGTAGATGTCTACACCAGTAGAAGCTGCTACAGCACTACTATCATTTGCTGCAATAGAGCGAACTTTGAGGTATGGAGTACGGATGGTCAAGAATTGACCAGTGTAACTACTTACTGAGAAGTTGTCTACTGTGTCGCCTGCTGGTTTTGTTTCAGCGTCGACATTTGTAGTGTTGATAGTTGCAGTCAAGCGATATTGGTCGCCATCACCGATTCCATCTGGAAGATCACCACGGATGATAAATGTGCGTGAAACTCCTGCTTCGAGATAAATGTTATCATCGTAAGTCCAAGTTTCATCACTAGCATTTGTATCTCCTCCGTTTGTCATAACACCAGCGTATGCAGTACCGTCTGCAACATCAACGAGTTCGAGCTCGTCGATATCTTTGTTGTCTGTAGCAGATGAGTTACCATCTACTTCATCAACAGCAAAGACAAGAGTTGAGATTTCTACATCTGTACCACCTGCTGAGAGAGTCAAACGACCAAGTTCAACATCATCTGTGTCATCAGTACTTTCTTTTGCAGTACTTGTGAATGCGAGGTTGAGCTCAGCACCATCGATAGTAACAGCAGTAGTACCACTATCACCTGTACCATCAAAATAAGTACGAGTAACAGACAAGTTAGTGTTGTATGTATTACCAACAACTGCAAGATCAGAAGAAGCATTAAGTACAAATTCAAGTGTGCGTGCATCACCATCGACGATATCAGCAACTACTTTGAAGTCGTAACTCTTACTTTTTTCCATAGCATATGCCTCATCGAGTACAAATGCCACTTCATCATTTTTCATCATTGCAGGTCCTGCAATAACAGTTGATCCTTTTTTGAGGTAGAAGTTTGTTGCATCATTGTCTGATGCAGTTCCTTCGTTTTTGAGAGTAATACTGTGGAGTTTTGCATCCTCAACACTATTCAAAGCAAGACGAAATTCAGATACAACTGAGTCAGTTGCACCGATTTCACGTGTTACTGAACTTGCACCACGACCTGTAACAGTCACAGTACCTACAGACACGTTCACACCCTGCATTTCGTTACCATATACTGGTAAACCACTTACAGTAGCACCACTAGCTGTAGTAACTTGAGAGAGACCAAGTGCATTGTATGTACCGGCAGTACCAAGTTTTGCCACAACAGTCAATGTCTTTGATGATTTTGCTGGGATTGTCCAGCCACCAGAGATACTGTATGTCATGTAATCATCAGATGTCCATGATGTGCGTGATTCACCGAGTTTTGTACTACCATCGTAGAGAGTAACTGATGTAATGTTACCTGTAGCACCAAGTCCTTTGCGAACGATGCGAACAGAGTTTACTTTTACATCACTACTACTACCGTTTGCCAATACAAATTTTGAGAATGTAACATTATCAGCATTGATAACGACATTACTACTATCAGGTGTAGATCCACTCAAAGAAACAGAGAGAGATCCTGTTGCTGGAGTTTCACTTCCAGTTCCAGTTCCACTACCTGATGTTGAACCACTGCCCATCAATACTTCATCAAGTGCAGAACCTGCAACTTCTGATGGAGTCATAGACTCGTCAGCCATTTCAACTGAATCAAGAAGATCAGCAGAAACAGTAACTACTGTCCATGGAGCAGGAACAGTACCCTCTACATTGTAGAGCATACCATCGAGCACGAAGTATACTTTAGATGAAGCACTTGTTTTTACAAAGATGCCATCTGGAAGCATTTCTCCGTCGAGCTCGTCACCTGTGTTGTCATATGCTGCCAACCAGTGTGAATCACCTACTGAGCGTGCTTTTGATACTGCATTTGCACCAAATACTGCATTAAGTGCAGTGTAATCAGCAAATGGAGTAACTGCACCGTCCATACCAACTACGTAAACTGTACCAAAGCCCTCACGATACACAAGTGTACCAGGAGCGTATGGAACAAATCCTGCGAGTTCGATATCTTCAGCGCATGAGTTTGAGAGAGTTACGACATCAGCAAAACTGAATCCCCATGAGAGAAAAGTTTTCTCATTTGGGAAAGCAAGTGCTTCGCCGTCCTCATTTTGCATGTACACAGCTGGTTTACTAGCGGTCTTCCAAAGATCACCAGCTTCGAGCTCTGGACATTCAGCAGCCTGAGCAATCATTGGTGCGAAAGCAGCAAAGCCCACACTCCAAAGGATTGTCACAGCCACGACTGACCATGTAAACGCTTTTTTCAATACGTTTGTCATAAATATTTTAGATATAAATGAGTACTTGTACAGCGCGACTCTACAATAAAGGCAGAGCGTCCGACAATATACTCGTAGCATATAAATGTTTTTGACTCTTACTTGTTCAGTAAGATCGACCTTTAATTTTTGTCAAAACACGACCAAAGGGCCATTACACCTCTGGTGACAGCGCCCTTGCTAGGGAATCACTGCACTTGTTGTTAAACCACGCTGATTTGTGTGTAAACACACATACCTGCATGGGCCCGATTGTTTCTGTATGGCGGACGAAGGGCGATGTAACACAGAACGTGAACATACACCGTTTTACCGCCAGACAGAACACTTATTGTAAATAATACATGATCATACGACCAACTAATTCTCTCGATCATCCGATCATTTGATCGTTAATTTTTAACCGACCCAGCCTCACTAATCACCGCACTCTGTATTGCTACATCCTGCATCACCTGATTAATCGACTCTGTTACTGTCTTTGTCTTTTCTATCGCTTCGAGCAGTCTCCCCTCTTCAACGAGTACCTGTGTCTGTTGTACCGCAGCTTCAGTGGTCTGCTTTACTTCAGTGATAATAGGAAGTGTTGATGAAGAAAATAATGTATTTGGTACCATTGCAGTAGGTGTGGTAGTCGCTTTAGTTACTGGAGCTGTACTACTAGTAGAGACTTCTCCTGTCGATACAGGAGTACCGACAATCTCAGTAGACACACCTACTACTGGAGCTACCTCCACAAGAGCTGTTTGCTGTGTAATCACCGCTTCGATACTCTGTGTCGTCTGTGCGATACTCGTCACAGCAGTATCCAATGTGTTTTTGACACCCTCATTCACACTCTCTACATCCACCCCACTAAGTTCACCACTCTTTTGTTTTTCTACAATTGCCTGTGCGACAGAAACACTCTCATTGACGACTGTCTGTACTGCATCGGTCACCTGCGCCATCACAAATGTAGCATTGTCAGAGAGAGCCACACTATCAATCGCCTCACTGAGTGTCGTCGCAATTTCTTGTTGTACATCAGCCACCTGAGCAATTGTCACAGCCATCGCACTGGTATCATTTTCTACCACATCATTGGCGTGTTGGCTCACCTCTGCAACAGCTTCTTTGAGAGAGGCAACTGACTCCGCGACTAGTTCTGTCTTGTTTTGTACAATTAATTCTTTTGTTTCATTGGCACGTTCCTTTGCGTGCTTGGCAAGCATTTCTGTTTTATCTGCCTTGGTACCCACTGCTGAGATGATCACCGCTTCAGTTTTTTCTGTCGCGCGTTTGACTCCATAGAGCAGATCTCCTGGCAAACTCGTATTACTCGCAGATGCACTCAGACTAAATCCAGCCATAGACACACCGACAACCAAAGCCAGTGTCATAACAGGACGTAGTGCTACTTGGAGTGTCTGAGGGACAAAAATATGAAAAAATGACTGTGTCTTGAGAAACGAAGATGACGGCGTATGAGCTGCCTGTTCTACTGCAATAGAGCGCATCAAAGAGGTGCGTGTTTGAGAAACAAAAGTAGCCCGTGGGGTAAACGAACTATGTGTATGTTTGAGAGATTTTAGTTGTGCTTTGAGCTCTTTTGACATAAACCACTGATTTGACGATAACACAGATTTTAATGTCTATACTGTAGTAGACGCAGAAATTGGGATTTTGTTACAGTCCCCCCATACACCATCTTGTATCCTTGGAATTTTTAATTTGTATCCTTTCCAGCAATCTCCTTCAACTTCTTTGTCGCCCGATGCAGTGTCACCCGCACCGATACCTGACTTCTCCCAAGAAGCGTGGCTATTTCAGACAAAGACAGCTCTTCGACATACTTGAGAATCAACACCTCTTGATACTCATGTTTCATACTTTTTATACACTTCAAGAGTGCTGCGCTGTCAAACCGATCAGCCGTAGTCTGAGCCACATCACTCCCGTCACTCATATGCATAATATCGTCCAATGCACAAATATGGGACTGAGCATTTTTGCGATACCAATCCACCGTCGCATTGCGTGCCATATCATAGATCAGCCCGCTAAAGCTCCCCACCTCTTTGGTGTCATCTGATGTGAGATACTTCCATGCTTTCAAAAATAGATCTGCGGTAATATCCTCAGCGTCTTGCTGATTGGATACCTTGAAATAGACAAATCGATACACCCGCCCAACATAAGTATCATAAAGAGACGCAAAAGCATCTGCGTCTTTGTGTACTTTGATCAAGTAGAGCAGTCGCTTTTCCTTGAGCTTCAGCATAGAGTGTTTGGTAGAATAAAAAAAGCGCTACATTCAGTAACAACCCACGTCCTACATAACGGGAATAAGTGTACCACATACAGTCTAGAAAATCAAATAGAGCAATTCGAGAAAAGGGCACAAATTAAAAGATACAAGGTACAAACAATATAATCAATCATCAAAGTATAATTTCAAATATATTAATAAAATTGTGATTTTTAGTTTTTTTGTATCCTTGGAATTTTTAATTTGTGCCCTTTGATATATTTTGTCTACACAAGCGTATACAAAAATATGAACATACTAGGCTATTTACCATTTTTTCCATCTCAACATGCTTCTATTTTATAGTTTATATTGTAAATTTGTATAAACAAACGTATACAAAAAATATTCCCATTCTTCCTCTTTCACAAATCATCTCTCTTGACAAAACCTCAAAAATATGGTACAATTGTCAACGTTTCCCTATACAAACATATGTCTGATACAGAGGTACAGAAAGAAATCATACGTGTCTCCATTTCTGAGGCAGCGAAGTTGTTTGGTGTCAGTACACAGACTATTCGTCGTGCCATCAAAGACAAAGAACTCACCTATGTAGTAGTAGGCGGTAGATACAAACTCAACTTTGAAGCACTTGTCCGCTGGTCCCAAGTCAAAACAACAGTCAAAAATAAGACCGAAAAACAAGGGATTGGACAGTATGTAGAGAAATGGAAAATACGTAACACTCTCTACTCCCCAAGCGCCAAGCTCATCAAAAAGAAATTCACAAAACCAGAGGATACTCCAACCACTGAAACTCTATAAAATCTCGCATATCTGTGCGGGGTTTTTGTTTTGACTGAATTGGGTGCATATACTATAATACAGGCAATACCAATATACGAATGCATGCGAATTTAACGAATGTGCTATGTATACAAAAGGAGAGGATCTCATTCATAGGAATTTTTCATATCGCATTGCTGGTCTTCTCTTTACAACACATAATACATTGGATCGATACTGCCGTGAAAAACAATATGGTAATTTTCTCGAAACAGTACTGAAGCAAGAACGCATACAATACGTACGAGAATATCCACTTGGGCGCACAGGAAATATTGTGGACTTTATTGTAAAAAATGAAAATAATGAATACATTTTGATAGAACTAAAAGCAAAAACGATTCTCACCAAAGAAGACTATCTCCAAACACAACGATACCTTCAATGTATAAATATACCCCTAGCTATTCTGGTTAATTTTAGACAAACATATTTGAAACCACACCGTATAATTAAGATAAAAAGACACAATCTCAAACACCATATTCGTTAAATTCGCATGCATTCGTATATTGGTATTGTGTACTTGTATCCTTTTAATTTGTGTCCTTCCGAATTATGAAATACGTCTCAGAAAACCTAAAGCCACGTAAGGCCATCTCAGCTCCCCACCACTTCACCTTGGCATTGTTACTGTCCCCTATCCATGCGGGTGAGATGTACTACAAACAAAAATACCATCTCAATTTCGTCCATGCAAAAAAACTTTTTTTCTTTGATTTAAGTCTGGTATTTGCCTCTATTATCCTTGCACTGAGTGCATACATCTGGTTTACCTATGATCCAACCGTAGCACGATTTGTGGATCTGCGACTTACCACAGAGGCACACAATGAAACAGGAATTATCCGCAGTGGTGAACACGTGGCCTACACAGCAACGATAACCAACAATGCACAGACAGCACTTCATGACTCTCTTTTGTCATTTGAAATGCCACATGGATTCATTGTCGAACACGGATCTATTGATACATCACTTGGTATTCTTGAACCAAATGAAACGCAATCAGTGACCATCGAAGGATTTTTGTTTGAATCGGTTGATGTAGAACATCATGTCAGCGCTGTTATTCGCTACCGCCAAGAAAACAGTCAACTACCAGAGCAAAAAATACGAACCATTATCCAAAACCTCCGCGGCTCAGTAGTCAATAGCAAACTCACCACCGCAGCATCAGTAGTGCTCGGTGCTCCATCTGCATTTACACTTGAAATCACAAATGACGACCACCACACTGCCACCAAAGTAATAGTACCTCTCGCACAGGATGGCGTTCGGTTTGTTCCCACAATATCATCAGATATCACTGTTGTTGGAGATGAATGGATTATAGAAAACCTCGCACCAAAAACAACTACGATACTTACTGGTACCATGGTAATAGAAAAAGAATCCGTATCATCTATCATACTTACACCACTGCTCATAGACCCAAATAACCGACGTGTCGCTCAACGAAGTGCGCAAACAGCTATCTCAATCACCAAACCATCACTCTCTGTTTCTTCAGCATGGAACACCACAAACCCAATAAATCCAGGCGAAGAAAGAGAATTAACCATTACTACCAAAAACACTGGAAAAACAACACTACACAATATTCGCATTGAAATACCGCTTGCCAATACGAGTATGAGTCTCATCAGACTCACGAGTGAAAATGGCGGTACTATCAAAAATGGTACATACACAGTACCAGCACCATTTGAGACACTAGAACCAAACACAGAGCGATCTATGACACTGCGTATCGACGCACCACTGCGTGTTGACTCTGGGACCAACATCTCACTCTCCCCTGACCCATTTGTCATAGCAACAATCGCTGGGACAGACAACGCGACTATCCGCACTGCTGTGCCTGTTACACCGATCCCTATCAGCACCCTCGTCACGCTCAGCGCTGAGAGTCGCTACTACACAGAAGAGGGCGATCAACTCGGCCGTGGACCACTACCACCAGTGGTTGGTGAAGAGACCAAATACTGGGCGCTCATTGCTATTAACAATAGTACCAACGGGCTTGATGATGTACGTTTCTCAGCCACACTCCCTGACCACGTTTCCTACACAGGACGCACCAGTGTCAGTCACGGTGACGCGCCAGTATATACCCCATCATCCAAGAAGGTCACCTGGAACCTGTCCCGACTCGAGGCGAGGGACACAGCTGGTATCTATATAGAACTTGCATTGACACCATCTGAAGGACAACGAAATACCTCTCCAAAACTTCTTGAAAATATCGACATACGTGCAACAGATGCCTTTACACAAGTGCACATACAAAAAACTGCCCCGGCATTGGACATCTCGATTCCAAAAGATGAGATCGGTGCAGACAAAGGTATAATTGTGCAGTAGATAACAAAAAATACTCCTAATACTACCCATTTGGGTAGTATTTTTATTCACAAGAAGTGCTATTGACAAGACCTGTTCTATATGATATATTCAGCTGTCCCTTCAACCTGGGTCGTTCTATCGTGTGTTTTGACAATATCAATTGCCACTACACCTGATGGAGCGCACCTGATTGCAAGGGTGCTCTCTTCACAAAATCCAATGGCCAAAAGCCAGCGGTGAGATGGTGGCGACATAGTGTCGTCTACTGTCTCGGTTCAACAACGCGTCACAAACGGAGTTACAACTCATGACGCGCAATTCCTGGAAAGGGCTGATCACCCACCGAACGATCGAGCTCGCCGCGACTTTCTTCGCGGCAATCGTCTTCCTCACCCTCCCCGCCTGCATGAGCGGCGACGAGAACTCCGAGGCGCCGGACAGCGCCACCGACGGTTCGCCCGGAGGTGGCGACAACAACACGATCCAGCAGGCGCTGGGTATCGGGTGTAACAGCTCGAGCCAGTGCACGATCGCGGCCGTCAACGCAACCGACGCGCCGATCGCGGCCTGTATGGTCGCCGACGGCACGTGCCAGGAGCTGGAGGACCCGGCGTCGGGCGACAGCTTCATGGGTTGTGTGGGTCTCGTCGACCTCGCCTGCGTGGGTGACCTCGCAAGCGACGGTACCGAGAACTGCAACAACGGGACCGACGACGACGCAGACGGCGATGCCGACTGCGCCGACCTCGATTGCATGGGCATCGGGTGCAACGACGGCAACGCGTGCACCGCGGGTGATTTCTGCTTCGACGGCGAATGCGTCGGAGCTCTGACCACCCCCGATCCCGGACCCCCGGCCAGCGAGTGCTTCGAGCGTTCGTGCGATCCGGAAGTCGGTTGGGGTGCTGAGCCCCTCCCGGCGGAAACGTCCTGCGGCGAGTTCGACGAGGAATGCAACGTCGGCAGCTACTGCAACGGAACCGGCACCTGTGTCGCGGATACCAGCACCTCGACGTGCTGCACCCTCGCCACCGACTGCCCCGTCGACATGTGCAACGGGTGGGGCGACGGAGTGTACCGCTCCTGCTCCGAACCCATCCTCGAGAGCGACTTCGGTCAGTGCAGCTGCGTATACTTCGGCGTTGAGATCTGCTACGACGGCATCGACAACGACGAGGATGGCCTCCTCGACTGCGCCGATCCGGAGTGTGCGGACAATGCGTCGTTCTGTACGGCCACAACCAGCTGCTGCGAGCTCAACACGACCGGCGCTGGGTGCTCGGACTCGGTAGGAATGCTCGAGGTCTGCATCGAACTCGGCGACAGCTACTGCTGCGCCACCTCGTGGGACGCGATCTGCGTCCGCGAGTACGATGCGCAGCACGGCGGCGCATGTGACCTTCCGGAGACGGAAGTCACGTGCAACGACGAGGTCGACAACGACTTCGACGGCTGGGGCGACTGCTGGGATGAGGACTGCCTCGGCACCCCCTCCTGCCCGATGCCCGACGAGGTGTGCGACGACGGTTTCGACAACGACGGCGATGAACTCGCCGACTGCGCCGACTCCGCCGACTGCGCCGAGAATCCGATCTGTGCCGCGCCCGACACCGACACCTACTGGTGCTGGTCGTCGGTGACCGCATGCGACCCCCGCGTGGAGCCGCCCGTCTGGCCGACCGAATTGCCCACGACCTTTACCGAGCTTACCCTCGGCATGGTCGGCGCTCCCGCCTGCACCGGTGGCGCGCCCGGTTCGCCGAGCACGTACCCCATGACGGGTAGCTGCTGCTTCGTCGCAGACAGCAACACCACATGGCCGGGCGGAGGTCGCACCTGCGACGGGCCGGTGCTCGATTGGCCGTCAGTCGAGTAATCGCCCCCTCCCCGCGGTTGGGGAGGTAAGACAACGAACAGGAGCGAACCGCAGCTCCTGATGTGAAGAGGGCTCCTCCTCGGGCGCGTGTCATGAAACACACGCGTCCGAGACAGCCTTGGTACTATTCTCCAGTAGGATGGTAGCAAAGCCGTAATCTAAGGGTGCTAAAGTGACTAAGGATGCTGAGGATACTGATAGCTTTTTGACTAAAATAAGCTAAAAAAACAATCCACAGATGAAACCAGAGACCCCTTGACAGGAGGTCTTTTTTGTGCTATACTTATCTGTTTTATTCAGCTAACCTCGTCCCATATGAAAATCGCCATGCTTGGACAAAAAGGCATCCCTGTACAACAGGGTGGTGTTGAGCGCCACGTAGAGGAGCTCAGCCGTGCTTTGGTGTCTTTGGGACATGAGGTACGCATCTATGGACGCACCTGGTTCACTGGACAGCAGGATGGCATGATTGATGGGATTGAACTCAAACACACAGCAGGTATCAAAACCAAGCATTTGGATGCTATCACACACACCTTTACCGCCCTTTTGCACGCCATGTACAGCGGTGTAGATGTAATCCATTTCCACGCAGTAGGCCCCTCCCTCCTCTCATGGATTCCTCGTATCTTTACCCCACACATCATGGTAGTATCGACATTTCACTCGATCGATCGCAAGCAAGAAAAATGGGGGTACTTTGCAAAGATTGCTCTGTGGGTTGGTGAGTGGGCAGCATGTACCTTTCCACACAAGACCATCGCAGTCAGTAAAACCATCCGTCAATACATTCGTGATACGTATAGCAAAGAAGCTGAGTATATCCCAAACGGTGTACCAGCATATGCTGCACAGACAACCACAGCAACACTAGATACATTTGACCTAGTACCAAAACAGTATATCCTTGTTGTCTCACGATTGATCTCAAACAAGGCGATCCACCATGCTATCGCTGCATTCATCAAAGCAAAAACAAACAACAGTATATCATCAAAGATGAAACTGGTTGTGGTGGGAAGTGGACACTACACTGATTCGTACGCATCATATCTCCACTCACTCGCAAACGGACGTGCTGATATCATCTTTACTGGTGCACAGTACGGCACTGCTCTGGCAGAACTCTACACACATGCCGGGCTCTATGTCCACATGTCCAAACTCGAGGGTATGCCGATCACCGTGCTTGAAGCGATGAGCTATGGACTGCCGATTCTCGTCTCAGATATTCCAGAACACTGTGAACTGATCACTGATCCAGCCTACTACTGCTCTACCAATGACACAACGACCATTGTAGAGCGTATGTCTGAAATACTGAGCAAAACAGAGAGTGAAAAACAAACACTTGGTGAAATGTACAAAAAACAAGTAAAAAAGCAGTTTGACTGGAAACGTATTGGGAAACAGACGTCTGAGTTGTATGATGATCTGCAGACCAGAAAGCCAGCACCAATGTCTATGACTAGTGCGGCAATGTAAAAAAACAAAATTAAGATTGAGATTAAAAAGAGGCGCATCACAGCGTCTCTTTTAATTATGCCACGATCTTAATCTCAATCTCAATATCTTTTATTTTTCATCAAAACCCACTACTCAGCGTCACAATATCAAGCACCCCATTACTGTCCACATCAGCGAGCTGCACGGGTAGTCCAGGCGAGACAATCGTGGTATAGGCCACAAACTCTGATTGCACCTTTCCGCTCACAGAAAATACCTTGACATTGGCGCCACCACCTTTGCCAGCGCCTACGACAATCTCCTCTTCGGCAGAGGTATCAATGTTTCCCATGGCCACATATGGCACACTATTGCCGCCAAACGCTTTCCACGATGTACCTACCTGTTTACGTGTCTGTGGGTCAAAGACGGAGACAGATCCTTTACTACTGCCGATGGCAACACGCGCGTCGTCTGACTGTTGCGACAGAGCGACAGAGTATCCATCCGCATACGACTTGCCAAACGGATACCAGTCCTCACCCACTTTTGAACCAGTGTAATCATATATTCTGACCGGAAGATTTTTTGCACCTGGTGCGACAATCATCTCTTTTTTATTATCCCCATCAATGTCTCCAAATGCAATCCGTATCCCAGATGAAAATGAGACGCCGTATGGACGAAAACGTGCGAGTAATTTTCCATTGTTTCTACGAACCGTGATGCGATTTTTTGTCACGACGACACTATCGAGTTTGTCATCACCATCGATGTCTATACGCCCCACCTGCGCACCACCTGGTGCAATACTGTCATAGAGAAAGAAACCGTTGCGAACACGATCACCACTGTGTTTGAAAAACCGTGCAAAGTCACCATTGGTATAGATGATGTTGTCCAAACGCTGAATTGTTTTCATGAGCAGCAGCCCGTCCTGAGCAGGTACAGTCACGGATGAGACAATTGCACCGTCATTGACGGTTTTATCCTGCGTTCCTCGAATTTTTTCATACTCACCCGGTAGCGTTACTTTGCTGGATGACTTACCACTATTGACCACTGCTATCCCCTGCGCAAATTCACGCTGCCACACACCTGTTGCAAATGATGTCTGTCCTGTGGGTGACGTAGCAGAGCCGACTGGCTCGCCCAGATCCACATCATACTCATCATACCACCACGTTTGTCCATGGTCTTGGGCACCATAGTCAAACGAATAATATCCATCGTCGCCAACCAACAACGTACTCGCCAATCCATACCGCATACTTCGATACGCCGTAGGAGTATTTTTATTTCCCGTATTTCCATTGACGATGTTGACACGCGGCTTGTGCTCTGCAGCCTGATTTTGCGCATACACTTTCATGATGTCATTCCACCCATGTATCTGAAAATTTTCAATCATCTTGCCGTTGAGTGATTCAGTGTATCCTTTTGTGTGACCATTACCAACAATAATTGTCCCTTTTGGTGTTTTTTCTCTCGTCATTTCATAGAGACTATTCATTCCCGCATACCATTTTTTATCAATATCTGTATCTGCTTTTCCGTCACGATTGTAGTCAACTTTGTTTCCAGTAAACCACGTCGCATCACTCCACGCATTATCATAAAACACACCGTCCCATAGTCCAGTATCGATAATCTCATCAGCAACAAACGTGGAGAGATATTCATTGAATCGCTGCCCACCAATAAGCGGAGCATGATTGGTCACATTGAGCATGACAGTACCAGGCCAAAAGCTGTATGACGTTTTTTTGTCATCCACCAGATACCATTGTGCCGAGATACCTCGCGCGAGACGATCACGCATCTGACTATATCCACCGACCGCATCGGTACGAATTTCCTGAGGGGTGATGTATGCAAGCAAAATAATATCTGGATTTCGTTTTCGCAACTCTTTGAGATACTGCGGATTTTGAATCTGCTGCTCCATATCGAGCACCAGCACATCCCACTTGGAGAGCTCTTCCATCTCAGCAGCCGTCATAGACCATTTGAGAAAATAGTTTGCCGTTTTTGGAAACTCCTCTGCTGATGTAGAGAGAAAGGTAAACGACACAGATAGACACATCGCCATACTGACCACAGCGGCAATGAACCAAAACAAAGATGTCTGTGCGTGTCTCAACACCATATCACGAAAGCAATTGCTGATAGACTGTTTCTATACCGTGCATATTTTTTGACACATCAAATTCACGTTGTGCGAGCACACCTGCTGCAGCGGCAGTACGAATGATCTGCTGACGATCCAGTGCCAGTGTTGTGAGCTGCGCACTCATCATCTCTACATCCATGGATGGCACAATATATCCATCCACCCCATGTGTGATCACACCCTCTCCCCCAGCCGGTGTCGTCACGACACAGCGTCCCGCTGCCATAGATTCCAAAATCACCAAACTCAACCCTTCAAACAATGATGGCTGAAAGACAATATCAACAGACCCAAGATCCTGTTCAAGTGTATTCACCACACCATGCCAGGTAATACGATCATCAATATATAATTCATGAGCCAACTGTTGTAATTCTTCACGCAACATACCATCACCATAGACATGATAGTGCCACGAAATATCTTTTGACAATTGAGCCAATGCGCGAAGTGCATACACATGACCTTTCTGTATCTCGAGTCTTCCGATAGAAGCAATCTGCAATACCTTTTGTCGGCAAACCGGCTGTGAGAGAAGTGGTTTCCACTTTTGCACCAAGATACCGTTATTTACCACATGGAGACGTTTGTCTGATACACCAAATGTGTCGCGAGCAAACTCATACACTCGTGGTGCAACCGCAATCACCGCATCCGCAGCAGGCAGAATCATACGCCAAAGAAACCGATATACCCACGGCCGCGTATCCTCGACATTGTGCTGTGTACTCACCCATTGTACACGACGACGATATATATATTTGTAGACAAACCCAATCAGATCACTACTGAGTAAATGTGTGTGTACAATGTCTGGTTGCACACGATCCAAATAGCGCCGTACAGCACGCCACGCGCCCCACCTCCCGCCATGTTGTAATCGAGATCCGACAAAGAGAGAGACAGGAAGACCATCAAACGAAGCTCTGAGTTCACCATCCTCTACACAACTCACCACATGCATATCATACACCGCAGTATCATACATCTGCGCATACAACACCAACAATCGTTCGGCCCCACCAAAACAAAATCGAGGAATAATATGTACAACCACTTTCTTTTTCATATATATTAAAAATTGATATCTACAGCCGATTTTTTTTCAACAAAAGAAATTGATATACTCGATAAACGTTTATCTGTTTTATGAACGATACTCAACCCCATCGCAAATAAAAATGGCACCCACATACGCGCGGAATAATACTGCGTATTAAATAATTGAAAAAATAACGGTGTCATAACTAAAAACAAAGATACAATCGCTGCCATACGTGCCTCATCTGAAAATGACTCATCAATAAGACGTCTAAAAATAACATGTAACACCCACAACACAAATAGACCAAACGTGACCAATCCAAACATACCCTGCTCAGCACTAATCTTGGTAAAAATACTATGCGCATCAATTGGATCGCCAAACTGTGATGTAAAATAAAAGACATCTTTCAGAAGTACTGTATACATACCAACCCCCTGCCCAAACAATGGGCGATCTAAAAAGAAGTGCCAACCAATTTCAGTCAATGCAAGTCGTGCACTATTGGAAGATGAAACAATACTACTTTGCAAAAACAAAGACATATACCATATAGGGACAGATAAACACAATAGTCCTACAGGCACCCATCGATATACCTGTTGCCAAGGTATCTGTCTACGCAACACAAGCGCACCTAAAAATACTTGAAATCCGAGTGTCAACCAACCCGCTCGAGAGAATGTAAGAATACACACCAAAAACACAAAAAAACTACCCAACGCATACCAACGACGACTTTGTACAGCTTGTGCTGTATACATCAAGTAGATACCAACAGGCAACACAAGAGTCAAAAACTCAGCCAATAAAATATGACCAAATCGAATATCATTGGAAAAATTAAAAAAATTAACACCAAATAATGATATCGGCACCGCTCGTGTCAGCCCCATGACATGATACGCATTGACCAAAAGTGAACTAACCCCTAAGATAGCAGCAAACAATCCAACAAAGAAGAACACACGTAATGCATGCAAAAGTATACTTTTTCTTGTAATCGTATTTATACCAACAACAATATAGCCAACATACACAAACAATGGAAATCGAATAAGATACTTGACCCCATCAGAAAATAATTCATGCGGAAGATGAAGTAAAGACACATACGCAGAAATTAAAAAGGCAAGATACCACCATACACCCGGCAGTATAATTCTCTTTTCTTTTGTCTGTAGCAAATCAACACACGTACGAATAAAAAAAACAAGTAAAAAAAACAATGTCCAAACATCTACAAGCGGTGCATACCATGACCACGGTGTGTGCAAAAAACCCAACCAAGAAAATACAGAATCAGGTGTCACTGTCAAACCAATCATTGGTGAGAGAGCTACCATAATATAGAGTCCGATTTCTGGTTTGACATAAATACTATATCCCAAAAACAATACCACCAACACAACAATACAAATAGGACCAAACAGCACAGTCGCGACCGCAGCCATAACGGACAGCACAAAAAACCAACGCCACGAAAAAAAGCTTTGCGACTGTACATGTTGTGCTTGATCAGATACAAGAGACATATTATTTTGATACTACTGAGTGATAAAGCTCTGTGTATTTTTTTCCCATTGTCGCCACATCACCATGTACGGACACCCACTTACGAGCACGCTCGGCTCTACGTTGAGATTCCCCTACATTCTGAACTGCAGCACGAATACACCCTGCCAGCGCAGCACTGTCACCGACTGGAAACAACGCACCAGTCTGACTATCTGCAACAATCTCAGAGAGTCCATCTACATTGGAGACAATCACATATCGTCCACTCGCCATAGCCTCAAGCGCCACCAGACCAAATCCCTCCCACAAAGACGGAATCACGACAATATCACACTGCGCATATACACCAGATACATCCTGCACTGCCTCGCGCCACACGATACGTTCTGATACACCTTTTTCTTTTGCATATGTTTGCAGCGCATCTTTACGCTCGCCACTACCCACACACATTACTTGCAGTGGCACATCAGAGAGCTGTGTTAGCGCATCAATAAGTACTTTGTGCCCCTTTTGCTCTACCAATCGTCCGATCAAACCAATACGACATGGTGACACAAACGACGGTTCTGGTAATGCCAAAAATGAGCTAAGTGCAATCCCATGTGGAATCACAACAATCCGATCAGATGGAACATGGTACGCCTGCTCCAGATACATCTGAATCGCACGCGATGGTGCAGTGTACACACGACTCATATTATGCATACATCGCTTGATCCATTTCCAGACGAGTGGTTCACTGACATTAATATTGTGTTCTGTCGTCACCACTGGAACATTAGCGCGTCGAGCTGCGAGCCGTCCCCAGAGATCAGCACTAAAGAGATGAGTATGCACCACATCAGCACCAAGCTCTACAAACAACACAGCCAATGTCTGCACGCGTTTGATCCGTGATATACGATTAATATGTACACACCTATACGATACAGTACTTGGCAGCTCGTCTGCGAGTGGTGCACTATCCCAGAGTGTCACCACAGTATGACGAATGGAAGCATCAGTAGAACCAACCAGCGATACCAAAAATCGCTCCGCTCCACCGATATTGAGTGTGGGGATCACGTGGACGACGTGGATTGATTTCGATCTCTGTGTACTCATAAAAACTGCTCATAGTATAGTCTATCTCCGTTCTTTTTACAAATAAAAAATCATATGATCGGATGATCAAATGATCTTTGAAAAAACAACATTTTGCAGGGCATTTACACCACTGCTAATTTTTGCTTCATCTGTATAAGTTCATGCTCAAGCATCGTGGTACGTTTTTGCAATGCTACAATATCCCTACCATACGCACTCCCCTCTTCATCGACTCGCTTCATCAGTGCATCCACATCACGACGGAGCGCATCAATCTTTTCCTCAAGCACACGAACATCACGACGAAGATTGTAAAAACCATCATCCATCTTGCTCTCCAATCGAGCTATATCACCTTTCAGCTCAGTTCTTAGTGAGTTCATATCACCTTTCAGCTCAGTTCTTAATGATACGAACTGTGGCACAATCACACTCTCATTAAACTCTGCAAAGGTGTCCATAAGCACACCCAACGTAACGGGAGCATCAAGCTCTTTTTTGGTGCGTTTTTTGAATCCTTTTGGCATATGAATAAGAGTAAAAGATGATAAAAAAACTATACCACAACCCAGCCAAAAAAGCAACGAAAAACCGCCCAATCAAAGGCGGTTTTCATTCTGAATTATTCATTCCTCATTCTGCATTCAACAACTTCCTCATCTTTTCACAATCACATTAGTGATTATGAACATAATCGGAATGGGGTTGCTTTTGACACAACCCCGACTCCGCCGCCCTCCTATGACAGGCGAAATCTGACGCATCATTACTGATGCCAACTCCTCGACATAACTCGGTGGGAGAATAAGTTCGTTGCAGCTCGAGTGAACGAGCGGGGCGGGTGTCACCGCCATATCGATACCATTGCCCGGCTCGAACGGGTTGCCGGTGACGAGCCGGCTACGGACAGCCGAGCAACGCGGGCGAGAAGTAGAGGTTACCCTCCGAGTTCGTCCAAGGACGAACACGAAGTACCCCTGACCTCCGAACACCTTCGATATACACGGAAACCGTGCTCATCGTCGGTGCACCAGCATCACCGTACCACGACCAATTGCCGGATGGTACGCGCCCCTTCACTTCGATCCCACTCTCGCAGGCCTGGTCCCGAGGGACCTCGAACGTGAAAGGAGACAACCCCATCTGATCCTCTACCCCGTAGTAGATATGCGCCTGGCACAAGGCCGAGCACAGTACCTGAACGGTGATGGTTGAGGTGGTCGGTGGGGGCGTGACGACGGTGTCGCAAGCGTCGCCGAGTCCGTCGGCGTCGGTGTCGACCTGGTCGGCGTTGGGAGTAAGCGGGCAATTGTCGCCCGTTGCACTGGCGGTGTAACCCGCCGGCGCCTCCGTCTCGCATACCGCGATCTCCACATCGGGCTCGCCACGCCCGTCGCGGTCGATATCGCCGTAGTACGTCACCGGCTCCTCGAGCTCATCGCTCTCGGGGCACAGATCCGTTTCTCCGGAACCTTCTTCCCCCGAACCCTCATCGGGCAGGGGCGGGACACAGCGACCGCGGCTGTCGCAGAGATACCCGCTTTCGCAGGCATTGCCCGCGAGATGGCAGTCGGGGTAGTCAGCCCCGTCAGCCCCATCCTCGCCGTTCTGTCCAGCGGGACCCTGCGGACCCGTGGCGCCGGGCTCACCCTGCGCACCATCCTCGCCGTTCTGTCCGGCGGGACCCTGCGGACCCGTGGCGCCGGGCTCACCCTGCGCACCATCCTCGCCGT